>Ga0209491_10000006_pt1 | contig 307480 bp, 299 predicted proteins | sample BON02_FD_187213 | JGI IMG/M metagenome (GOLD analysis project Ga0209491, IMG submission 187213) | Freshwater microbial communities from Lake Bonney liftoff mats and glacier meltwater in Antarctica - BON-02 (SPAdes) (version 2) | ecosystem: Environmental > Aquatic > Freshwater > Ice > Glacier... | reverse complement strand
TGGTGGCGATGCGCCGGAAGAGCAGCGCCTCGTCGAAGTGGTCGTGGAGCGTGAGGGCCAACTTGGCGCCGCTGCGCACGCTCACCTCCCAGTCGCCGGCCAGGCGGGGGATGTCCTCGAGGCGCTCATAGCGAGCCAACACGGTGGCCGCCGACTTGGCCCCCCAACCGGGGAGCCCCGGAAAGCCGTCGGCGCTGTCGCCCACCAGGGCGAGGTAGTCGGCGATCGAGCCGGGCGCCACACCGAACTTCTCGCGCACCCCGTCGGCGTCGTAGACGACGCCCTTGCGGCGGTCGAGCTGCACGACCCGGTCGCCCACGACGCACTGACCGAGGTCCTTGTCGGGCGTGCAAATGAGCACCTGCTCGACCGACGGGTCGGCGGCGGCCACGGCGGCGGCGGCGCCGAGCGCATCGTCGGCCTCGAACTCGACCATGGGGAACACCACGAATCCAGCGGCGCTGAGCGTCTCTTCGAGGAGCGGGAACTGCGACAGCAGCTCGGGCGGCATTCCGGCACTCGTCTTGTAGCCCGGCCACAGGTCGTTGCGGAACGACTCGATCACGTGGTCGGTGGCGATGCCGACGTGGGTGGCGCCGTCCTCGAGCAGGCTCAGCATCGACCCGACCACCCCCCGGGTGGCGGCGATCTCCTGCCCCGAACCGAGCACGTGGGACGGCAGGGCGAAGTGGTACCGAAACAACTCGTACGTGCCATCGACCAGATGGACCTTCATGGCCTGAGGTTGGCACAACGATGGCGCCCCGGCCTCGGACGGAACGGCCGACTGCGCCCGAGCGGAGGAGACCGACTGTGGGTTCGGAGGCCGCGCCCGGGTAATGCCCGACCGCATCGGTCGGAATGGGGCAGGTCACCTCCGACCGCTACACGGTGCGCTTCCACTGGGAGCCGGGCAGCGTGGCCTTCTGGGACAACCGGGCCACCGCCCACCGCGGCCCACAGGACATCGACCATCTCGACGTCGACCGGGTCCTGCACCGGGTCACGCTCATCGGCGAAGTTCCCGTCGGACCCGACGGCCGCGAGTCGAAGCTCATCGAGGGCCAGCCCTTCACCTTGCTCCCCGCCGGGGCCCGCTGACCGTTTCGCCCCGCTGACCGTTTCGCCCCTTGGCCGGATCAGCGACGAGTGCGGCGGCGGGCCGAGGGCGTACCGACGCCGGCCCACAGGGTGCGGCGTACCAGTTCCACCGCGCCGCGTTCGTCGAGTCGCCCGTCGGCCACCCACTCCAACGCCACGAGGGCCACCCCTGACCAGGCGTCAGCCACCCAGGCCGTCGTCATGTCGGCTTCGATCAGGTCGTCGGCCCGGGCCCGGTCGATGACCTCGCCGACCTGGCCGAGCAGTTCCTCGAAGGCCGCATCGACCTCGTTGTCGATCTCGACACCCACCCGGATGAGTACCCGATAGGCCACCGACTCGGCGAGGATCACCTCGAGCATCCGGTCGAGGGCGAGCGGCGGTTCGAGGGCATCGAGGCCGGCCGTGGCCAGCGCTCCCCGAAGGTGCTCGAGAGCCCCCAACCACACCGCTTGGCGGAGCTGGTCGCGGGTCGGGAAGTGACGGTGGATGGTCGCCCGGCCCACCCCCGCCGCGGTGGCGACCTCGTCGACGGTGGCGAGGGGATCGGCGGCGAAGACCACCATCGCCGTCTCGAGGATGTGGGCCCGGTTGCGGGCGGCATCGGCCCGAAGGACCCGGGGGGTGGGCGAGGCCGCGGGTCGGGTGGTTCGATCGGAACGGGCGGCCGGCACGACGAAATGATACTCCTTTGACTCACTTCTTTCCATGAGACACAATCTGAGACACTGAAGTCTCGTTTTGGAGTCCCCCCGTGAACACCCCTGAAACCCTCGCCTCACCCCCCCGCCGCCCGCGTGCCGCGGCGCGCTGGCTCATCCTCACCTCCGGTGCGGCCTACAGCACCGAGGCCGTGCTGTTCATGACCATCACCCTGATGGCTCTCGTCCACGGACCGTCGGCCGCGGCCATCGCCCTGGTCGCCCAGGCGGTGCCCCGCGCCGTGCTGCTGCCGTGGGGAGGCACGCTGGTCGATCGGGTCGGCCCCACCATCGTGCTGCAGCGCGCCGCCGCACTGCGCGTCGTCATCCTCGTGGCACTGGCCCTGACCGTCACTGCCACCGGTGTCCCGTCCCTCTGGTTGCTGGTGGCGTTCGGGGCGGCGCTGGGCATGGTCGACGGGGCGTCGTACCCCGCGGCCTATGCCGCCTCCCCCGCCGTCGTCGACGCCGATCGACTGGCCCGCACCAACTCGATCATCGGCGGTGCCGAGAGCATGGGCGACCTCCTCGGACCGGCCATCGCGGCGGCCCTGTACACCTGGACCGGCTCGACCGCAGTCCTCTGGCTCGTCGTGGCCCTCGCGCTCGTGTCCGCGGTGTCGGCCGACCGGCTCCACCGGGTGGCCCCCGTCGCCTCCGTCAACAGCGACGCCCGCCCCCGGTTCATCGACGGGCTCCGCCTGGCCCGCGCCGACACCGAGGTCTGGCGCCTGCTCGTGGTCCTCGCCGCCCTCAGCCTCTTGCTGGCCGGCCCGGTGTTCGTCGGCGGGGCGGTACTGGCCGAGCAACGACTCGGTGGTGCCGACAAGCTCGGCATCGTGCTCGGCGCCTTCGGCGCCGGCTCCCTGCTGGGCCTGCTCGTCGCGCCCTGGCTGTCGCGTCGGTCGCTGCCGTTCGTGCTCGGCGGTGGCGTCCTCGTCATCGGCGCCACCATGTTCGGCCTGGGCTTCGTGGGGCACATCGTGCCCGCGTGTCTCCTGGCCGTGTTGATGGGAGCGTCGTTCAGCGCCCTGATGATCGTGCTGTCGACCTGGCTGCAGCAACGCACGCCGGAGGCGTCACACGGCCGCATCATGGCCATCATGGCCTTCGCCCTGCTGGCCCTCGACCCGCTGTCCTACGCGTTGGCCGGCCTGCTCCTGCCGTTCGGAACGACGCTCACCTTCGTGCTGCCCGGTATCGCCACCATCGCCGTCGGCCTCTGGGCCGTCACCACCCGGCCCCGGAGCACCCGCGGCAGCGACAGCCACGGCGCCGACAACGGCCATGGTGACGCGAGGGCCGACGACCGCAAGCGCGGTGCCGACCAGCCCGTCGACGCCGGGCTCGCGGCCTGATCAGCGCGGGGCGAGGAACGGGTCAGGAGCGAGGGACCTCGCTCCAGGGGAGCTCCTTGTCGGTGCGCACGTCGCCGGGGAGGCCGAGGACGCGTTCGCCGAGGATGTTGCGCATGACCTCGGACGTGCCACCTTCGATGGTGTTGGCCCGGCTGCGCAGGAACCGCGACTGGGTGGACCGGTAGCCGCCGCCCCGCTCCATGGCGTAGGTGCCGTAGAGCATGCCTTCGGCCCCCAGCAGCCCGACCGCGAACTCGTAGATGCGCTGGTTGAGCTCGGCTGACATGAGCTTGCCGATCGACCCCTCGGGGCCCGGTGTGCCGACACGCCGGGACTGCGAGGCGCGGAGATTGGTGAGCCGACCGACTTCGGCCCGGATCCACAGGCGGGCCAGCTCGTCTCGGGCCACGGCGTCACCCGGATGCTGGTGCCACACGGCCAGGGCCTCGGCGATGGCACCGCTGCCCTTCGGCGGCGTGCCCCCACCGAGCGACACCCGCTCGTTCATGAGGGTGGTGAGCGAGACGCCCCATCCCTCTCCCACGTCGCCGAGGCGTTCGGCGTCCGGGATCTTCACGTCGGTGAAGTAGACCTCGTTGAACTCGGTGTCACCGGTCATCTGACGCAGCGGGCGGACCTCGACGCCCGGGGCGTGCATGTCGACCACGAAGTAGGTCATGCCCTTGTGCTTGCGTTGGTCGGGGTCGGAGCGGGCCAGAAGCATGCCGAAGCGCGAGATGTGGGCGAGGGTCGTCCAGACCTTCTGGCCGTTCACCACCCACTCTTCGCCGTCGCGCACCGCCCGGGTGGACAGCGACGCCACGTCGGACCCGGCGCCGGGCTCGCTGAAGAGCTGACACCACACCTCCTCGCCCGTGAACAGCGGCCGCAGGTAGCGGTCCTGCTGGACGTCGGAGCCGTGGCTGAGCACGGTGGGTGCCCCCATGCCGTGACCGATCGGGTTGCGGGCCCAGGCGTTGGGACCGCCGGCGCCGACGATGGCCTCGTCGATCTGCTTCTGGAACCGGGGCGACAGGCCCAGACCGCCGCGACCCTCGGGGAAGTTGACCCAGGCCAGACCGAGGTCGAACTGGGCGCCGAGGAACTCGACGGGGTCGCCCTTCGCGTCGTTGAGGGTGAGGAGCTGGTCGAGCCGCTGTTGCACCAGCTCGGCGTCGGTGGTCACGTCGGTGGTCGTCACGGACGTGAATGCTACGCCCGCATCGCCCGCGGGGACCCAGGCGGTCGTCGTCAGGCCTCCGGCCCGGCCCGAAACGCCACCCAGCTCGGCCACGACCCCGGCACCGTGCCCCGCCCGTGCGAGCGCGCCGGCCAGTCGGCCGAGGGCTGGTCGAGCGGATTGGCGTCGAGCACCTCGCCGTACCAGAGCTCGTGGATGCGACGTACGAAGAACCAGGAGCCGTCACGCCGCTCATAGGTGTCGCGATACAAGATGGCCTGGCGGATCATCTTCCCGTCCTCCTCCACGTCGGCCCGGCAGTACACCGAACCGGTGGCGTGGTCGTCGTCGAGCAGGTCGATGGCGTGGGTGCCGACGTGCAGCATCGACACTCCGATGGCCCCGAGCGAGGCACGGAACGACTCGGCCAACGCCTCGCGTCCGCGCCGGTCGCGTCCGACCCGGACATCATCGACGAACAAGCCGACGAGAGTCTCGACGTCGCGCGAGTCGACGGCCACCGCGTAGCGCGCCGCGAGCTGGCGGATCTGCTCGTGAGCCCAGAGGCGGCGGACCATCTCGGACTCGGTGAGCCGCTCGGGCCGCAGGTCGGCGCGCGGAGGAACCTGGTCGCTCATGCCCTCACCGTAGGACCACTGCCCGAAAGCAGGCTCCGCCTACCTCCCACCCCTGCGTTGGACCCCTGCCTCGCGGTTCGTGATCCGGCGAACCACCGCGTCGACGAAACGGTCGGCGCTCGCGGGATCGACCGGGAAGAAGAAGCAGGGCTCGAAGAGCTCGGCTTCGAGCAGGGCCACGGTGCCGTCGTCGAGCGTCACCAGGTCGAATCGCCCGTACAGCATCTGTTCACCCGATCGCAGCCAGCCCCGTTCGAAGGCGACCTGGGTCGACGCCGCCGAGGCCTCGGCCACGACCCGATGCTCGGTAGGCGAGAGCGCCACGGGGCTGACCTCCTCGATGTAGGTGTCACCGCGCAGTCGTCCTTCGTCACCGAGGATCGGACCTTTGCGGAAGGTGTGGGAGAGCTCCCCGTCGAGGAGGGCGTCGGCCAGCCCGGCCGCATCGGACGCGAACCGGGTGGGCACGATCGGCACTCCCCGCATCGCGAGGTCGTCGAGGTAGCGCTTGTCGAGGTTCCAGCGGATGAGCGGTCCCGGGTTGTGGAACGCGGGCAGGTTGCCGACATCTTCCAACCACGTCAGGAACGGCTCCAGCCGCTCGGGGTAGTCCCAGGGGTTGCGAACGACCACCAGGTCGTAGCCGGCCCAATCGACCGAGGGGTCGTCCCACGCCGCCCGGTCGACCCCGATACCTCGGGCCGCGAAGGCGGCATCCACCACCGGACGGTCGACGTCATCGACGAGGACCGTCACATCGGTCGTGGTCACCAGGCCCACCTGCACAGGGCGCGAAGCTAGTGCTCGGGGTGGCCCGCGCTGGTGCCGCCTAACCTCGCCTCGATGACCTCCAGCCCGGCCGCCGCCGAACCGTTCGGGCGCGGATCGGTGTCGCTGCGGGTCTACCCGCACAACGAGCTCACCGCCCCCGCCATCGTGGACGAGTTGTGCCGGCAGGCGGCGTTGGCGGCCTCGGTCGGGTTCGACGGAGTGATGACGAGCGAGCACCACGGAGGGTTTGCCGGCTATCTACCGAACCCACTCCAGGTGACAGGGTGGCAGCTCCATGCCATGGGCACGGGGTGGGCGGCACCGTGCCCGCTGCTGCTTCCTCTGCGTCCGGTCGGCCTGCTGGCCGAGGAGGTGGCATGGCTCGACGCCCGCTTCCCGGGCCGGGTCGGGGTCGGCGTGGGGCCGGGGTCGCTGGAACTCGACTTCACGGCCATGGGCCTCGACCTGGCCGACGCCGTACCGCAATTCAAGGCCGACCTCCCCCGGCTGGCGGCCATGCTGCGCGGCCACGACCTGGGCGTGCTCGGCGGCGACCGAGCACTGGCCGGGCTCGCCGCCGAGTCGCGATCCGTGCCGCTCGTGAGCACGGCGATGAGCCCCACGGCGGCGCGCCGGGCCGCACGCGTGGGCGCCGGGGTGATCTACGACGGCGCCAGCTCGCCCGAGCGACTGAAGGCGCTTTCGGCCGCCCACCGAGAGGCCGGCGGCAGCGGGGCGCGGGTGTTGGTGCGTCGGGTGTGGCTGGGCGATCCGCCCGAGGCCGCCTTCGCCGCCCAGTTCGCCGTCTACGAGGGGTACACCCCGGCCGAGCGCCAGCGCCACTGGCAAGGGTCGGGGTGGCTGTGCGGCGACGACCCGGAGACCCTGGCCGGCCAGCTCGTCGATGCGCTCGTCGGTGCTGACGCCGACTGCCTCAACCTGCGCATCCACGCCCCCGGGGTGACCGCCGATCAGGCCCGCGAGCAGATCGAGTCGCTCGGTGCCGAGGTCCTCCCCCGGATGAGAGCCGGCCTCGCCGCCACGACCCCGGTCCGGTGAGCCGAACCTGGCCCCGGAGCCAGGGCCGGTCGGTCAGACGATGAGCTCGCCCATCTCGCCGCGCACCAGCGTGCGGTACAACTCGGCGTAGAGGCCCTCGGCCGCCAGGAGGTCCTCGTGGCGGCCCTGCTCGACCAGCCGGCCCTCGTCGATCACCAGGATCAGGTCGGCGTTGGCGATGGTGGACAAGCGGTGGGCGATCACCAGCGCGGTGCGGCCCTCGAGCGCCGTGGCCAGGGCCTGTTGCACCAACGACTCGTTCTCGCTGTCGAGATGGCTGGTGGCCTCGTCGAGAATGACGATGGCCGGGTCCTTGACCAGCACCCGGGCGATGGCCAGACGCTGCTTCTCACCACCGGAAAGGCGGTAGCCGCGCTCGCCGACGAGGGTGTCGTAGCCCTCGGGCAGCGCCGCGATGACCTCGTGCACCTGGGCGGCGCGGCACGCCGCGACGATCTCGACATCGGTGACCCCGGGGCGGGCGTAGCGGAGGTTGGCGGCCACGGTGTCGTGGAAGAGGTGAGGGTCCTGGCTCACGACGCCCACGGCACCGCGCAGCGAGTCGAGGGTGACCTCACGGACGTCGTGGCCGTCGATGCGCACGGCCCCGCCGGTGACGTCGTACAGGCGAGGGACGAGCGAACTGAGCGTGGTCTTGCCTGCCCCTGACGGGCCGACCAGGGCCACGAGCTGACCGGGCTCGGCGACGGCACTGATGCCGTGGAGCACCTCGACCCCGGCCCGGGTGTCGAGCTCGTCGGTGCCGGTGCCCTCGAGCGAGGCCAGCGAGACCTCGCTGGCGGCCGGGTAGCGGAAGGTGACGTCGTCGAACTCGATACGCCCCTTCGGCGCGGGCAGTTCCACGGCGTCGGGGGCGTCGACGATCGGGTTCTCCATGTCGAGGACCTCGAAGACCCGGTCGAACGACACGAGCGCGGTCATGATGTCGACGCGGGCGTTGGAGAGCCCGGTGAGCGGGGCGTAGATCTGGGTGACCAGAGCGGCGAGGGCGACCATGGTGCCGAGGGTGATGGTGCCGCTGATGACGAGCTCTCCGCCGAGCCAGTAGACGAGGGCGGTGCCGATGGCGGCCACGAGAGTGAGGGCGATGAAGAACGTGCGGCCGTAGATCGCGCTCTTGATGCCGATGTCACGCACCCGCCCGGCCCGGCCGGAGAACTCCTCGGACTCGCGGGTGCGGTGACCGAAGAGCTTCACCAACTGGGCGCCGGACACGTTGAAGCGCTCGGTCATGGTGGTGTTCATCGAGGCATTGAGGTCGAACCCCTCACGCGTCATGACGGACAGGCGCCGGCCCACCCGCTTGGCCGGGATGATGAAGACCGGCAGCACCACCAGCGTGAGCAGGGTGAGGCGCCACTCGAGGACCAACATGGCGATGAGCGTGGTGGTGAGCACGATGAAGTTCGACACCACCGAGCCCAGGGTGGTGGTGACGGCCCGCTGCGCGCCGATGACATCGTTGTTGACCCTGCTCATCAACGCGCCGGTCTGGGTGCGGGTGAAGAAGGCGATGGGCATGGCTGACACGTGGTCGAAGAGCCGCACCCGCAGGTCGTAGATGAGGCCCTCGCCGATGCGGGCCGAGTAGAGGCGCTCGACGAACGACAGCGCCGCCGCGGCCAGCGCCGCCCCCACGATGAACGCGGCCAACACCCCGAGCATCGATCGGTCGGACTGGGGGATGGCGACGTCGATGATGCGCCGAAGCAGCAAGGCCGGGACGAGGGCCAGCATGGCCTGGACGATGATGACGGCCACGAAGCCGACGAGGGCGCCGCGGTAGGGCCGGGCGAAGCCGAGGACCCGGCGGATGGTGCGGCGGCCCACCTTGACTCCCTTGATCCGGGAGGCATCGGAGCCCATGAGCATGTGGGGCGACTGTTGCATCATCAGGCCGTCAGGCTACGGCCGGAACGCGAAACCGGCGCCCGAGGGCGCCGGTCGCTCGCGTGGCGGAGAGTGTGGGATTCGAACCCACGGTGACCCGAAGACCACAACGGCTTTCGAGGCCGTCCCATTCGTCCGCTCTGGCAACTCTCCGCCGACGACACTAGCGGCCGCCCCCGAGACCCAGCCAGACGGAAACCGGGCGGTCCGGCCGACGTGACGACCCAACCGGTTCAGCGGCGCTCGGCGAAGAAGTCGGTGAGGAGCAGAGCACATTCGTCCGCCCGCACATCGGCTGTGGTCACGAACTCGTGGTTGAGGCGAGGGTCGGAACCGAGGTGATACAGCGAGCCACAGGCCCCGGCCTTCAGGTCGCGGGCACCGAAGACCACCCGGGCCACGCGCGCGTTCACCGCGGCGCCGGCGCACATCGCGCACGGCTCGAGCGTCACCACCAACGTGGCGTCGGCCAGTCGCCACGTTCCCAGCGCGTCGGCCGCGTCGCGCACGGCCAGGACCTCGGCGTGAGCGGTGGGGTCACCCGTCAGCTCGCGCTCGTTGTGGCGTGAGGCCACGAGCTCGCCACCCACCACGACCACCGCCCCCACCGGCACGTCACCGTGGGCCAACGCCATCCGAGCCTCGGCGATGGCCAGGCCCATGAGCTCGTCATCGGTCAACCGGGCGGTCACAGACGTCGACGCTACCGGCGCGGCCACGTCCGCCGGTCCGCTTCCGAGGCACGGGCGCAACACGCATGCGACGATGCGGCGACTCGCGACGCGTCGTCGCCGGATCGAGGAGCCGCACCATGACCGCCGCATTCGACCTCTCCCAGACCGACCACCTGCTGTCCACCACGAGGTCGGTCCGCAAGCGACTCGACCTCGACCGTCCGGTCGAACGCGAGGTGGTGCTCGACGCCCTGCGCCTCGCCATCCAGGCGCCCACCGGGTCGAACAGCCAGAAGTGGCGGTGGCTGGTGATCGACGATCCTGCCAAGCGCGCCGCCCTGGCCGACATGTACCGGGCCACCTTCATGCCCTACATGGAGGCCAGCAAGGCGGCGGCCGAAGCCCGGGGGGAGACCACGATGACGGCGGTCTCGGAGTCGGCCATCTACCTGGCCGAGCGGCTCCAGGACGTCCCGGTACACGTGATCCCGGTACAGCTCGACCGCCTGTCCGAGAACGCGAGCGTCACCGAAGCAGCGAGCTACTACGGCTCGATCCTGCCCGCGGTGTGGAGCTTCATGCTGGCCCTGCGCTCGCGCGGTCTCGGGTCGGCGTGGACCACGCTGCACCTGGCCCAGGAGCACGACGCGGCGGAGCTGCTCGGCATCCCTGCCACCGTCACCCAGACCGCGCTGATCCCGGTCGCCTACTACACCGGCGACGACTTCAAACCGGCCCGGCGACGGCCCATCGAGCAGATCACCTACTTCAACACCTGGGGCGAGAAGGCCACCTGAGGCTGGCGGCCCCGGCCCCACCCGCTCAGGCCGAAGCGCCCTCGAGGATGGCGATCACCTGCTGCACCCGCTCGGCGTGCTCGGCCTCCTCGCGCCCGTTGCGGCGCAGCAGCTCGGCGGCCTCGTCGTTGCCGATGCGCTCGGCCAACATCTCGTAGAACGCCTGACCGCTGTTCTCGAGTCGGGCCATCACCTCGAGGGCGGGCGTGTCGAGCCGGTCGAGGTCGTGGAGGGAAGCGGAGGCGGCGGCGAAGTCCATCCCCCATCCTGGCCCAGGACCCGCTCCGCCGCCCGGTGCGGCCGGGCGGCGACGAGACAGCGGAGGGAGTGGGATTCGAACCCACGGTGAGTTTCCCCACACACGCTTTCCAAGCGTGCCGATTCGGCCGCTCTCGCACCCCTCCCGGGGCCCCCGCACGACTACGCCGGACGGGGAACGCAGGCGAGAGGGTATCGTGTGCCCCGGCCCGCTCTCGCGTGTGACGGTCGGGTCCTGTGCAATCGGAACTCGTGAACCGGGTCAGGGCCGGAAGGCAGCAGCTCTCAGCGGGACCTCCGATGTGCCGCAGGTCGCCTGACCGTCACACGGGGGAGCGGGCCTCGTCGCTCTATCCGGGCCGCCCGAATGGTCGTTGCGGCGTCCGCCGGGCGCCATCGCAACTGGTCGGTAGGCTCGGCGGCGATGGCCTACCAGTCGCTCTACCGTCGCTACCGGCCTCAGACCTTCGCCGAGGTGCGCGGCCAGGAGCACGTCGTGTCGGCGCTGCGCAACGCCGTCGTCGAGGACCGTGTCGGTCACGCCTACCTGCTCAGCGGGCCGCGCGGCACCGGGAAGACGTCCACCGCCCGCATCCTGGCCAAGGTCCTCAACTGCGAGAACCCGGTCGACGGCGAACCTTGCGGCACCTGCCCCTCGTGCCGGGCCATCGAGGCCGGCACCAGCTTCGATGTGCACGAACTCGACGCCGCCTCCAACAACGGGGTCGAGGCCATCCGCGACCTGATCGCCAAGGCCTCGCTCGGCACCCCCGGCCGCACCAAGGTGTACATCCTCGACGAGCTCCACATGCTCTCCACGGCGGCATCCAACGCGCTGTTGAAGACGCTGGAGGAGCCGCCCGAGCACGTGGTGTTCGTGCTGGCCACCACCGACCCCCAGAAGGTGCTGCCCACCATCCGCAGCCGCACGCAGCACTTCGAGGTGCACCTGCTGTCGGCGTCGGATCTCGCCGCGCTGGTCGACCATGTCGTCGCCGACGCCGGGCTCCAGGTCGATGAAGCGTCGAAGGCCTACGTGCTGCGCGCCGGGGCGGGGTCGGCCCGCGACACGCTGTCGGCCCTCGACCGGGTGGTGGCCGCCGGTGGGGTGCCCGACGAGCTCGACTCGCTCGACGAGTTGGTCGAGGCGGTCTGCGACCGCGACACCGCCCGAGCGCTCGTCGCAATCGAGTCGGCGATGAGCCGGGGACGCAGCCCGAGAGTGCTCGGCGAGGCCCTCATCGGCCGCCTGCGCGACATCTTCCTCGCCGCCGTGCACGCCGACCTCTCCCGGCTGAGCGAAGCCGATCGCGAGCGGTGTGTCGAGCAGGGGCAACGGCTCACCGCGGCGGGCGCCACCCGGGCCCTCGAAGTTCTCGGTGAGGCTTTCGTCGGCATCCAGGACGCCCTCGATCCCCGAATCCCGCTCGAGGTGGCGCTCGTCCGGATCACCCGGGCCGACGCCGACACCGCTCCTGCGGCCCTGGCCGAACGGCTCTCCCTGCTCGAGCAGGCGATGGGTTCCGGAGCAACCACTTCGTCTCCACCCACCCCCCTCCCTCGATCGAACCCTCGCGAGGCTCCCACCCCGGTCGAACCGTCCCCCGAACCACCGGCCCCAGAGCCGCCGACCCCAGAACCGCCGTCTCCAGCGCCGCCGACCGACACCGACGCCGAGCCGGCGGTAGCCCCGTCGGCGCTGGCCGCGAGCTCGCGGCCAGCCGACGGTGCCCGCGGTGCCCTCGCCGCCGTCAAGCCGAGCGCAGGGGCAACACCCCGATCCGCCCCAGCTCCCGCCGCCTCTTCGACTGCCGGAACCCGGCAACCTCCCCCGCCGCGACGGCCCGCCGGATCGGCGCCCGACCGCACCGCGCCCCCACCTGCGTCGCCCCCGACCGCGTCGCCCCCAATCGCGTCACCACCAGCCACCCCGCCATCGGCCGTGCCCGCCGAACCGCCCGCCGAATCCGAGCCCGTGATCGCGGCACCCACGCCCAACGCTGAAGCCGCCGGCACGGTCCCCGACCTCGCCACCCTCACTGTGGCCTGGAGCGACGGCGTCCTGAGCGGACTCAACCAACGGGCCAAGGTCCGGTTCGCCGGCGGCCGCTGGCTGTCCATCGACGGCGATACGGCGGTGTTCGGCCTCCCCAACCCGATGCACGCCCAACGCTGCGAGGAGTGCCGGCCCGACGTCGAGGCCGCCCTGGGCGCCCACTTCGGTCGGACCATCGCGGTCCGCGTCATCGTCGACGAACACGCAGAAGCGCCCGGATCACCAGGACCGGCCGCCACCGCCACCGAACCGGTGGACGAGTCCACCGAGATCGACCTCACCGATCTCACCGACGCCCACGACGTGGCCGAGACGGGAGTCGACCGCATCACCGCGGCGTTCCCTGGCGCAAAACTCGTGGACCCCCCCTCCGACCGTCTCCTCTGAAACCTCCCCACCTCCAGGAGCTCCCATGTCCGATCCCCTCGACCTCAACGCCATCCTCGGTCAGGCCATGGAGATGCAACAGCAGCTCATGGAGGCCCAGGCCCTCGCCGCCGAAGCCGAGGTGGTGGGCCATTCGGGCGGCGGGGCGGTGCGCATCACCGTCACCGGCGGGCTCGACTTCCGGCAGGTGGAGATCCGCCCCGACGCCGTCGACCCCGACGATGTCGGCATGCTCGAAGACCTCGTGCTCGCCGCCCTCAACGACGCCATGGCCCAGATCGGCGACCTCCAGCAGTCCTCGCTCGGTGGGCTCGACATGGGTGGCCTCCCCGATCTCGGTGGTCTGGGCGGCCTCCCCGATCTCGGTGGTCTGGGCGGACTCGGCGGACTCGGCCTACCGGGCGGCGACGACGAGATCATCGATGCCGAGATCGTCGGCGACGAAGCCGGTACCGCCCGACCGTGACGCTCTACGCCGGCCCGGTGCAGGACCTCATCGACGAGCTCGGCCGCCTTCCCGGCGTGGGCCCGAAGTCGGCCCAACGCATCGCCTTCCACCTGCTCAAGCTCCCCACCGACGACGCCCTTCGGTTGGCCCGGTCCATCGCCGTGGCCAAGGAGCGGGTCACGTTCTGCACCCGCTGCTTCAACATCGCCGAAGGCGCCGAGTGCGGCGTCTGCAACGACGCCCGGCGCGACACCCAGGTGCTGTGCGTCGTCGAGGAATCACCCGACATCGTGGCCGTCGAGAAGACCGGCGAGTTCAAGGGCCGCTACCACGTGCTCCAAGGGGCGATCAGCCCGATCGAGGGCGTGGGCCCCGACCAGATCCGGGTGAAGGAGCTCCTCGCCCGCATCGAGCCCGAGGGCATCACCGAAGTGATCCTGTGCACCAACCCCAACATCGAGGGGGAGGCCACGGCCATGTACCTCGGCCGTCTCCTCAAGCCCCTCGGCCTCACGGTCACCCGGATCGCCAGCGGCCTCCCCGTCGGCGGCGACCTCGAGTACGCCGACGAACTCACCCTCGGTCGGGCCCTCGAAGGCCGTCGCGAGATCGAATAGACCAGAACGAAAAGGGGTCCGACGCCCAAGAGCCGGGCCCGCTGGAACTCGTGCGGCCTCGCCGGTCCGGCGAGTCTCGACACCGGAACCGGGCGAGGGTCAGTAGGCCTCGACCAGGATGGCGTCGCCCTGGCCGCCACCCCCGCAGAGAGCCGCGGCGCCCTTGCCGCCACCTCGGCGCTTGAGCTCCAGGAGCAGGTGCAGGGCCAAGCGGTTGCCGGACATGCCGATGGGGTGGCCGAGGGCGATGGCCCCGCCGTTGACGTTGGTGATCTCGGAGGTGATGCCGAGGGTGGCCATCGAGGCCACACCAACGGCGGCGAAGGCCTCGTTCAGCTCGAACAGGTCGAGGTCACCGACGGCCATGCCGGCGCGGGCCAAGGCCACGTTGATGGCGTTGGCGGGCTGGTCGAGCAACGACGCTTCGGGCCCCGCCACCTGGCCGTAGCCGAGGATGCGGCCGAGCGGGGCCACGCCGAGGCGCGCCGCCGCGGCTTCGGAGGCCACGATCACGGCCGAACCGCCGTCGGAGATCTGCGAGGCGTTCCCGGCGGTGATGTTGCCGGCCTTGTCGAACGCCGGGCGCAGCGCGCCGAGCGAATCGGCCGTGGTCCCCGGGCGCACGCCCTCGTCCTCGGAGAACACGATGGGGTCACCCTTGCGCTGGGGGATCTCCACGGACACGATCTCGGCGTCGAACAGCCCGTCCTTCTGAGCCTTGGCTGCCCGCTCGTGGCTGAGTGCGGCCAGCTCGTCCTGCGGGGCCCGCTCGAGCCCGAGGGTGGCGGCGTACTTCTCGGTGCCGGCGCCCATGGCGCACTGGTCGATGGCGCAGAAGAGGCCGTCGAACATCATCGAATCGACCACGGTCTGGTCGCCGATCCGGTATCCGGCGCGGGCACCGGGCAGCAGGTACGGGGCGTTGGTCATCGACTCCATGCCGCCGGCGACCACGATGTCGGCCTCGCCGGTCTGGATCATCATGTCGGCCACGTGGATGGCGTTGAGGCCGGACAGGCAGACCTTGTTGATGGTGGTGGCGGGCACGCTGAGCGGCAGCCCCGCGGCCACGGCGGCCTGACGGGCGGTCATCTGGCCGGCGCCGGCCAGGAGCACCTGACCCATGAGCACGGCGTCGACCTGCTCACCGGAGATCCCGGCCCGGGCCAGCGCTTCCTCGATGGCGATGCCGCCGAGATCGGTAGCGGCGAAACCCGCCAGGGCGCCCGACAGCTTTCCGATCGGCGTTCGCGCGCCGCTGAGAATGACGGATCCGGCCATGGTTTCCCTCCCGAGGGTGACAGGCCCGTCAGTGTAGGGACGGAAGGGCTCGATCAGCCAGAGCGCTCAGCTCAGGTCGGCACGATTGGTGCGCAGCGCGTCGCGCTGATCGGCCGGGTTCGCCGGCCACGCCGGGGCTTCGGAAGCAGCACGGGCCGCCCTCTCGATGGCCGATCGCACCATTCGCGCCACGGGGTCGTCGGCTTCGTCGGCCGTTGCGTTCTCCTCCCCGGGGGTCGCCTGCGGGCCCTCGACCAGACGGGGTACGGGAGCGACGCCGGTGGCCACCGGCGCACCGAAGGGCACAACATCGCGCTCGACCAGGGCGTCGGCATGGAGCACGTCCACGGTCTCTGAAGAAGTCGTCACCGCCGCGCTCGGCCGCAAACGGACCGGAGCGGTGACTTCGACGGGAGCCTCGGCATCGGCGAGCAGGCGTTGCGCGTGCTCGCGGTCGTTGCGGGCCCGGGCCACGAGCGCCGCAGCATCGATGTCGCCAGGCATCGGACCCATACTGGACCTTCTTCGTCGTCACGGCCCCGTTCCACGCCAGGACTTGGAGCTCAATGTAGCGAGACGGCCACGCCCAGCGTTGACACATACTCCGATCTCGCCCGGCCGAGGCCCCGGCTCGGTGACTGGACCGTCAGTTTCTTGGCGTCGCGGGCATGGGTACCACTACCTTTTCGACCATGCAGCCGATCCTCGATGCCATCTCGGCGGGCGCCTCCTCCGACGAGTTCGCCCACCTGCCCCTTCCCGACACCTACCGGGCCATCGTCGTCCGCAAGGACGAGCAAGCCATGTTCGAGGGGGTGCCGTCGGCCGAAAAGGACCCCCGCCAGGCCCTCCACCTCGATGAGATCGCCCTCCCCGAGCTGGCCCCGGACGAGGCGGTCATCGCGGTCATGGCCAGCTCCATGAACTTCAACACCGTGTGGAGCTCGATCTTCGAGCCGGTCTCGACCTTCGGTTTCCTCACCCGGATGGGACGTGAGGGGTATTGGTGCCAGCGCCACGACCAGGACTTCCACTCTGTCGGCTCCGACGCGTCCGGCGTCGTGCTGCGGGTGGGTTCCGCCGTGCGCAAATGGAAGCCAGGCGACAAGGTCGTCGTGCACTGCAACTATGTGGACGATCAGGACCACTCGAGCCACAACGACTCGATGCTGGCCGACAACCAACGCATCTGGGGCTTCGAGACCAACTACGGCGGCCTGGCCGATCTGTCGGTCGTGAAAGCCAACCAGCTCATGCCCAAGCCCGCCCACCTCACGTGGGAGGAGTCGGCGGTCAACGCCCTGTGCAACTCCACCAGCTATCGCATGCTCGTGAGCAAGAACGCCGCCCAGATGCAACAGGGCGACGCCGTGCTGGTGTGGGGGGCCACCGGTGGGCTGGGTGGCTACGCCGTGCAGTACGTGCTCAATGGGGGCGGTACCCCCGTCGGGGTGGTGTCGTCACCCGACAAGGTGGAGCTGCTCAAGGAGCTCGGCTGTGAGGCGGCCATCGATCGCCAGGCTGCGGCCTACCGGTTCTGGTCCGACGAGCACACCCAGGACGATTCGGAGTGGCGGCGGCTGGGCAAGGACATCCGGGGCCTCATCGGTCGCGACGTCGACATCGTGTTCGAGCATCCCGGCCGCCAGACCTTCGGGGCGTCGGTCTACGTGGCCGCTCGCGGCGGCAAGATCGTCACCTGCGCCGCCACCAGCGGCTTCATGCTCGAGTTCGACAACCGCCATCTGTGGATGAAGCTCAAGAGCATCATCAGCTCCCACTTCGCCAACTACGCCGAGGCCTGGGCCGCCAACGACCTCATCTGCCAAGGCCGCATCCAGCCCATCCTGTCGGCCGTGTTCCCCCTCGAAGAGACGGGCGAAGCGGCCTTCCAGGTGCACCGCAACCTCCACGAGGGCAAGATCGGGATCCTGTGCCTGGCTCCCGAGGAGGGACTGGGCATCGACGACCCCGACTTCCGCGCCGAGATCGGCGAGGACCGCATCACCGCCTTCCGCCGCCATGGCGCATGAACCAGGAGTGTCCCGATGAGCATCAGCGTGCGCCGACCCGGCGAGAACGACCCCCAGGTGCAGACGACAGAATCGGCCCAGACCCGCCCGTTGCTGACCGAGATCGACCACATCGCCATTGCCGTGCCCGACCTCGGTGAGGCCATCGACTACTACCGCGAGACGTTCGGGGCCGTGGTCGACCACCGCGAGGTCGTCGACAGCGACGGTGTCGAGGAAGCGCTGCTGAAGGTGGCCGAGAGCTACGTGCAGCTCCTCACGCCCACCCGTGACGACTCGACCGTGGCCAAGTGGCTCGAGAAGCGAGGCGGACCCGGAATCCACCACGTCGGCTACCGCGTCACCAGCTGTGCCGAGGCCCTCGACGCCGTGAAGGCCCAGGGCTTCCGGGTGCTCGACGAGCAACCCCGCCGAGGCTCACGGGGCACCACCGTGGCCTTCATCCACCCCAAGGACGCCCTCGGCACCCTGATCGAACTGGTCGAGGAGTGAAACCGGCGCGCCGATGCCCTCAGGGGCAGTTGGTGCGCCGCCAACGATCGACCTCGCCCGACGCGGCGGCCGCCTCACCCTGGGCCGGATAGACATCGATGGCCGCCCGGGCCGCCACCGCGGAACGCGCGTCCTGCACCGTATCGGCCACCCACCTGGTGAAGTCGGTCAGTGCCGTCAGGGGCGCGACCAACGGCGGCGGAGCCGCACCCGTGGCCTGGCGGTAGAGCGCGGCGTCACGCCGGGCATCCACCACGACCCTCTGACGCTCGTCGGGCCAACTGTCCCCGTCCCGAGGCAGCAGATCGACCAGGGGCAGGACGTCGGCCAGCGACGAACAGGTCGTGGCCGACGTCGGCGCGCCGGGCTCGGTGACGGGTGGTGGGAGCACCGACGGCGACGGCGGTCCGATCGACGTCGGGGTGGTGGCCGGCGTCGTGGGGTCGGGGGAGGTCAGCGAGGTGGTGGCCGCGCCGGTCCCGGTGGTCGGTGAAGGAGCGGCGTCGTCCTGCCCACCGCTGCAACCTCCCGCGGCGAAAGCGACAGCAAGGACGACACCGATGACGGCAACGGTTCTCGGACCCACGGGGTCAACTGTACGCGACCATCGCGGCGCACCCGCGACACGACGGGCACGGTGAAAGCCCTGCGGTCGGGCACCAGCTCAGGTCGCGGTCCCCCGCCCGGTACCGTCCCGCTCATGGGTGACCGTACCTTCCGGGTGGTCGAACTGGTCGAAGCCATCGCCGACGCGCTCACCGAGCGGTTCGGACCCGCGGTGTGGGTCGAGGGCGAAGTCGCCTCGATGAGCCGGAGCCGTCACGGTCACGTGTACTTCAACCTCGTCGACCGCAGCAACGAGGCAGGCAACCCGGTGGCCTCCATCCCCGTCGTGCTCTGGGCGTCGGCCCGCGACCGGGTCAACGCCGTTCTGCGCCGCACGGGGAGCATCCGCATCGACGACGGCGTCCGGATCCGCATCCGGGGGCGGGTGGAGATCTACGCCCCCCGGGGTCAGGTGCAGGTGCAGATGCTCGACATCGACCCCACGTACACACTCGGTCTGCTCGGCAACGATCGCGACCGGGTGGTGCAGCTCCTCGAGATCGAAGGGCTACTGCACCGCAACCGTGGCCTGGCTCTACCCCTCGCCCCCCTGCACCTCGGGCTGGTCACCGCAGCGGGAAGCGCGGCCGAGGCCGACCTGCTGCAGACGCTGGCCGACAGCGGGCTGGCGTGGCGGGTCGTGCACGTCGACGCCCGCGTCCAGGGGCTCGGCGCCGAGCGCGAAGTGGCGGCGGCGCTGCGCACCGCCGCCGCCGCAGGGGTCGCGGCCATCGCCCTCGTCCGCGGTGGTGGCGCCCGCACCGATCTCGCCACGTTCGACCACGAGCTCGTGGCCCGCACCATCGCCGACCTCGGGGTACCCGTGTTCACCGGTATCGGCCACGAGACCGACCAGAGCGTGGCCGACCTCGTCGCTCACCGCGCCGAGCGCACCCCGACGGCGTGCGCCACCGCCCTGGTGGAGCACGTGCGGGCCGGAGCGACTCGCGCCGAGACCGCATGGACGGGCATCGCCCACCGGAGCACGGACGTCCTCGACCGAGCCCGGGCCGACAGCACCCATCGAGCGCGCCGGGCCGCCCGAGCGACGCTGTCACGGGCCGAGTTGGCCACCGACCGGCTCGACGCCGTCACCCACCACCTACGCCGCCGTGCGCCCGGTGCCGTCGATGCGGCCTCGGCCCGGGTCGAACGCGATGCCGGTCGGGCCGAGGCGCGCGCCCGTGGCCATCTGCGCGTCCACGAGGAACGCCTGTCCCGTGCCGCATCCAGCTTCCGGACCCAGGGGCCACGCGCCCTGCGCGGCGCCGATCGGAGGGTCGAAGGGCTCAATGCACGAATCGGCGCCCACGACCCGCGACGGGCCCTGGCGCGAGGGTGGTCGATCACCCGGACGAGAACCGGGGACGTGGTCCGTGCCACCATCGATGTCAGCGCAGGCGATCTCGTGGTGACGACGGTCGCCGACGGGAGCTTCATCTCGGCGGTCCTCGCCGACACCCACTCCTCCCTCACCCCCGAAACGGACCGCGACGGAAATGGCTCCTGACCCACTCTCTCCTCCCGAGGAGTCCACCCCCCGCCCGGGGGACGGAACAGACCTCGCCGGGGTCAGCTACGCCGCCGCCGTGACCGAACTGGAGGAGATCCTCGAGCGGCTCGACGGGGATGATGTCGACGTCGACGAGCTCGCCGAGCAGGTCCGGCGGGCGGCGGCGCTCATCGCGCGGTGCCGGGAGCGCCTCGCCTCGACCCGACTCGAGGTCACCCGGATCGTGGCCGACCTCGACACCCTCACGACGAGCGACCCATCGACCGACGACGAGGACGCCGCGGCCGACGACGGGGACGAGGACGACGAGGACGACGCGGCTGACGAAGGGCAACGGTGACCACGACCCCAGGGCCCTCGGCGGCCGACGCCCCGGAAGCTCTGCTGGCCGTGGCGGGCCCGGTCGAGGCCCGCCTGGCCGAGCTGCTGGACCAGGAACGTTCACGCTGGGCCGCGGTGGACCGCGACCTCATCGCCCCGCTCGACACCCTCACCCGTTTCGTGCTCAACGGCGGCAAGCGCCTCCGGCCGGCGTTCTGCCACTGGGCCTACGTCGGCGCCGGCGGTGAGCCCGATGACGACCTGGTGATCGACGCTGGTGCGGCCTTCGAGCTGCTGCACGCGTTCGCCCTCGTGCACGACGACGTGATGGACGGATCAGCCACCCGGCGCGGTGAGCGCACCGTCCACCTCGAGTTCGAGGACCTCCACCACACCCACGAGTGGCGCGGCGAGTCCCGTCGCTTCGGCGAGGGTGTCGCCATCCTCGTCGGCGACCTGGCCGACGTCTACGCCGACCGGTTGATGGGTGCCACTCCCCCCCCGACATTCGCCATGTGGAGCGAGCTGAAGATCGAGCTGAACGTCGGCCAGTACCTCGACGTCCTCGGCACGGCCCGCCCGGGCACCGATTTGGCCACCGCGCACCGCATCGCCCGCTACAAGTCCGGCAAGTACACGATCGAGCGACCGTTGCACGTCGGCGCCGCCCTGTCCGGGCGGTACGACGAGCTCCACGAGTCGCTGTCCGACTACGGGGCCCCCCTCGGTGAAGCCTTCCAACTGCGCGACGACATCCTCGGCGTGTTCGGTGACGCCGCCCGCACGGGCAAGCCCGTCGGCGACGACCTGCGCGAGGGAAAGCCCACGCCGCTCTTGGCCACCGCGGTGCAGTGGGCGAGTGCCACCGATCAGGCCCTGCTCGATCGGGTCGGTGCCGTCGACCTCGCCGACGACGAGGTGGAGGCGCTGCAACAGGTTCTCGTCGACACCGGGGCCAAGGCCCACATCGAGGCCACCATCGGTGACCTCACCGACGTCGCCCTTCACACCCTGGAGCGCTCGCCGCTGCGCCCGGAGGCGATCAGCGCACTGACCGACCTCGCTCATTACGTGGCCGCTCGCGACCTCTGACCGATCGGTTCACGCCACCGCCACGAGCGCCTCTTCGAGGGAGAGGTCGAGCACCCCGATGTCGGCCGCGACGACCGCCAGCCAATCGGGGCGCACGCGGGCGCTGACGATGATCGGGTTGTCGACTTCGCTGTCCTCGACCGCGAACCGCACGAAGTCGAGGGCGTAGTCGGGGGGGCGAACGTCATGGGAGAGCTCGAGCAGGGCATACGGGTCGGGCACCCGGCCGGGCTCTGTGGGCAACAGGGTCACGTAGGGCGACGGCGGCTGGTGGCCACCGCCGGCGAGACCGGGCCCGTCGGCCAATACCACCCCGTGCACGAGTCGGGGCCGCCCACCGGCCACGAGCAGGGCCACCCACGCGCCGAGTCCCCGACCGACGATGGTCAGCGGACCGTGCCCGGCGAGCACCGCGTCGACGTCGGCCATGAGCGACTCGGGGGTGTAGCCACCCCCGACGGGGACACCGGACTCGCCGTGTCCGGTGAAGTCGAGGCCGAGCACCGGTCCTGGCCACCCGGCCGCCCACGCCGGGCACGCGCTCGGCGTGGCCTCACCCAGGCCGTGCAACAACAACAGCGGCCTGCCCTCACCGGACGCCAGGGTGTGCAGCGCGAGATGGAGCCGTCCGCTGGGCAGCAGCTCGGTGGTCCGGGTCATCGGTACGGCTCCAGGAACTCGACGACCAGGTCGGCGATCTGGCGGGGCTGCTCGATGTGCAGGAAGTGGCCGATGTCGTCGAAGAACTCCAGGCGCCCACCGGGTGGGAGGTACGGGTCGACGTCACCCCGGCGGCTCTTCCAACCCATCGGGTCGTCGGCGACCCCGGAGAGCACGCCGAGGAACGGCAGCTCGAGCGCTGCCAGGTGCTCCATCGACCACTGCGGGCGCCACGGGCCGAAACCCCCGAGGTGCAGCACCGGGTCGATCTTCCACCGCCACCCCTCGGGGTCGGGCCGGGCCCCGACGGTCACGAGGTACTCGAGCCATTCGCGGGACAGGCGAGGGTTCATCGGGGCCCGCCGCTCGGCCAGGCCCTCGATGGTGTCGGGGCGCCGTCGGCGATCGTTGCGCCGACGCCGCCGGTCGAGCGAGGACTCGAGATCGGCGCGCCGCAGGCGCTGGCGTTCACGATCGGGAATGTCGGGCGCCGAGTGCTGCGACGGCAGCCCATCGAGGTTGACGAAGGCCCGCGCCAGCGACGGACGGGCGTCGAGGAGGTCGAGCATCTGCCCGCCGCCCTTCGAGTGCCCGAGAACGCACACCGGCCCGTCGCTCAGGAACGTGAGCGCGGCGAAGTGGTCGCGGACGTCGGCGGCCCAGCTGTAGAGGTGGGCGTGCTCGGAGTCACCGTGGCCCCGGGCGTCCCAGGCCACCACCCTCCATCCGGCATCGGCCAGCAGGGGGGCGAACACGTCGAACGTGCGCGAGAAGTCGAAGCCGCCGTGGACGAGAGCCAGGATCGGGGCGTCGGGTTCACCCCACTCGTTGAGCGCCAACCGCAGGCCGCTGCTCGACAGCGACCCGGTGCGATCGGGGGCGCGGGCACCGGGTACGTGTCGTGTCTCGTCGTCGGCCCCCACGGGGAAGGATCGTAGAGGTTGTCGGCAACGCCCCCTACGCTCGCCTGAATGCTCTCCCCCGCGATCGAGGCCGCCCGGCGTCGCACGTTCGCCATCATCAGCCACCCCGACGCCGGCAAGACCACACTCACCGAGAAGTTCCTCTTGTACGGCGGGGCTCTCAGCTCCGAGGCCGGGGCGGTGAAGGCCCGATCCGGTCGGCGTTCGGCCACGTCGGACTGGATGGCTCTCGAACAGCAGCGAGGAATCTCCATCACCTCCACGGTGCTGCAGTTCCCCTATCGCGACTGCGTGGTCAACCTGCTCGACACCCCGGGTCACCGCGACTTCTCGGAGGACACCTACCGGGTGCTGGCTGCGGCCGACGCCGCGATCATGGTGCTCGACGCGGCCAAGGGCATCGAGCCCCAGACGCTGAAACTGTTCGAGGTCTGCCGTGAGCGCGACATGCCGCTACTCACGTTCATCAACAAGTGGGACCGTCCCGGACGTGACGCGTTGGAGCTGCTCGACGAGATCGAGAAACAGATCGGGCTCGTGGTCACCCCGGTCACCTGGCCGGTCGGGATCCCCGGCGACTTCCGTGGCGTCATCGATCGTCGGGACGGGCTCTTCACCCGCTTCACCCGGGTGGCCCGCGGGGCCACCGAGGCCCCCGAGGAGGTCGTGAGCCCGCAGCAGGCGGCCGACGAAGAGGGACCCTCGTGGGACACGGCGCTCGAGGAACTGTCGCTGCTCGACGAGGTCGGGGCCGATCTCGACGTCGAGCTGTTCGTCGGCGCCCAGTCCACTCCGGCCTTCTTCGGTTCGGCCCTCACCAACTTCGGGGTCCGCAAGCTGCTCGACGCGGTCATCGACCTCGTACCGGCGCCCAGCGCCCGCGACGACATCGAGGGCAAGCCTCGGGCCCTCGATGCGCCGTTCTCCGGTTTCGTGTTCAAGGTGGCAGCGAACATGGACCCGTCGCACCGCGACCGCATCGCCTTCCTCCGGGTGTGTTCGGGGGCCTTCGAGCGCGGGATGGTCGTCACCCACGGACCGACCGGTAAGCCGTTCACGACCAAGTACGCCCACCAGGTGTTCGGCTCCGAGCGCGAGACGATCGACGAGGCCTACCCGGGTGACGTGGTGGGCCTGGTGAACGCCACCGACGTGCGGGTGGGCGACACCCTCTGGCTCGACGAGCAGGTCGAGTTCCCGTCGATCCCGAGCTTCGCCCCGGAGCACTTCACGGTGGCCCGAGTGCGCGACACCGCCCGGTTCAAGCAGTTCCGGCGGGGCATCGCTCAGCTCGACGAGGAGGGGGTGGTGCAGGTGCTGCGCGACGCCGACCAGGGCGACCAGGCCCCGGTCCTCGCGGCGGTCGGGCCCATGCAGTTCGACGTCGCCGTCTACCGCCTCGAGAACGAGTTCGGGGCCCCGGTCGAACTGTCGCCGACCAAATACCGCATCGCCCGGCGCACCGACGGTCCCAGCGCGACAGCCCTGCGCGGCATGAGAGGTGTCCGGGTGCTGGGACGAGCCGACGGTACTCTCATGGCGTTGTTCGAGAGCCAGTACTGGCTGGAGCGCCTCGAGCACGACAACCCCGAACTGGTGCTCGAACGCCTCGTCGCCGAAGGTGGCGTCGGCTGAACCGATCGATGCGACGAGGTGCGATGGACGAACCCGGCAGGCCCTACGCACCCTCCTCGGGATCGGAACCTCCTCCCCGGGGCCGGCGACCGCCGTGGCTCGGTCCGGCCGCCGTGCTGCTGACCCTCGTGGTCCTGTGGGGTGGGTACGCCCTCCTCGCCGACCGCTCCTCGTCGAACCAGTCCGACACGGCCACCGCCGCCACGACCGATCCTGGCGCCGACGCCACTTCGGCCGTCGAGCCGGTCGACGAACAGGAATCCGCAGCCACCACCGAGGCGCCACTGCCCGCCTACGACGGTTGGGTGAACCCGGCCAGCTCCGGGCAGATGTGGAGCGAGAAGGTGCCGGGCATCCTCACGTTCCGCGGCAACCCCACCCGTTCGTACTACGGCACCGGGCCCGTGCCGACCGCACCCCAGGTGCTGTGGACCTACCCCGAGGGCAACATGTGCGGGAACTCCTCCGACGGGGGGAGCACGCAGACCTGGTGCGGCACGGGGTGGACCGGCCAACCGAACGTGTACGAGAAGAACGGTCAGACCCTGCTGTCGTTCGGCGCCTACGACTACGCCATCCACTGGCTCGACGCCGACACCGCAAAGAACGTGCGGGCCCCGTTCAAGACCGGCGACATCATCAAGGGCACCGTCACCACCGACCCCGACGGCTACCCCCTCACCTACTCGGGTTCGCGTGACAACAACTACCGGATCATGGCCACCGACCGGGGCGACCAGGCCGTCGAGCTGTGGCGGCTGAACGCCCTCGACTACGGCGTACGCAAGGTGTGGAACGACGACTGGGACGGGTCGGGCCTGGTCATCGACGACTACCTCTTCGTAGGCGGTGAGAACAGCTGGTTCTACATCTTCAAGCTCAACCGGGGCTACGACGCCGCCGGCCTGGTGACGGTGAACCCCGAGCTCGTGTTCAAGACCCCGAGCTGGGACGCTCAGCTCGATCAGGTCATCAGCGACCGGCAGTACTCGATCGAGAACTCGGTCGCCGTCTCGGGCAACACCGTGTACTTCGCCAACTCGGCCGGGCTGATCCAGGGCTGGGACATCACCGACCTGAAGGAAGGGCGCGAGCCCACGCAGGTCTTCCGCTTCTGGACCGGCGACGACACCGACGCCTCCATCGTCATCGACCCGGACGGCTTCCTGTACGTCGGGTCGGAGTTCGAACGCCAGAACGCCCGCTCGATCGAGGTGGGCCAGATCATGAAACTCGATCCTCGCAAGCCCGACAACCCGATCGTGTGGTCGGTCAAGGAACAGGCTGCGGGCAAGCAGGGCATCTGGGGCACGCTCGCCCTGGCCAACGGGGTGGTGTACGCCGACACCAATTCCGGCCGGGTGCTCGGCATCGACCAGCAGACCGGCCAGATCCTCTGGGAGAAGCAGCTCGGTTCGCAGACGTGGCAGTCCCCGGTGGTGGTCGACAACCGGCTGATTCTCGGCGACTGCAAGGGGGTGCTGCGGTCCTACGACGTGAGCAACCCACGGGTCGATCCCCCCGAGGTGTGGGCGCTGCAGCTCGACGGATGCATCGAGGCCACCCCGGCGGTCTGGAAGGGCCGGATCTACGTGGGCACCCGCGGCGGGAAGATGTACGCCATCGGCGATCCGCCGGCCGGCTCCGCCCCCGCTCCGGCCGCGTCACCGGTGGCCGCTACCAGGTGATCTCCCCGCACCCCGTGTGGGTGTCGGGCTCGACCTGCAGGGTGGCATGCCCCATCCCGAGGTACGCGCCCCTCAGTTGAGGCTCTCCCGGGCCCCGTCCCGGGTCGCGGCGGCGACGCCGCCCCCGTGAGAGTGCCCAGCACCGTGAGCGTGTGTCTGGCCTTCGTCGAACGCCGGACCAGCCTCGCGCTACCGTCTCCCCGCGGCGAGAGTTGACACTCCGGGCCGCCGACGACTGGAATCTCGGCGCTCGCGGCACAGGGGAACGCCGCACGGGTACCGAGGCGCCGGCGGATCTCCGGCGACGAGACAAGGACAACACCACATGACCGAAGTCCTGGCCGCAGCTGAAGGCGGCTGGCAGACCTTCACGCTCGATTCCGCCGAATGGGCGTGGCTCCTCTTCCTGGTGGGCGTCGCCCTCCTGGCCCTGGTCGTCGGGGTCGTGCTGATGCGCGGCGTGCTGGCCCACGAGCAGGGCACCGAGAAGATGCAAGAGGTCGCCGGCGCCATCCAGGAAGGGGCGCTGGCCTACCTGAAGCGGCAGTTCCGGACCATCGCCGTCATCGTGGTGCCGGTGGCCGTCATCGTGTTCGTCACGTCCACAGCCGTCGACAAGCCCGACGGCCAATCTGCGCTCACCTACGCCCAGAGCGGGGCGTGGCGCACCGCGGCCTTCGTCATGGGCTGCCTCTTCTCCGGTGCCATCGGCTTCTGCGGCATGTGGCTGGCCGTTCGCGGCAACGTACGCACCACCGCTGCGGCCCGCCGCAGCGACTTCCCCGCCGCGCTCCGGATCGCCTTCCGTACCGGCGGCGTGGCTGGCCTGCTGACCGCCGGCCTGGGCCTGCTCGGCACGGTGATCATCATCATGGTGTTCCAGAACACGGCCACCGCCATCCTCATCGGCTTCGGCTTCGGCGGCTCGCTGTTGGCGCTGTTCCTGCGCGTCGGCGGCGGCATCTTCACCAAGGCCGCCGATGTGGGCGCCGACCTGGTGGGCAAGGTCGAGGCCGGCATCCCCGAGGACGATCCCCGCAACCCGGCCACCATCGCCGACAACGTGGGCGACAACGTGGGCGACTGCGCCGGCATGGCTTCCGACCTCTTCGAGAGCTTTGCCGTCACCCTGGTGGCGTCGATCATCCTCGGCGTGTCGGGCTTCCGAGGCGTCGGCCTCGGCCCGGAGGACACGGCCAAGGGCCTCATGTTCCCGCTGATCGTGATGGGGATCGGGCTTCTGGCCTCGATGGTGGGCATCTTCCTGGTGCGGGCCCGCCCGGGTGAGACCAGCGCCCTGAAGGCCATCAACCGGGGCATCTACATCGCCCAGGCGCTGGCGGTCGTGGGTGCCGGCCTGGTGGCCTTCTTCTACATCGGGAACCCGGCCGGCGCCACGGTCTCGAACCTGGGTGCTCGGGTGTTCGGTGCCATCGTCGCCGGGGTCGTCCTCGGCTTCGCCGCCTCCAAGATCACCCAGTACTTCACGTCCACCGAGACCGAGCCCGTGCAGGAGATCGCCAAAGCGGCCCGCACCGGCCCCGCCACGACGGTCCTCGAGGGCATCTCGTCGGGCCTCGAGTCGGCCGTGTGGGCCATCATCGCCATCGCCGTCGCCATCGGTGTGGCGCTGACCCTCGGCGGAGGCAACATCGGCTTCGCCCTCTACCTGGTGGCCCTCACCGGTATCGGCATGCTGGCCACCACCGCCATCGTGGTGGCCGAGGACACGTTCGGCCCCGTGGCCGACAACGCCGCCGGCATCGCCGAGATGTCGGGCGAGTTCGAGGGCGAGCCCGAGAAGATCATGGTGAGCCTCGACGCCGTGGGCAACACCACCAAGGCCGTGACCAAGGGGTTCGCCATCGGTTCGGCGGTCATCGCCGCCGTGGCGTTGTTCGCCTCGTACTCCGAGACGATCGCCAAGAGCACCCTCGACGCGGCCACCGTGGCCCAGGCCGAGATCAGCGGCACCCTGGCCAGCCTCGTACAGATCAACGTGGCCGACCCGAAGACGTTCATCGGTCTGCTGATCGGTGGTTCGGTGGCTTTCCTGTTCTCGTCGCTGGCCATCAGGGCGGTGTCACGCACGGCCGGAACGGTGGTGCAGGAGGTGCGCCGCCAGTTCCGCGAGAAGCCCGGGATCATGGACGGCTCCGAGCGCCCGGACTACGGCCCGGTCATCGACATCTGCACCACGGCCTCGCTGCGCGAGCTGGCCACGCCGGCATTGCTGGCGGTGCTCACCCCGGTGATCATCGGGTTCGGCATCGGCTACCTGGCGCTGGGCGCCTTCCTGGCCTCGGCCATCGTGACCGGTCAGTTGATGGCCAACTTCTTGTCCAACTCGGGTGGGGCGTGGGACAACGCCAAGAAGTACATCGAGGACGGCAACGAGGGCGGCAAGGGGTCCGAGGCCCACAAGGCGGCGGTGATCGGCGACACCGTCGGCGATCCGTTCAAGGACACCGCCGGCCCGGCTCTGAACCCGCTGATCAAGGTGATGAACCTGGTCTCGCTGCTCATGCTGCCGGCCATCATCAGTCTGAAGGACAACGACGTGCGGTTCGTGATCGCCGGGGTGGCCCTTCTCGTGGTGCTCGGCGCGGTGATCTTCTCGAAGCGCCAAGGCTCGAACATGGTCGACGAAGTCGCCAACGCCGCCGACGACACCCAAGCAGTGGCCGTCATGAACGGTGACCGCGACGCCACACTGCGCCAGGCCATCGACCTGTGGATCGACGATCTCGGCCACCGCGACCACGAACTGCGGGAGCGCCTCATCGCGGTGCGGTCGTCACTCCCGGAGGACGCCAGCCCGTAGGGCGCCGCCCCCACGCTTCTTGGCCCGGGGGCGGAGCGTGATGCCCGAGGGAGCGAGCCGCTCCTTCTTCTTCTCGGGCGTGCTCCCGGCTTCGGCGAGGAACTCGGCGTTGACCTTCTCGGTCCGGCCGAAGTTCCAACGCACCAGGAACCCGTTGGCGGCCACGGCCAGCACGACGCCGATCGCCAGCGGGTGCACCAGTGCGGCGGCGTAGAGCGCACCCAGCACGAAGACCGGGAACCAGAGCCAGAAGAACCGGTACCAGAGGCGGCTGCGCTGGAAGCCCACGAAACCGACGGCGAGGCGGGCGTCGGCCGCAGTCTCCTGAAGGCGGGCGACGCGCACCAGGCGGCGGATCTGCTTGCGACGCACCTTGTCGGTGGCGTTCCAGGTGTTGGCGAACCCAGCGTCTGGGGCTGGTCGCGGAGTGGTGGATCGAGCCATGGGGTGCACCATGCCGGACGACGCAGCCCCCACAAGTCCCCGCGCTCCTTGGTCACGTACCGTTCACATTTAGGAGTGGGCAGGGGTGATGACAGGACCGTGACCCTCCCACGCGGAAGGGCCCGGCGGACGAACCGCCGGGCCCTCTCCGAAACTACGAGTTGCTGATCAGCCGATGGTTCAGCTGACCGACGTCGGGGTCTTGACGGAACCCCCGTCGCTGTACCCCTCGTGGGTGCCGGCGAAGTCCGGGTAGGCGAGCACGCCCATCTCCGGCAGATCGAGTCCGGCTTCTTCTTCGCCCTGGTCGGAGCGGATCCCGCCCTTGGTGAGGGCGTTCTGGATCTTGAAGAAGGCGGAGGCGATCCCGAACATCACCGACCAGATCATCACGATGCCGGCGAGCTGGGACAGAAGCTGACCGCCCCCGTTGCCACCGTAGAAGAGGCCGGTGACCCCTGCGGCCACACCGTCGGCGTCGACGGAGGTGGTGGTGCCGTTCCAGCCGAGGCCGGCGCCGCCGGCATCGATGCCGAGGATCATGGCAACCCACGGATCGACGAAGGTACAGGGAGCGGTGATGATCACCAGACCGGCAAGCATCCCGTTGGCCATCATGGCCGGGTCGGGCTTCCCCGTGCGGGTCCAGATCCACAGCATGGCTGCGAAGCCGCCGAAGGAGCCAGCGATGGCGGTGTTGGCGGCAATCAGGCCGATCTGCGGGTCACTCGAGGCGAAGGTCGATGCGGCGTTGAAGCCGAACCACCCGAACAACAGGATGAAGGTACCGAACATGGCCATCGGAATGTGACGGCCCGGCAGGGCCCGGGGCTTGCCTTCCTTGGTGAACTTGCCCAGGCGGGGTCCCAGCACGATGGCACCGGCCAGAGCGGCGGCACCGCCCATGGCGTGCACGACACCGGAGCCGGCGAAATCGACGTAGCCGTTGCCCCACTCCAGGGAGTTGCCGAGCTTGCCCAGCCAGCCGCCACCCCATGTCCAGGCACCGAACAGCGGGTAGTAGATCGCCCCGCAGAACAGGCCCCAGACGATGAAGGACTTGAACTTCCAGCGCTCGGCCATCGACCCCGTGGGGATGATGGCGGTGGTGTCCATGAAGGCCACCATGTACAAGAAGAACGCCATGAGGGCGCCGGAGTTGAGCAGGTCGCCACCGGTCCAGCCGGTGCCGGCCCATCCGCCCTGCCACAGGAACACCCAGTTCCCACTGCCGATGAGCGAACTGCCCACCGCCTGCGAGAAGCCGTAGTCGAATCCGGGAAGCAGGTAGTAGTAGCCACCGAACATGAACGGGGCCCGACCAGGAAGAAGGCCACGAACCCCAGGAAGAAGATCCCCAGGTTCGTGCTCACCACGTGGGCGGCGTGCTTGGCCCGGCAGAAGCCGGTCTCGACCATGGCGAATCCGGCCTGCATGAAGATCACCAGGGCGGCACCGATGACGATCCAGACGAGGTTGCCGGACTGGATGGCCCGGTCGGCCGTGGTGGCCACCGTGGCCATGTCCACCTCGACGACCTCACCGGCCTCCTGGGCGAAGGCGGTGCCGGCGGTGACCAGCAGCGTGGTGAGGGCCACACCCGCACCGACGGCGAGACGCTTGGGCGTCACGAGGGAGCTCCGGAGAGTGAGGCTCTCGGACGAGAGCGTGGGAAGGGACCGCGTCGAGGCCATCAGAGGGCCTCCACGCCACGCTCACCGGTGCGGATGCGCACGACCTTCCCGACCGAGGTGATCCAGATCTTGCCGTCACCGATCTTGCCGGTCTTGGCGGCCTCGGCGATGGTGTCGACGACCTTGTCGGTCTCGGTCGCGTCGACGAGGACCTCGACCTTCACCTTGGGAAGGAGGTCGATGGTGTACTCCGCGCCGCGATAGGTCTCGGTGTGCCCGCCTTGGCGGCCGAAGCCCTTGACTTCGTTCACCGTGAGTCCCTGAACTCCGACGGCTCTCAACGCGTCCTTCACCTCCGCCAGCTTGTGCGGCTTGATGACCGCGGTGATCAGATGAACCATTGCTCCTCCTCGTTTCGGTGCCACGACACCCCGGTGGACTACGGGCGACGGCGCTGTCAGCCCTTACGACGCGTGCGGAGCAGGGTGCTCCGTCTGACGCATTGCTGACGTTAAGGACGAGCCGTTTCCCCCCCCGTTTTCTCGGTGTTACCGGTTCCGGGCGGTTTGCTGACACTTTTCTTACGTATCATCGCTGGACGCGGCGGCTCTTCTGGACCTCACCGGGCCGGCGGGACACGCGGTATCCCTCGCGCTCCAGAGCCCAGGTGACGGACTCACGAACGGCCCGGTCGTCTTCGGCGATCACCAGATGCCCAACCATGGCCCCGGGTCTGCTCCGATCGGGTGAGAAGAGGTCGCTTACCTCACGTTGCCCCGACACGTCGTAGCGTGTCCGGGTGCCTACTTCGACCTCTTCTCCCCCCGCCCCCCGGTACCGTCGTCGCCTCGTCGCCGGCGGGGCCGCCCTGGCTCTCGCCGGTTTGTTGCTCGGGGCCTGCAGCTCCGACAGCAGCGAGTCGTCGTCCACCACCACCGACCCCGCCGCGGCCACCACCACGACCGTGGTGAAGACGTCGTCACTCGACGGGGTCGAGGTGTCCAAGGACATCGCCGTCAAGCCGGAGGTGAAGTTCGAGCCGTCCTTCGCCGAGCCCGACACCACCAAGGTCGACTCCCGGGTGATCGTCGAGGGCACGGGTGAGACCGTGACCGACGGCCAACGGGTGACCCTCGACTACTCCGTGGTCAGCGGAGTCGACGGTAGTGAACTAGAGACCACCTGGGGCCAGAAGCCCGAGGTGGTGCCGCTCGACAGCAACCTGCTGGAGGGCATCAAGAACGCGCTCGTCGGCCAGAAGGTGGGGGCCCGCGTCCTGGCCACGTCCTACGCCCAGGAGATCTGGGTGCTCTTCGTGTTCGACATCCGCAGTGCCGTCACCGTGCCGACCCGCGCCTCGGGCGAGGCGGTCACGCCGCCACCGGGCCTGCCCACCGTGACCGAGGAGGGCGGGGCGCCGAAGATCACCCTCACCGGTGACCCGGCCCCGACGACGCTCGTCATCCAACCCCTCATCAAGGGCACCGGCCCCGAGGTGCAGTCCGGACAGACCGCAACCGTGCAGTACGTGGGCGTGAAGTGGTCCGACGGCTCCGTCTTCGACTCCTCGTGGCAGCGGGGTGAGGCCGTCGACTTCCCGCTCGATCCGGGCAGTGTGATCATCGGCTTCTCCGAGGGCCTCGTCGGACAGACCGTGGGCTCGCGGGTGATGCTCATCATCCCGCCCGACAAGGGCTACGGGGCCCAGGGCAACCAGCAGGCCGGCATCTCGGGCACCGAGACGCTGGTGTTCGTGATCGACATCCTGGCCGCCTCGTAGCTCGACGGCGTTCCCCCCCACGGACCCGCCCGACCCCAACCGAACCTGTCTACGAACGCTGCCCCATAGGGCAGTGAAGCGCGACGGGTTCGGAGATTGGGGCGACAGGTTCGGAGATGGGGACGTGGGGTTCGCCCCCGGAGGGTCAGGCCACGGCGGTGGGGCTGTCGAACCCGGCCGGCAGGTAGAGCCCCATCGACAGATTCTCGAACATGCCGTAACCGACTCTGCCGTCGCTGGTCTCGTAGCGGCTGAGGGTCTCGTTGAGCCACGACAGCTCGGCGCGGGCCTCGGCAGTGGAGAGGTCGTGGGTGAGGCCTTGCACCACCAGGCCGCCCTGGTCGACGCCGTGACCCCACGTGCCGTCGTACAGGTACCCCGACCCGCCCTTGAGGTACACGGTGCGCAACGGGGTGACCCGGATGCGCAGATCCGACGCACCGGCGCCGCTGAAGGAGACCTCGGCCCCGGCCACCTCTCGGGTACCCGGGATGTACTCGATCTCGATCTCGGGGCGACCGAGGTGGTCGTCGGGCCGGTCGGCCTCGATGTCCCACACCCGCACGGCCTCCTGGCCGACCCGGGTGCCGTCGTGGATCTCGTCGATGGTGATCTTCACCATGTGGTCGTCGAACTGCATGGGCAGCCAGTTGTGATGAAACCCCATGGGGGTGCCCTCGGACCGGGATGCCGCCGGATCGACCGGTTCGGGCACCCCGACAGGCCGGATCCCCCAGGAGTGGTCGCGGGCGCCGAACCAACGGTCGGGGGTGACGACGAAATTGCGGCCGGCGGCTTCGAGGGTGCCGGTCCACGCCCCCACCTGGGCGAAGCGGCACGTGTCCTGGGTGATCACGTCGTTGGCCCGGCTGACGGTCTTGGGCTCCTCGAGAGCGCGCACGGTGCCGTCGAAGACCAGGTCGAAGGCGATGCCCCACTCGTTGGGCTCGCACACCACCCGCAGCTTCCGCAGGCCGTCGAGCACCTCGACCCGCAGCGGGCCCACCGCGCTGTCCATCCGGTCCTCGGTGAGGTGGCGCGAGGCTCGAACGGTGTGCTGGGTGTCGCCGATGGAGACCGAGACGAAGGCGTCGGTGATACCGAGGTTCGGGTACTGACCGAGCCCGGTGACGAGGAACACCTCGTCGGTGCTGCCGTGCAGGTTGAAGTAGTAGCGGTCGTAGAAATTGGGGCTCTGCGGTGACACCGTGCCGATGGGCTCGGGGATCTGATGCCCGAGGTAGTCGTCGAGTCGGCTGATCGGCATGATGGCTCCCGGTGTCGGCGGTCGCCCCCTGCGCACCGCGGCCCGCTGAGACTAGGTGTTCCGTCCAGGACTCACGGGCGGCCGGGAGGTGCCACGATGACTGTCGATCGGCGCCGCCTGGGGTGCCACTCGAAGAGGGGGACGATGATGAGCGACGGTCACGACTACGAGGTGCTGACCCGGGAGTTCTGCCAGACCTGGGAACTGAGCGACACCGCCGCGGTGGTGGCGTGGTTCACCGAGGACGCCACGTACCACAACATTCCGGTCGATCCGCTGGTCGGCCACGAGGCCATCGCCGGGATGGTCGACATGTTCACGACCGGGCTCACCGTCGTGGAGTACAAGATCCTCGAGATGGTGTCGCGTGGCTCGACGGTGATGACCGAGCGCATCGACGTGTTCCGCAAGGCCGACGGTGGCCTGGTGGAGCTGCCGGTGATGGGCATCTTCGAGTGGCAGGGCGACAAAATCGCCAACTGGCGCGAGTACTTCGATCTCAACCAGTTCATGTCCCAGGCCGCTGACGCCATCACCGGCTGACGGGCGTTCCCAGTCAGTCGGCGGCGAGGAAGGTGACGACGTCGCCGAAGGCGGAGCCGTCCTGGGCGAAGAAGGCGTGGCCGCCGTCGTACCGACGCAACTCGGCGGCCGGGATGCGCGAGGCGATGGCCTCACTGTTGCTCGGAGGGGCGATGCCGTCGTAGCGGCCGCTGGCCACGAGGGTGGGGCTGGTGCCGACGAGACGGAACGTGTCCCAGCCGACGTGGTCGGCGAGGGCGAGCGCGTCGGCGGCGTACTCGGCCATCGTGTACGGGCCGGGCGGCACCGCGGTGCGACCGAGGCCCCGCTGGTCATGGGCGACCGTGTCGAACCGGGCCGTGAACACGTCGACGAGCATCCCGCTGGTCTCGAGGTTCTGCCCCGACCCGTTGCAGAACAGCAGCCGGGGGCCTTCCCCCGATCGCTCGTAGTAGACGTCGATCCCGTTGACGGGGGCGGTGGGCATGGCCGACGAACCTAGCGGTGGCTCGGCCCGCGGAAGCCACCCATCATGGCGCCCATGACGGGCGAGGCCGCCGGGGTGACCTCGGTGGTGCGGCCGCCCATCACGGCGTCGAGGTGGTCGGCGATCGACTCGGGGGTGGCGTCGCGGTCGAGGTACCCCTCGTTGATGGCCAGCGACACCCGGGCCACGTGGCCGCCGCCCACGCTGAAGCACTCGCCGCTGACCGGGCACGATTCGTGAGCCAGCCAACCAACGAGCGGGGCCACGAGGCGCGGGTGCAACCACTCGCCCAGCTCGTCGCTCCACGGGATGGGCCCGAACCCGGTGCCGAGGCGGGTCTTGGCGTAGGGAGCCACCACGTTGACGGCGATGCCGACGGCCGCGCCCTCACCGGCCATCTGGCGGGTGAGGCCCACCACGCCCATCTTGGTCATGCCGTACACGGTGCCGTTCGGGACCTGGTTGAACGCGGCGCCGGACGACACGTTCACGATGCGGCCGCCTCCGTTGGCGGCCATGGACCGCCAGGCCGGGCGGCCCACGTTGAGTGCCCCTCGGAGTTGGGTGGCGAGCACGGTGTCGACGTAGTCGTCGGGGAAGTCGACGAACGGGTGGAGCCGTACCTGGCCGGCGTTGTTGACCACAACGTCGACGGCACCGAAGGCCTCGAGGGCGGCGGCCACAATGGCTTCGCCGCCCTCGGCAGTGGCGATCGTGTCGTAGTTCGCCACCGCCGTTCCTCCGGCGGCGGTGATCTCGGCCACGACCTCGTCGGCCGGGTTCACCGGTGGGGCCTCACCGCCGTCGCCGGTGTCGGTGATGGCCACCCCCAGATCGTTGACCACGACCTTGGCCCCACGGGCGGCGAAGAGCAGGGCGTACTCGCGACCCAACCCGCGGCCCGACCCGGTGATGACCACGACCTTGTCGTCGAAGCGAAGCTCGTCCATCGGCCGAGTCTGCCCCAACTCTCGGGGGCGCTCAGGGGGATGGGGGTACCGTCGGCCTGTGACCGACGATCCCGCCGCCCGGGTGGCGGATGTGTTCCATCGCGTGGCCGACACGTACGACGCGGTGGGGGTCGACTTCTTCGAGCCGATCGCGGCCGGCCTGGTGGCCGAGCTCGCCCCCCAGCCAGGAGAGCGGGCCCTCGACGTGGGCTGTGGCCGGGGGGCCGCCCTGTTCCGCCTGGCCGAGGCCGTCGGGCCGACGGGTCACGTGGCGGGCATCGACGTCGCCTCCGGGATGGTGGAGCGCACCCGCGCCGACGTGGTGGAGGCCGGTCTCGACGGGTTCGTGACGGTGGAGGTGGGCGACGCCAACGCCGTGCCGGTGCCCGACGCCTCGTTCGACGTGGTGGCGTCGTCGCTGGTGTTGTTCTTCCTCACCGAGCCACTGGTGGCGTTGCTCTCCTGGCACGACGTGCTGGTGCCGGGCGGGCGGCTCGGGGTCACCACGTTCGGCCCGTTCAACGACGAGTGGCACGATGTCGAGCGGGCGCTGCGCTCCTACCTGCCGCCCGAACAGCGGGACCCACGCACCAACACCGGCGGGCCGTTCGCGTCCGACGCCGGCATGGAGGCCCTGGTGACCCAGGCCGGATTCGTGGACGGGCGCACGGTCACCACCATCGTCGAGGTGCGCTTCGACGACCACGAAGACTGGTACCGGTGGTCGATGTCGCACGGCCAACGCCAACTGTGGGAGAGCGTGCCGGTTGAGGAGCTCGGGCGAGTGCGATCCGACGCCGTCGACGCCCTCCACGCTGCTCCCCGGCCCGACGGGCGCCTGGGCTTCGACCAGCAGGTCCGCTACACCCTGGCCCGCAGAGCCTGAGGGGCGACGTGCCACCAGAGGACCCGGCGGCCGTCGTCCGCACCGGGGAGCACGATCGGGGCAGCAGGAGGCCGCCGGCCCTCGGCGGCGTAGGTTGATCCAGGTGGGGATGGTCGCCGAACCGGGCGCCTTCAGCCCGCCAGGCTGAGGAGCTTCGAATGGCCGCAACCTCGACGACGGGCAGAGGCGTGCAGATGATCGGTCAGCTGGCGCTCGGTGCCGCGCTGTTGGCCGCCGGCACCGGGCACCTCACCGTGCAACGCCAGGAGTTCCAGGCGCAGGTGCCGACGTGGTTCCCGGCCGACCCCGACGTCGTGGTGGTGGCCTCGGGTGTGGTCGAACTGGCATTGGGTGCCGCCTTGGTCGTGGCCTGGAAGCAACCGGTACGGGCCTGGGTCGGCGTCACCGCCGCATTGTTCTTCGTGGCCGTGTTCCCCGGCAACATCGCCCAGTTCACCGGCCGCGTCGACGCCTTCGGCCTCGACACCGACACCAAGCGGGCCGTCCGCCTGGTGTTCCAGCCCGCTCTGGTGGCGTGGGCCCTGCTCTCCACCGACGCCATCCACACCCTCCGCACGCGGGCACGGCGTCACTCCCCGGTCGCACCGCCGCCGAGCTGACCGAACCCGCTCGCATGTTCGAGCGGCGCCTTCTCGCCACCACGCTGGTGCCGACTACCGTGAGCCATCCGATCCGCACCGGCCCGGCCGGAGGGTCACTCGGGGCTGTAGCTCAGTTGGCTAGAGCACCTGCTTTGCAAGCAGGGGGTCGTGGGTTCGATTCCCATCAGCTCCACCCAGTTTCAGCAGGTCAGAGGTTTGCTTGTCGACACATCTCTCTGCTCCAGCCGATCCGGATTGGTGACGGCTACTGCTCAAATTGCCCGGCCTGTGACCAAAGGCAGGAGATGGACTTTAGACAGGAGGCTGTCTCCTGGGAGGACTTCGAGCGAGCGTCGGCTCTGGCTCGAGCGGACGCGAAAGCGACCCTCGAGGGCCCAAGATGATCGCCAACGAAGCGCAGTACCAAGTAGCCAAGGAGCACCTACAGCAGTTCGAGGAGGCACTCGCGAACCTCACGGCGGCTCCCGTCACGAAGCCGACAAAGCTGCAGCAGCTCGAGATCGACTCGGTTCAGGCCAAGATCGACGACTTCCGGAGGAAGATCGCCGAGTACGGACGGCCCTCATCGGACGAGGGCTGATCGGCACCAGCCTCGGTGAGGGCTACTCGTCGGTCACCTGGGCAGGGTCTTCTCATGTTCGATTTCTCGCACGTTGTGCGATATTCTGCACCACGTGCGGTGGATCGCACGCTGGAGATGGGAGGAGTCATGGATGTCTCGATGCCGATCACCACGGTCGTCCCGAGTCTTGATGGACCCGTCCTTGCTGCCCTTGCGGCGACCGCCGGGCCGATGGGGCTCGCCGCCGTTCACGAGCGCGCCGGGCGAGGATCGAAATCCGGGGCCCGGTCGGTACTGCTGAGGATGGTCGACGAGGGCCTCGTGCTCGAGGTTCCCGGCGGCTACGTGCTCAACCGAGACCACCTCGCGGCGCCGGCGGTGGAGCTGCTCGCCACCCTCCACGGCGAGCTGGCCAGCCGCATCCGCGGGGCGGTGGAGGAGTGGGCTGCGCACCCAGCGTTGGTCGGCATGTTCGGCTCGGCCGCCCGACGCGACGGTGACGCCAACAGCGACATCGACGTGCTCGTCGTGTCCGACGACCCCGATCTCGATGACCGGGTCGACGAGCTGGCCGACCAGATCCGCCGATGGACGGGCAATCGGGCGCAGGTCATCGGCCGGACGCCGAAGGAAATCGCACGCCTCCGGCGCGCCAAGGAGCCGATTCTCGCCGAGTGGACTCGGGATCTCATCGTGATCGTTGGCGAACGCGCCTCGCTCGGGAAGGTGGCGTGATGGCTCGGTCGAGGACGCGAACGCAACCATGTGACCGCAGCGACGCGCTCAACCGTCTCGCCCAGGCGGAGTCATTCCTGCTCGCCGCCGAGCTGACCGTCGACGATGACAGCGACGACGCGACTCCCAGCGTCGCGGCATCGCTCGCGGTGCTCGCCGGCATCGCCGCCTCCGACGCTGCCTGCTGCGCGCGACTTGGTACTCGCGCGCGAGGCCAGTCTCATGCCGAGGCCGTCGAGCTCCTCGCCACGGTCGAGCCCCGCGGCGCCGACATGGCCAAGGACCTCCAGCGCCTCCTCAACCGCAAGGACGACTCGCAGTACGGCCTGGCGTTCGTCTCCGCAGGCGAAGCGAGCCGCATGGTCACCTGGGCGAAGCGCCTCGTGGGGAACGCGCGGCGCGCCGTCGAGGCGTAGTCAGTGAACCGCTCTCGACAGGCGCTCGTCGGTCGTCACGCTCCGTGATGGCCGTTGTCGCCACCCTCCGTGGTGGCCGTCTCGAGCCCGGTGTGACCTCGGCGTGACCTCACGAGATGGGATTCGGGGTGACTCGGCAACACCGATCAGCGCGCTCCACCACGCCTGAACTGGGGTTTCACGAATCGGTGTAGGTCAGCGACACCCCCGTCCACTCCTTTGCAAGCAGGGGGGTGTGGGTTCGATTCCCATCAGCTCCACTTGTCTCTCGTACGGTCCACATCAGGATTGAGTGAGCGAGAGAATGTTGCCGGCCGGCCGAGCTGATCGAGGTAGAAGTGACGAGCGGCGGCGACATCGACGCACGACACGAAGGCGGCCGGGTCGTGATCAGCGAGCACCCTCCGGACACCACCCACGGGCTCGTCGTTGGTCGGTGCCGGTTGAGTCGGGGCGCGGGCGTCCCCACCTCGGGTCAGCTCCGGAGCAGCGCGACGTCGTCGTAGCGTTGGCCGAGCGCGGCCTCGACGTCGGCACCCAGCCAGTCGAGGCTCGCCGTGTACAGCACCCGCCGGTCGACCACCGGCCGAACGTCGCCGTCCAACAGGTCACCGAGGTCGATGGCGCCGTGCACGCCTGGGACCACCGACGATCCGAAGGCGAACGACACGTTGCCGGCCCCGTGGTCGGTTTCGGCGCTGCCGTTCTCGACCACCCGACGACCGAACTCGCTGGTCGTCACCATGAGGACGCGATCGGCGAAGCCCTGGGCGTCGGCGGTCGAGAAGAAGCCGCTGACCCCCTTGGCCAGGTCGGCGTAGAGGCGCTGATCGGTCGCGGCCTGACCGGCATGGGTGTCGAATCCACCGGAGGACACCACGACCACCGTGGGCCCGGTGGCGCCGGCCACCAGCGGCGGGGCGTCAGCGGGCAAGGTCTCCAGCCACTGCGACAGCCAGCCCGGGGCGGTGCCGCCCTGGTCCGCCCGCCACCAGCGATCCATCGAGACGAAGTGCGAGCGGTCGGGATCGGAGAACCCGATGCCACGGACGGCGGCCATGCGGCCGGACGTCCACAGCGGAACCAGCGGCGCCAGAGCCGGGTGCAGGCCCACCTCGGTCGTCCCGGCGAGAGCCACGACATCACTCTCGGGCACGGCCAGGGTCGGGCGAGCATCGCGGTAGCGACCATCGGCGGGCACGAGCGCCGACAGGCCGTCGTTGCCACCGTCGAGCTCGACGATCACCAGGACCCGAGCGGCACCTGCACCCGATCCCACACTTCCGGAAGCGCCGGTCGAATCAGGGACGGAACCGTCGATCGGGGACTGGCCCGACTGGCCCGACTCGCAGCCGATGATCGTCACGGCGACAACGCCACCGGCGGCGGCGCGACGAGCCATCGCCAGCCACGGCACCGGAGCCAGCACCACAGAAGAGCCGGCGCCTTCGAGCCCGAGTCGCACCGCCGCGGCGATCACGGCATCGAGCCGGCGCCCGTTGTCGTCGTAGACCTCGGCGAGTCGACCCACGACGGCGTCCTCCACGGTGCCCAACACCTCGCGGGCGACGCGACGGGCGACGAATCGGGGATGAGCCGGGTGGGCCACCGCGGCGGCGATCACCGTGTCCACGTCGTGCACACCATCGGTACCGAGGTAGCGCTGCGGGGTGTCGTCGTGGCGGTTGCGGCGGAACACCGCGGTGACCTCACCGGCCCCCGTCGTCCAACCGGTTAGAGCCCGAGCGCCGGCCTTCACATCGGCCTCGACGTAGTCGCCGACACCGAGAGCAAACAGCTCCAACAACTCACGGCCGAAGTTCTCGTTGGGTGCCGAACCCGTGGACTCCCGCCCGTCGAGGTAGACGAGCATGGCGGGGTCCGTCGTCACAGCGCGGAGCAGTTCGGGGAACGATCCGCGACCGGCGGTGCGGAAGAGTCTGATCTGGCTCGCCATCTGCGCCGGCGAGCGCGCCTTGTCCATCGCCGAGAACAGCCAACCGTGCAGCAACCATGCGGCCCGGTCGACGAACGGCGTGGTGGTGGCGGCGAGGTGATCGACCCACGCCGCCACCACTGCGGTCTTCTGGGCACCGGTCGCCTTGGGATCAGCGGGAACCTCCACGCCGGCCCACGGGTCATTCGGGCCGGGATCGGCGCCGAGGAGATCGGCGATCTGCCCCCCGAGGGCGGAACTCAGGCCGGCGCCGACACCGCTATCTCGGGGCCGAGCACGGCGCCCCCCATCAACTCGAGTCGGTCGCCGCTCCAGAACCGGCCCGGGTCGAACCAGTTGGCGGGGGCTCGACCGTCGAGCAGGCCCATGCGGGTGTAGGTGATGGCGAGGAGCTCCGCGCAGTACACGGCCTGCTCGGACGCATCGCGACGCAGCCGACCCGACAACCACTTCCCGACCAGGCGTCGCGTACGCGGGAACGGGCGGCCCTCGTACTCGGCCACCACCCTCAAGAGGTCGTCCTCCATCTCGCCGGTGATCTCGCCGTCGAAGTGCCGGACGAAGGCGAGCTGGGAGTACTTGCCGGTCCAGACGGTGAGCGCCTCGTCGAGCCGATTGAGCTGGGCGCCCCGATGGCGCTCGCCGCTCCACACACTCTCGAGGGACTGACCGAGCTCGGTGTGCCAGAGCAGCGGGGGCAGGTCGTCCAACGCCACCACCATGGCCACATGGTTGACCGGAGCGTTCGTGAACACCCGGATCGCCCGGTCGGCACCCGAGGGCCCCCGGAAGAGCCACACGTCGCCGGTGCTCGCGGTGGCGAGCGCCTCGGAAGCCGTCATCGCCGAAGTCATTCTCGCTAGCGTACGGAGTCTTGAGATCCCGAGGCTGGAAGTGGGTGGGGTTGGGCGCGATCGCGGCGATCGCCGCCGGATCGGCGATCGCCGCGCGTCAGCAGCGGCGCCGGCGCCGATGGCGCGAGTACGACACCGAAGAGATCCGCGACCACCTCCAGGAACGCTTCGCCGCCCTCGACCAACCAACCGAGTGACGAACGCCGCTGGTCCCCGGTCCCGCCGGTCGCACTCGACCAACGCCACGACACCACTACCTCCCGCCGATGAACTCCCGGATGCGGGCCCGGATCAGCGTGGCGCTCATCGTCATCAGCGGGCTGCTGCTCCCGCTCGGACTCGCGGCGACGTGGGCCAACGCCACGATCTACGACAGCATCACCTTCTCCGAGCGCTCCGTCGACCTGCTGAACTCGCCCTCGGTGCGCAAGGAAGTCGCCCCGCGGATCACCGAGCAGCTGGCCCGCAGCGGCAACCAACAGGCCGTGAACTTCCGTCCGGCGTTCCAACTGGCCGTGGAAGCGGCCATCGACACCGACACCTTCCGCTCGATCTTCCGCACCGCCATCAAGCGCACCCACCAGGCCATCCTCGTCGACCAGAGCCAGGGGACCTCCGGGCTCGACCTCTCCGACTCGTTCGCCATCATCGCCAGCACGCTCCAGCTCCCCGACAACGCCGCGCCCGGACAGAAGACCGGCAGCCCCCTCGGCACCACCTTCGCCGACACGACCGAGCGGTTGGGGTCCTGCGGTATCTGGCGGCTCGACGAAATCTCCTCGAGCATCGCCCTGTTGGCCCTCGCCGGCTCCCTTGCCCTGGGCATCGCCGCGGTGGCCGTCGCCACCGACCGCCGCCAGGCCGTGAAGCGGCTCGGGTGGGCGGTCATCGCCGGCGGCGTCGCCATCATGTTCGTCCTGCAGATCGGCCAGTTCGTCATCGGGCGTTTCATCGACGACGGGGGGCTGCGCCCGGCGGTGGAGGCCGCCCTCGCCCGATCCACCGCCGACCTGTTCATGATCGGCCTGTGGACCGCGGGCTACGGCGTCGTCATCGCCGCGGCCACGGCCGCCATGGTCGCGGATGCACGCCGAGTCACGCCCGCCGGCGCGGCGCAGGCCGTCGCCGCCTGGACCGAACGGCGGCGCCTCACGCGTAGCGGCACGCTCGTGCTCGCCGGGGTGGCGTTCCTCACCGGGATCCTCCTCATCTCCAGCCCCGGGTTCTGGATGCGGGCGGCCGTTGTCCTCGTCGGGCTCTGGCTCGTGTACTTCGCCGTCACCGAGGTACTCCGCCTCGTCCGCTCGGTCACGGTCGAGAACCAGGCGGCGCCGGAGGCAACCTCGCCGGGTGCGCCAGTCCGCGACGAACGCCGATGCCGCCGGGATGGTCTTGTGCAACGGCGAGGCCTCGTTGTGCGATCTCCCGCTCAACGCCGCCGTGCTGCCGGCCAGCCACAACTCCATGTCATCGTCGCTCTACCCGGGCTGGCTCTTCGCCGAGCAGATCTCCACCATCCGCGGCCAACTCGACGACGGGATCCGGGTGCTGCTCATCGACACCCACTACGGCATCCCGTCGGCCTCGAGGCTGCCGGGGTCGGAGACACCGATCGTGCTCACCGACCGTGCGGCCGAACTGGAGCAACCCCCCGGCGAGGACATCGACCCGGCCATCGCGGCGCGGGCCGGCCAACTGTCAGCCCGGGCCCCCGCCGCCATCGTCGACGCCGGGCTGGAGGACAAGGTCTGGACCCTTCAGGAGGACGAGCCGGTCTTCTCCATGCGCGAGATGATCGAAGCGGGTCGCACCGTGCTCGTGTTCGCCGAGCAGGGGGCGACGGCGCCCCGGACTGGCACCACAAGGCCTACGAGTACTGGTTCCAAGAGACGGGCTTCAAGTTCACATCGGTCGGCCAGTTCGACTACGAGCCCAACCGGGGACCCAGCGGGGCTCCCTTCTTCTTGATGAGCCATTGGATCACCTCGTCGCCCCCCGATCCCAGCAAGGCCAGTCAGGCCAACACGCGGGCGGTGCTCGAAGACCGCATCGGCCGATGCATCACAGAACGCGGCCAGTACCCCAACGCCGTCGCCCCCGACGAGATCGTGGCCCGAACCGATCTGGCGGCGGCGCGGGCCGATGCCGCGTTGGCGGTGTTGCGAGCCCTGGGTGTCTCCGATGAGGGACTCGACCAGTTGGCCGACCTCGCCGTCGAGCAAGTGGCCGACCCGCAGACCGACGCCATCGAGGACCAGGACGCTCTGATCGCCCGACTCGTGGGGTTGATCGGCGGCCAGGACCGGGTCATCACCGCCGCCGCCGCCTTCGCGGCGGCCAACCCCGAACCACCCGGTCTGTTCGACTTCGGCGACGTCGCTGCGGAGGTCGCCCGCCCGTCGGGCTATGCGTGCCTGCTCAGCGCCTCCTGACCCGGCGCCACCGTCGGGCTGATCAGAGACCAGCGAGGACCCGGAGCACGTTCTCGTTCGACGGGATCTGCCACTGCTGGGTGCCGATCGAATCGAACCGCACCGTCCCGGCGGTGTCGACCACGAACAGCGCCGGGCGCTGACCGAGACTCATCAGCTTGCTCACCACGTCGTAGACGTCGAACACCACATGATCGGTGTCGGCCAACAACGCGAACGGGTAGTCGCGGTCGCGCACGAAACGGGCCACGCCGTCGAGCGTGTCAGGGGCGATGGCCACGACCGTGGCTCCCACTTCGGTGAAGCGATCGATGTCGTCTCGCAACTGCGAGAGGTGCCGGCGGCAGAACGGTCAGGCAAACCCCCGCAGGAACACCAGGACCACCGGGCCGGCGTCGAACGCGCCGGCGAGGTTGAACTCGGCGCCGTGCTGGTCGACGAGCGTGAAGTCCGGGGCCGGCATCCCCGTCGCTGCTGTGGTGCTGCTCACCGTCATTGTCGACCACCTCCGCTCCAGACACTATGCGCCGACCTGAGCCCGCAGCTCGGATCTCCACCCCAGCGGCGAGACCCGCTCAGCGCGGCGGCCGCCACATCGCCCACAACGTGGGGCTGTCGTCCACCGAGATCTCACCGATCACCTCGAACCCGTTGCGCTCGTACAGAGACCGGTTGCGGGGCGTGGACGCCTCCAGGTAGGCGGCTTCTCCGGCCTCGTCGACCCGCTCGAGGGTGAACTCGAGCAGACGACCACCGAGCCCTCGACCCTGGGCCCCCGAACGCACGCCGAGCATGCCGAGGTACCAGCACGGGTCGGTCGGGTGGTGCTCCCCCATCGCCACGCCGATCGCCCCCAACTTCTCCATGTGCCCGTCGAGAACAGCCGCGAAACCCGCACCGTGCTCGGCCCAGAACGCGTCGTCCACCCCCTCGCCAGGAGGCTGCCAGAACGCGGCGGCGTCGCCGAACGCCGCGCACTGCCCGAGAGGGACGAAGAGGTGAGCCCCCAGGAACGAGAACATCCGCTCCGTGAGACCGGGCCTCGTCACCGGGTCCGGGAAGAACCAACCGAACAACGGGTCCTCGAAGAAGGCATCGGCCAAGACCTCCACCATCGGGTCGAGATCAGCGGCGGTGGCCAGGCGCGGTTCATCCATCAGCGAAGCCTCGACCCGAGAGACGGTGGCGTCAACCGCCAGTTGGGCCGAGCGGGCCGGTTCACGCCACGAGATCGAGAAGGCCGCAGTCCTCGAGGGCGGCGCACACCAAGGCGTCGTGACGTCCGGCCAGGAGGTCGCCGAACGGGTCGGCGGTGTGGTCGAGCAGTTGATCGAGCGGCAGATTCATGGCCGCCCACATGGCGATGAGTCGGCGCCGGTCGGGGTCGTCGAGGCCGATGAACACCCGTTTCGAGGCGGCCAGGTCGCGCATCAGGCGAATGCGGCCGGGCAGGTAGACCAGCAGCACGATCAGCGTGGGGAACGCAAACACCGCCACACCCACTTCGCGGGCGAGGGTCTCGACGTCCTGCTGACCTTGACGCCCGATGTCGGCCACGTTGCCGCCGGTGGTCTGGCCGGCACTGGTGAGCGCGTCGGACAGCCGATCACCGACGACGGGCAGACCACCGACCGTCGACGCCGCGGCGTCGAAACCGTCGTTCACCGACGTACCCGCCTGCTCGACGCCCTCGCCGAGCGCCGACAGCCGGTCCACGGCCTGGTAGCTCTTGACTCCCATCCAGACCAAGAGCACGAGCAGAGCCAGCACCACCAGATCGCGGGTGATGACCCGGCGGAAGGGTTTCGGCGCGTCCGGGTAGAAGTTCATCTCGGTATCTCCTGGGCGCGAGCAGCGCCTTCCTCGGGCTTCGCCGTCAGCTGTGGGCCGGCGGTGGGGTACCGACCCTAGCGTTCGCGTCATCGAGGAGGCGGGAACGGCCTTTCGGCCCTGGCTGAGTCGTCGAACGGGGAGAACCCTGAGGGGCGTCGACGAAGCAAGAGCGAAAGGCCAGTCATGCGAACACTCGTGGTGTACGAATCCCTCTTCGGCAACACCCACCACATCGCCCAGGCGAGCCAGCACACGACCTCGACGACCGCCGCAGGCTCCTGACCGCCGGTCGGTCGACCGCGTGAGACTCAGCTCTGGAAGCGTCGGGCCAAGTGCTCGATCTGGCCGTCGTCGGTGTCGAGGAGGACGTCGTTGTAGTGCCGCGCTCCTCGGTGGTGGCCCGAGTCGTCGGGCACGAAGGCCATCAGCACGCTGACGCGGTGGGGCCCCTCGGCCGACGTGGGCGGCAGTGAGGCGTGCATCACGTCGGAGTAGTGCAGCGAGATGTCGCCCGCCTTCACCGCCACCGGCACTCCTTCAGGCGCAGCGGCATGGCGACCGTCGACGAAGGGATAGCTGCCCTTGTGCGAACCCGGGAGCACCCGTAGCTCACCGGCTTCGGGCGTGCCGTCGGTGAGGCAGACGGTGAGAATCACCGTGGGGCAGTTCAGGGCGTGCCCTCCGAGACCGCAGTCCCGGTGCCACGGGAGGTCGGCGAGCCCCTCGGTGACCCCCGGCTTCTTCCACAACACCGTGCGGCTGTCGAGAGCCCCGAGTTCGCGAGCCTCGAGTCCTTCGGGGGGCAGCTCCGACAGGCGCCGCACCCGCTCGTCATCGCCGAGGGCCTGGTAACGATCGAAACGCGCCGCGTCGAGCACCCGGCAGAGCACCTCCTCGCCGTCGGCGGTGCGACCCCACCACGAATGCCCGTCACCCGGGGTCGCCTCGGCGTGCATCATCGCGGCGTCGGCCCGCATCGCCTCGAGCTCTTCGTCACCGAACACCCCGCGGACGACGACATAGCCGGCGGTGGTGAGGAAGTGCCGCATCTCCTCGGGCCGAGCGTCGAGGTCATCGAGCGTGAACGAACCGGAGGGGTCGAGCGGGGCACCGCGGAGGTCATGCAGGTCGACTGTGTCGGGGTCGAACAACGGCAAGCCGTGAAACATGGCCCGAAGACCCGGCTCCCAACGCACGAAGCGCAGGGGCTTGCCGTGGGTGGCCGTCACCCTCCCGCTGTAGAACAGCCCCGGTGCGGTGTCGAGGTCGGACACGAGGCCGAGCCACGCATCGAGATCCATCTCGACCACGGTGTCGGCGACCTCGGTGCCGGCGACGACGTGGACCGTTCCGTCACCCGGCACATAGGTGTAGGCACCGGCCGGGGTGGCGATGGCGAGCGACCCGAGGGGACGCACGTCGGTGAAAGCCAGGTCACCGTTGCCGTTGCGGAGTCGGCGAGGCAGCTCGACGGTGTGGAACCGGTGGAACGACGCGGCATCGGCAGACAGCCCAGTAGAAGTGACGGACATGACATCAACGTACCGGCCCCACCCCCGACGATGCCCGACGATCGGTCGCATCGCGGGACGGTGTGAGCAACAATGGGCCCGTGACATCACCGATCGACCGCCTGCTCGGAGCCATCGTGAACCCGGTGGTGGGGGCCGTCGACGTCGGCGAGGTGATCGGGCAGGTCGACATCGACCAGGTGATGGAGCGGGTCGATGTGGACGCGGTGGTGCAACGGGCCGACATCGACGCCGTGGTGCAGCGGGTCGACATGCAGGCCGTGGTGGCCAAGGTCGACCTCGACGAATTGCTCGGCAAGGTCGACATCAACACCCTCCTCGACCGCATCGACGTGGAGGCCCTTCTCGCCCGGATCGACGCCGACGCCCTCGTCGGCCGCATCGACGTCAACGCCCTCATGGAACGAGTCGACCTCGACGCCATGCTCGAGCGCGTCGACATCGAGAACCTCATGGCTCGAGCCAACATCGACGCCATAGTGCGCGACGCCAGCCGAGGGATGTTCGCCAGGGGGATCGATGCCGTGCGGCGACAAATCGTCGGCCTCGATGCCATCCTGATCGGCGTCGTCACCCGCCTCTTCCGACGCCCTCGACTGCAACAGGAAGACATCGAGAAGGGCACCGTGACCGGGCAGACGGCCGGTGGCATGAGCCGCCTCGCCGCCTTCCTCATCGACGGTGTCATCCTCTCGATCTCGTTTGCGCTGACCACCGCCCTGGTCACGTACCTGACCGAGCTCGTCCTCGGCGATCCCGTCGACCCGAACCGGCCCGGGCTACTGGTCTTCGGCGGCTACTCGATGTTCAGCTTCTTCTACTTCTGGATCGGCTTGTCGATCACCGGTCGATCCATCGGCAAGGGCATCGTGGGGCTCAAGGTGGTGGGACTCAGTGGCGCGCCGATCACGCCGGGCCGGGCCTTCGTGCGCCAGCTCGTCTACCCGATCAGCTTCATCCTCGGCCTCGGCCTCATCTCCGTCGTCCTCGGCAAGAACCGTCGGGCCCTCCACGACTGGGCCGGCCGCGACAAGGTCCTCTACGACTGGGGTGACCGACCCGCCGAGCTCCCGGCCCCGCTGACCGCGTGGGTGCGGAACCATTCCGAGGACCGTCAGCCCGCCGCCGAGGACGCCGCATGAGCGGGTCCGGCCCCTTCCCCCTGCCCGAGATCCCCGTGCACCTCGGGCTCGGTGCCACCGCGGTCCCTCAGGAACGGGTTCGACAACCCCTCGACTGGTACGGCCGCTACGTCGAACGCAACGCCTCCGACGGGGCCGAAGGCCGACTCGTGTCGATGTACTCCTTCGACTCGCCGTGGGAAATGAGGGAGATGGACCCGAACGGTGAGGAGCTGGTGTTGCGCACCGAGGGCGCCATCACCCTGCACCAGGAGATCGACGGCGAGACCACCACCATCACGCTCCAACCCGGCGACGCCGTGGTGAACCCCCAAGGGGCGTGGCACACCGCCGACGTCGACGCCCCGTGCACGGCGGTGTTCATCACCCCGGGCCTCGGGACGATGCATCGGCCTCGATGAAACCCGGCGGTGCGGCTGGAGCAGGGGTCGCGGGCGTCGGCGCACCACGACGATTGGCTCCGCGTCAACCCGAGGTCACGGCTCCAGCACGACCTTGATCGCCCCCGCGGCGCGATCCTGCGCGACGGCGAAGGCCTCGACGGCGGCATCGAGCGGGAAGCGGTGGGTAATCATCGCATCGGGAACCTCGGGCCGGTTGGCGAGGATCGCTGCGGCCACGTCGATGTCGCGTGAAGGACCCACCCGGCCGTACATGGTGGCGGGCACGAGGGAGACCTCCTTCATGGTGACGGCGAGTCCCGGCATGGTGACCTCGCCGTCCCAGTAGCTGCCCAACAGGACCACCGTGCCCCCGGGTCGCGCCAGGTCGACGGCTCGGGCCAACGCCGACGCCGTGCCCGCGGCCTCGACGATGATGTCATAGCTCCCGTCCACCTCGCCGGCACCGAGCCGGGCCGCAGCCTCGCGCTGGCGGTCGTGGCGAGCCTCTAGATCGACGCTGGCTCCGGTCGCCTGCGCCACCACCAGGGCGGTGAGGCCGATGCTGCCCCCGCCGACCACAGCCACCCGATCCGACGCGCGAACGCCCCCGCGGCGGATGCCGTGCACGGCGACGGCGAGAGGTTCGACCAGGCTGCCGTTGCGCGGATCGATGCCCGCCGGCAACGGTGACAACGCCGAGACCGGCACCAGGCACTGCTCGGCCATCCCCCCGTCGCGGCCGACGCCGAGCACGATGGCCGGGCCCCGAACACATCGGGCGAGATCGCCGGCCCGGCAAGAATCGCAGACCCCGCACGGGGCGATGGGCTCGATCGCCACCGCGGTCCCGTCGGCGAGGTACCCGGCGATCTCGTGACCGAAGGTAAGAGGAAGCCCGAAGGAGAGCAGATGCAGGTCCGACCCGCAGATGCCCGCCGACGCCACCCGCACCACCACCTCGTCACCGTGCGCCACGGGTAGCGGTACGTCGACGACCGTCGGGGTTCCCCCCGGACACCGCACTGCCCTCATGCTGCACCCCTTCGGGCTCAGAGCCACCCCGACTTGCGGAAGCGTCGGTACATGAACGTACACACGAAGATCATGAAACCGATCACGACGAAGTAGCCGTACTCGTAGTCGAGCTCCGGCAGGTTCTCGAAGTTCATGCCATAGATGCCGGCGATCATCGTGGGAACGGCGGCGATGGCCACCCACGCCGAGATCTTGCGCATGTCCTCGTTCTGCTGCACCGAGATGGTGGCCAGTGATGCGTCGAGGGCGCTGGTGAGCAGGTCGGAAAGCGTCCGGGCGCGATTGGCGCTGCGATCGAGGACGTCCGCGGCCTCCTCGAGCTCGGCGATGACCCCGGCGGGCCACACGACACGGCGGCGGCGGATGAGCCGGTCCAGCGGTTCATCGAGCGCGTCGGTGGCGCCCGAGAGCTCCCGAACCTGCCGCTTGAGCTCGTACACCCGCTGCACGGGCCGGCGCAGCGACTCGGCGAAGACCTCCTGTTCGATCTCGAGGGCGGCCCGCTCGAAAGCATCGAGCACCGGGCGGTAGTCCTCCACCACCTGGTTCACGATGGCGGCCAGCACAGCCGACGGGCCGAGGGCCAGCGTCTCGGGGTCGGTTTCGAGCTCACGCCGCGTGGCCGACAGGGGGCTGGCCTGACCGTGGCGCACCGACAGCACGTACGAAGGTCCCACGATCACCGACAGCTCACCCAACTTGATCTCCCCCAGCGCCGGGTTCACATGGGCGGTACGCAACACGAGCGTGGACTGCTCACCGTCGACGGCGAAGACCGGACGCTCGTGAGGGGCCAGCACCTCCTCGACGTCGAGATCCTCCACGCCGCACTGCTGGAAGCTCTCGGCCAACTCCTCGACCGAGGGGACCCGCAGCCCGAGCCACACGAATGTCTCAGGGCGGTCGATCCAGGTGCCGATCTGAGACAGATGAAGTTGCCCCGTGACCCGCTTTCCGTGCTCGTACGCCGCGCAGTCAACGATCACGGTGAGATCGTACCCGGGGTGGGTGAGGCCGAACCGACCACACCGAACGAACCCGGGCCCCATCGAGGTCCCCGCTCCCGACCGGCTGCGCCCGTAACGTAAATGACGTGAATCGCCACTCGAAGCACTCCTCGAACGTGCCCGCGCTCTCCCGTGAACGGGTGCCATCGAGCTCGTTGGGGGCGCTCGGGAGACTGGGCCGCGGGGTGGCCCGGCACCACCGGTGGGTGGCGGTGGCCTGGCTGCTGATCCTGGTCCTGGCCGGCTACCTGAACTCCGTGTACAGCACCAGCCTGTCCGACAACTTCCGGATCAACGGCACCGACTCCCAAACCGCCTACGACCTGCTCCAGGAGCGCTTCGACTCGCAGAACGGCGCGACCGCGCAACTGGTCTTCACCGTGCCCGAGGGTCGGAGGGTCACCGACCCGACCAACGCCGCCGCCATCGCCGCCGCCACCGCCGCTGTCGCCAAGACCACGGGTGTGGCCTCGGCCCCGGACCCCATCACGTCGAGCCCTCAAGCGGCGCTCGCCGCGGCCAGCGCCCAGCTCACCCCCGACCAGGCCCAAGCCGATGAGGCCATCGTCGAGAACCTGCCCCCGTCGGTGTCGTCCGACGGCACGACGACCTACAGCTCCGTCACCTTCACCGACGCCCTCCCCGAGTTGCTCGGGCAGTTCCCACCCCGACCGAAGGAAGAAGCACTCACCTACTCCAACCCGTATTCGGAACTGCAGCAGGCGATCAGCCAGCTCCCGACGAGCGACGTCACCGTCGCCATCGGCGGACCCGTCGCCGACACCTGGAACGTGCCGGTGTCGTGGTGGGCCAACAACGCCGACGAGGTCGGGCTGGCCATCGGGGCCGTCCTCCTGCTCGTCGCCTTCGGGTCGCTGTGGGGGATGGCCATCCCCATCGCCACCGCCCTGCTCGGGGCCGTGACCGCCAGCGGCTTCGTGTTCGCCCTCGCCAACGCCACCACCGTCTCGTCGGCCGCCCCGCCGGTCACGCTCATGATCAGCATCGGAGTGGGACTCGACTACTCGTTGCTCATCATCACCCGCCACCGGGCCTTCATCGCCGACGGCTACCACCCCCACGACGCCGTCGGGCTGGCCATCGCGTCAGCCGGGAAGGCGGCGATGTTCGCCGGCATCACCGTGTGCATCGCCCTCCTCGGGCTCCTCCTCGTGCCCATTCCCCTCGTCCAGACCCTCGGTCTGGCGGCCGCCATCGGGGTGGCGACGATGATGCTCGCTGCCCTCACCCTCCTCCCCGCCCTCCTCGGTTTCGCCGGCAACAAGATCGACCGGGTGCGCCTTCCCTTTGGCAAGGACGACCCGACGGCCGACCCTCAGCAGAGCTTCTGGGGCCGCTTCGCCAACCGGATGGGACGCCACCCGTGGTTCGCGATGATCGGCGGCACCGCCTTCTTGCTGCTGCTGGCCGTGCCGTTCCTCTCCATCAACTTCGGCATGCCCGACGATTCGTCGCTACCTCCGAACCTGTCGCAGCAGCAGGCCTACTCCCGGGTCACGAGCGAGTTCGGCGCCGGGACCAACGGCCCGCTGGTGGTGACCGTCGCGCTCCCGACCGACAACCCCGGGAACTTCCAAGCCGCGCTCACAACGGTGGAGTCGGTGAGCAAGGCCATCGGGGCCCTCCAGCCGGCGAACACCATCCAGGGCGTGCAGTACTCGGCCGGGCCGATCCCCAACAACACCGACGCCACCACTGCGGTCATCTACGAGATCACCCCGACCACGGCGCCCGACGACCCGGCCACGAAGGAGCTGGTGAACCGGCTGCGTGACGACCTCGCCCAGGCCACCGCGGGCACCGATCTGCAGGCCCACGTCGGGGGTCAGACCGCCACGCTCATCGACCTCACCCGCCTGGTGGTGACCTACCTGCCGATCGTGATCCTCGCCGTGGTGCTCGGGTCGTTCTTCCTGCTCCTGCTGGTGTTCCGCTCGATCCTCGTGCCCCTGAAGGCCGCGATCGTGAACCTGCTCTCCATCGGCGCCGCCTACGGCGTGGTGGTCGCCGTGTTCCAGTGGGGTTGGGGCAAGAGTCTGATCGGGCTGAGCGAGACGATCCCCATCGTGTCGTTCGTGCCCCTGGTGATGTTCGTGATCCTCTTCGGCCTCTCGATGGACTACGAGGTCTTCTTGATGTCCCGCATCCGCGAGGAGTGGGACCTCACCCACGAACCGCGGACGTCGGTGGTGCTGGGCGTGGCCAACACCGCCCGCGTCATCACAACAGCCGCCCTCATCATGATCGCGGTGTTCGCCTCGTTCGTGGCCAACCCGAGCCCGACGGTGAAGCTCATCGGGTTCGGCATGGCCGTGGCCGTGCTGCTCGACTCCACCGTGGTGCGCATGGTGCTCGTGCCCGCCGTGATGGAGCTGATGGGCAAGGCGGCCTGGTGGTTCCCCAAGTGGCTCGAGTGGCTGCCCCACCTGAACGTGGAGGGACCCGCGACCGAACCCGAGGCCCCACCCGCCCCCGACCGGGACCTGGAGGCCACGAGTTCGTAGCAGCGTCGTCACCACGAACCCAGCGACGAGGGCGCCGCCAGTTCAGAAGACGACGACGCCCCGGATGTTCTTGCCGTCGCGCATGTCCTGGTAGCCCTCGTTGATGTCCTCGAGGCCATAGGTCTTGGTGATCATGCCGTCGAGGTCGAGCTGGCCCTTGCGGAAGAGCTCGGCCAAGCGGGGGATGTCGGCCCGCGGGTTGGCCGACCCGAAGATCGACCCCACGATCGACTTCTCCGACAGGGTGAGATCGGTCATCGGGATGTTGGTGGTGGTCTCGGTCCAGGGATGGATGTTGGTGACCACGACCTTGCCCCGCTTGGAGGTGATGGCCATGACGGCCGCCATCTCGTCGCCGCGGCCCACGCCCTTGGTGAGGATCACCTTGTTGCACATGCGGCCCCAGGTCTCCTGCTGGATGAGCTCGAAGGCCTCCTCCACCGTGGTGGCGGTGTGGGTGGCCCCGAACTTCTGGGCGGTCTCGCGCTTGAACTCCACCGGGTCGATGGCGAAGATCCGTTCGGCCCCGGCCAGACGCGCCCCCTGCACAGCGGCCGAGCCCAGGCCCCCGACACCCACGACAGCCACGTTGTCGCCGGGACGGACGTCGGCGGCGTAGACCGCCGAACCCCAACCGGTGGTGGCACCGCAGCCCAGCAGGCAGAGCTTGTCGAGGGGCAGGTCGTCGAGCACCTTGACCGCCGACCACTCGTGCACCACGCAATGCTCTGAGAAAGTACCCAGGCCGGCCATCACCATGGCATCCTGGCCCCGGGCGTGGATGCGGGCGCTGCCATCGAGCATGAGCCCACCCATGATCAGTGCGCCGTTGTCGCACAGGTTGGAGTGGCCCTCGGCGCACAGCGGACACTGACCGCAGGCGGCGATGAAGGAGTACACCACGTGGTCGCCGACCTCGAAGCCCTGCACGTCGGGGCCGACCGCCTCGACGATGCCGGCACCCTCGTGGCCGCCGATGTAGGGAAAGCCCGCCAGCGGGAAGTCGCCGGTGATGAAGTGCTCGTCGCTGTGGCACAGGCCGGAAGCGACATTGCGCACCAGCAGCTCACGGCCCTTGGGCCCGTCGACCTCGGTCTCTTCGACCGACCAGTCGGTGTCATCGTTGCTCCACAGCATCGCGGCACGGCTCTTCATGGCTCCCCCTCAGGACCGATACGTCTGCTCTGATGCCGACGCTCGGCACGAGACTCTAGTGCTGAGCGGGGTGGGGCCGGTCGGCGGGCGCGACCCCGACGTGATTGGCTTGCCGAAATGGATGACGAACCGCTGGTGCACCCCGAGAGCTTCTGGGCGCTGGTCGAACAGCGGGCTCACGCCACGCCGAACCATGTGCTGTTGGCCGACGACCTCGGGCGGGATCTGACGGCGGTCGGGTTCCGTGACGCCGCGGTCGGCGTGGCCGCGTCGTTGGCGGAGCGGGGGGTCTCGGCCGGGTCGCCGGTGAGCTGGCAACTGCCCACCTGCATCGAGGCGCTGGTGCTGAGCGCGGCGTTGTGCCGTCTGGGGGCGGTACAGAACCCGGTGATCGCCATGTTGCGCGAACGCGAGGTGGGGGCGATCCTCGCCCAGGTCCAGCCCACGCTGGTGGTCGTGACCTCCGTGTGGCGCGGCTTCGACCACGAAGCCATGGTGCGGGCGTTGGCCGCACCGGGCACCGACGTGATGGTGGTCGACCATCGGGAGGCGGCGACGAACGCGACGCTCGGTCTCCCGGTCGGCGATCCGTCGCTGCTGCTCGCCGCGGTCCCCCCGAGGGCCGGCGAGACCCGTTGGGTCTTCTCCACCTCGGGGACGACGAGTGCCCCCAAAGGGGTGCGTCACGCCGACGCATCGGTGATGGCCGGCGGCAACGGCATGGTGCCCCGGCTGCGCATGGGTCCCGACGACGTGTACCCGATCGCCTTCCCGATCCCCCACATCGGCGGGGCCGTCATGCTGGCCGTGGCCCTGCACTCGGGCTGCCGGCTGGTGCTGCACGACACGTTCGACCCCGCCACCACCCCCGAGGCGATGGCCGCGGCAGGAGCCACCCTGCTGGGATCGGCCCTTCCCTTCCACCTCGCCTACATGGCCGCCCAGGAACGCCACGGACCCGAACCCCTGTACCCGCGCCTGAAAGCCTGCACCAGTGGCGGTGCCGCCAAACCGGCGGGGCACCACCTCCGGGTGAAGGCGGTGCTCGGTGGGGCGGGCACCGTATCGGCCTGGGGCCTCACCGAGTTCCCCCTGGCCACCCAGGCGTCGCTCGACGACAGCGACGAACAACTCGACGCCACCGAGGGCCGACCGGCCGCTGGTACCGAGGTGCGGGTGGTCGGCGCCGACGGGCAGTCGTGCGGGCCAGGCGAGGAGGGGGAGCTGCGGCTGAAGGGCGCACCGATGTTCCTCGGCTACGTCGATGCCACCCTCGACGTAGAGGCCTTCGACGACGCGGGCTGGTTCCGCACCGGCGATCTGGGTGTGCAGTGGCCCACCGGGCACGTGGCCATCACCGGACGGCTGAAGGACGTGATCGTGCGCAACGCCGAGAACATCTCGGCCAAGGAGGTCGAGGACCTCCTGCGATCGCACCCGGGCATCGCCGACGTGGCCGTGCTCGGCCTGCCCCACGAGCGCACCGGCGAGCAGGTGTGCGCGGTCGTCGTACCGACCGACGCCGTGGCGCCGTCCGAGCTCGACGTCGGGCCGCTCGGTGCGTTCCTGACCGAGCAGGGGCTGGCCCGCTACAAGTGCCCCGAGCGGGTCGAGACGTGCGAAACCATCCCCCGCAACGCCATGGGGAAAGTGCTCACACGGGATCTTCGCCGGTCACTCACGGGGTGACGGGCCGACGACCGGCCCGGCCCGGTGTGTGGGGGTCAGTGGGGTTGGCGCTGAACGAGCTTGGTGCCGTTGTCGTGCATGATCAGACGCTGCTCGGCCTCGGTGTAGCCGGCCTCGGTGAGATCGACGGTGAACGACAGCGGATCGACCAGCCCCTCGGTGTGCGGCCAGTCGGAGCCCAGCAGCAGGTGATCGCAGCCCATGATGTCGCGCAGCCCGGCCAGATCGTTCTCGTAGAACGGCGACACCCAGACGTTGCGCTTGAACACTTCGCGTGGGTCTTCGGGAAACGCCATCGGGGTCTGGCTGTACATCTTGCCCAGGCGCTTGAGCAGCGGGGCCACCCAGTCGGCGCCGGTCTCGATGGCGGCGAAGCGCAGATGGGGAAAGCGGTGCAACAGACCGTGCAGCACGAGGGCGGCGAACGTGTCGGCCACGGGGTCGAACGAGAGCGCTGACCGAAGCGGCTCGAAGCGATGGGCCTCCATCTCGGCCGACTCGCCCCACATGGTGATCAGGTCCATGTAGGCGTTGCCACCGCCGTGGAAGACCACGGCCACTCCCGACTCCTGCACCCGGGCCCAGAACGGGTCGAAACGGGGGTCGGCCGGGCTCTTGAAGCCTTCGGCGGTGCTCACCGGACCGGTCTGGAGGAGTACGGCGCGGGCGTCACGTTCGAGGCACCACTCGAGCTGCTCGAGGGCATTGTCGAGGTCCGACAAGGTGAGGTAGGGCACACCGAAGATGCGCTCTTCGTAGGCGAAACCCCAGTCCTCGTCGAGCCACTTGTTGAAGGCCCGGAACGCGGCCCGGGCCGCGGGGAGGTCGTCCTTGAGCGCCTGCTCCATGCCCACGCCCAGCGTGGGGAAGAAGAGGGCACCGCTGATACCGAGGCTGTCCATCGTCTTGAGACGGATCTCGCGGTCGCGGTAGGCAGGGTCACACGGCACGAGGTCGCCGAACAGGTCCTTGACGCTCTCACCCCTGGGATTGTTGCCCCGGAAATATTGCTCGAGGCTTCCCGGCGCCGAGAGCCGGTCGAAGGTGGGGTTGGGGATGAAGCGGTTGATCTTGCCACCGACGAGCAGCATCTGGCGGCCGTTGACCTCAGCCCACTGCATGGCCCGCTTGGCGAACTCGGGCTCGATGTACCGGGTGAAGGCGTCGAGCGCCTCGTAGTAGTGGTTGTCGGCGTCGAATGCCTTCAGTTCCTCGGTCATGGCCATCCCCTCCTGTGTCGGGCCGTCGCCCGGTCCCCTCGAACTGCGCCCGATGAGCGCCCTGACAGCGTACGCAAGTGCTTGACCGGGTGCACCGTCCGCGACCGGCTTTCGCACCTCGACACCGCCGCCTACCCTGCCGACGCCCCGCAAGGGGCGCACCGTCGACCAGGGGGAACTCCACCGTGACCACCGCTGCGCTGCCCGTTGCCGACTCACCCGAGGAGCTCACGCCCGAGTGGCTGACCACCGCCCTCGGTACGGCCGGTGTCGTGACCCCGATAGTCGGCGTGCGCCACGAACGAGTGGGCACCGGCCAGATGGGTACGAGCTACCGCCTCTGGCTCGACTACGCCGATACCGAAGCGGCCTCGGCCGAGGGCGCGCCGGCGACGCTCGTGGCCAAGATGGCGGCCGGCTCCCGGGAGTCGAGGACCATCATCGCCGAGGGCTACCGCAACGAGGTCGGTTTCTACCGCGACCTCGCCCACACGCTGGCCGTGCGCACGCCGAAGTGCTGGTTCACCACCATCACCGACGACATGACGTGCTTCGTGCTGCTGCTCGAAGACCTGGCCCCCGCCGTCCCCGGCGACCAGGTCACGGGGTGCTCGGTGGAGGAGGCACGCCACGCGGTGGTCAACCTCGCCGGCCTCCACGGGCCCCGTTGGGGTGACGAGACCCTGCTCGAACTGCCGTGGCTGAAACGCCAGGATGCCGAGGGCGCGCAGTTCTACGGACAGGTGCTCGACGGGGCCATCCCGACCTTCCTCGAGCGCTTCGAGAGCCGCATGGGCCCCGACGACCCCGCCACCCTCCGCGAGGTTCCTGGGCACCTTGCGGCGTGGCTGCTCACTCGCCCCGAACGGTTCTCGGTCATCCACGGTGACTACCGGCCCGACAACCTGATGTTCCCCGAGCACGGGGCCGGGGTCAGTGCCGTCGACTGGCAGACGCTCACGTTGGCCCTACCCGGGCGCGACATCGGGTACCTCCTGGCCACGAGCCTCGAGGTGGAGACCCGACGGGCCCACGAACGCGAACTGGTCGCCACGTACCACGAGGCCCTGCTCACCCACGGGGTCACCGCGCACGACCTCGACGAGTGCTTCGAGGACTACCGCCTCGGGGTGGTGCAGGGGCCGCTGATCACCGTGCTCGGCGCGGTGTACGCCAACGATCCCAACGACGCCAGCGACGCCATGTTCACCGCCATGATCACCCGTTCACTGGCGGCGATCCGCGACCTCCGGCCCTTCGATCTCCTGTGACCCAAGCCTGACTCCACCACCGACCTGCACCACCGAACTGTTGAGTGCAGCGATCGCCGGAGCGATCCGAGAACTCAACAGTTCGGAAGGAAAGCGGGGGCTCGGGGAGGGGCCGGCTCGGGGAGCGACGGGCTCAGAGGACCTCGAGTACGAGGGCCGAGCCCATGCCGCCGCCGGCGCACATCGAGACGACACCGGTGCTGAGGCCCCGGCGGCGCAGCTCGTGCACCATCGTGACCACCATCCGCGAACCGGTCGCGGCGATCGGGTGGCCGAGGCTGCAACCGCTGCCGTTCACGTTCAAGATCGTGGGGTCGATACCAAGGGTGCGATACGCGGCGACGGGCACCGAACAGAAGGCCTCGTTGATCTCCCAGAGGTCGATGTCGTCGATGGCCATGCCAGCCCGCTCGAGGGCCTTCGGGATGGCGAGGGTGGGGGCCATACCTGTGCGGGCAGGCTCGATGCCCACCGAGGCCCAGGCCAGGACACGGGCCATCGGCGCCAGGCCATGCGCTGCGGCGTAATCGCCTGAGGTGAGCACCACCGCTGCGGCCGCGTCGTTGAGGCCTGCGGCGTTGCCGGCGGTGACGGTGAAGCCATCGATCTCGGGGTGGAGCGGTGCCAGATCGGCGAGCGTGTCGGCGGTGACGCCGCGACGCGGATGCTCGTCGACGAAGAACTCCTTGATGGTGCCGTCGACCTGGGGGGCGGTGACGGGCACGATCTGCTCGTCGAACCACCCGTTGTCGATCGACTCGACGGCCTGACCGTGGGAGTACGCCGCCCACTCGTCGACGTCACGGCGGGTGAGGCCCATCTCCGTCGCGCTGTTGTGGCCGACGGTGATGGTCATGTCGAAGGCCGGAGCATCGGGCGTGGGGTTGTGGCTCGGCGACATCCACGGGCCGGGCTCGGCCCCGAGCTCGGTGCGCTTGAACGACGAGGGCGAGGTGGAGAGGCTCTCAGTGCCACCGGCCACCACCACCTGATCCATGCCGGCCATGATCGAGGCCGCCCCGATCTGGATGGCCGAGAGGCCGGCCGCGCAGTGCCGGTTGTCGGCCAGACCGGGAACACCGGTGAGCCCGAGCTCGACCGCCACGTGACGGGCGATGACCCCGCCCCCCTGCAGTGACTCGGCGACCACCACGTCGTCGATGTCGGCGGCCGGGATGCCGCTGCGGTCGATGGCAGCTCCGACGGCCACCTGGGCCAGCTCGAAGGCATCGACGCCGACGAGGGAGCCCTTACGGGCCCGCCCGATCGGGGTGCGGGCGGCAGAAACGATCACGGCATCGGTCATGGGGACCTCCTGGGTCAGGCCTGCTCGAACCGCAGGCCGGCGGGTTGGACGCCGAAGACCTCGCCACCCATACGGGCGGTGAGCTTGTTGGCGTCCCACTTCTTCTCGTCGTTGGAGATGGTCTTGCGCTCACGCCACCCCTGCATCCAGATGATGCGATCATCGAGGGAGCGGATCACCTGGCCGTTCACGTAGCCGGCGTCGTCGCTGGCCAACCACGCCACGAGCGGAGAGGCGTTGGCCGGGTCCATCGGATGGAAGTCGTCATCGCCGATCTCGTCGGGCTCGAACGACTCGGGCATGCCCGGCATGGTGGCAGTGATGCGGGTGAGACCGCTCGGGCCGACGGCGTTGACGGTGACGCCGCTGCTGGCCAGTTCCTGGGCGAGCGTGAGCGTGAGGCCGACGATGGCCGCCTTGGCGGTGGCGTAGCTGGTCTGGCCGAAGTTGCCGGTCAGGCCGGCGCCCGAAGTGGTGTTGATGATGCGTCCGGCAACTGGTTCGCCGGCTTTTGATCGGGCTCGGAAGTACTTGGCAGCATGGTGGCTCATCGACCACGTGCCGCGGAGGTGAACCCGCAGGACGAGATCGAAGTCGTCGACGCTCATGTTCCAGATGGCGGCGTCGCGCACGATTCCCGCGTTGTTGACCACGATGTCGAGCCGACCGTAGGTGTCGACAGCCTGCTGCAGGAGCTCCCCGCACTGGTCGTGGTCGGACACGTCGCCGTAGTTGGCCACGGCGACGCCTCCGCGTTCGTGGACGAGACCAACGGTCACGTCAGCCGCCTTCGAAGCCCCCTCGCCTCGCTCGGACCCACCGAGATCGTTGACCACGACCGACGCCCCGTGCTTGGCCAGCTCGAGGGCGTGGCCTCGACCGATACCGTGGCCCGCGCCCGTCACGATGGCCACCTTTCCGTCCAGCATCCCCATCAGCGCGCTTCCCCTTGGTGTGACGTCGGAACGGGTGGTCCCCGTGTGATCGCCGACCCTCAGGTCGGCCGTCGCAGTGCGTCGGATACCTTATGCAATCCAGAAAGGGGGGCCCGATGAGCGACGGAGATCGGCGCGGTGGTGACGGGGAGTCGACGAGGGGCGGCCCGACTGCTCGCCCCCCCGAAGGCGACTGGCTGGGCACGCCCTACCTGCGTTTCGAGCGCCACGGCAGCCTGGCCCGGTGCGTGGTCGACCGACCCGAGCGCCGCAACGCCCTCACCGGCGCCATGTACTTCGGCATTCGCTACGCCATCGATCGGGTGAACGGCGACGACTCGCTGGCCGGCCTGCTGATCACCGGTACCGGTGACGTCTTCATCCCCGGCGGTGACCTCGGGGGTGACCCGGTCGACGACTGGGGTGGGCCGGGGCTCCTGGGCATGGATACGGTGCCGTTCGACGCGGTGCGGCGATCGGCCAAGCCCGTGGTGAGCGCCGTCAACGGCCTGTGTCAGGGCGGGGGGCTGCTCATCGCCATGCTCTCCGACGTCGCGGTGGCCAGTGAGCACGCCACCTTCCGGGCCCCCGAGCTGTACCGAGGTATCGCCGACACCGGCTACGCCACCTACCTGCCCGCCCAGATCGGCCCGGCCCGGGCCAAGGACATGCTCTTCACCGGCCGGGTGGTCACCTCCACCGAGGCCCTCGAATGGGGGCTCGTGTCGCGGGTCGTACCCCACGAGTCGGTGATCGACGGGGCCGTGGACGTGCTCGAGTGGTGCTGTCGTTGTGCACCGGGGGCGTACGGCGACGTGAAGCGCATCATCGGCGACAGTTACGGCAGCTACGACCGCATGACGATGGAGCGCAGCCTGGCGGGACCGGAGACGCTCGAGGGGTTCCTGGCGTTCAAGGAACGCCGCGACCCCGCCTGGGTGCCGGGTGACCTGCGCACCGGCGGCCGCTTGTAGGAAACACTGCCCGAGCGCGGCCGAGGCGACCGCCGCCCGCCGCCCCCGAATCAGGTCGTCAGACGGGCCACGAGGTCCTGGCGCCGCACCTTGCCGACCTCGGTGCGGGGGAGCTCGTCGACCCAGTGAAAAGCGGAGGGCACCTTGTAGGCCACGAGATGGGCGAGGCACAGGGCGATCAGGTCCTCGTCGGGCACCGGGCGACCCACCAGGAAGGCGACGGGCACCTCGCCGAGGCGTTCGTCGGGTGCCCCGACCACCGCCACATCGGCGACCGCAGGCGAGAGACGCAGCACCTCCTCCACGGCGCCCGGCATCACCTTGTTGCCGCCCCGGTTGATCACGTCGCCGGCACGGCCCTCGATCCATACGAACCCCTCGTCATCGATGCGGGCCAGGTCACCCGTGTCGATGAACCCGTCGGCGTCCTTGCGGTCGTCGATGCCGGCGGCGGTGTTGGGCGGGCGCACCCACAAGTGGTCGCCGGCGTCGACGCGGATGTCCACCCCCGAGTGGGGACGGCCGATCGCCCCGACCTTGTCGGGATGGTCCTTCGCGTCCGCTGCCGTCCACCCGATCACCTCTCCCATCTCGGCCTGTCCGTACCCGTTGAGCACGTGCACTCCGAACCGTTCGACGAAGCGCCGAGCGTGCAGCGGGGAGAGGGGCGCCGTTATCGAGCGCACATAGCGCAGTGGGACCAGGTCGGTGGCGGTGAGGTCCGAGTCGGTGAGCGACACCATCGCGGCCGGTGGGAGCACCGTCGAGCGGATCTCGAAGCGTCGTACCAGCTGAGCGAAATCGTGCGGCTCGAACCGATCCATCATCACCAGCGCCGCACCGGCCCGCAGGCCGAACAACGCGTTGTAGAGCCCGGCGTTCAGCGCCATCGAGACCGGGATCAGGTTGGGCGTGGGCCGACGGGAGCGCTCGCGGTTCGACCCGCCGCTCGACTCGCCACCGCGCAACGGACCCAAGACCCGGTCGAGCAGCTCGACGTAGGCGTCGTGGGTGTGACGGATCGGCTTCGGCGGGCCGGTCGTGCCCGAGGTCCACATCACGAAGGCCACATCCGGCTCGTACCGCTCCGGTTGTTGCTGCTGCTGCCGCCGCTCGACACCGGCCAACCCGGACCCGGCTGGCCCGGACTCGACCGGCCCTGGCCCGAGCCGCACGATCCCAGCCGGGGTCACCAGGCCCACCGGGCGGGTGGCGGCGACAACGGCGGCGACCTCAGGATCGGGGAAGCGGGGGTTCACGGGTACGTACACACCCCCGGCCAGCCACACCCCGACCATGGTCGCAACGAGCTCGGGCCCGTTCGGCAACTGCACGGCCACGGCCATCCCGTCGAGCCCGACCGCAGGGCGGGCCGGGGGGACGAGCTCACGAACGAGCTCGGCCGCCACACGGTGAGCCTCCGCCCGGGCCGCCCCGGCGGTCATCGAGCGGTCGATCGTGTGCAGGAGCGGCACGTCGTCGGCGAACGGGTGCTCGAACAGCAGCAACGCCAGGTTCATCCGGGGCCCGGCGCAGAGTCCGACGCCGGGCCCGGCGCAGAGTCCGAGCCGGAGTCGGCAACAGGGTCCGCCCACACCGGCTCGCGCTTGGCGGCGAAGGCCGCCGGTCCCTCGGTCTGATCGGGGTGACCCCACATGCTCACCAGGTCCTTGGCCCCCTCGCGACAGGCGTCGGTGAGGCCGAGCTCGAGCGCCCGCCACAAGGCCCGCTTGCTGGCGGCCATGGCCGCCGGGGAGTTGCGGGCGATGGTCTCGGCCAGCTCCTGGGCCCGCTCGCGGAGCCGCTCAGGCGGGTCGACCACCTCGCTGATCATCCCCAGCTCGTAGGCGCGCTGGGCCGGCATGCGCTCGTGACGTCCCATCAACGCCATCCGCATCACCGCTTCGAACGGCATCTTGCGCAACAGCCCGATCGCTTCGATGGCCACGACCTGCCCGACCGACACATGGGGGTCGAAGAACTGGGCGTCGCTGGCAGCGATCACGACGTCGGCATCGGCCACCCAGTGGAACGCCCCGCCGGCGCACAGCCCGTTGACGGCGGTGATGACCGGCTTCTGCACCCCCTGGTGCCAGGCGGTGAAGTGCACGTCGAAGTTCTCCATCGAGTCGCGGTAACGCTCCATGCCCACGCCGTCGCCGGCGATCTCGCTCACGTCGACCCCGGTCTGGAAGGCCCGGCCCTCCCCGGTGTGCACGATCACCCGGACGGCAGGGTCGCGGTCGAGCTCGAGCCACGCGTCGGCGAACTCGTCGCGCATCGTGTTGTTCATGGCGTTGAGTTGCTCGGGCCGGTTGTTGATGAGCCAACCAACCTTTCCGTGACGCTCGATCTTCAGGCAGGTGTACTGGGTCATCGTGGGCCTCCGGGTTCGGGCGGTCGTGCGCTCGGGGCGGCATCGAGCCCTGCGGTTGCGGTTGGTGGGACCGTCGCCTTCGTCGTCCAGACCGGCTCGCGCCTGGCGGCGAAGGCGGCGGGGCCTTCGGTCTGGTCGGGATGACCCCACAAGCTCACCAGGTCCTTCGCCCCCTCGCGACAGGCGTCGGTGAGGCCGAGCTCGAGCGCCCGCCACAAGGCCCGCTTGCTGACCGCCATGGCCGCCGGGGAGTTGCGGGCGATGGTCTCGGCCAGTTCCTGGGCCCGCTCGTGGAGCTGCTCCGGTGGGTCGACCACTTCACTCACCACCCCGAGCTGGTAGGCCCGCGCCGCGGCCACCCGCTCGTGACGACCGGCCAGGGCCATGCGCATGACTGCCTCGAAGGGCACCTTGCGGGTGAGGGCGATGGCCTCGTAAGCACTGACCTGCCCCACCGAGACGTGCGGGTCGAGGAAGGTGGCGTTGGCGGCGGCGATCACGATGTCGGCATCGGCCACGAAGTGCAAGCCCCCACCGGCACAGGCCCCGTTGACCGCGGCGATGACCGGGGTGCTCACGTCGTTGTGCCACGCCGAGATGCGCAGCTCGGCCCGCTTCGTACGACGCGACTGCTCGCGCAGAGCCTCGGGGTCACGGCTGAGCTGCACCACGTCGAGTCCGGTCTGGAAGTTCGGACCGTTGGCTGCGTTCACGATCACCCGCACCTCGGGGTCACGATCGAGCTCGGACCACGCCCGTTCGAGCTCGGCCAACATCGTTGCGTCCATCGCGTTGCCGGCCTCGGGCCGATCGAACACCAGCCAGCCCACCGGGCCCCGACGTTCGACGACCAGCGTCCGATACCCGGCCTCGCTCACCTCGGGCTCGAGCTCCTCGGCACATCGCGCCAGGGCTGGCCCTGCCACGGGTCGGGCTCGCGGGGCAGGCCCAGCACCCGCTCGCCGAGGATGTTCTTGTTGACCTCGGTGGTGCCACCCTCGATGGTGTTGGCCCGGCTGCGCAGCATGCCCCGCACCTCTCGGGGCAGATCGGCGGCGTAGACCCACTCCTCGTCGTCCGGGGGCCCCCCGGCGCCCGCGGGTTCCCAGGCCACCGCGCCCGGGCCGAGCAGGTCCGTGGCCAGGGACTGGATGCGCTGGTTCAAAGAACCCTGGTGCACCTTGCCGATCGAGCTCTCGGGGCCAGGCGCCCGACCGGCGCGCAGACCGGCACGGACCCGCTGGTTGGTCCAACCCCGGATCCGCTCCTCGCTCACCAACCGCGCCACCGCGTCACGGGCCACGGCACGATCAGCAGTGCGTTCCTCGCGAAACGAGGGCCCAGCCGGCTCGAGCGCGGGACGGTCGTTCGTCCGGGTGGGCACCGGATCCGAACCCCGAGGTTTGCTCGGCCCGTTACCCACCGGGGCCGCCAGCAGCGCCACGAGGCGCGACGAACCGGCACCGCCGATCCGGTCGACGCCACCCGACCCCGCCCCCGACACCATCTGACGCTCCCCCGACAGCGTGGCGTTGGCCACCTTCCAACCGTCACCGACCGCACCGATCCGCTGACGGTCGGGGACCCGGGCCCGGTCGAGGAACGTCTCGTTGAAGTCCACCTCCCCGGTGATGTGGCGCAACGGCCGCACCTCGACACCGGGCTGGTGGAGGTCGATCAGGAAGTAGGTGATGCCCTGGCGCTTCGGAGCATCGAGGTCGGTTCGGGCCAGGATCACCCCGAAGTCGGCCTCGTGGGCCCACGTGCTCCACACCTTCTGGCCGGTGAGCAACCAGTCTGCGCCCGCGTCCGGGTCGGCACCAGCCTCGGCCTCGGCCTCCAGGTCCCGTTCGGCACGACATGCCAACGAGGCCAGATCGGAGCCGGCACCGGGTTCGCTGAAGAGCTGGCACCAGATCTCCTCGTTGCGCACCATCGGCGGCAGGAAGCGCAGCCGCTGCTCCTCGGTGCCGTGGGCGAAGAGTGCCGGAGCGGCGAGGTTGAGCCCGAGGGGGTTCAGCCGGCCGAGGTTGAAAGGAGCCAACTCGGCTTCCACCGCCCGCGCCACTGCCGCGGCGAGATCGAGTCCCCCGTAGGCCACCGGCCAGGTGGCCACGGCCAGCCCCGAGCGAGCGAACGTGGGGTACCACGACCGGTAGTCGGCAAACGGCCGCACCCGCCGGATGGCGTCGGCCCCGCCTTCGGCCGCAGCCACCCTCCACGGCTCGGGCACGTTGGCGGCCACCCAGGCCCGAACGGCATCGACCGCGGAAGCGAGGTCTTCCCCGGGGGCCATGGCCAAGAGCTCGGGCTCGCCGCCGCGCGCAGACGGGGACAGGGTCTCGAACACGTCGTCGGTCACCGGCCCCGATACTCGGGGGATCGCTTCTCCCGAAAAGCGGCCAGGCCTTCCTTGAAGTCCTCGCTGCGCGACGAAAGCTCCATGGCGAAGGCCTCGTCGCGCAGGTGGTGGTCCAACGAAGCGGTCTGGCCACTGTGCAGCAGCCACTTGGTGAGCCCCACAGCGACGGTGGCGCTGCCGGCCAACTGGCCCACGACCTCGGCGGCCGCCGCATCGAGATCGGCGACGGGAACAGCCCGGTGCACGAGCCCCCACTCGGCCGCTTCGGTGCCCTCGACCACCCGACCGAGCAGCAACATGTCGCGGGCGCGCACCTCGCCCACCCGACGCGGCAGCATCCACGTGGCCCCGCTGTCGGGCGTGAAACCGCGCTCCACGAACGGGGCCCAGAACCGGGCATCGTCGGCGGCCACGCACACATCGGCGGCGAGGGCCATGTTCAGACCGATACCGGCGGCCCACCCGCGCACCACGCACACCACCGGGGTCTGGGTCTGCAGCAGCAGCGGAACCAGCCGGTGCGCCTGTGAGGGCAACCGGCGTTGGATGCTGCCCACGCGCGGCCGGCCTCCACCCCCCGGCGAGCCCGCGGCGTTGCGGGCCACGATGTCGAAGCCGGAGCAGAAGTGGTCGCCCGTCCCGGTGAGCACGATCACCCGCACGGCCTCGTCGCGACCGGCGCCGTCGATGGCATCGATCAGAGCGGCCACCATGGCGTCATCGAGCGCGTTGCGGGTGTCGGGCCGGTCGATCGTCAGCCGCAGGACCCCGGCATCGAGCTGGACCAGCAGGCCGGACACGCCCGAGTAGGGAGACATCGCGTCGTCGCTCATGCTCGACCCTCGCCTCTCTCGGCCTGCTCCCGCTCGGCGAACTGGGCGATCACCGAATCGAGGGCCGTGGCCAGGTCACGGCCCCGACCCCCGGGAGGATCAGGCAGACGCACCGGCCCGTGGTCGCGGCTGGGCAGCAACACCGTGGCGTGGCCGGGGGTGGTCACCACGCCGCGCTGGTTGACGCACCGCAGGTCGAGGTCGACCGCGGGCCGCTCACCGTCGGCCAGGTAGCGCCGTACCACCGTGCCGGAGAGCCACTGGGTGTCGCCCCCGTAGTTGAAGGCCCGGAACTCGCAGTCGAGTTTCCAGAGCCAGGCGTCGTCTCCCATCCAGTCGGTGCAGAGGTGGATGAGCCAGGTCTCACGCATGCGCCCGTAGTCGAACGTCGTGGGGTTGCCCGATCGCTGAGCGAAGGCCGGGTCCCAGTGCACCCGTTGCATCACGTCGGGCACGTTCTGGTCGTCACGATGGAAGAAGCGGGGGATGCGCCGGCGGTTCTCAGCCCCCAGGCGCAGAGGGCGCACACCGTAGAGACCCATACCCATGCCCACGTGCCAGCAGACGATGTCGGTGACGGTGAGCGGGCCCTTCACCATCGGTCCGATGGTGTCGCCTTCGTCGACGTCCTCGAACCACCGGGGCTCGGCCCCGCGGGGCCCCTCCGACGCGTACTGGGCATCGATCGCGGCGATCTCGTCGTCGGTGTACGACGCCAGTTCGACGTCGGCGTTCTTGGCGCGCTCGCGAGCCTGGCGGCGCTCGGTGCGGATCATGAGCCGATACTGCCCGGCCAGCAACTCACCGGCGTCGTCACCAAAGACCTGACCGGTCCACTCGTGCACGGCCCGGCCGGCGAACTCGCTGGGCTTGTCGTGCACCCCGACGAGAGCGTTGCGTCGCGAGACCCGTCGGCCCGGCCGCAGCGGCGCCCACCATTCGCGGGCACTGGCCGAGTAGAAGGCGTGCACGCCACGGAGGGGATCACCCTTCATCAATTCGGCGTGCTCGGGCGCCACCTCGATGACCTCGTCCTCGCCGATCAACGAGTCCCCGCCCACGAGCGGGGGCGGGGCGATCGGGCCACCCCATACCGACCCCGTCGCGTAGTCCGGGTCGCACCAGAGCGGGTTGTCGTCGCCGTAGGCGACGGCCACGTGGCGAAAGGCGTCGGCGTCGGGCTCCACGTAGTGGGGTCGCATCGGGTGCGGCTCGGGTATGCCGATGCGCCGGTGCAACACGGCCACCGCCTCGTCGGTGATCTCCCCGGAGCGGTCCGATCCACTGGACGACATGTCGGACTCCTGCGCCATCGTCCCTCCGGTCCGGTCATCCCAACGCTTCGTCGCACGACGCGTCGCACCCTTCGACGATGCGAGGCACTGCTCGAGGACTCTTGTCGAATATACGATCTGGCCTCCAGGGAGTCGAACGCGGGAGCGCTACGAACACCGTGAACACGAAGATCTACACGCACGAGTTCATCGACATCATCGGCCCGAACCGGCCGAACTACATGCACCACATGACGGCCAACTGGAGCCCCATCGCCCACGACGAGCGCAACCAGCTCTGCTTCGGGGTGTGGGGGGCCGTCGGCACCACCGGTCACTGGCCCCGTGTGGTGAACATGTGGGAGGAAGACGGTTTCCACGGTCTCGCCCAGGGGCTCGGTCACGAGCTCGGCCGGCCCAACCTCCAGGACGCCAAGCTCGAGAAGTGGTGGAACGAAGCGGCGGGGTACCGAAGCGGCGGATTCGACCGGGTGATGATCCCGGCCCCCTGGACCCGAACCATCGAGCAGCTCTGCGCCGACGGCGTGAAGGGGACCGCCTACGCCCACGAGACCGTGACAGTGGCCGCCGGACAGGCCGACACGTTTCTGTCGTTGGTGCGAGACGAGGGCATCGCCGCCCTCGAGCCGTTCGGCTGGGAACTGGTGACGGCGATGAAGACGTCGATGCACGCCGACGACGAGTGCATCCTCATCTGGACCATCCCCACGTGGGAGCACTGGAGCGAGCTCGAGCAAGCGCTTTCCTACCCGGGTTCGATCGACCCAGCCCTACGCCAATGGCGGGACCGGCTCTGGGCGGCAGACGGCTTCGAGCGCTTCCTCATGTGCGACGCGCCCCTCTCGCCCATGAAGATCGGTCGTCAACCGGCCCGTTCCGACCGTGAGGCGAACTGGTCGGAACTCTGAGGTGGTACGGCACCGAGTCGTTCCGGGCCCGGCTCCGTGAGCTGCCCGCCGACGAGGGTCAGGCCAAGCTGACCGAGTCGTTGTGACCGGGCTGGTCAGTCCTGCTGATCGCGCTCGCGACGCACGGTGGCCTTGCGGCCCTTGATGAGGGCCTTGCGCATGATCCACACGACCTCGTCGACGGCGCCGTCGGGCACCTCGACCAGCGAGAAGCGATCGAAGATCTTGATGGCGCCCACGTCGCCCCCGGTGAGGTTGGTCTCACCGGTGAGCGCACCGACCAGGTCCTGAGGGCGCACGCCGGCCTCACGACCGGCCCCGATGAAGATCGAGGTCATGTCGGTGCCGGTGTGCTTGTGCTTCTTGGTCTTCTTCTTGTCCGCTTCCCACTCGGCCTTGCTGGCCCAGTTGGTCTTTCCCGACTTGATCGGCTTGGGGGACTTGCCGGTCTTCACACCGGTGCCCCAGTCGGACGTCGGCTTACCGGTCTTACCAGTCTTGTCGGCCTGGCCCGAAGACCCGCCCCGCTCCCAGCCGCCGTTGGGCTGGCCCGACACCTTGTCGTTCTTGAGGCTGACGTCGGCAATCTCGTGGGTGTCGTCCACGATGCCGGCGGCCTCGTGAGCGAGCTGGACCGCGGCGAGGGCCACCTCCATCACCCCGAACTCCTCCGCCAACTCGTCCACCACGCTGCGGTAGGCCTCGGAGGTGTCAATCAGGATCGCCTCGCGCAACGCCGTCGCGGTGGCCTCGAGGCGCCGACTGCGGAGGTCGGCGACCGACGGAACCTTCTCGACGTTGATCCTCTGGCCGATGAGTCGCTCGATGTTCTTGAGCTGTCGGTGCTCGCGCGGTTCGGCCAGGGTGATGGCCACACCCTCGCGGCCGGCGCGTCCCACCCGACCGATGCGGTGGACGTAAGCCTCGGGCGCAGAGGGAACGTCGTAGTTCACGACGTGGGTGAGGTGGTCGACGTCGAGCCCCCGGGCGGCCACGTCGGTGGCTATCAACAGATCCGCGGTCGAGCTCCGCAGACGACCCATCACCCGGTCGCGCTGTTCCTGACTCATGCCGCCGTGCAGGCCTTCGGCCCGGTAACCCCGCCCGTTGAGGGTCTCGGCCAGCTCGTCGACCTCGCCGCGGGTACGGCAGAACACGATGGCCGCGCCCGGGGCCTCGACGTCGAGGATGCGGCCAAGGGCCGCGGCCTTGTCATTGCGGCGCACCACGTAGGCGGTCTGGCGGACCTTCGGGGCCTCGCCGGCGCTCGCGGCCTCAGCGGCGATCTGAACCTTCATCGGATCGTGGAGGTGCCGCTTGGCCAACCCGGTGATGCGCGACGGAAGGGTGGCCGAGAACAGCACGGTCTGGCGTTCGGTCGGCGCGGCCCCGAGGATCACCTCGAGGTCCTCGGCGAACCCCATGTCGAGCATCTCGTCGGCTTCGTCGAGCACCACGATGGCCACGTCGTCGAGCACCAGGGAGCGGCGGTTGATGTGGTCGACCGCCCGCCCGGGCGTGGCGACCACCACGTCGACCCCGCGCCCCAGGATCTGGAGCTGACGGCCGATGGGCTGACCGCCGTACACCGGCACCACCCGGGCACCGATGTCGCGTCCGTACTTGTGGATGGCCTCGGAGACCTGCATGGCCAGCTCGCGCGTGGGTACGAGCACGAGGGCCAGCGGGGCGGTGGTGGGGCGGGGCCCGGTGCGACTGATGCGCTCGAGGATGGGCAAGGCGAAGGCCGCGGTCTTACCGGTACCGGTGGCCGCCTGACCGAGCAGGTCACGGCCGGCGATCAGCGACGGGATGGTCTCGCGCTGGATGGGTGTGGGCTCCTCGTAGCCGAGGGTGGTGACGGCCGCCAGCACCCCGGCGGGTAGCCCGAGGTCGGCGAAGGTGACGGCGTCCGTGGCGGTCGCGTCGGCGGTCATGTCATCGCTCGGGCTCAGATCGCCGGGCGCGTCGTCGGTGATCGCGTCGGTGGCGTCGGTGGCTTCGGTGGTGGAGTGCGGCATCGCGGGCTCTTCCGGGGTGAACGCACCGTGGTCAAGCAACCGGGCGCGCGTTTCGAACATATAAGCCTAAGGGCTCGGGCGTTGGAACCCCCCAAATGGCTGGACGACCGCCGAGTCAGCCGCGGGCTGCGGCGTCCGGCGATGAAGCGACGAACAGGCCCGACGAGTCGAGCCGCGTCACCACCGCCTCCCCTTGTCGACGCAACGTGGTGAGGCACTCGAGCACAGCGCGATCGGCATCGCCCGCGGCGACTGGCTCCCCGGTCAGGCCACGAACGAGCAACGGCCACCGTCGATGACCACTCGACCATCGCCGCCCCGGGTGACGAACACGGCCGCACCGGTACCGGTGACCCAGGCGTCGATGGTCAGTTCCTCCCCCGGGAACACGGGCTTGGCGAAACGACCGGCCATGCCGGTGAAGCGGGCGGGGTCGGAGCCGCAGAGCGAGTGCAGCAGGGCCCGGCCGGTGAACCCGTAGGAGCACAGCCCGTGCAGGATCGGGCGGTCGAAACCGCCGAGGGCGGCGAAGGCCGGGTCGGAGTGCAAGGGATTCCGGTCGCCCGACAGGCGATAGAGCAGGGCCTGATCGGGACGGGTGGCGTACGCGACGGTGTGGTCGGGCTCGCGCTCGGGCGGACCGGGTTCGGCCGCCGGACCGCGCTCGCCGCCCCACCCACCCTCACCGCGCAAGAAGATGCTGGTGGTGTTCTTGAACAACGGCTGGCCGGTGGACGTGTCGGTCGAGATCACGTCCACCACCACCAGGGCCCCGGATCCCTTGTCGTAGATGGCGGTGATGGTGCCCTCGTTCGACACCGTGCCCCCTACCGGTAACTCCCCGAGGAGCTCGAAGGCCTGACCACCGTGGACCAGCATCGCCGGATTGAAGGTGCCGATCGACCCGAGCGCAGCGCTCCCCCCCTGGGACAGCACGACGGCCATCGTGGGCAGCACCCGTTGGGGGGTGTCGGTGGTGTTCTCGGTGGTGAAGGCCAACTCGTCGAGGCCGGCACCGACCCCGAGGGCGTAGAGCAGGGCGTCCTTGGACGTCCAGTTCGATTCGACCGGGGCACCGGTCGCGCCGACGGCATCAGGGTTGATGGGCATGGTGGGTCTCCCGTGCTGGTTGCTCGAAGTAGGTCAGGTTCAGGCCGTGAAAGCGCCGTCGATCAGGGCGTGCAGATCGGCGAGCGCCAGTCGCTCACCGTCGTTCGGGTTGCCGACCACGGCCGGGTCGACGGCCTGGAAGGCTTGCACGATCCCGCTGAGGATGCGGGCCATCACCCTCGGGTCACCGGGGCGGAACGTCCCGTCGGCTTGACCACGGCAGAAGATCTCGGTCTGACGACCCAGCACCAGCTGCAGGTTCGACGTCAGCTGGGCCGACGTGGGGGTCTCCGGCGCCAGCATCGTGGTGCCCGCCGACCGCAGGTAGAGACGACCGAAGTGGGGGTGGCGGCGAAAGAACCCCACCTCGAAGTCCACGAGGCGATGGAGCTCGTCCACCGGGCCGAGCGCGCCGTCGAGGGCCACGTCGAGGTCGGCGAGGAACTCGTCGCCCCGGCGGTGCCACACGCTGAGGTAGAGGTCGTCCTTGTTGGTGAAGAACGAGTACACCGACCCCACCGAGAACTCGGCTCGCGCCGCCACCTCCTTCAGGGTGGCCTCGTGATAGCCCTTCGCCGCGAACACCACTTCAGCGGCGTCGAGGAGCTGTGTGCGCCCGAGATCCTGTTGCAGCAGACGCCGTTGCTCGCGCGCCGACAGCACCGCTCAGTCCGGGGTCCCGGCCGAGTCGACCGGCGTGGCGGCGTTGGACGGCCACTCGGGTCGGTGGTAGCCGTCGAAGCGCAGCTCGCCGCCGCGCAGCTCACGGATGGTGAGGAAGTCGCCCTTGTACCCCTTGTGATCGTGGGGGCCGAACTGGATGTAGCAGCCGGGGCCGCCGTTGGTGGCGGGCATCCAGCGGATGCGTTCCATGCCCTCCTTCACCGCTTTCGGGTAGGGGATCGAGGCGTTGGCGATGCCGTGGATGGCGACCCGGGCCGTGTCGTAGGCCAAGGCCACCACCACGTTGGCGGTCGTGCGCCCGAAGCGAGCCTCGAAGCGCTTCACCATGGCGTTGTAGTTGGGGTTGGCGCCGTCCTCGCCGAGCTGGTCGACGCCGTGCCACCCCTCCAGCCCCTCGGCCCACTTGTTGGAGTTCGAATAGAACATGAAGGCCGTTCCCATCACCCGAGGCGGATCCCAGTCGATGGCCCTCAGCGCGTCGGCGAAGTGGAACGTGGCGTAGCCGTAGCCCCCGTAATAGAGGCCCTGGGTACCGAGCTCGCGCATCGACGCCAGATCGTCGCGCAGGCCGACCGGGTTGGGCTCGAGCTTCACCTCCCGGGTGATGCTCATGCCCAGCTGGAGGGCGGTGTCGCGGAAGTACTCGGCGTAGTCCTTCCCCGAGGACCCAGCCTCCCAGAACAGGCCGACCCGCTCGATGCCCTGACCGGCCAACCACTGGGCGCACATCACCCCCTCGGTGGGGATGTCGCCGTTGGCCACCGTGAACGCGTACTCGGACGCGTACTTGTGGGCACCGGTCCAACCGATGCTGGCCACCCCGAGCTCGTTGACCGTGTCCTGGAGCACCAGGCAGTTGTCCGAGATCATCGGCCCGAGCACGACCACACACCCCTGGTCCACCAACCAGCGGTAGCCGTCGATCACGTTGCGGTAGTTCTCACGAGGGAGACCGCGGGCATCGGCGATCACCAGTTGCACGGGGCTGCGGGCCCACACCCCTTCGTTGAGCGCATCCTCGATGGCGAGGATGGTGGGATCGATCCAGTCGGCCAGGAGTTGGTTGAGATCCATGTCGATGAGAATCCCGATCTTCACCGGCTCGAACGGGTCCCCCTGGGTCTGCAGGCCCCGGGTCGGCGGGTAGATCGTGATGCCCTGCACGGCATCGTCGTGGGCCGGACCGCCGCCCTGCCACCAGTGCTTGGTGTCGGCCTCGCCCCCACCCCCCTCGAGGTAGGCGCGGGTGCCATGGGGAACCGAGCACACGGCCCGATCGGGCTCGGCGATCCCCAGATCGACCGGGGCCGGGAACATCCGCTCTGCGTACTCGTACCCCTCGTCGCTACCCATCTCGATCCCCCTGTGCCGGCCCGGGTTCCCTGACTCCGGTACCGAACCTAGCAGCCCGAAAACGCACGGTTCAGATCACTGAAGTACAGTTCAAGGCCATCGGGGAGCCTCCGCAGGGGGACCCAGGGGAGACACCATGAACGCCGATGACCTCATCCTGGTCAGCGTCGACGACCACCTGGTCGAACCGCCGACGATGTTCGACCAGCACACGCCGTCTCGCTGGAAGGACCGTTTCCCGAAGGTGGTGCGCACCGAGAAGGGTGACGATGTCTGGACCTTCGAAGGGTCGGTCATCCCCAACATCGGCCTCAACGCCGTCGCCGGTCGGCCCAGGGAGGAGTACGGCATCGAGCCCACGTCGTTCGACGAGATGCGCCCCGGCTGCTGGGACGTCGACGAGCGGGTGAAGGACATGAACGCCGGCGGGGTGCTGGGGTCGATGAACTTCCCGTCGTTCCCCAGCTTCAGTGGCCGCCTGTTCGCGGCGAGCGACGACAAGGACCTGGCTCTCGACGTGGTTCGGGCCTACAACGACTGGCACGTCGACGAGTGGTGCGGCTCGTACCCGGGCCGGTTCATCCCGATGGGACTCCCCGTCCTCTGGGATCCCCAACTCGCCGCCGACGAGGTGCGCCGGCTGGCGGCCAAGGGCGTGCACTCGATCACCTTCACCGAGAACCCGGCGGCCCTCGGGTACCCGAGCTTCCACACCGACCACTGGGACCCGCTCTGGCAGGCCCTCTGCGACCACAACGTGGTGCTCTCGATCCACCTCGGGTCGTCGGGCCAGCTGGCGATCACCGCGCCCGACGCGCCGGTCGACGTCATGATCACCCTGCAGCCGATGAACATCTGCATGGCCGCGGCCGACCTGTTGTGGTCGCGGGTGCTCAAGAAGTTCCCGTCGATCAAGATCGCCTTGAGCGAGGGGGGCATCGGCTGGATCCCCTACTTCCTGGATCGCCTCGACCGCACCTACGACATGCACCACCTGTGGACCGGCCAGGACTTCGGTGATCGCCGGCCCAGCGAAGTGTTCCGCGACCACTTCCTCACCTGCTTCATCGCCGACCCGGTCGGGTTGAAGCTGCGCCACGACATCGGGATCGACAACATCGCCTGGGAGTGCGACTACCCGCACTCCGACTCGTCGTGGCCCTTCGCCCCCGAGGAACTGGCCGCCGCCGCCGTGGGCGTGCCCGACGCCGAGCTGCACCAGATCGGCCACGAGAACGCCCTGCGCTGGTACCACTTCGACCCCTTCACCCACCGCGCCCGAGAACACAGCACCGTGGCCGCCCTGCGGGCCGAGGCCCGCGGTCACGACGTCGAGACCAGGGCCATGCTCAAGGGCCGACACGAGAAGCAGGTCGGCATCGAGATCGGTGAGCTGGCGGCCCGGGCCAACGCCTAGTGCTGATGGTGCCCTCCTCGGCCGAGCCTCGTCGGGACACGGTGCGGCTCGGTCGATCATGAGCCACGACACCTTCGTGCCGATCGTTCGACCTGCGGGGCACCCGCTGGTCCGCGCCGACGTGGTCGGCGGCGGCGTGGGCATCGTCACCCTCGACGATCCGGATCGGCGCAACGCTCTGCGCATCGAGTTGTCGCTCGACCTGGCCGCGGCGGTGGCCGAGCTCGTGGCCGAAGGTGTGGGCGCCATCGTCGTCACGGCCAGGCCACCGGTCTTCTGTGCCGGCGGAGACCTCGACGACCTGCTCCGACCACGCGCCGATCTGCGCGACACCTACGCCGGGTTCCTGGCCCTCTCCGACGCTCCAGTGGTCACCATCGCCGCCGTCGACGGGGCGTGCATCGGCGCCGGGGTGAACCTGCCCCTCGCCTGTGACGTCGTGCTGTGTACCCCCGGGGCCCGGTTCGACCCCCGGTTCCTCGACGTGGGCATCCATCCCGGCGGGGGCCATCTGTGGCGCCTCGCTCAGCGGGTCGGCCGACAGGGTGCCGCGGCACTGTCGTTGTGCGGCGACTCCCTCGACGGCACCGAGGCCGAGACCAAGGGTTTGGCCTGGCGGTGCGTGCCGCCCGACGAGTTGCTGCCCACTTCACTGCGCCTGGCCCGACGGGCGGCCGGCCGCGACCGGGAACTGATGACGCGAACCCGAGCCTCGCTCGACGCCTCCCTGGCCCTGTCCGATCCTCACGATGCCCTCGAGCTCGAGCTCGAGGCCCAGACCTGGTCGATGGCCCGGCCGGGCTTCGCCGACCACGTCCGTGCCGTCAAGGCCCGCCTGGGTGATCGGCCTCGCGACACGCCGTGAACGGAACCCGGCCCGACCGGTGACCACGGAGGCCGCCCGACCGTGCGAATCTGACGCCCGTGACCGACGAACTCGACATCCCCGACGACCTCCCCCGCACCGTGGCGGGCGCCCTCGAACGAGCAGCCCACCGGTTCGGCGACGAAGAGGCGTTGGTGGATGGCGGCCTCCGCCTGAGCTGGGTCGACCTACTGGCCGCCGTCGACGAGGCCGCCCGGGCTCTGGTCGCCAGCACGATCCAGCCCGGCGACCGGATCGCGATCTGGGCGCCCAACCTGGCGGAATGGGCCATTGCCGCGTCCGCCGCCCATCGCGCCGGGGCCGTGGTCGTACCGCTCAACACGAGGTTCAAGGGCGCAGAAGCGGCCTACATCCTCAACACGGCTCGCGCCCGCATGCTGTTCACCGTGTCGGACTTCCTCGACACCGACTATGTGGCCCTGCTCGGTGACCGGGGCGCCGTCCCCGATCTCGAGGAGGTCGTCGTCCTGCGCGGCCCCGAGCGGCCCGATACCGTGTCGTGGGAAACCTTCCTGGCGCGAGCCGACTCCGTGCCCGACACCGCCGCCGCCGAGCGAGCGGCCGCCATCGGGCCCGACGACCTCTGCGACATCCTCTTCACCTCCGGCACCACCGGTGCCCCCAAGGGGGCCATGCTGCGCCACGAGGCGAGCATCCGCGCCTACTGGAGCTGGGGCAGCGTCGTGGGGCTGCGTCGCGGCGACCGCTACCTCGTGGTCAACCCGTTCTTCCATTCGTTCGGGCTCAAGGCCGGCATCCTGGCGAGCATCCTCAAGGGCTCCACCATCATCCCCCACGCCGTGTTCGACGTGCCCTCCGTGATGCAGCGGGTGGCCGAGGAGCGGGTGTCGATGCTGCCCGGACCCCCGGCGATCTACCAGACGATGCTCGACCATCCCGAGCTGAACAACTACGACCTCTCGTCGTTGCGGCTGTCGGTGACCGGCGCTGCCGCCGTGCCCGTCGAGATGATCCGGCGGATGCGCGAGGAGATGACGTTCGAGACGATCGTCACCGGGTACGGGCTCACCGAGGTGCACGGCATCGCCACCATGTGCCGCCACGACGACGACCCGGAGATCATCTCGCTCACCGCCGGGCGGGCCATCCCCGACGTCGAGGTGCGGGTGGTCGACGAGAACGGCACGGCCGTCGCCGCCGGTGAGGCGGGCGAGGTGGTGGTGCGCGGCTACGTGGTGATGACCGGGTACTTCGAGAACCCCGAGGCCACCGCCGAGACCGTCGACGCCGACGGCTGGCTGCACACCGGTGACATCGGGATCATGGACGCCGCCGGCAACCTGCGCATCACCGACCGGATCAAGGACATGTTCATCGTGGGTGGCTTCAACGCCTACCCGGCCGAGATCGAGGGGGCCATCCTGCGCCATCCTGCGGTCAACCAGGTCGCCGTGGTCGGCGTGCCCGACCACCGGATGGGCGAGGTGGGCATGGCCTTCGTGGTGCTCCGCCCCGGCACGACCCTCGAACCCGACGAGCTGGTGGCGTGGTGCCGCGAGGAGATGGCCAACTACAAGGCGCCGCGCCACGTGCGGATCGTGGAGGCCCTGCCCATGAACGCCAGCAACAAGGTGCTCAAGTACCAGCTCCGCGCCGACGCGGCGGCCTCGCTGCCCACCGAGTGAGGCGAGCGCGGTTTCGGGGTGCGGCGGCGCCCGGGCCAGCGCGCCCGCGACCCAGCGGGTCAGCGGGTCAGCGGGTCAGCCCACTCGGGCGGGAGCCGGGGGGGCGTAGCTCTGCCAGGTGGCGAGATCGCGCTCGTCGGCCAATCGCCCCACCCGGGTGACGGTGTCGACGTCGGGCGATTCGGCCCTCAGCGCCGCCACCGTGCACTTCTCGCGGGGCCGGATGGAGAACGGATCCCATTGGAACGCCCGCATGGCGTTGCGGTGGCAGATCTTCTCGGCCTGCTCGTCGGTGAGCCCCGCCGCCACCGTCTCCATGAGCACCTCGGGGGCATTGGGCCAGGTGGAGTCGGAGTGCGGGTAGTCGGACTCCCAGCACACCATGTCCTCGTCGAGGTGGGCGATCAGCTCGGCGCCCACCGGATCCTGGATGAAGCACACGTAGACCCGTTCGAGGAACACCTCCGACGGCAGCCTCCCCTCGGGCAGGCGGGCCTTGGTCCAGCCGTGGTGGCGCTGGTACACGTGATCGGCCCGCTGGAGGAAGTGCGGGATCCACCCCACGTCACCCTCGGAGAGGGCGAAGCGCAGGTCGGGGAAGCGCTCCCACCAGTTGCCCCACACCAGGTCGGCGCCGGCGTAGGCCGAGCTGACGCCCGAGAGCGTCATGGCCACGCTGGGAGGTGCATCATGGGAGGTGAAGGCACTCTTGCCCGACGAACCGATGTGCATGCACACCACCGTGCCGAGGTCCTGGCAGGTGGCGAACAACCGGTCCCAATGGTCGGTGTGCAGCGAAGGTGCGCCCCAGGGCTGGGGGTTCTCGGGGAAGGTGATGGCGTGGCAACCCTTGTCGGCCAGGCGCTCCACCTCGGCCGCCGCCCGCTCGACGTCGAACCACGGCACCAGGCCCAACGGGATGAACCGATCCGGGTACGACGCGCACCACGTGTCGATGTGCCAGTCGTTGTAGGCCCGCACCATGGCCTCGTTGACGTCGGGGTCAGGGCCCTGGTTCAGCACCTGGCCGGCGAAACCGGTCCAGTTGGGGAAGTTCATGCCGGCGAGCTGCCCACCGGCGTTCATGTCCCGCACCCGTTCGTGTACGTCGTAGCAACCGGGGCGCATCGACTCGTAGCGGAGGGCGTCGACGTTGTAGAGCTCGGGCGGCTTGCCGGCCACGGCGTTGAGGCCGAGGTTCCGACCCCGGATGTCGCCGTAGTACCACTGCTGGACGTCCCCGCCCTTCTCGTCGCGCACGACCGGCGTGAACTGCTGAAACTTCGCCGGCACGTGGCCCTCGAACATGTCGGCCGGCTCACAGATGTGGTCGTCGACACTGACCAGGACCAGATCTTCCGCTCGCATGGCTCCCCCTCGGCGTGCTGTTGGCCTCGACGATAGACCCGTCGCCCGCCCTGAGCCCTCGCGGACGAGGTGGCTCAGGTCGGCCGGTAGGTGGCGTCGGTGGTGAGGAGGAGCTTGTCGATCGCCGTTCCCTGCTCACGGGGACGGAGGGTGAGGGTGTGGCGTCCCGGCTCCAGGCGTTGGCGGAGGTCCACCCGGACCCACCTCCACGCGTCGGTGGGGTCACCGGGCGCCCTCTCGACCACGAAAGGCTGACCTCCATCGATGCTCAACCACGCCGAGTCGGCGGAGTCCCCGCCGAGATCGCGACCGAACGCGGACGGCGCGAGGATCCGGGCCCACACGACGTACTCACCGCCGGCGGCGTCGATGTCGTAGCTGACCCCGGTGGTGGACGACGCGGGGAGGGTGCCGTCGCCGGGAGGCAGCAGGCCGTTGTGGGCCTGGAGGGCGGCGACGGGCGGGTTCGTACCCTGAGAGACCTCGACCCTGACGGGGGCCCGTTCCACCCCGCTCGAGTCGTGGGTCACCGAGGGCCGCTCCGCCTCGATCTCGATCCGCCCGTCGACCTCGGTCGTGATGGGTGGCGCATCCCCGAGGGTGTTCTCGAACCACACGACGGCGACCGAGGAGACCGACAGTCCGGGGGTGAAGAACGGCGCCGCCTCGAACTCCGAGCTGGCCCACCACTCCTCGTTGTTGGCCACCACGTCGAGGTCGCCGTCGCCGTCGAGGTCGGCGAACACGAAGCCGTGCCCCGACGGCACGTCGGGATCGATGCGGTGGAACTGCCATGCGGCGAGGTCGCGCCGCGCCGCCGGGTCGGACGGGGCCTCGAGCCAACCGAGGCCGGTGAAGGTGCCGTTGCCGTTGGGGCTGTCGGCGTTCTCGTAGCCACCGCCACCGCCGTGCTGACGGCCGCCGACGGTGACGTCGGTCAGCCCGTCGCCGTTGACGTCGTGGGCGAACACCCAGTGCGGATGGCCCACGTCGGCCGTCGCCGGGGTGCAGCGCCAGGATCCACCGCTGATCGAACTCGTAGTTCGTGACGTAGTCACTCTGCCCGTCGCCGTTCACGTCGGCGGCGCCGAGGGCGTTGGCGCCCCGATAGCGACCGTCGATCGGGTGCATCGGCCACGCCGTCCGGTTGATCACGTCGATCGGCGGCGCCTCGGCGGCCGTCGTCGCGGGGGTGGGGCCACCCTGCTCGTCGCTGGTACACCCCGCGACGATGAGGGCGGCGAGCACGAAGCCGACACCGCACGCACCGATCGACCAACCGCGCCTCGCCCCCAGCCGGGGAGACCCGGTACGGGTGCCGGAGTGAAGTTCAGGCGTCGTCTCGGTGCTCATCGGCTGGCTTCCCCTTCGGCATGGACCTCCGCGGCGCCCCTTGTCGGGCTCGCAGGGTCTCACTGTGTGTGGCGATCGAGGATCGACGGGGGGATCGGCTCCGGCCGAAGAGCCTAGGCACACCCCCTCGTTGCGGGCCGGGAAACGTCGCCGCTTTCGGGCTGAAAGCGGCGGCGTACGACGCCACCCGACCAACGACTGGCAGCCGCGCCCACGATCACCTGCGCCGTTGAGGTCCTGCGTCCGTGATCCCCCGCTGGTGCCGGTGCGGGGCGCGGGCGGTCGGCGGCCAGCATCGGCGATGAACCCCTAGGGCAGGACGACATCCGGCAGTGGGTGGCGGAACAGGGCGGCGGCGTTCTCGCTGCACATCATGCGCAGCTCGTCGGTGGGAATGTGGCCCCACGCGTCGTGGATGACGTCCTGCACGTCGGGCCAGGTGCCGTCACCGTGGGGGTAGTCGGTCTCCACCATGATGTTCTCCACCCCGATGCGGTACCGGGTGTCGATGGTGCTCGGATCGTCGAGGGTGCAGAACCAGAAGTTGCGTTGCAGCACGTCGGCCGGTCGCACATCCCAGCCCAGCCCGTAGCCGGAGCGGTCGACGATGTTGTCGAGCCGGTCGAGCAGCATCGCCACCCAACCGATGCCACCCTCGCTCATGGCGATCTTGACCGTCGGGAACTCCACCGCCCAACCGGACCACAGCCACTCGGCGGCGGAGATCAAGGCCACCGAGCTGAAAAGGGTGGCACCGAGCTGGATGGCGGGGGAGCCCGGAGGCCCCTGGTGGATCCCCGAGCTCCCGACGTGCAGGCAGATCACGGTGTCGGTGTCGACGCAGGCCTCGATGATCGGGCGCCAGTGGTCGCGATCCCAGAGCGACGGGAGGCCGATCTTATCGGGCCGCTCCGGGAAGCTCACCGCGGTGAAGCCCCGGGCGGCGTTGCGGCGGATCTCGGCCGCCGCCACCTGCGGGTCGGCCAGGTAGGCGATGCCCCCGGGGATGATGCGGGTGGGGTGCTCGGCGTACCACTCGTCGTGGATCCAGTCGTTCCACGCCCGCACACAGGCCTGTCCGACCTCCACGTCGGCGGCGGCGAAGAACACGCGCCCGCAGAAACCCGTGATCTGCGAGGGGAAGTTGAGGCTGGCCCACACGCCGGCGATGTCCATGTCGTGGATGCGGGCTTCGATGTCGAAACAGCCCGGGCGCATCTCGGCGAACCGCGTGGGCTCGATCTTCACCGTCTCCTTGCGTCGCCCGGCGATGGCGTTCATGCCGACCTGCAGAAAGGTCTGACCCTCGAAGTGCCAGATCTCCTGGCCCTGTGCATTGGCCACGATCTGCGGGCCCCGCTCGTGCAACGAAGACGGCAGGTAGCGCTCGAAGAGGTACCCCGGCTCGACCACGTGGTCGTCGACGGAGATGATCGTGTAGCGCACCGCACGTGGCTCCGGCTCGGGCAGGAACAGCGCCGGGTCGAGGTCGAGCGTCATCGTTTCCCCCTGGGTCGCCACCCCGTCCGGACGAGGGGTGCACCCGGTCAATGGTAGGAAAGATCCACACCGCGAGCCTCGCGGTGGCCGAGATCCCGGGGGGACATGGCCGTACACCCGTTCCACGACGTCGCCATCGTCGGTGTGCACAACACCGCCCAGGCCCGCGTCCTCGAGGGCCACGACGCCCGCACCATCACCATGGAAGCGGCGCTCGGAGCCCTGGCCGACGCCGGCCTGACCCCCCGCGAGGTCGACGGCGTGGTGGGGCCCCTGGGCAGCGACTTCCTGTACCAGTCCCGGTCGGGACCGTCGTGGCGGTCGGTGTCGGCCCTCGGCATCCCGGCACTGCTCGACGGGGCCATGGCCATCGCCTGCGGGCTGGCCGAGGTGGTGCTCTACGCCACCGGCGAAGCCGGCTCGTACCGCGAGCGGTCGGCCACCGCTCCGTGGACCCGACCGACCAACGAGTTCGTCCTGCCCTTCGGCATGTTCACCGCCGCCGAGTTCGCCCTCATGGCCCGCCGCCACATGCACACCTACGGCACACCACCCGAAGCGCTGGCCGAGGCGGCGGCGACCATCCGCAACAACGGCCACGTGAACCCCGCCGCCGTGTATCGCGATCGCGGGCCCTTCACCGCCGAGGACGTGCTGGCCAGCCGCATGGTGGCCGACCCCTTCCACCTCCTCGACTGCGCCATGACCTCCGAAGGAGGGGCGGCCATCGTCCTGACCCGGGCCGACCGGGCCGCCGACCTCGACGCGTCGCCGGTGTTCATCCTCGGGGGGACCACCGACCACTACGGACCCGCCTACCAGCACCCGCCCGTGTTCGAGCTGGGCGGCAACCGGGGTCGCGACCTGGTGGCCGGCTGGGTGGGACGACGGGCCGCCTACCACGCCTTCGCCACCGCTGGTCTGGGCCCCGGCGATGTCGACGTGTGCGAGCTCTACGACCCGTTCAGCTTCGAGATCATCCGCCAGCTCGAGGCCTTCGGCTTCTGCGGTGAGGGCGAGGGCGCCGACCTCGTGCTGTCCGGAGCGATCGGACCCGACGGGCGATGGCCGGTCACCACCGACGGGGGCACGATGTCGTTCAGCCACGGCGGGGCGTCGGTGCAACTGCTGCAACGAGTCATCCGCGGGGTGCAACAACTCCGGGGCGCATGTCCCTCGATGCAGGTGATCGACGCCGAGGTGGCCCTTTGCAGCGGCGGCGGATCCGGGGCCTTGTTCACCGACGTGGTCCTGCTGGGCAAGGAGCGACCGTGACCCTGCTCGCCCCCCAACCCGAGGGCATCCCACTACCCACCGCATCGGAGATGAGTCGCCCCTACTGGGAAGGGTGCACTCGCGGTGAGCTGCTCTTCCAACGCTGCGCCGACTGCGGCGCCGCGACCCACACGCCGGCGGTGCTCTGCTCCAACTGTTGCTCGACCAACCTCTCGTGGGAACGATCTTCGGGGCTCGGCGAGGTCTACAGCTGGACCGTGGTGTGGCGACCACCCACCCCCACCTTCGTCGTGCCCTACGCCCCGGCAATCGTCACGATGGCCGAAGGCTGGCACCTCCTCACCAACGTGATCGGCTGCGAGCACGACGCGGTGGTCGTGGGGATGGACGTCGCCGTCGAACTGCACCCGGTGGGCGGGGGTGTCGTCCTCCCCTACGCCCGGCCACGCCCGTCCGCCTCGAGCACCTGACGGGCACGACGGGCCAACGGCGCGTCGACCATCTGCCCCTCGAAGGCAACGGCGGCCACGCCCTCGGAAACCGACGCGTCGTAGGCGACCAACAACCGGCGGGCGCGGTCGATCTCCTCCGCTGAGGGCACGAAGGCCGTGTTGGCCAGAGGGACCTGACCCGGGTGGATGCAGAGCTTCCCGACGTACCCCAGGGCGCGGGCCTCGCCGGCCTCGGCCACGAAGCGGTCGTGATCGGCGAGGTCCACCACCACCATGTCGAGGGCGATCACACCGGCCAGACGCGCCGCCACGGCGAACTGGGCCCGGGCCACGGCGACCTCGGCGTTGGTGGCAGTGCGCACCCCACCCATGTCGGCCACGAAGTCCTCGGCCCCGAAGTAGGCGGCCTCGACGCCGGCGGCGAGGACGGTCCGGGCGTCGGCCACGCCGAGGGCGGTCTCTATGCCGGCGACGAGCGCGACCGACCCCCACCCGCGGTCGTCGAGAGCGACGCGCACGGCCATGACGTCGTCGGCCGACTCGACCTTGGGCACCACGACCGCCGCCACCCCCTCGGTGAGCGCACCGTCGAGGTCGCCCTCGAACCACCGGGTGTGGACCCCGTTCACCCGCACCAGCACCGCCGGCCCACCATCGACCGAGGCCAGGTGGGGCACGGCCGCCCGCGCCATCGCGCGAGCGTCGTCCTTCGCCGCCTCGGGGACGGCGTCCTCGAGATCGAGCACCACCGCATCGGGTCCGCGGCGGGGCAGCTTGACGGTGAGCTCGGGCCGGTTGGCCGGGGCGAACAGCACGCTGCGCCACGAACGGGGCGCCCGGCGACCCGGCTCGGTTCCACTCGGATCGGTCATCGGTTCTCCACTTCGGGGGTCGACTGGACTCGGACGCGGTCGCTCACCGGACCCGGGGAAGACCCAGGACGCGTTCGGCGATGATGGTGCGTTGGATCTGGCTGGTCCCGCCGGCGATCGACGTCGCCCGCGAGTACAGGTACTCGGCCAGCACTCCCGGTTCGGTGCCGGTGAGGGCATCGGGCCCGTACACGTCGAGGGCGACGTGGTGAAGAAGCTGCTCCACGCGGGTGGACAGCAGCTTGTCGATCGAGCCCTCGGGCCCGGGTGGTGTGCCGTCGGCACGGGCCGAGAGGCTGCGCAGAACGTGGGCCCGCAGCACCTGCACGGCCACATGGGCCCGGGCGAGGTCGAGCGGACCCCCGGCCGATGTCGGGGGCCGCCGGGCAGCTGCCTCCACCAGTTCGGCGAGGGTGCGCACGTAGCGCGACGAGAATCCCACGTCGGCCGGCCCCCGCTCGTAACCGACCGTCGTCATGGCGATCTCCCAGCCCTGGCCGGGCTCCCCCAACATCTCGTGGCGCGGTACCCGCACACCGGTGAGGAAGACCTCGTTGAACTCGGTGTCGGTGTTGGACTGCACGATCGGCCGGACCTCGACTCCGGGATCGCCCATGTCGACGATCAGCGCCGAGATGCCCCGGTGGCGACCAGCGGACGGATCGGTGCGGGCCAGGAGCAGGCAGCGATCAGCCCACGCGGCGTCGCTGGTCCAGACCTTCTGGCCGTCGACCACCCAGACGTCGTCGACGAGCGCCGCCCGGGTGGAGAGGGCGGCGAGGTCAGACCCGGCGCCCGGCTCGCTGAAGCCCTGGCACCAGACCTCGTCGCCCGACAACAACGGTGGGAGGTACCGAAGCTTCTGGGCCTCGGTGCCGAAGTGGAGCAGGGCCCGACCCAGGAAACCGACGTGCGGGGCCGGCGGCGCCCCGGCCAATCCGATCTCGTCGTTGAGGATCGCTTCGTAGACCTGGGGCCGGCCCCGCCCGCCGTACCCGACCGGCCACGACAGCCCCATCCAGCCCCCGCGGTGCAACGCCCGGTGCCAGTCGTTCCAGTACTGCGCCCGGTCCGCCCCACCGATCGGTGCTGGCTCGGTGGGGCGGTTGACGGCGAGCCAGGCTCGGAACCAGCCCCGGAACTCGGCGGCCTCGATGTCGTCGCGGAAGTCCATCACACCCCCCCGACGTCCGATTCGCCCCGAACTTCACGCCGCAGCGAGTCGGCGATCATGCCGAGGTGGACGTGCTCGTCGCCGAGGATCCGGCGCGACAACAGGACGCGTCGCTGGTGGAGGTGGGCCCGACATTCCCAGGTGATCCCCCCACCTCCCCAGACCTGGATCGCCGCCTCCACGACCTCGAGTGCGACCTGCGAACAATGGGCCTTCGCGACCCGGGCCAGATCGAGGGCCACGAGCGGCGGCTCGGCGTCGACCGCCCACGCCGCGTGCCACATGATCGATCGGGCCGATTCGGTCGAGACCAGGGCGTCGGCACAAAGGTGCTGCACCGCTTGGAAGGCCCCCACCGGCTGGCCGAACTGCACCCGCTCGCCGGCGTGGACCACGGCGGCGTCGAGGGCCGCGTGCATCGCGCCGAGCAGGTCGGCGCACAGAAGGGTGAGGGCACAGGCCTCCACCCGGATCACCGCCGCGCCGTCGAGAGCCCCGAGCCCGACCGACACCGCCCCCGGCCCGGTGGACGACCGCGGGGTCGAGCCGGGGCCGACCAGCCTGCTGCTCAGACCTTCTGGTCCCACCGTGGCGAGCGGTCGGGTGAGGTCGACGCCGTCGAGGGCGGCACCCGCCGAGGTGCGCACCACCTCCGCCGTCGTACCGGACCACCGCAGCCCGAGCACCGGGGCCCCGGGACCGGCATCGAGCGCCACCCCCTTCTCGTCGAACCGTCGCAGATCGTGATCGAGGACCACCCCGTGAGCCAGGCCCGCCACGACCGCGTCAACGATCTCTCCCCCGCCGCTGGCCGCGCCGGCCAGCTCCAGGGCCAGGACCGTGCCGAGGTAGGGCACGGCCACCGGACCGCGGGCGAGCTGTTCGACGACCAGGGCCACGTCGAGCGCCGTCGCGTCCCCGCCGCCCACCGAGGCCGGGGCCCGCATGGCCACGAAACCGGCGTCGACGAGCGCTGACCACGCCATCTCGTCGGCGGGGGCCCGGGTGCCGGGGGGCGGCGACCCGACATCGGCCCGACCGACCAACCGGGTGCAGGCGTCGACGAGTTGGCGCTGCTCGTCGCTCAAGGTCACGTCGGTCATCCACCCACCCCCGCACTCGCCACGGCCGGACGATACCGGGCGGCCCCAGCTCCTTCCCCCCATCCAGCCTCGCGGGGTGGGGGGTGCGCCACCGACTTGGGCGGACGCCTACGCTCGCCGGGCGAACAGGGGTGCCCACCGGTCCCCGCCACGACCCAGGGGGAGCCATGGCCGAGGGACAGGTCCGACTCGAGATCGACGGGGCCATCGCCACGATCACCAACGACAACCCGGAGAAGCGCAACGCCTTCACCGACGCCATGGACGCCCAGCTGTTCGACATCCTGGGCGAGTTGCGGGCCACGCCCAGCGTGCGGGTCGTGATCTGGCGGGGCGAGGGGCACTCGTGGTCGTCGGGCCGTGACGTGTCGGCCATCGGCACCAACGTGACCGAACTCACCCATCACGAGCTGATGACGCGGGGCCACCAGGGCATCCTGCAGCTGTTCGATCTCGAGGCCCCGGTGATCGTGCCCATACAGGGCTGGGCCATCGGGGGTTCGTTCCAACGGGCCCTGCTCGCCGACATCCGCATCGCCGCCGATGACGCCCGGTTCATGCTGCCCGAAGCGGGCCACGGGGTGATCCCCGACACCGGCGGGATGGGCCGGCTCTTCCAGATGTGCGGCCACGGGGTGGTGAGCGACATGGTCCTCACCGGCCGCAAGCTCGACGCCGACGAGGCGCTGAGCCTCGGCATCGTGTCGAGGGTGGTGCCCCGCGACGAGCTCGACGCCACTGCCCGCGAGATGGCCGAGAAGGTGGCGGCGGCACCGGCGGTCACCATCAAGCTGGCTCGCAGGGTGATCCGCCACCTGGCCGAGCCCGAGATCCGCTCGTCGATGGAGGACGAACTCTTCTACCAGACCTTCCTGAACCGGTCCGACGACTTCGCCGAGTTCCGCCTGGCCCGGGCCGAGGGCCGCGAGCCCCACTACACGGGGAGCTGAACGATGACCGCCGAGAACCCGTCCACCGACGTCCCGATGCCCACCCCGGGTCTGCCCGACGCCCCCGCGCTCGGGGCGGCGGCGCTCCCCCCCGGCACCTACGACGGCACGGCCGTGTTCGTGACCGGTGGCGGCACCGGCCTCGGCGCGGCGATCGCCACCGAGTTCGCCCGGCTCGGAGCGTCCATCGTGATCGCCAGCCGCAAACCCGAGCACCTCGAGGCCGGCCACCAGCGCATCGCCGAGCTCGGTGCTCCCGTCATCACCGTGACCTGCGACATCCGCGAGCCCGAACAGATCGCCGCTGCGTTCGATGCCGCCACCGCCGCCTTCGGGCTCCCGAGTGTCCTGGTCAACAATGCCGCCGCCAACTTCCCCGTTCCGGCCGAGGACATGTCGCCCAACGCCTGGCGCACCGTGGTCGACATCACCCTCAACGGCACCTACTTCTGCTCCCGGGAGTTCGCCCGCCGCCACCTGGCCGCCGGCACCCCGGCGTCGATCATCGACGTCGGCGCCTCCTACGCCTGGACCGGCGGGCCCGGCTTCGCCCACTCGGCCGCGGCCAAGGCCGGCGTCAAGAACATGGTCGAGACCCTCGCGGTGGAGTGGGGGCCCTACGGCATCCAGGTCAACGGCCTGGTGCCGGGGCTCATGCCCCACGAGGACATGACCGCCGACATCCAGGGCAACCTGGCCCGCACCAACGACAAGGACGCCTGCCAGCCGGCACTGCGGGTGGGGCGTCCCCGCGAACTGGCCTGGGCGGCCACGTTCCTGGCCTCGCCGTACGCCCGGTTCATCAGCGGCCACACCCTGGTCGTCGACGGCGCCAACTGGCAGCGCCGCACGCTCACCAACCCGCCCGTCGTCACCGTTCGCGATCAGATGGGCCGGGGTCCGTTCGCGCTCGGTTGACCCGCGGCCGCGCCTACGCGCGCCGACATCCCACTCCCGCGGTGGGGCGACGGGAAGCCGAGCTTCGACGGGTTCTCGCTGAAAGCGATGGCGTAGCTCCCTTCGGCGAGGTCCATGATCGCGCCAGGTCGAGGGGAGCTCGCGTTGCCACAGGTCCTTCGGCTCGAGGACGTGGTCGCCACCAGATCAGGCGCTGAACTGCTCGAACGGGGCCCCTGAGCCGACACGGGAAGTGAGCTTCCCGTGGTACATCGCGGCGTCGGCGCGGCGCAGCACCGTGGTGGTGTCCTCGCCGGACTCGGCGATCACCGCGCCGACCGTCGCTCCCACCACCACATCGGGCACACCCACCACCCGGATCGGCTCACCCAGCCGCTCCCGCACGCGATCCGCCACCCGGGCGACGATCGCCTCGGTGGCCGGCTCACACACGATGACGAACTCGTCGCCGCCCACCCGTCCCACGAAGTCCGACGGCCGCACCACCTCGCTCAGGCGTCGGGACACCGCCCTGAGCACCCGGTCGCCCAGCTCGTGGCCATACGTGTCGTTGACCCGCTTGAAGTGGTCGAGATCGATGAAGAGCACGCCGACGCCGCGGAGCTGGGTGCGCCCGAGCGCCTCGTCGAGTCGGCGGTGCACCGCCGTTCGATTCGGGAGCCCGGTCAGCCCGTCATGGTGGGCGAGGCGCGACAGCTCCTGGGCGAGCGACCGCTGGTCGGTGATGTCCTCGATGTGGGCCAAAAGGTGCGCCGGTTCACCGTCGGGACCACACAGCAACGACACGCTCAGCCGAGTCCAGACAGTGGAGCCATCGGGACGCAGGTAGCGCCTCTCCTGCCGGTAGCCGTCGATCTCCCCGGTCAGGAGTCGCCCCGTGGACTCGGCGTCGGCCAGGCGATCGTCGGGGTGGGTGATCTCCTGTCCCGTCTGGGCCACCAGATCCGCAGGAGGGCGACCCAGGATCTGGCCGAGGGCCGGGTTGACCTCCACGAAGCTGCCGTCGAGGCCCATCACCGCAATGCCGGTCGGTGCTTTGGCGAAGGCCAGGCGGAAACGCTCCTCGGCCGTGCGGAGGGTGGCCTCGAGGGTCCGTCGTTCGCTCAGGTCGCGCAGGTGCAGGATGACGCCGTTCACCGACGGGTCTTCGAGCTGGTTGTTGACCACCGCCTCCACCAGCACCGGCCGACCAGAACGATCCCGAAGGCGAAATTCGCTGGGCACGGTCGGGCCCGGCTCGGTGAGGGTCTCCTCGAGCGACTGAGCGACCACGGGAAGATCGGCGTCGACGATGAAGTCGAACCCCGGCCGCCCCTCGAGCTCGCCCGCGGTCCAGCCCAGCAGCATCTCCACCGATGGGCTCACGTACTGAAGCAGGCCATCGGCGTCGATGACGACCACGACGTCGGGGGAGTGCTCCACGAGGGCCCGGTGGCGCCGCTCACTGGCCGTGAGCGCGGCCACGGCCTCCCGTTCCACGGTGATGTCGACACCGGTCGCCACCAGAAATCGCGGCTCGCCGAGGTCGTCGAGCAGCACGGTGTTGGTGAACGAGATCACCCGCTCCACCCCCGATCGCGTCACCCACCGACCGACGCTGCGCTGCGAACCACCAGTGCGCATCAGCCCGACGAACTGAGCCTCCACCTCGTTGCGCCAGCCCGGCGCCAGCAATCGGAACGCGTTCTCGCCGATCATCTCCTCGGCCGCCCAACCGCTGAGCCGCTCGCAGGCGGGGTTGAAGCGCAGGATCCGGCCCGACGTGTCGGTGACGACGATCAGGGCATCGGCGGTCTCTACGGCGACGGACAGGATCTCGAGCTCCGACCCGCCCCTTATCTCGGGCTGAAATTGGGCCTGAGGATGTGGCAACACCCCCAAGTGATCGGCCGTTCGGCCCGGCCGCTTGAGGGCGCTGAGCCCGAATGGTCCGGGAGACCCATCACCCGGGGTTCGGCCCCCGTCATCCGCTGTCCAGCGTGCGCAACGGTCGAGTAGAACCGAGGGATGGAGCATCTCTCGACCCTCCGCCGTGAAGGCACCGCCATGATCGCCGCCGGACGCCGAGCCGGACTCGATGCCCCGGTCCCCACCTGCCCGGACTGGGACGTGCGCCGCCTGCTCCAGCACACGGCGAAGGTCCACCAACGCGCCGAGGCGGTGGTGCGCACCGCGGCCAGCACACCCCCACGATCGAGTGAGTTCCCCCGCTTCGCCGACGACAACAACCTCTTCGACCAGTGCGCCGTCACCCTCGACCGCCTGGTCACCACCCTCGAGGTCACCGATCCGTCCACACCAGCCTGGAACTTCACCTCACTGCCGCAGACCGTCTCGTTCTGGCCCCGGCGCATGGAGCACGAGACCACCATCCACCGCGTCGACGCCGAGCGGGCGGCGGGCGAGACACCCAGCCGCATCGATCACGCCCATGCCGTCGACGGCATCGACGAGCTCGTCGGGGAGATGATGCCCAACGTGTTCCCCCACCAGGAATCGGACCTTGCCGCCACGGTGCACCTGCACTGCACCGACCTCCCCGGCGAGTGGCTCATCACCTTCGGCGACGGCCTCATGGTGACCACCCGTGATCACGGCAAGGGTGACGTCGCCGTTCGGGGCCCAGCCATGGGCATCTTCCTGTGGGCCTGGTCACGCCTTTCGATCGACGACGCCGACCTCGAGGTGTTCGGTGATGCCGCGCTCCTCACCCGGTGGAGCGACCTCGTCCCCTGAGCCGGTGGCCACCGATCAGCGCAGGAAGGTCCACCAGACGCTGGCCCCGACCGCCATCGCCGTCACGACCAGCCCGCCGTACAAGATGGGCTTGGACACATTGCCCTCGGCATCCGAGGGGATCCGGGCCCGGACCTTCTCGAGCAGGCGGGCCGCGAAGGGCACGTCGCGGGACAACAGGAACAGACCGCTGGCGATGAGCACCAGACCGGGGCCGGGGAGCACCAGCAACGCCGTGCCGACGGCCACGAGGGCAAAGCCCGCGATCAGCCGGGCGAAGCGGCGCACCACCCCGCGTTTGGCCTCCTCGATGGTCTCCTCGCGGTCGCCCGTCTCCATCTCCGCGGCGATGGCCGCCTCCTCGAGGCGCTCCAATCGCGGGTGCTTCTGGTGCGCGTGGTCTTCGTGGTCGGCTGTCATGAGGGCTCCTGGTGCCGGGGTGGTCAGAAGTCGAAGATGTCCTCGACGAACGACCTCTTCTTCTTCTTCTTGGGGTAGCCGTACCCCGACTCGGCCCCCGAAGGCGACGGCGGCCTGACCGGAGCGGACCAGGTGTCGGCTCGCCGGTCGTCGCGGTTCCCCCCACGGTCGTCGTGGCCACGATCATCGTACCGACGGTCGTCGCGCCCCGCAGGCCTCGCGGGAGGAGGCGCCGAAGCCAGGGCGGCACGACTCTCCTCGACCAACTCGGCCGACGAGCGCTCCATGATCTTGTCGAGCTCGCCGCGATCGAGCCAAACGCCCCGGCATTCGGGGCAGTAGTCGATCTCGACACCTTGACGCTCGCTCATGAGCAGGTTGGTCTGGCAATGAGGACACTTCACGACACACCTCCAGAGACGGCGGGGCGGACCGCGATGGCCTCCGCTGCGGATTCGGGTAGGGGACTGGAACGGCGATCGGCGCCCAGCCCGAGGAGGCGAGAGCCGAGTTTGCGCAGCTCCTCGAGGACGAGCACCGAGAGGGCCACGACGAAGCACAGCGCCCACTGGCTCGGCGACAGGTACTCGGTGCCGAAGAGGGACTGGAGCGGGCCCCACGAGGTGGCGAGGTACTGGAGCACGCAGACCGACACGACGGCCACCCACAGCTTCCAGTTGGTGAACAGGTAGCGGCTGAACACCGTGCCGTGCTCGGTGCGGGCGTTGAACACGTTGGCCATCTGGAAGAGCACGAACACGGTGAAGGCCATGCTGAGGCCGACCGATTCGCCGTAGTTGTCGCGCCCGTACACGAAGACACTGAGGGTGCCCACGGCCATGATCAGGGCGAAGAACCCGAGGCGGGCCACGCGTACCACCGACAGGATGGGCGCGTTGCTCGGTCGGGGCTGGCGGTGCATCACCCCCGAAGAGGGCGGATCGACACCCAAGCTGATGGCCGGGGGGCCGTCGGCGATCAGGTTGACCCACAGCACCTGGATGGGGCTGAACGGCACCGGGAAGCCCAGCAGGCTCGCCCCGAGGATGGTGGCGATGGCCCCGAGGTTCGTGGAGAGCTGGAAGCGCACGAACTTGACGACGTTGTCGTAGATGGTGCGACCCCGCTCGACCGCGCCCACGATGGTGGCGAAGTTGTCGTCGGTGAGCACCATGTCGCCGGCTTCTTTGGTGACCTCGGTGCCGGTGATGCCCATGGCCACCCCGATGTCGGCGGTGCGCAGGGCGGCAGCATCGTTGACGCCGTCACCGGTCATGGCCACGACCTGACCGCGCGCCTGCAGGGCGTGCACGACGCGCACCTTGTGCTCGGGCGACACCCGGGCGCACACGCCGATGTCCTCGATGCTGGCCGCCAGTTCCTCGTCGGACATGGCCGAGAGTTCGGCGCCGGTGACGACCCGACCGGTGATGCCCAGCTCGGCGGCGATGGCGCCGGCGGTCACGGCATGGTCGCCGGTGATCATCTTCACGGAGATGCCGGCGGCGTGGCACAGGGCGATGGCATCGCGTGCCTCGGTCCGCGGCGGGTCGACGATGCCGACGAGCGCGTGCAGGACCAGTTCCCCCACCCACTGCTCGGGGTCGGCCACCACACCGTCGGCGCTCACCACGTCGGCCGTGGGAAGGGTCCGCGAGGCGACGGCCAACACCCGCATCCCTTGGGCGGCGAGGCGGTCGTTGTCGGCCTGGCGAGCGGCGCGGGCGTCGACGCCGAGCGGCCGGACCTCGCCATCATGATCGAGGAAGCTCGTCGCCCGGTCGAGCAGCACGTCGGGGGCGCCCTTCACGTACATCACCACCGAACCCGCTTCGGAACCAGTGCCCTCGTGGAAGGTGGCCATGTACTTGGTGGTCGAGTCGAAAGGCACCTCACCAAGTCGCGGTCGTTCGGTGCGCAGCGCTTCGACGTCGATTCCGGTCTTGGCCGCGAGCACCACGAGGGCCACCTCGGTGGGGTCGCCCACGACCTCAGGTCGGCCATCGGGCCCGGTGCGGGCCACGGCATCGGCGCACAGGGCGGCGGGAACCAACGTGGGTACGAGCGAGTCACCGTCGACCGACGACCCATCGGCGTCGAGGAACTCCCCGGAGGTCGAGTAGCCCTCACCCTTGACCGTCCACACGTGGTCGCCCCGCACCACCTCGCGAGCGGTCATCTGGTTGAGGGTCAAGGTGCCGGTCTTGTCGGAACAGATCGTGGTGGTCGACCCGAGGGTCTCCACCGAGTGCAGGCGCTTCACGATGGCGTTCTTCTTGGCCATCTGCGACACCCCGACCGCCAGCGTGACGGTGACGACCGCAGGCAGACCCTCGGGGATGGCAGCCACGGCGAGGGCCACCGCACCGATGGTGGCCTCAGCGAGGTCCTCACCCTGCACCAGTTGCAGGACGAACACGAGCCCCACCGCGACCACGGCGATCACGGCCAGTCGTTTGCTGAGCCCGTCGAGTTGCTTCTGCAACGGCGTCGGCCCGGGATCGGCGTTGCTGAGGAGATCGGCCACCTTGCCCATCTCGGTGTGCATACCGGTGCCGGTCACGACCATCTCGGCCCGGCCCCGGGCGATGGTGGTGTTCATGTAGAGGAAGCCGTAGCGGTCGCCCAGAGGGCCGTCGACCGCCTCGATCGGGTCGGTGTTCTTCTCCACCGGTACCGACTCGCCGGTGAGCGCAGCCTCCTCGACGAGGAGGTTGGCCGACATCATGATCCGGCCGTCGGCGGGAATTCGGTCGCCGGCCTCGAGCATCACGATGTCGCCGGGCACGAGATCGTCGGTCACGACCTCGGTGGTGACACCGTCGCGCCGGACCCGGACCTTCGACACCAGCATCTTCTTCAGGGCATCGAGAGCCGAGGACGCCTTCGCCTCCTGTGCGTAGCCGAGGAGGGCATTGATCAGCAGCACGATGCCGATGACCACGGCGTCCTTGATGTCACCTATGGCGCCGGCCAGCACGGCCGCCGCCACCAGGATCAGGACGATCCCGCTGCGGAACTGGTCGAGGAAGAGCTTCCACTTCGGGCGCCGGGCCGGCTCGGCCAACCGGTTGAGGCCGTAGGTCTCGACCCGCTCGGCCACCTCCACCGAGGTGAGCCCGCGATCGACCACCACGTCGAAACGGGCCGCCACCTCGCCCGCGGGATAGGTGTGCCAAGGGGATGCGGCCTCGGCAGCGGCAACAGCGGGAAGGGACGGGGACGACAACGGGTTCTCCGGTCAGGTCGAACGATGACGAACTTGGAGCGCCGTGTCGGGCGCCCGATGAGACCGGAGGTCTCCCCCACCCGTGAAGGCCAGCAGCACCGGGCCGATCAGCCCGAGGGCCGGTCCACCGTGATGACGACACTGCTGTACTGGGGTACTCCCCTCGCGGCGTGCAGTATGACCCATCCCACCGGCATTCCCAACCATGGCCCCCGGGCTCAGGCCGGCCCGACGTGCCGCTCGCCGACGAGGACCCGACGGACCTCTTCCTCGGCGTCGCGGGTGACCAGGACCAGGACCTCGTCACCGGCACCGAGAACGGTGTCACCCCGGGGCACGACGAGGTGCTCGTGGCGCAGCACGGCCACGACGGTCGAGTCACGCGGCAGGCCGAGGGCCTTGATCTCTTTGCCCTCGGCCGGGGAACCGGGGGCGAGCGTCACCTCGGCGAGCTGGGCCCGGGCGTGGTCGAACGAAAGCAGGCGCACGAACGTACCTACCGACACGGCCTCCTCGACCAGCGCGGTGAGCAGGTGCGGGGTGGACACGGACACATCGACACCCCAGGACTCGTTGAACATCCAATGGTTCGAAGGGTTGTTCACGCGAGCCACGACACGGGGCACACCGAACTCCTGCTTGGCGAGCAGCGAGATGACGAGGTTGTCCTCGTCATCTCCGGTGACCGCGACCACGACGTCGGCCGTCGCCGGATCGGCCCTGGCCAGTTCCGACACCTCGCACCCGTCGGCCTGCAGCCAGATGACACCGGCCGGTTCACCCAAGGCGGCGGCGCGTTGGACTCGGTCCGGATCGACCTCGACGATGAGCACGTCGTGGCCCGCCTTCTGCAACTCCCCGGCGATATAGGTGCCAACATTGCCGCCACCCGCGATCACGACTCGCATCAGAGGTGCGCTCCCAGGGCGATCGGATCGGCAGAGACACGGGCATCGAACTCGTCGAGGCGTTCACCGTCGACGGCCACCCACACCACGTCACCCTCTTGGGCCAGCAGCGCCGGGCCCACGACCTGGGCCACGCCGAGGCGGGTCACGGCCACGATTCGCGCCAGCCGGTCGGCTTCGAGTTCGATCAGCGGGTGGCCGGCCCACGCCCGGGGCACCGGGCGTTCGACCAAGCAGACCTTGGCGCTGGGGTCGATCCACTCGACCGTCTGCGACCCTGCCTCGATCCGGCGCAGCACCCGTTCGATGGCCCAGCCGACGGTGGCGACCGTGGAGATGCCGAGGCGCTCGTAGATCGCCGCCCGACGCTGGTCGTAGATGCGCGCCACCACTCGCTCGACCCCGAAGTACTCGCGCCCGGTGCGAGCCACGAGGATGTTGGAGTTGTCGCCATTGGTGACCGCGGCGAGGGCGCCCGCCGTCTCGATCCCCGCCTCCTGGAGGCATGTCCGGTCGAAGCCCACCCCGACGATGCTCCTGCCGGCGAAATCGGGGGGAAGGCGTCGGAAGGCCTGGGGCTTGCGGTCGATGATGGCCACGGAGTGACCCTGGCTCTCGAGGGTGGTGGCCAGGCCCGAGCCGACCCGTCCGCAACCGACGACGACGACATGCATGCTGATGCGACCTCCACGACCCTTTCGGGTTCACCGCGCCCGTCTGCGGACTCGGTGGGCGATCCTACGACTCGCCGTCGCCGCCGCAAAGCCGTGCTCAGCGGGTGGCGCGGGGCGCCACCACCGGTCGATGACCCCGGCGAGCGGCGGGGCCGATCAGGCCTCTGGTCAGGTTGGCCGCGGAGTTGACGAGCCCCACATGGGAGAAGGCCTGGGGGAAGTTCCCGAGCAGCCGCCCCGACGCGGGGTCGTACTCCTCGGCCAACAGGCCCACGTCGTTTCGCAACGACAGCAACCGCTCGAAGAGCGCTTCGGCCTCGTCGATTCGGCCCAGCAGGACGAGGTTGTCGACCAGCCAGAAGGTGGTCAGGAGAAAGGCCCCTTCACCGGCTGGGAGCCCGTCCACGCCGACATCGGCGGGCCCACCGTCGACGCGCTCACCGTCACCGGTCGCGTCGGCCGGGCGGGGGTGGACGACGTCGGTGCGGTAGCGCAGCACGAAGCCGTCGACGAGCAGTTCACGCTCGATGGCCTCGACGGTGGCCACCAGGCGGGGGTCGGTGGGGGGGAGGAACCCGACCAGGGCCAACATCAGCAGTGAGGCGTCGAGCTGGTCGGACCCGTAGTACTGGGTGAAGGAGCCGACCTCGGCGTTCCAGCCGTTGGCGCAGATGTCGTCGTGGATCTCCTGACGCAGGACACGCCAACGGTCCAACGGCTCGTGGGGTCGACCCTGGTCGCAGAGACGGATCCAACGGTCCACCGCCACCCACGCCATGACCTTGGAGTGGACGAAATGACGACGAGGGCCGCGTACCTCCCAGATGCCGTCGTCGGGCTGCATCCACACGCTCGCCACATGGTGTACGAGCATGCGCGACAGGGCCCACGCGTCGGCCGGCAGCGGCCGCCCGAGGCTCTCCGCCGTGGTGAGCATCATGTCGAGGACCTCACCGTAGACGTCGAGCTGGAACTGCTCGCTCGCCTCGTTCCCCACCCGCACCGGGGCCGAACCCTCGTAGCCGGGCAGCCACGGGAGCTCGTACTCGTTGAGCCGGCGCTCGCCGGCGACGCCATACATGATCTGCAGCTTCTCGGGGCTGCCGGCCACGGCTCGGCGCAGCCACTCGCTCCAGGCGATCGCCTCGTCGCGGTAGCCGTTGCCGATCAAGGCGCTGAGGGTGAAGGTGGCGTCGCGGAGCCAGCAGTAGCGGTAGTCCCAGTTGCGGACGCTCCCGATCCACTCCGGCAGCGACGTGGTGGGCGCGGCGACGATGCCCCCCGTCGGCTCGTAGGTGAGGGCCTTCAGGGTGATGAGCGACCGTCGCACTGCGTCGCCCCACCGGCTGTCATCGACGCAGGTCTTCGTCCATTCCCGCCACCACGACTCGGTGGCGGCGAGGGAGGCGTCCGGGTCGGGCATGGTCGGAGGCTGCTCGTGGGACGGGAACCACGCCATGGAGAACGACTCCTGGCCTCCCGCCTCGATCATGAAGTCGGCCACGGTGGTCATGCGCCGCCCCCGAGTGGGGACCGAAGCGTGCATCACCAGCCCGTCGGCGCCGCCCCGGGCCTCGATCCCCCCGTCGTGGCGACGAACCCAGGGCACGAGCCAGCCGTAGTCGAACCGGACCACGATCTCGCTGTGGAACGCGACCCGGCCCTCGATCCCCCTGACGATGCGCACGATGCACGGGTGGGCGAGGTCGTGACGGGGCATGAAGTCGACGATCTCGGCCCGCCCCGACTCGGTGACGAAGGTGGTGACCAGCACGAGGGTGTCCGGAAGGTAGCGGCGCGTCACCTCGGTCGGCGTCTCGACCGGAGCGACCAGCCATCGCCCGTTCATCTCGTCGCCGAGCAGCGCCGAGAAGCAGGCGGCGGAGTCGAAGCGCGGGGCGCACCACCAGTCGATCGACCCGTTGCGAGACACCAGGGCGACAGTGCGGGCGTCGCCGATCAATGCGTAGTCCTCGATGCGCGCCACCAGTGCCTCCTCGGCGGCCAGCATCGCACCTCGGGGTCCGCGACGACGGGAAGGCGGCCAGGAGGCGACTCGGAGCGACGGGTTGCCGATCGTGAAGTTACATGTAAGTTTGCCATCATGTCATCAACGAAGCAGTCCCATCAGGAGTGGTTCGCCGAAAAGGTTCCCGCCGACTGGATCGACGCGCCGCCCGAGGTCACCGTCGACGCCGACGAGATCGTGGTCGTGCTCCCGGTGCCCGCCGACACCGAGATCCGCGCTTTCCGCGCCGCCACCAAGGCCGACCGCATGGAGATCGCCACCGACGGTCAGCACCTGTTCGGGCGCACCGTCTCGTGGGGTGTCAAACGGGCCGACACCGTCTCGCTCTTCACCCATCTGGCGATCCCGGCCATGACGCGACTGCGCCAGCCCGAGCGGCGCGTGCTCGACACCCTCGTGGCCGGCGGGGTGGCACGCAGCCGCAGCGAAGCCCTCTCATGGTGCGTCAAGCGGGTGGGCGCCTCGGAGACGATCTGGCTCGAGGAGCTCCGCGAAGCCCTGCAAGCGGTGGACCAGGTGCGTCGTGAGGGTCCCGCGGCCGCCGGGCCCGCCTGACGGCCCGCCCGAGCGCCCACCGCGCCTCGGGGTGCCAACCGTTAGCGTGAGGCGCCCGATTCCCCGCGCCCAGGAGCCCCGATGCCCGCGCTGACCCTGCCCACCGAACGGCCGCGCTCCGACCTGCTGGTCATGTTCGGCGCCTCCGGCGACCTGGCCAAGAAGAAGCTGTTCCCGGCCATCTACCGCCTCCAACGGCGAGGCCTGCTCGACGTACCGGTCATCGGCGTGGCCCTCGACGACTGGACCGACGACGACCTGCGCGCCCACGCGCGGGCGGCGGTGGCCGAGGACGGCGAGGACTTCGACGACGCGGCGTGGGGCCAACTCGCCGCCAACCTGCGCTACGTGAGTGGCGACTACTCCGACCCGGCCACGTTCGAGGAGCTGCAACGCCTCGCCGCCGGCGCGAGTCACCCCATCTTCCACTTCGCCATCCCCCCGTCGATGTTCGCCACGGTGGCCGGCGGCATCGCCGCGGTGGGCCTCGACCAAGGGGCGCGGCTCGTGATCGAGAAGCCCTTCGGACGTGACTTCGAATCCGCGGTGGAGCTCAACGACACGCTGCACGAGCACTTCCCGGAGTCAGCCATCTTCCGCATCGACCACTTCGTCGGCAAGGAAGGTCTGCGGGCCCTGCTGGTCACCCGCTTCGCCAACGCCATCGTCGAGCCCATGTGGCATCGCCACGTGGTCTCGGCCGTCAAGATCACCATGGCGGAGGACTTCGGCGTCGAGGACCGGGGTGCGTTCTACGACTCGGTCGGGGCGATGCGTGACGTCATGCAGAACCACCTGTTGCAGATGGTCGCGATGCTGGCCATGGAGCAGCCCGTGAACGAGGGCGCCAAGGCGCTTCGCGACGAGAAGGGCAAGGTGCTCGAGGCCGCCCGGGTGGTCGAGCCGCAGCACTTCGTGCGGGGCCAGTACGACGGGTACCTCTCCGTGTCCGGCGTCGCTCCCGACTCCGACACCGAGACCTACGGCGCCTTCCGGATGGACATCGACAACCCCCGATGGAGCGGCGTTCCCTTCTACCTCCGTGCCGGCAAGGCCCTGGCCGAGACCGTCACCGAGATGACGATCGAGTTCAAACCTCCGCCGCGACCGCTGTGGATCCCCGAGCACTCCCACCTGCCCAAGAGCGCGATCCGGATCGAGGTGAAGCCCGAGAGCTTCTCGGCGCTGACCTGGCTCACCAAGGCACCGGGCGACGACATGATGCCCATGGCCATCACCCTCGCCCCGCCCCCCGACCAACGCGCCGACTGCGGTCCCGAGCCCTACGAGCTGCTCATCGAGGAGGCCATGACCGGTGACCCCACCCTTTTCGCTCGAGCCGACTCGGTACTCGAGTCGTGGCGGATCGTCGAGCGCATCCTCACCGACTGTGCACCGGTCGAGCCGTACCGACGGGGTTCGTGGGGCCCGAAACGAGCGGCCGAGCTGGTGCGACGGCACGGCGGCTGGCCCGGCGAGCCTCCGGCCCCTCCAGGCCATTGAATGAGCAACCATCTAGGCGCAGCTCGGGGCCCGGGAGACGCGACCTCTATCTCGTGCGCCACGGCGCCACCGAATGGAGCGTGAACGGCCGTCACACGGGGACCACCGACCTCGCTCTGCTCCCCCAGGGCGAGGAGCAGGCCCGGGCCGTGGGCCGACTTCTCGACGGTCGCCCCTTCGCCCTCGTGCTCACCAGCCCGCTCCAGCGAGCCCGCCACACCTGCGAGCTGGCCGGGTACGCCGACCGGGCCGAGATCGACGCCGACCTGCTCGAATGGGACTACGGCGAGTTCGAGGGCGTCACCACCGCCGAGATCCGGCGCACGATCCCGGACTGGACGGTCTTCACCGGACCGGTGCCGAACGGGGAGACCATCCATCAGGTCGCCCGCCGGGTCGACCGGGTGATCGCCCGGGCCCGGGCCCGCGCCGCGACCGGCGACACGGTGGTGTTCGCCCATGGGCACGTGCTGCGGGTGTTGGCGGCTCGCTGGTGCGACCTCGACCCGGTCGAGGGCCGGCGCCTCCCCCTCGAGACGGCCACCCTCTCGGTTCTCGGGTGGGAGCGCGAGACCCCGTGCATCCATCTCTGGAACAGCCGAGGCTGACCGGCGACCCCACCCGTCAACGGGGGTCACACAGTCCGGTCGCCATCGGTGACGAGGCTCTAGCGTGGTGGCCGAACTGCGGGCGGTCCGCCGGCGAGGGGGATGGGGAACGCGATGACCACCGTTGGGGGAACCTCCACAACAGACGCAGGCGCCGGCGAGACCCGGCCCCCCAAGGTCGGCTTCTGGCTCCTCATGGTCGGCGTGGTCATCATGCTGGCCGGACTGCTGTTCGGGTACGACCAGGGTGTCATCTCTGGCGCCCTGGAAGGGATCCAGGAGACCTTCTCCGTCGGCACGACCCTCACCGAGGTCATCACCTCCTGGGTCACCCTCGGCGCCCTGTTCGGCGCGCTCCTGGCCGGCATCCTGGCCGACCGGGTGGGGCGGCGGAAGACCATCGTCATCGCCGCCGTGCTGTTCATCCTCGGCGCCGCCCTCGAGTCGCTGGCGCCCACCACCGGCGTCTTGGTGGTCGGGCGGTTCGTGGTCGGGTTCGGGGTGGGGGTGGCGTCGGTAGCCGCCCCCCTGTACGCCGCCGAGCAGGCCCCCGCCCGGCTGCGGGGCCGCTTCGTGTCGACCTACCAACTCGCCATCACCATCGGCATCTTCGTCGCCTACGCCGTCGACCAGGCCCTGGTCAACGCCAACTCGTGGCGGGCGATGCTGGGCGTCTCGGCCGTGCCCGCCGTGCTGCTCCTCATCGTGATGGTCCCCATGCCCGACACGCCGCGTTGGCTCATGAAGCAGGGCCGTCGCGAAGAAGCCACCGCCGCCCTCACCAAGATCCGCCCCGACGTCGACGTCGAGGCCCAGATCGTCGACATCGAGGAGTCGAACGCCGCCGATGCCGACCAGGCCAGCTGGTCAGAGATCTTCAGCACCCGGCTGCGCCGACCGCTGACGGTCGGTGTCGGCCTGGCGATCTTCCAGCAGATCACCGGGATCAACGCCATCATCTACTACGCCGACAAGATCTTCGCCGCCGCCGGGTTCGCCACTCCGGCCGACCAGGCCACCGCGACCACCTGGGCCATCGGTGCCGTCAACGTTCTGGCCACCCTCATCGCCGTCGTCTACGTCGACCGCTTCGGCCGCCGCCCTCTGCTGCTCACCGGATTGGTGGGGATGACGGTGAGCCTCTTCACGGTGGGCGTCTGCTTCCTCTTCATCGACGACGTCGCCGGTTCGGGTGAGCAGGCCACCGGTGGTGGGCCCACCAGCGCCGGCCTGATCACCCTGGTGGCCCTGGTCGTGTTCATCGCCTCCTTCGCCTTCTCGCTCGGCCCGGTGGTGTGGACGGTGATCAACGAGATCTTCCCGAGCCGGGTGCGGGGCCGGGCCGTGGCCGTGGCCACCGCCATCAACTGGGGGACGGCGTTCCTGGTGAGCCAGACGTTCCTGAGCCTGGTCGACAAGATCGGCAACACCGGAACCTTCTGGCTGTTCGCCGGGTTCTCGGTGATCGCCTACGTGTGGATCTGGAAGAAGGTGCCCGAGACCAAGGGCCGCTCCCTCGAGGAGATCCAGGAGATGTGGGCCGACGAACGTCGCGACCTCGCCGCGTCGCAGGCCGTCGCGGTTGCGGCCGAGGAGTCCGGCACCGATCAGCCCCGGTGAGGCCCGCCCCGGCTCAGGTGTAGAGGCCCGCGATGTCGTCGGCATAGCGGGCGTTGATGCCCCGCCGCTTCAGCTTCGAGGTGGGTGTGAGCACGTCGGAGTCGGGGAGCCACTCCTCGCCCAGGATGAGCACCTTCTTGACCGACTCGGCGTTGTTGAAGCTGCTCATGACCTCACGCACCCCCTCGTCGATCGCCGCGACGACCTCGGGGTGCCGGGCCAGGTCGTGGAGGTCGGCGAAGGTGATGTCGCGGGCCGCCGCCCACACCGGGGCCAACTCGGGGTCGAGGGTGACGAGCGCGGAGACGAAGGGCCGTTGGTCGCCGATGGCACACGCCTGGCCCACCAACGGGATGAGCTTCAGCGCCGCCTCGAGGTTGGCCGGGCTCACGTTCTTGCCCCCGGCGGTGATGATCAGCTCCTTCTTGCGGTCGACGATTCGCAGGTAGCCATCGTCGTCGAGCACACCGATGTCCCCCGAGTGCAGCCACCCGTCGGCGTTGATGGTTTCGGCGGTCTTGTCCGGAGCGTTGAGGTAGCCGCCGAAGACGTTGCCGCCCTTGAAGATCACCTCGCCGTCGGGGGCCAGGGCGATGGTGCTGCCGGGAATGGCCGGGCCGACCGTGCCCGCCTTCACCCTGCTGGCCGTCCAGGTCATGGGGCCGGTCGACTCGGACATCCCGTAGATCTCCGACATCGGCACCCCGATGGCCCGGAACCAGGTGAGCACCTCGGCTGGGATCGGCGCGGCGCCGGTGACGGCGACGATGACCTCATCGAGGCCGACGAGCTCGCGGATCGGACGGAAGGCCACCTCGTCGAGGAACGCCCACGTGGCGACCTGCTCCTCGGTCGCCCGGCCCCAGTCGACCGCCTCGGCGATGGGCGCGGCCGCGGCCACCGCCTCGTCGAACTGGCGGGCCTTCTCGGGGTCGAGGGCCACGGCCGCCATCACGCCGGCGTGGATCTTCTCGAACACCCGGGGCACCCCGAACAGGAACTGGGGTCGGACCTCGCGCAGGAACGTGGGCAGCAGGCCGGTGTCGGGACAGGTGGTGACCTCGTACCCCAGCGTCGAACCGCAGTAGTGGGAGGTGGCGCGTTCGGCGATGTGGGCCATCGGCAGGTACGACACCACCCGCTTGCCCACGTAGTCGTCGAAGGGCAGGAGCAGCTTGAGGCTCTCGAGCGTCCAGATCACGTTGCGGTGCGAGATGGTGACGCCCTTGGGCGGGCCGGTGGTGCCGGACGTGTAGATGATCGTGGCCAGGGTCTCGGGATGGACCTGGGCGACGGCCGCCTCGAGATCGAGAGGATCGTGGTCGAGCAGCGCATCGAGGGACGTGGCATCGCCGGGCAGATCGGCGCCGTCGGGGCGCACGACGACGAAGTGCTGGATGCCTTGAAGCTCGTTGCGCACCGAGAGGAACCGATCGAGGAAGCCCTGGTCCTCCACGACGGCCACGACGGCCTCGCAGTGACCGGCGAGGTAGGTGATCTGGTCGGGGGCCGAGGAGTTGTAGATCGAGACCGGGGTGGCGCCGAGCACGGCCACCGCGAGGTCGACGACGTGGAACTCCGGGATGTTGCGCACCATCAGCACGACCCGGTCGCCGGGGGAGACCCCGAGGGCCTTCAGCCCCGCGGCCGTGCGGGCCACCCGCTCGCGATACTCCCGGTACGTCCAGTGACCCCACGTGTCGTCGTCGTTGCGCCATCGGATGGCCACGGTGTCGGGCACCCGTTCGGTGAGAGCGAGAAACTCACCACCCACGGTGCGCCCCTCGGCGAGAGCGTCGAGGTCGGACTTGGTGGCATCGGTGACAGTCATGGCTGTTGGCCCCTTTTCTGGGCATCGAGTGTGATGTCGGTCACATCAAGGAAGGACAGTTTGGCTCACGGGCGCGGCCTCTGTCTCGTCGCGCTGACACGGGCGTCACCGATGCGTGCGGCAGCGAACGCTGGCTGACCATCGCGGACCTCCTTGCTCCCGACCACTGAACCCACCGATGAGGTCGCGGGCGATGACAGGCAGGGCGGTCGGGGTCATCGCCTCGCCGCCTCGAGCCCTATTCGAGGGTGGCGTAGTTGGTGGAGCGGTCCTCGCTGGTCACGCCTCGGACGGCGGCCACGCAGGTGGCGAGGTCCTGGAGGTAGTCATCGATCACCCCGGTGTTGGAGTTCGACACGGTGGAGTGGAGCGAGTCGGGCGGGGTCTGGCGGTCGTGGAACCAGCCGAGGGCCCCCAGTGCGTCGCCGAGGGCGAAGATGTCGACGGGATCGGGATCGTCCGGCTCGAAGCTCATGGCGAGCAGGTGGAAGGCGCCGGCCCCGAGCACCCGCACGCCGTCGATCTCGGCGATGCCGGCTCGCATACGGTCGGCGTTGTCGAGCGCGGTCCGGGTGAGCTCGACGTAGCCGTCGATGCCGAGGTGCTGCATCACCGCCCACGCCGTCGCCATCGGCAACCCCGATCGCGTGCCCTGGAGGTTGGGTGAGGCGTAGAACCCGCCGAGCCAGCCGTCGAACACGAAGGTCTGGTAGCGGCGAAGCTCCTTGGTGCGGTGCAGGATCACCGACACGCCCTTCGGCACGTAGCCGAGTTTGTGGATGTCGGCGCTGATCGACGACACGCCGTCCACCCGGAAGTCCCACGGCGCCACGTCACGTCCGAGCATCTCGGCGAAGGGCAGCACGAAACCGCCCATGCACGCGTCCACGTGGCAGTTCGCCCCGTTGGCGGCGGCGAGGGCGGCGATGGCCGGGACGTCGTCGATCACGCCCTGCGGATACTGCGGCGCCGATCCGACCAGCAGCACGGTGCGCTCGTTCACGAACGTCGCCATCGCATCGACGTCCGCGGTCCAGTCGGCCCGAACGGGCACCTTGTGCACCCGGACACCGAACAGGTGGGCGGCCTTGTGGAAGGCGGCGTGGGCGCTCTCGGCCAGGACCATCTCGGGCGCATCGACCCCACGTTCGGCCTTGGCGCGCTCGCGCGCCGCCTTCACCGCGCACAGGATCGACTCGGTGCCACCGCTGGTGAGGAAGCCCGCGGCGGTGTCGGGGCCGTGGAGCAGCGAGGCCGTCCACGCCACGACCTCCGACTGGATCGCACCGAGCGACGGGAACGCCTTGGTGTTGAGCGCGTTCTCGTGGAGGTAGAGCGACGCCGCCCGCTCGGCGGCCTCCTTCACGCCGGGCCCACCGTCGTAGATCATCCCGAAGGTGCGACCGTCCTCCCACCGCACGTCGTCGCGCCGCTTCTCCACGAGATCGGCGATGACGTCGTCGACGGGCCGACCAGCTTGCGTCAGCGGTGACATTCCCAGATTATGGCAGGCGTGCCGGTCCCCGCCTTCTTGCCCCCGTTCACCCCGACCGGCCGCGCCGACTTCGTGCGCCTCGTCTCTGATTGCGGCTCGGCCGTGGTGGACGAGTCCGGCAAGGAGCACCTCGACGCCATGGCCCCGGCCCTCGGGACCTGACGAGGGCGCCTGCTCCGACCGTGCGCCTCGACCGACTGCCACTGACCTACGACGAGTGCCGCGCCCGGTTTCGTCGGGCGGCCATCGAGGCCGGCCTGGCGGTCCGGTCCCATCCGATCAGCGCCCGCGGCCCGCACGGTCAGGAGCTCACCATCGACATCGTGGCGCTCGGTGCGGCCGCGCCTCGTCGGGCCCTGCTCGTCCTGTCGGGGGTGCACGGGGTCGAGGGGTTCGTCACCTCGACGCTCCAGACCGATCTCCTCTCCAGGCTCGACCGTTCTGCGCTCCCCGCCGACGTCGGCATCGTGCTGGTCCACGTCGTGAACCCGTGGGGCATGGCGCACGACCGCCGACAGAACGAGTCCAACGTCGATCTCAACCGCAACTGGCGCCGCAGTGCACGCGACCCCGAGCACAACTTCGCCTACGACCAGCTCCACGCCCTCGCCTGCCCCGACACACCGACGATGCCCGGCTTCGACGACCTGATGGGCGCGATCGGACCGATCGTCGACGAGCACGGCATCGACTGGGTGCGCGACGGCATCACCAAGGGTCAGTACCGCCACGCCGACGGACTGCACTTCGGTGGCGACCGCACCGAGGAGTCGTGCCTCGTGCTCGAGCAGGACATCCCCGAACTGCTCGGGTCGGCCGATCAAGTGCTCACCGTCGACCTCCACACCGGCGTCGGACCGCTCGGAGCGCTCACGCTCCTGTCGAGCCGACCCCCGGGCTCGCCGCAGGACGGGTTCCTCCGTGCCGCCTTCGGCGACGTCGAGGCCACGGTGGGCAACCCGACTCAGGCGTCGACGCCGAAGTCGGGGCCCATCGCGTCGGGCATCGCCGACGTCCTCCCCGGGGCCGAGTGCTTCGCCGTCACGCCCGAGATCGGCACCGCCGGCGACATGGAGCAGCTCGCCACCACGTATCAAGAGCAGTGGGTGCACCGAGTCGGCGACCTCGAAGACCCGGAGCACCGCCTCGCCCGATGGCGCTACCGGTGCTGCTTCACGCCCGACGACCGCGAGTGGGAGCGGACGGCACTCGGCGGCGGACGGCCCCTCCTCGACCAGGCGATCAGCGCCGTGGCCACCTGGGCGTGAGCCCGTCGCGCCGACAGGTGACCATCCACCGGTGGTCGGATCGGCTCGGTCCTGATCCCGAGGGCGACCTTCAGGACGCGGGACTGATGTTCCCCCTCTTCTCACTCACGCGAGCGGCGTCTGTCTCGTCGCGCTGACACGGCCGTCACCGACGCTCGCTCGCTTGTGGTCGACGGGTTCATACGGGCAGACTCGACCCAGCGGTCAAGTCCGTTCGGCCGGCCCACCAGGAGGGAACACCCATGACCACAGCGGTGATCGTCGACGCCATCCGCACCCCCGGCGGCAAGCGCAACGGCAGCCTCTCAGGCTGGCATCCGGCCGACCTGGCCGCCCAGACGCTCAGGGCGCTGGTCGAGCGCAACGACCTCGATCCCGCCCTCGTGGAAGACGTGATCATGGGGTGCGTGATGCAGGCCGGGGCCCAGGCGCTGAACGTGGGCCGCAACGCCGTGTTGGCCGCCGGTTTCCCCGAGTCGGTGCCCGCCACCACCATCGATCGTCAGTGCGGATCCTCGCAACAGGCCGCGCACTTCGCGGCCCAGGCCGTCATGGCCGGCGTGCACGACATCGTGATCGCCGCCGGGGTGGAGGTGATGAGCCTCGTGCCGATGGGCGCATCGGTGGGCCGCAACATCGGCTACCCCTTCGGACCCCAGATGGAAGCCCGGTACACCGACGACGGCGGGCTCGTTCCCCAGGGCCTGTCCGCGGAGATCATCGCCGACCGGTGGGACCTCTCCCGCGAAGACCTCGACGCCTTCGGGGCACGGTCCCAACAACGGGCCGCCATCGCCCGCGACGAAGGCCGATTCGACGGCGAGTTGCTGCCCGTCGCTGCCCGCCCACGCGACAAGGAGACCGGCGAGCTGATCGCCACCGACGCCGTGGTGGCCGCCGACGAGGGCATCCGCGACGGCACCACCGCCGAGACGCTGGCCAACCTCAAGCCGGCGTTCAAGCCCGACGGCAAGGTGACGGCCGGCAACTCCAGCCAGATCACCGACGGCGCCTCGGCCGTGCTGATCATGAGCGAGGAGAGGGCCACCCAGCTGGGCCTCACCCCTCGGGCGCGCTTCCATGCCTTCGCCCTCGCCGGCGTCGATCCCATCACCATGCTCACCGGTCCCATCCCGGCCACGCACAAGGTGCTCGAGAAGGCCAAGCTCGGCCTCGACGACATCGACCTGGTCGAGATCAACGAGGCCTTCGCCTCGGTGGTGCTGGCCTGGGAGAAGGAACACCACCCCGACATGGACCGTGTGAACGTGAACGGCGGCGCCATCGCCCTCGGGCACCCGCTCGGGGCCTCGGGCACCAAGCTCCTCGCCACTCTGGTGAACGAACTCGAGCGCACGGGCGGCCGGTACGGCCTACAGACGATGTGCGAGGGCGGCGGGCTGGCCAACGCCACCATCATCGAACGTCTCGGCTGAGTCCTAACCTGGCGGTGCCCCGCTCCCGATGGGGTGCCCCCGAGCCAACGTGGTGGCCCATGCGTCTGAAGCACCCGTTCATCCTCGGTTTCGTGATCCTCGGCGCCGCCGCCGCGTACTGGGGCGGGTACGGGCTCGGCCGGGTGGTGGCCGCCGCCCTCGCCGCTTGGGTCATCCTGCGGCTGGGGGTCCTGATGCTCGGCGGAATGGCCCGGCCCATCCCCGAACCGCCGCCGGCGGGCGAGCTGCGCAAGGTGAAGATCGCCTACCGCTGCGAGATCTGTGGCACCGAGGTGCGCATGACCGTGTCACCCGATGAAGAACCGGATCCGCCCCGTCACTGCCAGGAGGACATGACCCTCATGACCCCGGTCGAGGACCTCTGAACCCGCCCACCGCGACCTGCACCCGTCATCCACAGGCTGGGGACGGGGTCGTGAGAGGTCACATGGATGTCACCTGCCCGCCGCCTGAGCGCAACCCTGGCTGACATCTCGGCAGTGTTTCTGTGGATATCTGACAGCAACTATCGCCCGCGTACAGCTCCTCCGTGGGCCGGTCACGGTGGACCGGGCGTCGGCTCAGCGGTACTGGGTGGCGGTGATGATGCCCCCGAGGATGAACCCGAGCCCGGCCAGCAGCCACCAGGCGCTGGTGGCCGACGGCAGCAGGACGTCCACGTAGTGCAGGAAGATCACCACGAGGCCGAGCAGGAACAGCCCGAACATCACCCACGGCACCCAGGGCGGACTGACCGTGTTCGCTTTCGGTACCGGGGGCGTGTAGCGGGTCGACGGCTCGGGCCCGGCGTCGGCCTTCCTGGGCGACGGACCACCCTTCGAGGTGACCCGACCACCGGTGCGGCGTGAGGGCGAGGGGCGCTTGTCGGCAGCCATGGGCCGCACAGTAGTGGACCCGGGACCGGGACCGCCCTGGCATCGAAGGGGTCGATACCGGCGTCGTGACCGCCACGACCGAGCAGTAGGTTCTCAGGCGATGGGTCCCCGCATCGTCGTCCTCGACAACTACGACTCCTTCGTGTTCAACCTGGTGCAGTACCTGGGTGAGCTCGGCGCCGAGCCGCTGGTGCACCGCAGCGACGAGCTCACGCTCGACGAGATCATCGCTCTCGACCCCGACGGTGTGCTGATCTCGCCCGGTCCCGGGCGGCCCGAGGACGCCGGGCGGTCGAACGAGGTGATCCTGCACTACGCCGGGCGTCGCCCCGTCCTCGGGGTGTGTCTCGGGCACCAGTGCATCGGCGAGGTGTTCGGGGGCGAGGTCGTGCGCGCCCCGCAGATCATGCACGGCAAGACCTCACTCATCCGCCACGACGGTCGCGGCGTGTTCGAGGGCCTGCCCCAACCCTTCGAGGCCACCCGCTACCACTCCCTCGTCGTCGAGCGCGGTTCGGTGCCCGAGGTCATGGAGATCACCGCCGAGACCGACGACGGCCTGGTGATGGGCTTGCGGCACCGCCAGCTCGATGTGGAGGGCGTGCAGTTCCACCCCGAGTCGATCCTGACCGCCGGTGGCCACCAGCTCGTGGGCAACTTCCTCCAACGCTGCTCGACCTGACCGGGCCGACCGGGCCGACGCTCAGGGAGCGGTGGTGGTCGTGGTCGGAGGCCTGGTCGTGGTGGTGGTGGGCGGCGGCGGCGGCGCGGTCGTGGTGGTGGTGGTCGGGGCGGGCCCGGTGGACACCACGAGGGTGACGGTGGAGCCCTCCGCCACCTTCGTGCCGGCCGGCGGGTTGGTGGAGATCACCTCGCCGATGCCGACGCTGCCCGACGATTGCTGCTGGGTGACGACCTGGAGCTTGAGCTGACCGAGCGTGTTCGACGCCGCGGCCGCGTTCTGACCGGCGAGGTCGGGGATGGCGACCTGAGCCGGCCCCGTGGACACCGTGATGTCGACCACCGATCCCTTGTCGGCCTGAGCGTTGGCCACCGGGTTCTGGGTGACCACCTGACCGGCCGGGATCGTGGGATCGGGCCCGGGGATCGCGTTGGCCACGAACCCGGCGTTCTTCAGCAACGACTCCGCCGCCGCCTGGGTGCGCCCGATCACGCCCGGTACGGCGGCCTGGCCCACGCCCCCGCTGACCCGCAGCAGCACCGTCGACCCTTCATCGGCGTTGGTGTTGCCCTTGGGCGTCTGGTCGAAGACGGTTCCCAGGGGCTGATCGCTGTTCTCGTTCTTGGTCTCGACCTTGAACCCCGCCGCCTGGATCTTGTTGACGGCATCGGTGACCTGCACGCCGACGACGTCGGGCACCGCCACCTGCTTGGTGGGTTGGTTCAGGCGGGTGCCGATGAAGAACAAGCTGGCGGCCACGATGGCCAACAGGCCAATGAGCAGGGCCACGTACAGACCGGTGCGCTTGGGCTTGTCGTCGGGGGCCCCGTAGGCCGCCGTGCCGCCGCCCGGGGTGACGGGCCCCATCGCGCCGGTGCCCGGACCGACCGAGGTGGTGGGCACGGCCACCGTGGCGTCGGCCATGGCCGCCCCGGCCACCCCGGCCACCCCGCCGGCCGCGACTCCGGCTGCGCCCACTCCCATCGCCCGCACCGAGTGACCTTCGAGGAAGGCCCGCAGATCGGTGCGTAGGTCCTCGGCACTGGGGTAGCGGTCGGCGGGCATCTTGGCCAGGCAGCGGAGGGTGACGGCCTCGAGCGGAGCAGGGACGCTCGGGTTGATGCGGCTCGGCGGCACGACCGCTTCCTGGACGTGCTTGTAGGCGATGGCCACCGGGGTGTCGCCGGTGAAGGGCGGGCGACTGGTGAGCGACTCGTAGAGCACGCACCCGAGGCTGTAGACGTCGCTGCGAGGATCGACGGCCTGACCCTGCGCCTGCTCGGGAGAGAAGTACGTGGCCGTGCCCATCACCGAGCCGGCCTGGGTGAGGTTCACCGCGGCGTCCCCGGTGGTGGCGGCCTGGGCGATGCCGAAGTCGGCCACCTTCACCTGACCGGACGAGGTGATCAGGATGTTTCCCGGCTTCACGTCGCGGTGCACCACGCCGTTGCGGTGGGCGAAGGCAAGGGCGGCGGCCACGTCGGCGGCGACCTCGGCCGCCCGTTGCGGGTGTAAGGGCCCTTCGGTGCGGATGATCTCCGACAGCGGCCGGCTCTCGACGTACTCCATCACGATGAAGTAGGTGCCGAACTGCGAACCCCAGTCGTAGACGGCGACGATGTTGGGGTGGTTCAGGTTCGCCGCCGCCTGGGCCTCACGACGAAAGCGCTCGACGAAGGTGTCGTCGCGCGCGAACTCCGGGAACAGCACCTTGACCGCCACCGGGCGATCGAGGAGCAGGTCGCGAGCCACGTACACGTCGGCCATGCCGCCCCGCGCCAGCTTGCGGTGCAACTCGTAGCGGTCGTTGAAGACGGTGGGGCCAGCGGGGGTGTCGGACATACCGCCACCACACTACCGACGCGCCCCCGTGGCCCCGGGGCACCTCGGCCCCGCCCGGGGATCGAGGCGACGGCTCAGCGCCGACGGGTGACCGCAGCCTCGAGCACAGCCCGGGCGATCGGCGCGGCGATGCGCCCGCCCGTCGCCTCGCTGCTCCCACTCTGGTTGAGCACCACGACGGAGACGGCCACCGTCGCCGGCTGACCGGGCGGACCGGCGAACCCGACGATCCAGGTATGGCTGCTCGGCGGGTCGGTGCCGAGCTGGGCGGTACCCGTCTTGCCGCCGACCTCGAATCCCGGGATCTGCAAGCCGGTGGCCGTACCCCGCTCGACCACCGCGAGCAGGTTCTGGCGCATGGTCTCGGCGTTCTGGGGCGACAACGGGGTCAGCCACGGTGTGGGCTTCGCCTCGCCCACCAGGGCCCCCTGGCTGTCACGAATCTGCGTCATCAGATACGGCGACATGATGGTGCCGCCGTTGGCCACCGCCCCCGTCGCCATGGCCATCTGCAGCGGGGTCGCGGCCACGTCGCTCTGGCCGATCGACGACTGCGCCAGCTTGGGTGGGTCGCGCACCACGTCGAGCGGGAAGTTGGAGCGGGCCGGGGCGGGCAGATCGATCGGGACCGGCCGATTGAACCCGAACGCCTCCGAGCCACGGATCATGTCCTCGGCACCGATCGTCTCTTGACCCATCTGGGCGAACGCCGAGTTGCACGACACGCGGAGAACCTCCGGGAGCGACCCGCCACAGGTCTGCCCGCCGAAGTTCCGGATCGGGAGGTTGGTCTGCGGCGGGGTGTAGCTGCTGGCGGATGGGTACACCGGTTCGTCGTTGGTCACCTTTCCGCTCTGCAGGCCGCTGGCGGCGGTGACGATCTTGAAGGTGGACCCCGGGAAGTAGCGCTCCTGGTACTGGTGGGCTTGAAGCGGGGCACCGGGCGCCAGGTTCAACAGGGTCCAGGCCTCGGTCGTGGCCTCGAGGTCGGTGCCGCTGAGCCGGTTGGGGTCGAAGCTCGGGAAGCTCCAGAACGCCAGGACCTCACCCGTGCGCGGATCGGTGGCGACGACGGACCCTTCGCGGTCGCCCAGCTCGGCCTGGGCGATCTGTTGCAGGTCCTTGCGGACCGACACGGTGACGTTGCCCACTGTCTCGGCGTTGACGAGGAGGTCGCCGATCCCCTTCACCTGCTGGGTGAGGGTCTGCCCGGTGAGCTCGTTGGTGTACTGACGCTCGATACCGCTGGCGCCGTACTGGAACGAGAAGTAGCCCGTGACCTGTCCGAAGAGCACCCCCTCGGGGTACACGCGGAGCCGTTCGAACTCCGACGTGGTGTCGGGGTTCGGGATGCTCTGGGCCAACAGGGCCCCGTCGGCGGTGGTGATCGCCCCACGCGACCGATTGAAGTCCTGACGGATCTCGGCCGTGTTGAGCGGGTTGGCCTGGAGCTCGGGGGCCTGGAGCACCTGGATCCAGTTGAGCTTCACGAACAGCGCGAGGTAGCAGACGACCAGCCCGACACCGAGACGACGGATGCTGCGGTTCACGACGCGCTCGACCCCGTCGCGGGGGCGGCGACGGCACCGACCGACGCCGACGCCGCGCCGGCACGGGCCGGGTCGCTCAGGCGGAGCAGCAAGGCCAGCAGGACGTAGTTCACGACGAGCGAGGAACCGCCGTAGGACACGAACGGCAACGTGACTCCGGTGAGCGGGAGGAGCCGGGTGACCCCGGCGATGATGACGAAGGCCTGCACGCCGAGCAGCAGCGTGAGCCCGGTGGCCAGGAGCTTGTCGAAGGCGTGGTCGGCGACCAGGGCGATCCGTAGGCCGGCACCGACCATCAACAGGAACGCCATGATGACGAGGGTGCCGCCGAGCAGCCCGAGCTGCTCGGCCACGACGGCGAAGATGAAGTCGTTCTCACTGGCCGGGATCCGGACCTGGCCACCGAGACCGAGCCCGGTTCCGACCACGCCCCCGAAGGCCATGGCGAACAGACCCTGGATGATCTGGTACCCGGACCCGCTCGGGTCCTTCCACGGGTCGATCCAGATCTCGACCCGGGTCTGCACGTGCCCGAACATGCGCCACGCGACGTAGGCGCCCGCCGCGAAGAGGCCCGCGCCGAGAACGAGGAACGACGGCCGCTCGGTGGCCACCCAGAGCATCACCACGAACAGGGTGAAGAACAAGAGCGAGGACCCGAGGTCCTTCTGGTACACCATCACCACGAGCGACACGAGCCAGGCGATGACGACGGGACCGAGGTACTTGGGGTCGGGCAGGCGCAACGGCCCAACCTTCCAGACGCTGGTGGCGATGAGTTGGCGTTGGTCGGCCAGATAAGCGGCGAAGAAGAGGGCGAGCACCACCTTCGCCACCTCACCGGGTTGGAAGTTGACCGGGCCGACGGCCACCCAGATGCGGCTGCCATTGATGGTCTTGCCGATGCCCGGAAGCAACGGCATGAGGAGCAGGCCCAGGCCGACGAGGGCGAACGTGTAGCGGTAACGCTCGAGGGCCCGTGGGCGCCTCACCACCACGAGGGTGGCGACGAAGGCGGCGATACCGATCGCGGTCCACACCGCTTGTTGCCGGGCCAACTGTTCGTCCAGCCCGGCGATGATCACGTAGCCGAGACCGTTCAAGAGTGCCGCCACCGGGAGCAGAATCGGGTTGGCATCGGGGGCCAGGCGACGTAGAGCGACGTGAGCGAGCAGCAGGAGCCCTAGCACGATGACGAGGAACGGGATGATGTTCGGGGGGATGCGGGCGTCAGCCCCGAGGCTGGCCAGCACGTAGGCGGCCGTCGTGATGATCACCACCAGGAGCATGAGCCCCAGTTCGGCGTTGCGCCGATTCGTCACGGGGTGAAGACCGGCGCCACCGGGGCACCCGGATCGACGGCACCCGGGTCGGTCGCGGCCGGCGCCAGGGCAGCCGGATCGACGGGCAAGGTGCTGGCCGTCGTGGTGGTCGCCGGTCGGGTCGTGGTGGTGGTCGTCGACATGGCGAACTGGTCGAGGAGGTTCTCGACGTAACGCTGGGCCTCGGCCAGCGTCGGCTGTTCACGACCGACCTGGATGTCGAGGCGCGCCGCCGCCGGCACCTGGTCGGCCGACAACGGGGTGACCTCGACCAGCTCGGGGGAGATCCACAGCACCCCCCCGGGCTTACCCTGATAAATGGCCACCTGCTGGCCGTCGAAGGTGACGTAGTAGGTGCTCGTACCGGTCCAGTACACCGCGCCGACCGCGGCACCGATGATGGCGACGAAGGCCACCACGAACAACGCCACCCGCCAGGTGAAACGACTGTGCGGCCGATCGCCTCCTCGTCGTCGACGGCGCCGGGGCTCGCCGTCGACCGACGCGTCCCCGCCAACGGCGCGGGCCGCGACGGACTCGCCCGACGGGGTGAGCGCCACGACGGGCGACACCCGGGTCACCCCAGGGGCGGCCGCCGGGTCGCGACCGCTGTCGTCGACGACGTCGACGATGATGCAGGTGATGTTGTCGCGGCCCCCCGACTCGTTGGCCAGACGTATGAGCTCGCGGGCCGCCTCGCCGGGGTCGGCCAGGCGTCGCAGCGTCGCGGCCAGCCGGTTGTCGTCGACCTCGTTGAACAGCCCGTCGCTACAGATCAGGTAGCGATCGCCGACGATGGGGACGATCTCCCACGAGTCGACCATCACCGCTTTGTCGATGCCGAGCGCCCTGGTGAGGATGTTGCGCTGCGGGTGGACCGCCGCCTCGGCCCGGGTGAGCCGACCCTGGCGTTCCATGGTGGCGACGAGGCTGTGGTCCTCGGTGATCTGCGTGAGCTCGCCCTCGGACAGGAGATAGAGCCGTGAGTCGCCGACGTTGACGACGGCGATGGCGTCGCTCCCCCCCGAGTCGACGAGGGCCATCGCGCACAGCGTGGTGCCCATGCCCTCGAGGCCGTGGTCGGCTCCGGCCTGGGCCACGACGGCGTGGTTGGCCTCCTGCACGGCTTGCACCAGCACATCGGTGCCGGCCGCGGTGAAGGCCGACCGCAGCGTGCTCACCGCCACTCCACTCGCCACCTCGCCGCCTCGGTGCCCACCCATGCCGTCGGCCACGGCGAACAGTCCGTCGACGGCGAGCACGGCGTCCTCGTTGGCCGAGCGGACCCGGCCGGTGTCGGTGGCGTCACCCCAGGCGAACCTGGTCACTGCAGCTCCAGCACGGTGTTACCCACCTGCACCCGGTCGCCCCGCCTGATCACCATCGGCCCGGCCACCTTCTGCCGGTTCATCCAGGTGCCGTTGGTCGAACCGAGATCCTCGACCATCCACTGCCCTTCACGGGGGAAGACGCGCGCGTGGATCTGCGAGACGTACGTGTCGTCGACGGTGATCTGGCAACCAGCGGCGCGCCCGATGGACGCTTCGTGGCCGAGCGGATAGCTCCTTCCCCGCTGGGCTGCGGGCTCCACGACCACGAGTTGGGGCACGGCTTTGGCCATCTTCTCGGCCGCCTTGCGGGCCTGGCGAGACACGGGCGCGTCCACGGTGGCAGCCGCCGGTGCGCCGCCGGCCGGGAGCGGCGGTGACACCGGAGTGCGGAGTTCCGCCCACACCGCCCGCACCACCCGGAAGAAGAACAGATAGAGCAGGGCCAACAGGCAGAGCTTCAGGAGGAAGAGAAGCTGGTCGGACACCCGATCACGAGGCCTGGAAGGTGAGACGGACGTTGCCGAAGCCCAGCTCGTCGCCGTCGTGCAGTTCCCGTTCGGTGATGCGCACACCGTTCACCCGGGTGCCGTTGGTCGACCCGAGATCGACGAGCACGAAACCGTCGGCCCTCGGTTGGATCTCGGCGTGGCGACGGCTGACGTTGACGTCGACGACGGTGATGTCGCACTCGGGAAGCCGCCCGACGCTGACCGTGGCCTCGCGCAGCACGTAGCGCTCCCCTGTCGGGAGCATCAGCGATCCGGCGCCGGTGCCGCCCGGGCCCTCCCGCAGACGAGCCTCGACGGCGAAGGTGCCGGTGCGCTGCGCGGGATCGACGACCAGCTCGACCTCGACCGGACCGAGGAACCCATAGGACTCGTCGCGGGCGTGTTCGCGGGCGGCGTCACACAGCTCACGACAGAGCGTGTCGGCGATGTCGGCGAAGGCGTCGTGGTCGTCCTCGGAGATGCGCACGGTGAACGAGTTGGGGGCGATCACCCGCTTGCGGACGTCGACAGAACGGTTGTCGTCCATCTCCCGGGTGAGACGGCGCCCGATCTCGATCGGCCGCACTCCGCTCTTGAAGACACGGGAGAACACACCCTCCACGGCATGCTCCAGCCGACGTTCGAACGCCTTGAGTCCCACGCTCGACACGTTACCCAGCGGGCTGTCGCCGCCGTCGCCAGCTCCCCGCCGCGCCGGCCGGTTCGATTCGTGACCGTCACGGACAGGCGATACTCTCGGCGCGTTCACTCGCGCGAGTGGCGGAATTGGCAGACGCGCAGGATTCAGGTTCCTGTGCCCGAAAGGGTGTGGGGGTTCAAGTCCCCCCTCGCGCACCAGCGCCGCGTCGGGTCGGCGTGGGTCCCGGAATGCCCGCAGGGGGCGACGGGATCGAACCGACCCATGGGCTACAACGACGCACCCGAGGGGTGGTGGCGGGAGTTCGTGGCGGCCACCCCGCCCCGCACCGCCGAGCGGGCCATCGCCGACTGAAGGGCCACCGCCACTGTCGCAAGCCGTGAGTAACTTTTCGACGTGACGTTCCGACTGACGGTGGCGGCGTCGTTGGGGCCGCTGGCCGTCGCTTCGTCCCCGAAGCCGCGTGGCGGCACGGCCTGCGGCTCGGTGTGGCCGCTCGACACCAACTACCGGTCCGACGCCCGCCTACTGGGCGCGCTCGAGCACGTCTTCGGGGGCTACGCCTTCGGGGGCTACGACTTCGGCGACGACGCCGTGCGCTTCCATCCCGTGCGCGCCGAGGCCCCCGATCGCCCCGACGGCCTCGTCGGTGCCGGACCACCGCTCGAGCTCCGCTGCGTCCCGGACGACTTCTCCACCGTGCCCGCGGCTCGTTCCTTCGTCGTGCCCGACCTCGTGACCGAAGTGGTGCGACTGCTCGAGTCGGTGCAGATCAGGGACAACGAGACACCACGAGCCCTCCGACCGTCCGACATCGCCGGGCTCGTGCGTTCGAACGTCGATGCCGCCGTCTATGCCGATGCGCTGGCCGCCGCTGGTGTTCCCGACGCGAGCAGTCCTTCCGACAGCATCGCCGAGAGCGCCGCCGCTCGGCAGTGGCGCACCCTGCTTCGTGCCCTCGAGCGGCCGGCCGCCATCGGGCCTGCGAAGGCCGCCATGCTCGGCTGGTTCATCGAGGGCGACGCGACCACGGTCGCCGCGCTCGACGACGAGTCGACAGCGGCACTGCTCGATGAGCTCCGAGCAGGCGGCCGAGTCCCGGCGTCTCTTGTACGTAGCCTTCACCCGTGCCAAACACCGGTTGGTGGTGTGGTGATCGCCGAGTGCACAGAAATGAGCGAACCCCACCCCGCTCAGTCACCTACTGACGCACGCGTGCGGGTCCGGGGCCACCGACGTCGACCCCGTCGCCCTCGCCCGCGGCAGCGCTGACACCATCGCCATGAGTCCCGTCGCCCCCAACGATCGGCGGGGCGTGGTCAGCCGACTCGGCCCGCAGACCGAACCCCTTTCCGCCGCCGAGGTCACCAGGACCCCGGAGGAGCCCCCGGCCGTCGGTGGCACGAACGAGCTGGACCCGGAAGATGAAACCGCCGCGACGGGCGGTGGGGTCGAGATCGAGCCCGGTGCCCCATTGCCGCTCACCGGCGCGCCGGGCGGCACTGCCTTCGGCACCCTGGTCCACACTGTGCTCGAGCGACTCGACTTCGCGATGCCCGACCTGCGCGACGAACTTCGCTCCGCCTGCGCCGAGGCGCTGCGCCACCGCCGTGTGGCGGTGGCCGCGAACGATCTGGCCGATGCGCTGCTCCCGGCGCTCGACGGCCCGTTGCTCTATCTCGAGCGCTACCGCGACCTCGAAGCCCGTCTCGCCGACGAGGCCGCGCTGCGCGCCGCCATCGAGCGGCGGGTGGTACGGGCCAGTGGCCTCGGTGCCCGCCCCTGGCCGACCCCCGGCCCCTGACAAGGGCCTGGGCGCCGACCGATCGGGGCTGAACGGCGGACCAACACCCGGTTCCCAGCCCGACACCCGACCGGAGTTGTCCCGCCCCGCCGGTAGGTTGCCCGTGGTCCGAGCGGCGCCCCCGGACCGACCGATGAGATCGGGCGCGTCCAGGAGTCGAGATCCCCATGGCCGTCACCACCACCTACGCGGTCGAGGCCCAGGGCCTCATCAAGAGCTTCGGCGACACCAAGGCGCTGTGCGGCTTCGACATCGTGGTCGAACCCGGCACGGTGCTCGGCATGCTCGGCCCCAACGACGCCGGGAAGACCACCACCGTGCGCATCCTCGCCACGTTGCTCAAGCCCGACTCCGGTCGGGCCTTCATCGACGGCATCGACGTCGTGGCCGACCCGCGAGGCGCCCGGTCGAGGATCGGGCTCACCGGCCAGTAAGCGGCCGTCGATGAGCGCCTCACCGGCGCCGAGAACCTCGAACACGTGGGCCGGCTCTTCCACATGCCCGTCACCGACGCCCGCCACCGGGCCCGTGAGTTGCTCGACCGGTTCGACCTGACCGAAGCCGGCGACCGCGTGGTGAAGGGCTACTCGGGCGGAATGCGTCGCCGCCTCGACATCGCCATGAGTCGCATCTCGCGCCCATCGGTGCTGTTCCTCGACGAAGCCGAGCGACTGGCCGGCAACATCATGGTCATCGATCGCGGCACGTGCATCGCCGAGGGCACGGCCACCGAACTGAAGCGCGACATCGGCGGCGACCGCGTCGAGGTCACCCTTGCCCGCAACGAAGATCTGGCCCGCACCACCGAGCTGCTGCGCCCGCGCGCCACCGGCGCCGGTTCGGTCGACGAGAAGGCCCGCACCGTGTGCATCCCGGTCACCGACACCCACAAGCTGGTTCCGCGCATCGTGCGCGAACTCGATGACGACGGCATCGAGGTCCTCGACGTCGTCATCCGTCGCCCCACCCTTGACGACGTGTTCCTGCAACTCACCGGGCACGGCGCCGAAGAGATCACCGCCGATCCCGACGAGGACGCATCGTGAGTACCGAGACCACCCTGCCCACCCCCGCGTCAACGGCACCGATGGCCACCCCGGTCGGCCACGAGGTGCCTCACGGCCCCGTCTGGATCTGGCGCGACAGCTGGACCGAAGCCCTGCGCCACCTCAAGATCGTCCCGCGCAACCCCGAGCTGCTGATCTTCGCCACCATCCAGCCGATCATGTTCGTGCTGCTGTTCAACTATGTGTTCGGCGGCGCCATCGGGCCCATCCCGGGGTACGACAACTACGCGCAGTACCTGCTCCCGGGCGTGTTTGCCCAGACCGTGCTGTTCGGCTCGGCCTTCACCGGCATCGGCGTCGCCGAGGATCTCCAGAAGGGCCTCATCGAACGTCTCCGCTCTCTGCCGATGTTCCAGCCCGCGGTGCTCATCGGGCGCACCATCTCCGACCTGGTGCGCAACGTCTTCACCTTTGTCGTCATGTTCGTCGTGGGTCTGCTCATCGGCTTCCGCCTCGGCGGCACCTCGGCGCGGCCATCGGCGCCACCGGGCTGCTGTTGGCCTTCAGCTACTCGTTCTCGTGGATCCAGGCCTACATCGGCATGTCGGTGAAGTCCGTCGAGGCGGCCAACTCGGCCGGGTTCATCTGGATGTTCCCCCTCACCTTCATCTCCTCGGCCTTCGTGAGCACGGCCACCATGCCCACCTGGTTGGCCACCATCGCCGACGCCAACCCCTTCACCCAGCTGACCGACGCCACCCGCGCCGTGTACAACAGTCAGGACCCAGGCTCGGCCCTCTGGATCTCCATCGCCTGGGCGATCGGCATCACCGCGGTCTTCGCCACCCTCGCCTGCCGCAAGTTCAACCGCACCAACGCCGCCTGACCCTGGGTTCCGTTCCGACGCCGGTAGCCGATACACTTCTCGACGTTGGTCCAGGCCTCATCGATGACAGCCGACCGGACCCCCGTACGCCGAGACCGGCGTCGCTGCGGCGACATCGGGGCATCGGCCCGATCGGCCCCGAGTGCTGATCGGCTCCCCCGCCCACCACCGGGTGTGCCGGGAGGTCGGGCCGACGACCACAGAGCAGTTCCCGGGCGCCCGGACGCGCCGCCCGGGACCGCCGGGAGAGACGCTCCCGGGAGGACCGAGGCGACACCAGACGCTCGGCCGAGGGTGAACAGGAAGCGGAACCGACACCAGTGGACACTGCGGGCACGACAGCGATCGTCGACGGCCAGGTCGTCGACGACGGCACTCCGGCGAACGCCGGCACGGCCATGGCCGTCGACGGCCTCGAACCGACCACCGTCGCGGGGCCCTCGTCGGGTCCGCGTTCAGCCGACGACGTGCGGGCCGAGAGCGCTCTCGCCCGGGACCCGGGCTTCCTTTCGTTGGTCGAGAGCCATGCCTGGGGTGAGGCCGATGACGCCGACACCGAAGTGCTCGAAGCCCAGCCCGGAGCCTGGCGTCGGGCGCTGCTCGACCTGCTCCACCACACCGACGACGCCCTCGTCGGGCTGCGTCGGGGGCGCTCCGCCGACACCGCGCAGGCCATCGACGACCTCGAGGGCGAACAGTCGCGGCTCGAGCGGGTGCTCAACCACCTGCTCGGCATCGCCGAACCCGAGGTGGTCGCCCCGGCCCAACCGAGTGGTCCGGCCGGGGATGACGCCGTCATCGGCCCGGTCGCCCTCCAGCTCACCTGGACCGACCGCAAGCTGGTCGCCTGGGCCGGCGGACCGGGACAGAGCGCCGTCGATCGCCGCGGCCTCGACGCGCTCCTGGGATCGACCGCGGCACCGGCCGTGTGGGACAACCGCGGTCCGGTGCAGCTGCCCGACGGCGCCGGTCGATCAGCGGCCGTCGAGACACAGGTCGGCGCGGTGCTGGGCTGGCTGCTGGCCGACTGCACCGACACCGACGTCGGCGGACTGAGCGCAAGCGCGCGGTGGCTGGGTCACCTGGCGGCATGGGGCGTGGAACTCGTGGCCCGAGGGGCGATGGTCCCCCACGTACGCCGCATCCATCGCAAGAGCCGCCAGAAGCCGTCCTATGTGATCACCTGGACTCCGGCCCTGGTCGACTCCGAGCGCCTGAAGCGCCTGGCCGACGCCATGCCCGGCACCGTCAGCATCCTCAGCCCGGGTGTCGACGCCCCGACCGTCACCCGCGCCGTGCTGGCCGAGGTCGTCGACGTCGTGTGCCGCGACGCAGCCAAGCGCGTCGAGGTGCCGGCGGCGCCACCCGAGGCGCGCAACCCCGGCGAGCTGGCCGAGAGCCTGCTGGCCCACCTCGACGGTTCCACCTTCGAGGCGCCGGCCGGGCTGGTCGGCGACATGACCAACGCCCTCGACCGGTGGTCGGCGCCGGTGACGGGCAAGACCTATCACCCCCTCGCCGTGCAGCTCGACCCTCCGGACTCCGGCAACGCCTGGCACCTCGCGGTGTTCGCCCAGGGTCCGAACCACCGGCTCACACCGGTCGAGGTGGCGCTGGTCAACGCCGGCAACAGCCGCCGCGAGATGGAAGCGAACCTGGTGCGCCTGGAGCGCCTCTTCGAGCCGCTCAAACGCCCGGGGAGCCTGCGGCGGGGCGAAGTGGTCCTGAGCCAACCCGAGGCCTGGGAGCTCATGACCGAGGTCGGCCCGGTGCTGCGTGACGCCGGGTTCGACGTTCGGGTGCCGGCCCTGTCGCGACACACCCCCACGCCATCGCTGCGGCTGTGGGCCGAGGGAGGCGTGTCGGCCGTCGGCGCCAACCAGCTGGCCGACGTGCGCTGGACCGCAGTGTTCGACGACGTCGAGCTGACTGCGGCCGACATCCGCCGCCTCGCCGCCGAGGCTCGCCCGCTCGTCCGCGTCGGAGGCCGGTGGGTCGCCCTCGACCACGCCGATCTGGCCGCGGCCGCCGCCGCGCTGGCCGAGAGGGCCGACCGCACCCGCATGTCCGGCGCCGAGATGCTCCGCCAGGCCCTGGGCCTCGACGGGTCGCCGCTCGCCGGTGGCATCTCGATCTCCGGTTCGGGCTGGGCGGCCGATCTCCTCGCCAGAGCCTCCACGGCAACGCTCGAGCCCGCCGCCGACCCCGAGGGGTTCACCGGTCAGCTCCGCAGCTACCAGGGCGAGGCGCTGGCCTGGCTGCAGTTCCTCGAGGCGACCGGTCTCGGCGGCTGCCTGGCCCTCGACATGGGCCTCGGCAAGACCCCCACGATGCTGGCCCATCTCGTGGCCACGGCGGGCGAGCTCCCCGCGCTGGTCGTGGCTCCCCCCGCGGTGGTGGGCAACTGGGCGTCGGAAGCCCGCAAGTTCACCCCGGGGCTCAAGGTCGTCGTGCACCACGGCGCCTCACGGGCTTCAGCGGAGTCGTTGGCCGCCGAGGTCGACGGGGCCGATGTGGTGATCACCACCTACTCCACGGCGGTGCGCGACATCGACGCCCTCGAGAAGATCACCTTCGGCAACGTCGTCCTCGACGAGGCCCAGGCCATCAAGAACCCGGCCAACGACACCTCCCAGCAGCTCCGCCGCCTCGATTCCCGCACCCGTCTCGCCCTCACCGGCACCCCGATCGAGAACGGGCTCGGGGACCTGTGGGCGATCCTCGACTTCACCAATCCGGGCCTGGTCGGCCCCCGCCCGGCGTTCGTGGCCTCACTCGCCAGCTCCGGTGACGGCACCCGTGACGGCGCCGAACGAGCCCTGCGAGCCCTCAACGGCATCCTGGTCTTCCGGCGCACGAAGAGCGAGCCCGCCATCGCCGCCGAGCTCCCGGACCGCATCGACGAGCTCGACCACTGCTCGATGACCCCCGAGCAGATCGGTCTCTACCAGGCCGTCCTCGACGCCCTGGTGACCGGCGCCACCACCGAACCGGGCGCCGACCAGCGCAAGGGCCAGGTCCTGGCCGCCATCACCGCCCTCAAGCAGATCTGCAACCACCCGGTCGCCTACCGAGCCGACGACGGACCGCTCGACGGTCGGTCCGGGAAGCTGGCCCGTCTCGAGGAGATCGTCACCGCCGTCTACGCGGCGGAGGAACGCCTCCTGATCTTCACCCACTTCGCCGAGTGGGGCGTGAAGCTGGCCGCCCATCTCGGCCAACGCTTCGGCATCCCCATCGGCTGCTACCACGGCGGCTTGTCGAGGGGGGCCCGCGATCAGCTCGTGGCCGACTTCCAGGAGCTCGAAGGACCAGGCGCGCTGGTGCTGTCGCTGAAGGCCGGGGGCACGGGGCTCAATCTCACCAACGCCAACCACGTCGTGCTCTACGACCGGTGGTGGAACCCGGCGGTCGAGGACCAGGCCCGTGACCGGGCCTGGCGGATCGGTCAGACCAAGACCGTCATCGCCCACCGCCTGGTCTGTCCGGGCACGGTCGACGAGCGCGTCGAGGAGGTCGTGGCCGGCAAACGCCACATCGCCGACCTCGTGCTTCCCAAGTCGAGCTCGCTCGGCGACCTCGACCCGAACCAGTTGAAGGTCGCGCTGGGGCTGCGCACTGACGAGGTCCTCACCGAGGGGCCCGAGCCGATCGACGCTCCCGCTCTCGCCGGTGGCGCCTTTGCGGAGGTCGGCCCATGAGCCGGTCACGACGAGGGGCCCGCGGCAAGAAGCAGGCCACCCGACCCGAGGTGAGCACTGCGTTCTGGGGAACCGAGATCGACGAGGAGCTCGCACCGATCCGGGTGTCCGAGGATCCGTCCGCCATGGTTCGCTCCCTCGGGGCGCCCCCGCTGAAGGGCCACGAGGTCGCCGCCGAGTACACCTTCCGACTCGTGTACGACAAGGCCGTCGCTCTGGCCACCACTCTGGCCGCCGCCGCCGAGCTCGACGGCAACGGCAACGGCGAAGCTCCGACCGAGATGCCCGCGAGCAACGGCTGACCGCGCATCGGCGCCGCCCGCGCTTCGGGGCCGTCCCCGACGGCACCGATCGTGCGAGGCTGATCCCAGGAACCGGCACCGAGGGGTCGAGCCCGGTCGGTTCGAGGAGCACGATGACATATCGCGCCGCGTTGCCGGCCAGCCTCCTGGCTGTCGCTCTGCTGACCGCGGGATGCGCCGGTCCCGCCTCCGGCCCCGCCGCCGGTACACCCTCGATCCCGACCACGAGCGCGACGATCCCACCGACCACGCAGCTTCCTCCGGCGTCGAGCCCCGCTGCTCCCACCGACCCGCCCGCCGCCCCCGCCGGTTTCGATGCCCGCACCGTGCTGGAGCCGCTGGTCGTGGACGACCGACCCCAGCCGGATCGCCCGTACCGCCGAGACGACTGGCCGCACTGGGATGACATCGACGGCAACGGGTGCGACGGCCGTGAGGACGCGCTGCTGGCGGCAACCCTCGAGCCGGCCGAGCTCGGCCCCGCCTGCAAGGTGTTGTCGGGCGAATGGATGTCGCCCTACGACGGGCTCACCACCTCCGACCCGGCCGGTATCCAGATCGATCACCTGGTGCCCCTGCAGAACGCGTTCACATCGGGCGGATGGCGCTGGGAGACCCCCCGACGGCGCCTGTTCGCCAACGACCCCAGCGAGTTGGTCGCCGTCTCGGCGGCATCGAACCAGTCGAAGGGATCGAAGACGCCCGACCAGTGGCGCCCACCGGACGGCGACGTGTGGTGCTCGTACGCGGTGGCCTGGGTGCGGGTGAAGGTCACCTACGACCTCACGGTCACGACCTCCGAACGCGACGCCCTGGGCCAGATGCTCGACACGTGTCCGGTCGACACGCCTCGCGACGCCCGACCGGGGGGTCCCGGTGACACCCCCACCGGTCCCGTGGCTCGCCCATCACCGGCTCCGGCGTCGCCACCGCCTCCGGCCGAAGCGGCCGGCGGCGGGCCGTACTTCGCCAACTGCGCCGCCGCCCGGGCGGCGGGGGCTGCCCCCATCCGTCGCGGTGAGCCCGGATACCGCGACCGTCTCGACGGTGACGGTGACGGGGTGGCGTGCGAGTAGACGAGAAGAAGCGAGGCCGGGCCTAGGCCTGTTCGGCCCGCCGGGCGGCCAGCCGCTGCTGGACCCGGGCGTCACGATCGGCCACCTCGGCGCGCAGGTCGTCGAGCTGGCGTTGCATCGCCTCTCGGAGTTCGGGACGCGACACGGCGAGGATGCGCACCGCCAACAAGCCGGCGTTGGCGGCACCGTCGACGGCCATCGTCGCCACGGGTATTCCCTTGGGCATCTGCACGATCGACAGCAGCGAATCGAGTCCGTCGAGGTTGGCCAGCGAGACGGGGACGCCGATCACGGGGAGCGGCGTGGCCGAAGCCAGCATGCCGGGGAGGTGGGCGGCGCCCCCAGCCCCGGCGATGATGATCTCGATGCCGGCGGCAGCGGCGCCCGACGCGAACGCCAGCATCCCGTGGCTGTCCCGGTGAGCCGAGACCACCCGCACCACGTGCTCGACCCCGAACCGTTCGAGCACCTCGATGGCGCCTTCCATGACGGTCAGGTCGGAGTCGCTGCCCATCACCACTGCGACGCTCATCGGTTCGTGCTCCTCGGAACGGGCCGTGGGCCTTCTCCCCGCCGGCCTGTCCAGCCTGGCACGGTGGGCTCAGTGACCGGTGACGAGCGCACGGGCGGCCGCTCGCGCCTCGGCCAACGCGGTGGCGGTGTCGGCGGCACAGACGGTGACGTGGCCGAGCTTGCGACCAGGCCGGTGGCCCTTGCCGTAGAGGTGGACCTTGGCGCCGGGCTGAGCGAGTGCCGCCTGGCGGGCGCGGGCCTCATCGGGTGCCACCTCGCCACCGAGCACGTTGACCATGGCCGCGGCCGGCACCCGCAGCGAAGGATCACCGAGAGGGAGACCGAGCACGGCCCGCAGGTGGTTCTCGAACTGGGAGGTGGTGCAGGCCTCGATGCTGTAGTGCCCCGAGTTGTGGGTGCGCGGGGCCAGCTCGTTGATGAGCAGGCGATCCCCGACGAGGAAGAACTCGACGGCGATCATGCCCACCGCACCGACAGCCTCGGCCACGCGGAGAGCCAGGGCACGCGCCTCGATCTCGACTGCTGCGGGCAGACCGGACGGGGCCACGACCTCGTGGCAGATGCCGTCGACCTGGTGGGTGCGCACCACCGGGTAGACGACCGTGCGCCCGTCGGCGGCCCGGGCGATCTGCACGGCGAGCTCGGCCGTCAGGTCGAGAACGGGCTCGACGACGAGAGGAACCCCCTCGGCCAGACCGGCGAGCACGGGGCCAGCGGCATCGGCGTTCTGGAGCCACCACACCCCCCGGCCGTCGTAGCCGCCCCTCGCCGCCTTCACGACGAGGGGCCACCCGAACCGACGGCCGAACTGCTCGACCTCGGCGACGGTGGTGGCCAGGCCGTGATCGGGAACCGGGAGGCCGGCGGCGAGCATCGACCGGCGCTGGGCCGCCTTGTCGGCGGCCACGGCCAGGGTGGCCGAAGTGGGGCGGACCACGTGGCCGGCGGCCTCCCACCGCGCCACGATCTGGGGGTCGACCAGTTCATGGTCGAAGGTGATGACGTCGGCACCGGCGGCGACGGAGGCCACGACGTCGTCGTCGTCCCAGTCGCCGACCACGGTGGACGGGACGGCGGCGGACGCGGCGTCGGCGGGCGAGGCGGCGAGCACCCGCAGCTCGATGTCGAGAGCGGTGGCCGGCGCCGCGGTCATACGGGCGAGCTGGCCGGCACCTATGAGCACGACGACCGGTCGTTGGCCCCGATACGATCCGGAAGTGCTTTTCCTGACCCCTCCGACGGCCGATCCGGACGTCTCGGGCTGGTCGCCCCTCGCGAGCGGAGATGTGCTGTCATGACCGAGCCGACCACTCACCAATGGACCTTCCTCACCAACCATGCGCACGTCCTGATCTGTATCGCCCAGGACCCGGAGTCCCGGTTGCGTGACATCGCCGAACGGGTGGGAATCACCGAGCGCTCGACGCAGTCGATCGTGGCAGATCTGGTGGACGACGGGTACTTGGTACGCACCCGGGTCGGTCGACGCAACCACTACGAGGTCCACGCCGACCTGCCGTTCCGCCACCCGATCGAGCGTGAACAACAGGTCAGCTCGCTGCTCGACCTCATCGGCGGGGGATCCTCCGGGAGCGCCGAGAGCAAGTCCTGACCGGCGTTCGATCTCCGATCCCTGAGCGCGAATCGTGTGACGACTGACCGCTCCGGTTTCGTGGACGATCCACTGATCACCCCGTATCATTTCTCCTGTTGGCACCGGGATCCCCCTCCCGAGAGCCACTCGACCGATCAGGTCCCCCCCGACCGTTCGGTTCTGCGACGCCCCCCGCCTCCCCCGGTCGGGGGCGTCGGCGTTTTTCCCGTGGAGTTCGTCCGTCGCCACGAGCGCTCGGGTGTTCGCCAGAGGGCCGGATGGCCGAGGGCTATACTGCCCGACAGTTCCGGCGGCGGGAAAGGACCTCGATGGCCTCGTTCAGGAGTCACGCCCGGATGGCGTGCGATCCCGGCGCCGTGTGGGACCTCGTGTCGGACTCGTCGCGAATCGTCGAGTGGTTTCCCGGCATGGAACAGGTGACCGTCGAGGGAAGCACCCGCACCATCACCCTTCGCTCCGGTCTCCCGCTCATCGAGGAGGTCGTCAACGTCGATCACCGACTGCGGCGCTTCCAGTACCGCATCGTCGGTCCGCTCCCCGTGAGCTTCCACCTCGGCACGATCGATGTGCTCGACGACCCGGTCGGGTGCCTCGTCGTCTACTCCACCGAGATCAGTCTCGACCCGATGGGCTTCGTCATCGACGGCGCCACCGCCGCCGCCCTGGCCGAGCTCCAGGCGGTGGCCGAGGCCACGGTCACCGCGATCCCGGCCAGTGACGGGAGCCACTGATGGGCCGAAAGATCCTGCTCGTGACCACCGACCAGATGCGCTACGACGCCATCGGGGCCAACGGCGGAACCATCGCCCGCACCCCGGTGATCGACGCGCTGGCCGCCGAGGGCATCGCCTACGACCGGGCCAGCCCCCAAAACGTGGTGTGCATGCCGTCGAGGGCCACCATCGTGACCGGCCAGCACGTCGGCCACCACGGGGTCTGGATGAACGGCGTGCCGCTCCCCGTCGACTCTCCGGACGTGGCCGCCGTCCTGTCGGCCGCCGGGTACCGCACTGCGCTCATCGGCAAGAGCCACTTCGAGCCCCTCCTCGACCCGTTCCTGCGCTTCGACGAGAACCGGCTGGCCGCCGAGGGCCGCACCGGGCCGAACCGGGGTTTCGACCACATGGAGCTGGCCACCCACGGCGCCGTGGGCTCCAACCACTACGCCGCGTCGATGCGCGCCGAGCACCCCGAGGCCCTGGGCGGCTTCTTCCAGGTCCTCGGCCGAGACCTCGAGGTCAGCGGAGAAGGCGGGGGCGACACCGGGGCCCCTCAGGTGAAGCTCAACCCGATCGAGCGCGGCTGGTACCACACCGACTGGGTGGCCGATCGCACCATCGCGTGGCTCGACTCCCTCGACGACGACGCCGACTGGTTCTGCTGGATGAGCTTCCCCGACCCCCATCATCCGTGGGACCCACCGGCGTCGGAGCGTTCGCGCGTCGACTGGCACGATCTCGACCTGCCCGACGGGTACGTGGCCGACCCGGCGACCCGGGAGGCGATCCTCGACGACCGCGGACGGCAGTGGAAGCTCTGGTACGACGGCACGCGGGTGAGCAACTACGAAGCACCGGCGAAGTGGGTGCCGGCCACGCTCACCCCCGACCAGGTGCGCGAGGTGAATGCCCTCACCCACGTGGAGAACGAACTGATCGACGAAGCCGTGGGACGAGTCATCGGCCGTATCGGCGAACGCGGATGGGGGGCCGACCTCGACGTGGTGTTCACCACCGACCACGGCGAGTTCCAGGGTGACTTCGGGCTGCTGTTCAAGGGGCCGTACCACGTCGATTCGCTCATGCGGCTCCCGCTCGTGTGGCGCCCGGCGCCGAGCGCGGGGCCGACCCCGGCCCGGGTCGCCCGCCCGGTCGGCCTGGTCGACCTGGCCCCCACGTTCTGTGCCATCGCCGGCGTTCCCGTCCCCGACTGGATGGACGGTCGACCCCTCCCGATCGACGACGCCGACGCCGACGCCCGTGGCTTCGAGCGGGTGCTCACCGAATGGGACAGCCGTCAGCCCGACGGCACCGAGGTGCACCTGCGTACCATCACCCGCGACGGATGGGTGTGCACCACCTATCGGGCCGGCACGATGCACGACGGCACCGAGGGCGAGCTCTTCGATCTCGTGCACGACCCCCTCCAGCGGGTCAACCGCTGGGGCGACCCGGCCGTGGCTGGCCTTCGGGCCGACCTGCTGAGCGACCTGGCCGACCATCTGATCGAGTCGCCCATGACGCTTCGCGTGGAGGCGCCCGTCTGAACCCGGCCCGGTTGCGGCCTCACACCAGGTCGGCCAGCACCTCGAGCGTGGCGTCACGGTGGGCGAACGGCACCGCCACGAACTCGGTGGCGCCGGCCTCCATGATCCGCTCGATCCCGGCCCGGACGGTGCCGGCGTCGCCGACGATGGCCACGTCGGCCGGGCCCTCGACCCCTTCGCGATCGAGCATGGCCCGGTAGGACGGCAGGAACCCGTACATCATGAAGTCCTCGGCGGCCTGGCTGCGGGCCGCGCCCTCGTCATCGGTGACGCACACCGGGAGGGCGCAGACGACGCGGGGGGCGGGGCGCCCGGCCTCGGCCGCGGCGGCGACGATGGTGGGAGCGATGTGCTCGGCGATGGTGGCCGGACCGGTCATCCAGGTCGCCGTGCCTTCGGCCATGCGGCCGGTGACGGTGAGCATCTGGGTGCCGAGCGCGGCCACCAGCACCGGCACCGGCGTCGCGTCGGGAATGTCGAGGGCCAGCTTGGCGGTGAGGGTCTCGCCCTCGAAGTCGACCGCCTCCCCCCGTACCAGGGGCAGCAGGATCGAGAGGTACTCGCGCAGGTGTCGTACCGGCTTCTGCCACGACAGGCCGAGCATCCCCTCGATGACCAACTGATGCGACAGGCCGATGCCGAGGGTGAACCGACCGCCCGACACCTGCTGGAGGGTGAGGGCCTGGGCGGCCAGCATCATGGGGTGGCGGGGGAAGGTGGGCACGACCCCCGTGGCGAGCTCGATGCCCGGTACCTCGTGGGCGGCGACGGTCAGGCCGGTGATGGTGTCGAAGCCGAAGATCTGGGGCACACAGATCGACGTGAAGCCGGCGGCGGCGGCGGCGCGGGTGTGCTCGACGAGCTCCGCGACGGTGCGGGGTTGACTGAAGACGCCGAGACGCACAGTGATCTCCTCATCGGTTCGGGCAGGCGCAGGCGCCCCGCCTCGTGAGGGGCCGACCCTACCGAGTCGGGGCGACCGGAAACGGACCGATCTGGTTCACTCGTCGCCGCGGACCGGGCCTCGGTCGCGCTTACGGGCCGCCTGCTGGCGTTTGGCGTTCAGGCGGGCCTCGACTGCCCCTCTGCGGGGCCGGGTCGGTCGACGGGGGGGCGCGGTCCGCAACGCCGCCGCCAACGTTCGGCGCAGCCGTTCGGCCGCCAGGTGGCGGTTGCGGAGCTGCGACCGCTGGTCGTCGGCGCCGGCGCTGACCACTGGTCCCAGCTGTTCGAGCAGTCGGTCCCGATCCGCCGGGCGCAGCGACGTCGAGGCGTTCACGTCGAAGCGCACCTCGGCCCGGGTGTGGGCGCGGTTGGCGTGTTGGCCCCCCGGTCCTCCGCTGGGCCCGAACCGCCATTCGAGCTCCCGCCACGGGATACGCACGGCCGCCGACACCACGAGCTCGTCCTCGGCCGACACAAGCGCGAAGCCTACGCTCGCCCCATGACCGGATCCGAGTGGATTGCCCTGTTCGCCGAGCGCCTCGGCCTCCCCCCCCTCGACGAAGCCACGATGGAAGCGCTCCTCGAACTGGCCAGCGTGGCCGCCCACTCGTCGGAGCGTCTGGCCGCGCCGCTGGCCTGCCACCTGGTCGGCGTCGCCGGGTTGGCCCCGGTCGAGGCCCTGGCCCTGGCCCGAGAGGTGGCACCCGCCGCCCCGTGACCACTCGACGAACGACGACCACTCACCCGCCGGGCTCGTGGGCGCCCCCGCGGCGGCGGCGCAGACCGGCGTCTCGTAGCCGGCGAACCAGTTCGCGGCCATCCACGGCGACCGCGCCCAGGGCGAGTGCATCACCCCGGACCTCCTCGGGAACGTCGTAGTGGTCACTGTGGAAGGCTCGGGGTGGCAGTCCCAGCCGTTCGGCGAACACGTGGAGCTCGTCGTAGCTGGAGTCGCTCACGAGATGGGCCCACTTCCGGCCCCGCCAGGTCCACACAGCCCGGTCGACCAGGATGGTCACGAAGGCTCGCTCATCCGATGCGCCGAACCAGGGTCGGCCTCGGCCACCAGTCCGGCGGGCAGGAGCCACGCATCATGCGGCAACCGGTCGGGGTCGAACCGGGCCAGCAACGCCGACAGGTCGACCGGCTCACCCGCCTCGGCCAGGCCGAGGGATTCAGCCAGGAGCGACAGCACCACCCCGGGGCGCCGGCCGGCTCGGGCCTGATCTTCGAGCGACACCGAGCCGTGACGCTTGGCCAGCCGCTCGCCGTCCGGGCCGAGCACGAGGGGGACGTGGGCGTACGCCGGTCGGTCGAAGCCGAGCCACTGGCCGAGCAGTACCTGTCGCGGGGTGGTGGTCAGAAGGTCGTCGCCGCGCACGACCTCACCGATCTCCTCGTCGGCGTCGTCGACGACGACGGCCAGGTTGTAGGCCGGCGTGCCGTCGGCGCGACGGATGACGAAGTCATCGACAACCCCTCGACAGGCGCCGGCCAGACGGTCGACGAACCCCACGTCGACACCGTCGGCCCGCAGTCGCAGGGCGCCGCGACGTCCCTCTCCTTCACGGGCGGCCCGACCGGCACGGTCGAGACGCGAACAGGTACCCGGGTACGCGCCGTCCGGTCGGTGGCCGTGGGGAGCGGAGGCGGCGGCGGCGATCTCGGCCTGGACCTCCCGGCGCGTGCATTAGCACGGGTAGGTACGACCATCGGCCACGAGGCGCTCGATGATCTCGCCGTGGCGGTCCCGGCCATCGGACTGACGCCTGACGGGTCCGTCGTGGTCGAGGCCGAGGGCGGTGAGGTCGGCCCGGGCGGAGGCCTCGTGCTCGGGGCGGGCGCCCGCCTCGTCGAGGTCCTCGATCCTCAAGCGGAAGCGGCTGCCGTCACCGCGGGCGAAGAGCCAGGCGACCAGAGCGGTGCGCAGGTTGCCGAGGTGCAGTGGCCCGGTCGGGCTCGGGGCGAATCGACCGTCGGGCACGGTGCTCAGAGTCGCGCCGTGATCTCGGTCCAGAGCGCGGCGAAGGCCTTGGCCGCCCGGCTGGACGGAGCGAAGGCGGCGACCGGCCCGCGATGCACCCCCATGCGTTCCACGTCGGTGGCCGATGGCACCTGCGTCGACAGCAGCTCGGGCCACTTCGACCGGAGATCCTCGACCTGTTCGCGATGCAACCGTTTGCGGGCATCGACCATCGAGAAGAAGCCGAGGATCCGGAGCTTCTTCACGACGTCGGGGTTGTCGGCCACGAAGGCCTCGAGCTGGTCGAAGGTGCGCGCCGAGAGAGTGGTCGGGACCACCGGGACGATGAGCGCGTCGGAGGCCCGAAAGACCGCCTCCGACGCCAGCGAGATGCTGGGCGGGCAGTCGAGGAACACGTAGTCGTAGTCACCCCGAAGGGGCGCCAGCAGCTTGCCCAGCCGCCCCAGCGGCTTCTTGGCCTCGTCGAGAAGCAGGTCGAGGTTGCGATACGAGAAGTCGGCAGGAACCAGGTCGAGGTTGTCGAAGTCGGTGCCCTTGATGGCCCGATCGAGCTCACGCCGACCTTGCACCAGAGCTTCCCCCCCTCCCTTCACCTTGGGCTTGACCCGGAAGTAGAAGGTGGCGGCGCCTTGCGGGTCGAGGTCCCACACCAGGACGCGGTGACCTTCCGAGGCGGCGCGATGGGCGAGGTTGACCGCCGCGGCGGTCTTCCCCACCCCGCCCTTGATGTTGTAGGTCGCAAGGATCTTCACCCGTCAGTGTCCTCCGGGATGTCGATGAGCCGGCGAAACACTCGCCGGATGTCGGGATGGTCGAACGTCGCGAAGCGTTCTGCGAAGCGGTGGCGAGCGGTCCGACCGCGGTCATCGAGGTGCTCGACGACCCCTCCCATGGCCAGAAGCGTCGCCGCGGCCACGTCGCCGCGGGCGAGGAGGGCATCGGCGAACCCGGCGAGGGCCACGGCCTGCACCTCGGTGTCCTGGAACTCGCCCAGGCAGTCCTGCAGCCCCTTCAGGGCCTTGACCGCCATGGCCACCTGCTGAGGATCGAGCAACGACCCGAAGCACTCGAGCAGGTAGCGGAGGCGCTTGGCGTCCTTGCGCAGGTCGTGCAGGGCCTCCGCCAGCGAGCCCTCGTCGATGCGTCGACCGTCACGGACGACGCGCTTCCAGGCCTTGGCCAGCCGCTGCGCCGCCACCAGGTTCCCTCGTTCGTTGGCCTCCGGCCCGGTTTCGACCCAGGGCCCTTCGAGGAAGTCCGGCCATTGCTCCACCAGGCTGGCGTAGCGATCCGAGGCCAGATCGGCCACGAGTTGCTCGTGGCTGCGCCGCTGTCGATCGATCAGCAGATCACGGAGCGGGGAGAGATCAGCGGCGCGCTCCGGTGGCAGCGTGGCCATCAGGGCGGGGAGGTCGAGGAGATGAACATCGGCGTCGCGGGTGGGGGTGGTGATGTCACCCAGCCACTTGAACTCGCCCCGCCACCGATCGCGGGCATCGGGCGCCAGCACGTCGACACCCTCCTGGAGCACGCTGCGGGTACGCCGCACCGCCACCCGGAAGTCGTGAAGGAACTCGCTGTCGGCGTCGGTCCGGGTCCCTTCGAGGTTGTCGGTCATGGTGGCGTTGAGGGTGACGAGGACCGTGCGCCACGCCGTCTCGGCATCGGCGTTGCGGTCGAGGGCCAAGCGCAGCTTCGAGCTGAGGTAGGCGGGAGAGCCGAGGGCCTGACGGGCCAGGTCGACCAGCGGCAACGGCAGCGGGCGGAGGGTGACCTGGGCCGCCAACAGCTCCCCGAGCGCGGTGGCCTCACGCCCATAGCCGCGAACCGGGAGGAGCTCGACGACCGAGGGGAGAGGGGCGCGACCCAACGGTGTGCTGTGGTCGAGCAGCACCCGAACGGTGGTCTTTCCCTCACCATCGAGCAACACCAGCGTGGTGAGTCGGCTCATCACCTCGGCCTGGGCGACGAGGGCCCGCATCTCGATGAGGTCGGCGAGACGTCGGCTACCAGACGCATCGGGTAGGTCGGAGGCGAACCTCGGTGGATCGGCTCCCACCGTCAGTTCGACAGCCGCGAGGGAGTCGCCCGAGACCACCGAGGTCCACAACAGGGTGGACGCCTTTCGTCCCCGTACCGGGGTGCGAATCTCCAGCGTCGTGCCCGTCGCCCCCAACCGGCCATCGGGGGTGTCGAGGAAGACCCGGCGGGCCGCGACACTGGCCACGGCGACGAGGCCGGCCCGCTCGGCGACCGCAGCCAACAGGGCCTCGGGGTCGCCGTCGGCCACGACCTCGAAGCGCTGGAGCTCGCTCAACCGCAACCCTTTCGCCGACAGGAACGGCCGAGACTACCGGCGACGTCGCCGGCCAGTGTCGGTCAGAGGGACGAGGAGTGGATCACCACCAAGCGCTCCTCGGTCATCTCCCGCGCCGCCCAGGCTGGGCCTTCGCGGGTGTTGCCCGAGTCGCGCAGGCCCCCGTAGGGCATCTGATCGGCCCGCCAGGTCGGGACCTCGTTGATCATCACCCCGCCGTAGTCGAGGGTGCGCGCCGCCAGCATGGCGGCGTCGAGGTCGGCGGTGAAGATGCCGGCCTGGAGCCCGTAGCGCGAGTCGTTGGCCAGACGGAGGGCTTCGCTCAACTCGTCGTAGGCCTGCACCCCGACGACCGGGCCGAACACCTCGGTGCGGCACACCTCCATCTCGGGCCGAACTCCCGACAGCACGGTGGGCCGCAGCAGCCCGTCGACGCCCTTGCCGCCACCGGCGGCAACGATGGCCCCTTCGGCCACGGCCTGCTCAATCCACGTATTCACCCGCTCCGTCTCGCCCGGGTTGATGAGGGCGCTCACCTGGGTGGCGTCGTCGGCCGGGTCGCCCACGACGAGCTCGCCCACGCGAGCGGCGAGGAGCTCGACGAAGTCGGCGGCCACGGACGAGTGCACGAAGACGCGCTGCACGGAGATGCACGACTGGCCGGCGAATGAAGTGGCCGCGAATGCGGCCTTGGCCGCCACCAGTTCGAGATCGGCCGAAGGCTCCACGATGAGAGGGGCGTTGTTGCCCAGCTCCAGCCCCACCCGCTTGTGCGGAACCTTGGCCCGGATGCCCCAGCCGACCGGCGGTGAGCCGGTGAAGGTGATCATGGCGACGTCGGGATGCTCGACCAGATGGTTCGCCGTCGAACCACCGGTGGTGACCACGTTGAGCCACCCGGCGGGGAGACCGCACTCGTCGAGCAACATGCCGGCCAGGGCCAGCGCCGACAACGGCGTGGCCGACGCCGGCTTGAGGACGACCGGGCACCCGGCGGCGATGGCCGGACCCAGCTTGTGGACCACCAGGTTCACGGGGAAGTTGAAGGGCGAGATGGCGGCGACCACACCGATCGGGACCCGCATCACGAATCCCAGCTTGTGCTCTCCGGCCGCGGACGCGTCGAGAGGGATGGTTTCACCGGTGAGCGTGCGGGCGATGGCGGCGGAGAAGCGGAAGGTGTCGACGGCCCGGCTCACCTCGACCCGGGCGGTAGCGATCGGCTTGGCGGCCTCGGCGGTGATGCGCTGGGCGAACTCCTCGTGCCGGGCGGCGAGCCGCATGGCGGCCGCATCGAGGATCTCGGCGCGCTGCCACGCCGGTAGCGGGCCGGCGTCGCGTCGGGTCACCGCCGCGGCCACTGCGGCGTCGATGTGGGCCTCGGTGCCGACCGGCACCCGGCCCACCTCACGCCCGTCGTAGGGCGAGCACACCACCGAGACTTCGTCGGTGGTCACCGCGTCGGATCCGATGAGCATGGGAGTCACGTCAGCCACAAAGCACTCCTTGAGTCACTGGTTGCGCGGGAAACCGAGGTCGGGGCCCCGCTCGACCACCTCGGGCCAGCGGGCGGTGACCACCTTCTCACGGGTATGGAAGCGCACGCCCTCGGCGCCGTGCACCTTGGTGTCGCCGAACAGCGATGCGCCCCATCCCCCGAAGGAGTGGTAGGCGACCGGTACGGGGATGGGAACGTTGATGCCCACCATCCCGGCGTCGACCTCGATCTGGAAGCGCCGGGCCGCGGCGCCGTCGCGGGTGAACAGCGCCACACCGTTGCCGAAGGGGCTGTCGTGCACCAGCTCGAGGGCCCGCTCGAGGGTCGGCACGCGCACGACGCAGAGGACGGGTCCGAAGATCTCCTCGGCCCAGATCCGCATGTCGGGGGTGACGTGGTCGAACAGGCAGGGCCCGAGCCAGAAGCCGTCCTCGGCGCCGACGACGGTGGCTCCTCGCCCATCGACCACGAGCTGGGCGCCCTCCTCGACCCCGAGGTCGACGTAGCCGACCACCCGGTCGCGATGCGTCGCCGTGACCAACGGGCCCATGTCGACGCCGGGGGTGCGGCCGTCGGCGATCACCAGGCCTCGCGCTCTCTCGGCGATGGCGGCCACGAGGTCGTCGGCGATCTCGTCGATCGCGACGACGACGGAGATGGCCATGCACCGCTCCCCGGCCGAGCCGTACCCGGCGCTCACTGCGCCGTCGGCGGCCGCATCGAGATCGGCGTCGGCCAGCACGACCATGTGGTTCTTGGCCCCGCCGAGCGCCTGCACACGCTTGCCGGCGCCCATCGCCGTGACGGCCACGTGGCGGGCTATGGGCGTGGAACCGACGAAGCTGACCGAGCGGATCTCGGAGTGCTCGATGAGCGCGTTGACGGTGTCGGCGTCGCCCTGGACGACGTTCAGGACCCCGGGGGGAAGACCGGCCTCGGTGAACCATCGGGCCATCAGCACCGAGGCCCCGGGGTCGCGGTCGCTGGGCTTGAGCACGAAGGTGTTGCCACAGGCGATGGCCACAGGGATCATCCACAACGGCACCATGACCGGGAAGTTGAACGGGGTGATGCCGAGGGCCGGGCCCACCGGCTGGCGGACGGTCCACACGTCCACATCGGTGGAGACCTGCTCGCTGTGGGTGCCCTTCAGCATCGAACCGAGGCCGCAGGCGAACTCGACGACCTCGATGCCCCGGCCCACCTCGCCGAGGGCGTCTGAAAGCACCTTGCCGTGCTGGGCGGTGATGACCGTAGCCAGTTCCTCCCGCCGTTCGTGGAGGATCTCGCGGTAGGCGAACAGCACCTTCGTGCGGGCGGCCAGCGACGAATAACGCCAGCCGTCGCCGAAGGCCCGGCGGGACGACTCGACGGCGATGGCCACGTCGTCGGACTCGGCCAGGCGCACCTCGGCCGCAACCGCTCCAGTGGCGGGGTCGAACACCGCGCCGGTGCGTTCGGAGCCTCCGGACCACGACGCCCCGTCGATCCAATGCTCGATGATTCCCGCGGTGACGCCGGATTCGCTTGCCATTCTTTCAGTGTGCCACTGATTCCTTTGTCACCAAGCGGCTGCACCGCGGTTTCGGTCGTCTCGCCCGTCCAGGGCATCTACCATGCCCGCCGTGGCTGCCCGCCGGTCCTCCGACTTCCGACTCGCCGTCCTGTGGCACGACCGGGCCGAGCCCCCGACCGTGCCGATCGCCCCGCTCCCGGGCCACGCCGACGTCGTGGTGGTGGGCGGTGGCTACGGGGGGCTGGCCGCCGCCCGCCGGCTGGCCGCCGCGGGGCGCCACACCGTGGTTCTCGAAGCCGATGCGCTGGGGCGAGGGGCCAGCACCCGCAACGGCGGGATGGTCATCCCCGAGCTGAAGGCGGGTCCGGTCACGCTGCAACGCCATTACGGCCCGCTGGGGCTCCGGATGCACCACGAGATCGGCGAGGCCTTCGACCACATCGAGCAACTGATCGCCGACGAGAGCATCGACTGCGACTACGAGCGCACCGGCCAGCTCTATCTGGCCCACAACGAGCACAGCGTCACCACGCTGCGTCACCTGGCCCACGAGCACCTGACCATCGGTGACCCGGTGCTGTTTCTCGAACGCGGAGAACTGGCGGGCGAGGTCGGCTCCGACGCCTTCACCGCCGGAGTCGTGCTGCCCCGCACCGGAGGTCTCGACCCCGCCCGGTACCACGCCGGCCTCACCCGGTTGGCACTCGCCGCCGGTTCCGAGATCCACGAACGAACACGCGCCATCGAACTCAGCCCCGGGCCGAACGGCGCGACGTCGGTGCGCACCGAGCGGGGCACCATCGAAGCCAGGGATGTGATCGTCGCCACCAACGCCACTTGCGACGACCTGGTTCCCACCCTGCGCCGCCGGGTCCTGCCGATGGGCAGCTTCATCATCGCCACCGAGGTACTGCCGACGGAGGTACTCGCCGCCGTCACCCCCACGCGGCGGATGATGGTCGACACCAAGAACCTGCTGTTCTACTGGCGGGCCACCCCCGATGGGCGCATCGCTTTCGGGGGCCGCAAGTCCCTGGTCCCCACCACCGTCGACGAGGCCGCCGACTTCCTCTACGAGGCCATGGTGCGCATCCACCCGATGCTCGAAGGCGTGGCCATCGATCGCGCCTGGGGGGGGTCGGTCGCGCTCACCCTCGACCGGATGCCCCACGTGGGTCGAGCCGGCGGAGCGTGGTACCTCACGGGCTGCAACGGCTCGGGCGTCGCGCTCATGACCTGGCTCGGCCATGCCGTGGCCGGCACGGTGCTGGGCGAGCAGCCGCCACCCTCGTTCACCGAACTGCCGTTCCGACCCCTGCCCCTGGGACGATTGCGCCGGCAATGGATTCCGGTGGCGGGTCGTTGGTTCCAGTGGGAGGACCAACGCCGCTGACCACTGGCGACCAGCCGACCGGCAGGCTCAGTGGGGCAGATCGCGGAACGGCGTGGTGCGGTCGTTGCTCGGCTCCCGGGGCAGGCCCAGCACCCGTTCGCCCACGATGTTGCGCTGCACGTCCTCGGTGCCGCCGCCGATGCGGGCCATCCACTGGCCCATGAACACCATCGACTGCCAGTAGCCGTCGTCGGGAGCGTCGTCTCCCCACAACATGCCGGACGGACCCTGGATGGCCTCGACCAGGTCACCCTGAAAGGCCAGCCGATCGGACACGGCGATCTTCATCACCGACACCTCGGGGCCCGGAGCCACGCCCTTGCTCGCCGCGGTGCGCACCCGGTACCCCATGTACCGACCGATCTCGAAGCTCGTGTAGAGCTGAGCCAGGCGTTGGCGGAAGGTCGGGTCGTCGGTGACCCCGAAGCGGCGGGCCAGGCCGAGCACGCTGCCGAACCCGCCCATGTGCCCCGAACCGATGTCGGCCCGCTCGCTGGTGAGGGTGGTCATGGCCACCCCCCAGCCACCGTTCTCGGGGCCGAGCAGGTTGGCCACCGGCACCCGCACGTCGGTGAGGAACACCTCGTTGAACTCGGCGGCCCCGGTGGCCTGGCGCAACGGGCGCACCTCGACACCGGGCGTGCGCATGTCAAGCAGCAGGTAGCTGATGCCCTTGTGCTTCGGGGCGTCGAGGTCGGTGCGCACGAGCAGCATCCCCCAGTCGGCCACATGGGCCGACGAGGTCCAGACCTTCTGGCCGTTGACCACGAACTCCTCACCGTCGCGCACGGCGCGACAAGCCAGGGAGGCCAGGTCGGACCCGGCATTGGGTTCGCTGAAGAGCTGGCACCACACCTGATCGCCGTGCAGGATCGGGTTCAGGAAGTCGAGCTTCTGTTGCTCGCTGCCGTGCACGACGATGCTCGGCCCCACCATGCCCGTGGCCTGGGCGAACATGCCGGTGGCCACGTCGAACTTCGACTCCTCCTCGAGGAAGATGCCCTGCAAGAGACCGGTGAGACCGCGGCCGCCGTACTCGACGGGCCAGGTGAGCCCGGCCCAACCGGCTTCGGCCTTCGTGCGCTGCCAGTCCCGGCAGGCCTTCACATGGGCCTCTTCGTCGGCGGCCATCGTGCTCATGACCACCCGCATCCGGCTCGGGTCCTTGGGCTCGGCGTGCTGGCTCAGGAAGGCCCGGCACTCGCCACGGAAGGCCGCTTCCTCCGGCGTCTCATCGAAGTTCACTGCGGTCCCCCTCGTGCGTTCGGGAAACCATCATGCCGCGCTGAAAGGAGCCGCACCCAAACGAGCGCTCGGTTTCAGCGACCCGTCCAACGCGGCTCGCGGCGGTCGAAGAAGGCGTTCACACCCTCGACGGTGTCGGCCGACGACACGATGACCGCCTCGGCCACCCCGGTGAGCTGCCAGCCGTGGGCGTCGGAGTCGACGCGGAGCCCGTCGAGGATCCGCATCGTCTCGCGCACGGCCACCGGGCCGTTGCGACAGATCCGCTCGGCCAGAGCCACCGCCTCGGCCAACGCCTGGCCCGGGGCGGTGACACGACTCACGAAGCCGAGCCGCTCGGCCCGCTCGGCGTCGATCGGGTCCCCGGTGAGCAGCAGTTCGTGGGCCACGTTCTGGGGTAGGGCCCGCACCGACCGGAACACCCCGGCACAGATCGGCACCAGGCTGCGCTGCACCTCGGGTAGTCCGAACCGGGCGGTGGTGGATGCCACCACGAGGTCGCAGGCCAGCACGATCTCCATGCCCCCTCCGAAGGCCGGGCCCTCGACCGCGGCGATCAGCGGAGTGAGGCGATGCCGACGGATGATGCCGTACTGCCCGCCCCGGTCGGTCGACGACATGCCGGCGCGCAGGTCGGTGCCGGCCGAGAACACCGTCGGCGTTCCGGTGATGACCCCGGCCCACAGCTCGGGATCGTCGTCGAGCTGGTCGAGGGCGGCGCCGATCCCCTCGGTGATCGGGGGATCGATGGCGTTGCGCTTGTGCTCGCGCTCGATGTGCACCACGAGCACCCGGCCCTGCACCTCGGTCCAAACCGTCGTTGCGTCGTCAGCCACGTTCGCCTCCCCCGGCGTTGCCGAGGACGATCATGGCAGGTCCGCCGGGCGCGCCACTGTGCGGCGAGGCGCCGGTCAGTGCTTGATCATGACGTGCTTGAGCTCGGTGTAGGCCTCGACGGCGTAGAGCGACATGTCCTTGCCGTAGCCGCTGTTCTTGAAGCCGCCGTGGGGCATCTCGGAGATGATCGGGATGTGGTCGTTCACCCACACCGTGCCGAACATGAGGGCCTTGGACATGCGCATGGCCCGACCCACGTCGCGGGTCCACACCGAGGCGGCCAGGCCGTAGTCGACGCCGTTGGCCCACTCGATGGCCTGGGCCTCGTCGCGGAAGCGCTGCACCGACACGACCGGCCCGAAGACCTCGCGCTGCACGATCTCGGCGCCCTGGTCGGGGTTGGCCACGACCGTGGGGGCGTAGAAGAAACCGGGACGGTCGAGGGCGGCGCCGCCCACGGTGACCTCGGCCCCACCCTCGACGGCGCGTTCGACCATGCCCGCCACCCGCTCGCGCTGCTGGGCCGAGATGACCGGGCCCATGGCCGTGTCGGGGTCGGCGGGGTCGCCGGTGGCGATGGCGCCGACAGCCGCGGTCAGTCCGGAGACGACCTCGTCGAAGATGCCGGGACCGACGACGACGCGGCACGGGGCGGTGCAGTCCTGGCCGGAGTTGTAGTACGAGCCTTCGGCCAGGCACGCCACCAGAGCCTCGACGTCGGCGTCGTCGAACACGACGACGGGAGCTTTGCCGCCGAGCTCGAGGTGCACCCGCTTCAGGGTGTCGGCGGCGTTGCGGGCGATCATCTTGCCGGTCGACACGTCGCCGGTGAGTGACAGCATGGCGATACCGGGATGGCGCACGATGGCATCGCCGGCCGTCTCGCCCTGACCGGTGACCACGTTGAACACGCCGGGGGGGAGGATGCCCTCGGTGAGCTCGGCCAGCTTGAGGGCGCTGAGCGGGGTGAGCTCGGACGGCTTCAGGATGAAGGTGTTGCCCGCGGCCAACGCCGGGCCGAGCTTCCACATGGCCATGTTGAGCGGGTAGTTCCACGGGGCGATGCCGGCCACCACGCCGAGCGGGTCACGCCGCAGCATCGAGGTGTGGTCCTCCAGGTACTCGCCGGCGGCCATGGCCTGCATGGTGCGGGCGGCGCCGGCGAAGAAGCGCAGGTTGTCGACGGTGAGGTCGAACTCGAAGTCGATGATCGACAGGGGCTTGCCCACGTTGTTCATCTCGAGCGTCTTGAGTTCGTCGAGGTTCTCCTCGACCCGCGCCGCCAGCGCCAACAGGGCCTCGGAACGCTCCCGCGGGGTGGCTGCCCCCCACTCCACGAAGGCGGCGGCGGCAGCAGTGACGGCAGCATCGACATCGGCGGCCCCGCTCGACGCCACCTCGGCGATCACCTCGCCGGTGGCCGGCGCCAGCACCTCGTCCACCGCGGCATCGGTCGCGGGGACCCACGACCCCCCGATGAAGTTCTGATGGGCCACGCTGACTCCTTCGTCGTGCCGGATCGGACCGGCGAATGTTGGGCCACGACCGTGAACCAACGCAAGCGATTCCGTTGCCGGCAGATGGACGAAGTGACGAATCGCTTGCCAAACGGCGAAATCTTCTGAGAATCTGAACGCCTGAACGTACCGCCAGGTCGTCAGGATCACCGCAGGGAGCCGAAAGCTGACCGGGAAGCCGAGCGCCGAGAGCCCTACCATGCCGGGGGGGAAGGCCGTGATCGAGATCGATCACGTGTCGAAGCGCTTCGGCGACTTCACGGCCGTGCACGATGCCCATTTCGACATCGCCGAGGGCGAGTTCTTCTCGATGCTCGGGCCGTCGGGCTGCGGCAAGACCACGACGCTGCGCATGATCGCCGGCTTCGAGACCCCCACGTCGGGGGCCATCCGCCTCGAGGGCACCGACGTCTCACGGGTGCCCCCCAACCGGCGCGACGTCAACACCGTGTTCCAGCAGTACGCCCTGTTCCCGCACATGACCGTGGCCGACAACGTGGCTTTCGGCCCCCGGTCCCGCAAGGTCTCCAAGGCCGAGACGACGAAGCGGGTCAAGGAACTGCTCGAGGTCGTGCGCCTCTCCGACTTCGCCCACCGCCGCCCCGCCCAACTTTCGGGCGGCCAGCAGCAACGGGTGGCCCTGGCCCGCGCCCTGGTCAACCTGCCCAAGGCGCTGCTCCTCGACGAGCCCCTCGGTGCCCTCGACCTGAAGCTCCGCCACGCCATGCAGTTCGAGCTCAAGCGCATCCAGCGCGAGGTGGGCATCACCTTCGTGTACGTCACCCACGACCAGGAAGAGGCGCTCACCATGAGCGACCGGATCGCGGTGATGTCCGACGGCCACGTCGAGCAGATCGGCACCCCCACCGAGATCTACGACGTTCCCGGGTCGGTGTTCGTGGCCGGTTTCATCGGCCAGGCCAACCTCTGGCCCGGCACGGTGACCGAACGCACCGGTGGGCGGGCAACCTTCACCACCTTCGGTGGTGTCGCGCTGCCGGCTACCTGCCGAGCCGGAACCGTCCAGGCCGGTCAAGCCGGCACGCTGATGGTGCGCCCCGAACGGGTGGCCGTTTCCACCTCCGAACCTCACGGCGAGGGCGCACGGGTGCCGGCCACCATGACCGACCTCACCTTCCAGGGGCCCGTCGTACGCCTGGTGCTGGAGGCCCCCGACACCAGTCCGATCGTGGCCCACATCGGCCACGACGTGGCCCTTCCCCTCCTACGACCCGGCGATCCGGTCTGGGCCACGTGGGCCGCCGACGCCGCCTGCGTACTGCCCCCCGCTGCCGACAACGCCGCCCTCACCAATGACGACGTCGTCATCGACGGCTGAGGACCCTTCTTCCCCACCCAAGGAGCACCCGATGGCCCGACCTGAGCACGACCCTCGCATCCTCGCTGCGCTCAACGCCCAGCGTCCGTCCCGTCGCCGATTCCTCGGGATGAGCGGCGTGGCGCTGGGGGGCCTCGCCCTCGGGCCCGCCCTGCTGGCCGCCTGCGGGAGCGACAGCTCCACCTCGAGCGGGACCACCAGTGCCGGCGGCGGCGGCGGAAGCTTCACGATGCTGAACTGGCCCTTCTACATCGAGAACGACCTGCCTGAGAGCTCGGTGCTGCTGACTGGTTTCACCGGCAGCACCGGCATCACGGTCGACTACCAGACCGTCATCGACTCCAACGAGGACTTCAACACCAAGTACGCCGAGACGCTGGCGTCGGGCGAAGGCATCGGGGCGGACCTCATCGTGCTGACCTCGTGGAACTGCGCCGACTACATCAAGGAAGGTTGGGTGAAGAACTTCGACCCCGCCAGCTTCCCCAACAAGGCCAACGTGATCGAGCGACTGGCCAACCCCACATGGGACCCGGGCCGAGCGGCCTCGATCCCCTGGGCGATCGGCCAGACCGGCCTCGCCTATTACCCGGACAAGGTCGGCGGGGAGATCACCGACGTCAACGCCATCTTCGACCCCAAGTTCGCCGGGCGGGTCACCGTGCTCGACGAGATGCGCGACACGGTGGGACTCGTGCTGCTCGGGCAGGGCATCAACCCCGAGACGGCCACGACCGACCAGATGCTGGCGGCCGTCGCCAAGATCGGCGCCGCCCGCGACGCCGGGCAGTTCCGCAAGATCACCGGCAACAGCTACGTCGAGGACCTCCAGCTCGGCGACGCCTGGATCTCGGTGGCGTGGTCGGGCGATGCCGCCAGCCTCATCGCCGAGGACGAGAACCTGGCCTGGGTGATCCCGGAACAGGGCGGCATGCTGTGGGTCGACAATGCCATGGTGCCTGTCGGGGCGAAGAACCAGGCCAACGCCGAGGCCCTGCTCGACTACCTCTACCAGGCCAGCGCAGCGGGGCCCTTCTACGAGGCCATCAGCTACATCCCGCCGGTCGCCGGCGCCGAAGCGGAGATGACCCCCGAGGGCCGTGTGAGCCCGTTCATCGTGCCGCCGGCCAGCCCGCCGCTCTACGAGTTCGAGATCCTCACGCCCGAGCAGACCGAAGAGGTCAGCCGCGCCTTCACTGCGGCCACACAGCAATAGACGAGGGCACTCGAATGGCTCGTACCGCCGAGGTCGACGACACCGCCAGCTTGCGGGCCCGGCACTGGTGGGTTCCCTACGCCCTGCTGGCGCCCGGCGCGCTGTGGTTGATCGTCTTCTTCGTGGTGCCGCTGTTCAGCATGAGTCGCTTGTCGTTGGAGGACGGGGGTCTGGCCAACTACGCCAACGTCATCTCCGACAACAGCACCGTGATCGTGAGGACCTTCGTCTACGCGGGCCTGGCCACGATCATCGCCTTGGCCATCGGCTACCCGTTGGCCTACGTGATCGCCCTCAAGGGCGGAAGGTTCAAGACCCTGCTGCTGGCGCTGGTCGTCGTGCCCTTCTTCGTGACCTACCTGGTACGCACGCTGGCGTGGCGGATCCTGCTGCTGGAGGACGGACCGGTCGTCGGTGCGGCCCGGACGCTGGGCATCCTCGGCGACGACCAGGCCATCGTCGGTAGTCCGTTCGCGGTGGTCCTGGCCCTGGCCTACAACTTCCTGCCGTTCATGGTGCTGCCCATCTACGTGAGCCTCGAGAAGATCGACGTGCGTCTGCTCGACGCAGCGTCCGATCTCTACTCGACACCATGGCGGGCGTTCCGCAAGATCACCCTGCTGTTGTCGCTTCCGGGCGTGTTCGCGGGGACGCTGCTCACGTTCATTCCCGCCGCCGGCGACTTCGTGAACGCCGAACTGTTGGGCTCCGAGCGGACCGTGATGATCGGAAACGTGATCGAGGCGAACTTCGGCAAGGAGTTCTTCCGGCCCGAGCTCTCGGCCCTGTCGTTCATGCTGATGGCCATCATCCTCGTCGGGGTCATCGTCTACGCCCGGCTGCTGGGCACCGAGGAGCTGGTGTGACCGCCGTCGTCGATCGCCCGGAAGCCGTCCCGGCGGCCGGCCCCGAAGGGCCCGACGAGCCCGGTGGTCCTCGGCCCAGTGCTCCCCCGTCTCGTCAGTGGGCCAACAAGCTCGGCGGGTTCGCACTGTGGGCGTGGGCCATCGCCGGACTGATCTTCATCCTGGCGCCCATCCTCGTCACCATCCTCTTCTCGTTCAACAATCCTGTCGGCCGGTACAACTACACCTGGAACGAGTTCTCGCTCGACGCCTGGACCGACCCCTTCCGCTACCCGGATCTGGCCGATGCGCTGTCGTTGAGCCTGAGAGTGGCGGCGGTGGTGACGGTCATCTCAACCGTCCTCGGGACCCTGATGGGCCTGGCGCTGGTGAAGTACCGCTTCCGGGCCAAGGGCATCGTGGGCGGGATCTTGATCCTGCCCCTCACGATGCCCGAGGTGGTGCTGGGGTTCTCACTGCTCACCCTGTTCGTGACGGTGAACTGGACCCGGGGTTTCGTCACCATCATCATCGCCCAGGTGATGTTCTCGATCAGCTACGTCGCCGTCACGGTACGGGCGCGCATCCGCGGGTTCGACTGGCGCCTCGAGGAGGCGGCCGCCGACCTCGGCGCAGGGCCGTGGCGCACCTTCGTGCGGATCACGCTGCCGATCATCGCCCCCGGTGTGGTGGCGGCGGCGCTGCTCACGTTCGCCCTGAGCCTCGACGACTTCATCATCACCTACCTGAACTCGGGCCTGTCCGAGACGTTCCCGATCAACGTCTGGATCACCAAGCGCAGCCGCATCCCTCCGCAGATCAACGTGTTCACCACCACCCTCCTGCTGGTCAGCATCCTGATCGCCGTGGCCGTCCTCTACTGGAGCCACCGCCAGGGCCGCAAGCTCGCCGCCCCGGGCGGCCGATCCAACGATTAACCATCCATAAGTCACCATGGAATCGACGGCACAGACTGGGTTCCCCAACTGATTCACGCACGAAATGGCGTGGAGACAATGGAATCCGTTGCATCAGACCTCGCGGGCAGCCATACTCTCTGCCATCCGACCCGGCGCCGACCACGTGTGTCTGCGCCCCGCACTGGAGCAACCATGACGACGTCGCCCGAAGAGCTCCGCCACCTCGCCTCCGAGCACCTGTGGGGGCAGTTCTCCCGCCTCGCCCCCGACGACATCACTCCGATCATGGACCACGGTGAGGGCTGTTACGTCACCGACACCGACGGCAAGCGCTACCTCGACGGGCTGTCCGGGCTGTTCACCGTGCAGGTCGGTCACGGCCGGGCCGAGCTCGCCGCCGTCGCCGCCGCCCAGGCCGAGAAGCTGGCGTACTTCCCGCTGTGGACCTACGCCCACCCCAACGCCATCGAGTTGGCGGCGCGGCTGGCCCACCTGGCCCCCGGCGACCTCAACCGGGTCTTCTTCACCACCGGTGGCGGCGAGGCCGTCGAGTCGGCGTGGAAGCTCGCCCGTCAGTACTTCAAGACCATCGGCCAGCCGAGCCGGGTGAAGGCCATCGGGCGTCACCTCGCCTACCACGGCACCACCATGGGGGCCCTGGCCATCACCGGCATCCCCTCGTTCCGCGAGCCGTTCGAACCCCTCACCCCCGGCACCGCTCACGCTGCCAACACCAACGCCTACCGGTGCTACTTCTGCGCCGCGGCCGGTAACGGCTGCAACCTCGGCTGCGCCGACGACATCGAGGAGGTCATCCTCCGCGAAGGTCCCGACACCGTGGCCGCAGTGTTCATCGAGCCGGTGCAGAACGCCGGCGGCTGCTTCACCCCGGCCGACGGCTACTTCACCCGGGTGCGCGAGATCTGCGACCGCTACGGGGTCCTGCTGGTGTCGGACGAAACGATCTGTGCCTTCGGTCGCCTCGGCGCCATGTTCGCCTGCGAACGGTTGGGCTACCAGCCCGACATCATCACCTCGGCCAAGGGGCTCACGTCCGGGTACTCGCCCCTCGGGTGCATGATCGTCAGCGACCGCCTCGCCGAGCCCTTCCTCGAACCCGGAGCCTCGTTCCTACACGGCTACACCTTCGCCGGTCACCCGGTCAGCACCGCAGTGGCCATGGCCAACCTCGACATCATGGAACGCGAGAACCTCATCGAGGGTGTGCGCGAGAACGAGGCCGCGTTCCGTGCCGCCCTCGACGGCCTCCGCGACCTGCGCATCATCGGCGACATCCGCGGCATGGGGTTCTTCTACGGGATCGAGATGGTGAAGGACCCGATCACCAAGGAGACGTTCAGCGAGGAAGAGGGTGAGCTGCTGCTGCGGGGTTTCCTGTCGAAGCGCCTGCTCGAGCTCGGTCTCATCTGCCGAGCCGACGACCGCGGCGACCCGGTCATCCAACTGTCACCGCCGCTGATCGCCCGCCAGGAGCAGTTCGACGAGATCGCCGCCATCCTGCGCACCGCCCTCACCGAGGCCATGGACCTGCTGGGCATGGACCACACCGCCGGACCGGCCCCCGTGGCCGTCACCGACCCCGCCCTGGTCCGATGAGCGCCCCACTGACCGTCGGCGTCCCCACCGAGATCAAGCTCGAGGAGGGTCGCGTCGCCCTCACGCCCGACGGCGTGCGCGAACTGCTGCACCACGGGGTCAGTGTTCTGGTGCAGACCGGAGCCGGGGAGGAGTCATCCATCCCCGACGATGACTATCGGGTCGCGGGGGCCACGATCGTCCCCACGGCCGCCGACGTGTGGGCCGACGCCCAACTCGTGTGCAAGGTGAAGGAGCCCCTCGCCGACGAGTTCGGTTACTTCCGGCCCGGGCTGGTGCTGTTCACCTACCTGCACCTCGCCGCCTACCCGAAGGTGGGCGATGCCCTCCTCGAACACGGGGTCACCGGCATCGCCTACGAGACCGTGCATGCCCGTGACGGCTCGTTGCCCCTGCTCGCCCCCATGAGCGAGGTCGCCGGCCGCATGAGCATCCAGGTCGGCGCCCACTTCCTCGAGCGCCACAACGGAGGGCGCGGGGTGCTGCTGGGCGGTACCCCCGGAGTGCGCCCAGCGCGAGTGGCCGTGATCGGAGCCGGCAACGTGGGCTGGAACGCGGCGTGGATGGCCGCTGGCTTGATGGCCGAGGTGGACCTGCTCGACAAGAACGCCGAGCGCCTCCGCTACGTCGACCAGATCCAGATGGGTCGCGTCACCACCCTCACCTCCAACGTCGGGATGGTCGAGCGGGTGGTAGCCGAGGCCGATCTCGTGATCGGCGCCGTGCTGGTACCCGGGGGAAGAGCGCCCACGGTGGTCACCGAGGCCATGGTGCGGTCCATGAAGCCGGGCGCCGTGATCGTCGACATCGCCGTCGACCAGGGCGGGTGCGTCGAGACCACCCACGAGACCACCCACACCGACCCTGTGTTCGAACGCCACGGGGTGCTGCACTACGCCGTGGGCAACATGCCCGGCGCCGTGCCCCACACGTCGACCCACGCCCTCACCAACGCCACCCTGCCCTACCTGGCCGAGGTCGCCCGTCTGGGCCCGGCGGCGGCGGCGCGACGCGACGAAGGCCTCGCCCTCGGAGTGAACACGACCGGAGGGGCGGTCGTGAACCACGCGGTGGCGGAGGCGCTCGGCATCGCCTGTGCCGAGGTGCACCAGGCCTTGGCGCTCGCGGCGACTCCATGACATCGCCCCCGCCCTGCGACCGGGAGTGGCCGCCTCGACCCTGCTCGGCCCAGGCTGGTCCGTTGAGGGCGCACCCATGAAGGCCACTCGACGCTCCGACATCCCGAGCCGGCGTCCCACCCCCCTCCCGGCACGTGTCGAGGTCGACGACATCGACAAGGCGATCATCCGTGAGCTCCAGGTCGACGGGCGCATGCCTTACACCAAGCTCGGCGAGTTGGTCGGGCTGTCGCAGGCCGCGGTTCGCCAACGGGTGCAGCGGCTCATCGAGAGCGGAGCCATGCAGGTGGTGGCGGTCACCGACCCGCTGGCGGTGGGGTTCGCCATGGAGGCCATGATCGCGGTGTCGGTCGAGGGCGACCTACGCGACGTGGCCGACACCCTGGCTGCGGTACCCGAGGTCACCTACCTGGTCATCACCACCGGCCGCTACGACCTGCTGGTCGAGGTGGTGTGCGAGAGCACCGACGACCTGTTCACCCTGGTGAACGACGTGGTGCGAGCCACCCCGGGGGTGGTGCACGCCGAGACCCTGACCTACCTGCACGTGGCCAAACAGTCGTACTCGTGGGGGACCCGCTGACCGCCCGCTGCTGAGCGTCGGAGACCGCCCGTTCACGCGGTGGCGTCGACGAGGGCCTCGCCGAGCGCGGAGAAGCACAGATCGAGGTCGGCGTCGTCGATCACCAGGGGCGGGCAGAACGCCACTGCTCCAGTGCCGATCGGTCGGGCGATCACCCCTCGGGCCAGCAGTCCGGCCCGCACGTCGAGGGCGCTGACCTCCGGGTGCATCCCCACCGCCCACACCGCGCCGGCACCACGGGCCTCGGCCACCAGACCTTTGTCGGCCAAGGCCCCGAGGCCTTCGGCGAATCGAGCCGCCAGATGGGGCACGCGCTCGAACAGGCCATCGGCCTCGAGCACCTCGATGTTGGCCGTTCCGACCGCGCACGCGGTGGGGTGCCCCGAGTAGGTGAAACCGTGGCGCAGGATGAAGGCGGGATCGGCCTCGAGCGCGTCGAGCACGGCCCGGCCCACGACCACTCCGCCAAGGGGTAGGTATCCGGACGTGCAGCCCTTGGCAAAGGTGATGAGGTCAGGAGTGACCCCGTAGTGCTCGGCCCCGAACCACGAGCCGAGACGCCCGAACGCAGTGATGACCTCGTCGAACACCAGCAGGGCGCCGTGCTCGTCGCAGAGCTCTCGCAGCCGGGCCAGGTACCCGGGCGACGGGGGGTACACCCCGCCGGCGCCCTGCACGGGCTCGGCCAGTACCGCGACGATCTCGTGGCCCCGGGCGGCGAAGAGGGCCTCGATCTCGGCCAGATCGTGGCTGGCGACCCGGTGCACCTTCGGCAACAACGGCCCGAAGTGCTCCTGGTTGAGGGGGAGCCCCCCGGCCGACAACCCGCCGTAGGTGACACCGTGGTAGGCGTTGTGGCGGCCGACGACGAGCTGGCGCTCGGGATGGCCCTGGAGCGAAAAGGTGAGCCGGCTCAGCTTGATGGCGGTGTCGACGGCCTCCGACCCCGATGACGTGAGGAACACCCGGGCGCCGGGCAGCGGCGCCCGTTCGGCCACGAGCGCGCTGAACCGTTCGGCCGGCTCGTTGGTGAAGATGTCGAACGTGTTGTAGGCGGCGATGGCCTGCATCTGTTGGTGGGCGGCCTCGACGAGCTCGGAGCGGCCATGGCCGACGGCGCAGTACCAGAGGCTGGCCAACCCGTCGACGTAACGGCGGCCACGGTCATCCCAGACGGCGGCGCCCTCACCCCGCACGATGGTGATGAAGTCGCTGGCCTCGGCGGCGGGCCGGGCGAAGGGATGCAGGAACGCGGTGGGGGCCAAGGGTCACCTCGGGTCGGACCGCCCCGGCGGGCGGCAGACCCAAGTCTGCCTCGCTCCGACCCCGGCGTGGCCGGTCGGTAGCCTCGGGTCATGGGTCAGACCGAGGCGCGATTGCGGTTGGGCGTGTACCCGGGTTCCTTCGATCCCGTGACCATCGCCCATCTGCACGTGGCCGAGATCGCGGTCGAGACCTGTGGCCTCGACCGGCTGGAGCTGAACATCTCGGTGGCCACGCTGGGCAAGGACGACCACGTCCTCACTCCGGTCGCCGAGCGGTTGGGCCACCTACACGCACTGGTCGCGGACCGCCCGTGGCTGGGCGCTCGCTCCACCACGGCCAGCTTGTTGGCCGACGTGGCCGAGGGCTTCGACGTGCTCGTGGTGGGCGCCGACAAGTGGCACCAGTTGCTCGACGTGGCCTGGTACGGCTCGGTTGCGGCCCGCAACGCCGCGCTGGCCCGGCTGCCCGTGGTGGCCGTGGCCCCGCGGGCCGGCTGGACCCTTCCCGGCGACGACGCCGCGGCGGCGCCCCCTGCGGGTGTCGAGGTCGTGGTGCTGCCAACCGATCCCGTCCATCACCACGTCTCCGCCACCGCCGTGCGCGAAGGGCGCCACGACTGGCGAGCGACCTCCTGACCAACGGTCGCCCCATGGGGCCCGGTGTCGTGCGGGGTGCCACCGGGGTCGGGGACGGCCCCGATACCGTCGGCGCCATGCGCGTCGCCGCGGTGCAACTCCAGTGCGTTCCGGACGCAGCAGAGGTCCGCACCCGGGCCGCGGGCATGGTCGAACGGGCGGTCGACGAGGGTTCCACGCTGGTGGTGCTGCCCGAGTTGTTCGCATCGCTCGGCCGGCGGTCCGACATGGTCGCGGCGGCCGAGCCGCGACACGGCCCCACCGTGCGCTGGGCCTCGGCTCTCGCCTCAGCCCATGGGTGCTGGCTGGTGGCCGGGAGCTTCGTGGAACGCGCCGACGATGGTCGGCTCTTCAACACCGCGTGCCTGCTCGACACCGACGGCGTACTCGTGGCGTCGTACCGCAAGATCCACCTGTTCGACGTCACCGTCGACGGCGCCACGACCCGCGAGTCCGACACCTTCGCCGCCGGCGACGAACCAGTGGTCGTCACGCTTACGGGGCTGGCCACCGAGCCCGTGCTCGGCCTCACCACCTGCTATGACCTGCGTTTCCCCGAGCTCTACCTGACCGAAGCGCTCATGGGCGCAAACGTGATCGCCGTGCCGTCGGCCTTCACCGCCGCCACCGGGCGGGCGCACTGGGAGCTGCTGGTACGGGCCCGGGCGGTGGAGAACCAGGTGGCGATCGTCGCCGCCGGGCAATGGGGCGAGAGCCCCGACGGCATCGTGCGCCACGGCCACTCGATGGTGGTCGACGCCTGGGGAACGGTGCTGGCCGAGGCCGGCGCCGAGGGTGACGCCGTGGTGGTGGCCGACCTCGACCTGGCCGCCCTCGACGAGCTGCGCACCCGGCTGCCGAGCGTGGCCAATCGTCGACCCGACGCCTACCGACTGGCCTGAGCAGCCGCTGCGAACGGCTCAGGGCTAGTACTCGTACTGCGCCAGGGTGCCCGGGAACAGCTGGTCGAGGTAGGACCGCTCCAGCGACGCCGCGGCCTGCGGGGCCTCGATGCCGAACACGTTGCGGAGCTGAGCGACGGTCAACTGGTTGATGAGCCGGTAGGAGATCTGCGGGTCGATGTTGGCCGGCGTACACCCGTCCTCGGCCCGCTCGAGGAGCGCGTCAGGGGCCGGAAGCTTCCCCGAGTACTGCATGAGGCCGCCCTGCGCCCGGATCGGCGCGCACAGGTCGGTGAAGGCGTTGTGGCCGCCGTTGGCGATCACCGCGAACCGCTTGGGCGGCGCCAGCCAGTCGAAGGTGCGCTGGATGTTGGCGAGCGGGATCGTCTCGTCGACCTCACCGGCGATGATCATCGAGGGCTTGTCGGGCGGAGGAGTGGTGGCGTACGCCTCGGTGACGGCCTGGTCGATGAAGGCCCGACGAGCCTCGACATCGTCCTGGAGGGCCTCGGGCACCACGATGCTGACGCCGGAACCGGGGGCCCGCCCGATGACCGTCTTGACCTCGGGGTCCTGGGCGAAGCGCAGCACCGCCCCACCCCCGGCGCTGAGCCCCTCGGCCGCGAGCTGCTCGAGGTTCATGGCGCCGGCGAGGGGCCCCGAGGCGTTCTGCTCGCCGAGCAGGGCGAGGGTGGAGCGCAGCACTCCCACGTCGTCACCTTGGCGAGTCTGGTTGAGCGTGGAAGCGGCGAGATCGCGCTCGATGTGCTCGGGGGCTGCGGTCACGAAGCCCCACGAGGCCATGTGCTCGTAGTGCTGAGAGGCGAAGGCGGCGTTGTCGCCGGCGCCGTGGGAGTAGATGATCGTGGGGAACGGACCCTTGGGTGAGGGGGCGGGCTGGTCGTAGGAGTCGAGCGGGATCTGCTGGACCAGCTCGGGGGGGATGGCCCCGCGGACCGCCTCGGGGAAGCCGATCAGGGAGCTGTAGCCGTCGATCTTCGATGCCGTGGTCACCGAGGCCGGATCGGCCGGGTAGAAGACGTAGACCTGGCGATCGCTGAGCGGCAGGATCGTGCGACCCACGGGGTACGGCCCCCGCTCACTGAAGTTCACCGGGGCCGCAGCCGCGGTGGTGGCGGTCGTGGAGGCAGGGGTGTCCGATCCCCCGCAGGCCCCAGCCGCAAACGCCAGCACGACCACGACTGCGGTCATGGCCGCGATCCGACGACGCGAGTGAGGTCGGCTCCGAGGGTCGACTCCGGTGACAGCGGTGGCGGTGGTGGGCATGGGTCTCCCCCGAACGGGCCGACGCATCCCCGACACATCAGCGCTGTGGCCAGATCAGTCTGACCGATCTCCGCCCCCGGCGGAACACCACGCCGGAAACAGGTCTCAGGCGTCGCCCTCGAAGCGTTGGGCCGCCGCGCCGAAAATACCCTTGGCCATGAGCGACTGCTCCACCCGACGCCGGGCCGCGTACACGTGCGCGGCGGCATCGACGGCGGCGCGGTCGTGGGGGTCGGCCTGAACGGCCCACTCCACCAGTTGGCAGGCCAACCGGAAGCCATCGGCATCGGCGGCCGCCGTCGCCGTCTCGGCCAACACCAGGGCCCGCTCGACCAGCATGGCGCCGCCACCGACCAGGCGGGCGACCTCGGCCGCGATCACCTCGTCGGCCGCCGGCTTGAGGCGGGCCGGGTTGCCGTCGTACCACCCGCCGTAGAGCCGCCAGATGTTGCGGACCACGAACTCGGGCTCGTCGTACACCGGCTTCAGGTAGGGCCGCTCCAACAAGTGGGCGGGGGCCGAGACGGTGTGCACGATGGTGTCGAGGGTGGCCCCGTCGTTCATCAGCTCGAGCGTCTGAGCGACCAGGCTCTCGAGCACGCTTGCCGTCTCGTCGAGCACGCGCTGGATGCGGTTCTCGCCACCGACCGGGAGACCGTGAGCGGGCAACAGGAGCTCGGGCCGCAGGGCGGCCATCCGGCGCAGGGCGAGCGCCCACTCGTGCGGGTAGCGCTGCACCTTCTGGGGGTTGCCCGCGTTCGGGAAGACCCACAGGAGCAGGTCGCCGGCGCACACGGCGCGGTGCTCGGGCACCCACGTCCAGGTGTGGTCGTCGGTCTCGCCCTTGCCGTGGTGCATCTCGAAGGCCACCCCGCCCACGTCGATGCCCATCTCGTCGCGATAGGTGACCGATGGGGCCACGAAGTCGGAGAAGAACGCGGGCCGACCGTCGGGACCGACGTCGGTGAGGGCCCCACCGGGGCCGAACTGGCGCAGGTTGATGGCGGCGTTGTAGCCGTTGGTGAGGTCATAGCGTTGGAAACGATCTCGAATGGCTTCGTGGCCGATCACGGTGGGCCGGGGGCGTCCGCGTTCGGCGGCCTCGTCGACGATGGCCCGGGCGCCACCCACGTGGTCGACGTGCCCGTGGGTGTACACGAGCGAGTGCACCGGCGCATCGTCCCAACCGCGCAGGGCCGAGAGCACCTGCGGGGCGAGGGAGTCGAGCGAGGCGTCGAACAGCACCAGCCCGGCGTCGGTGCGGAACGACACCACGTGGGAGAACGCCTCGACCATGGCGACGCCATCGGCCACCTCGGACAGCTCGCACGTGACCCGGTTGGTGGGCCCGAGACGGGGGCTCGGGTCCTCGCCGATCGCCGCGTCGACGAACTGGGCCGACAGGGCGAGCAGGTCGGGCACGGGCTCAGCCGCCGCCGAACATGGCCAGCCACTGCTCGGCGTTGCGGGGCCGGAACACGAAGTTGGTGCGACGGGTGTCGCCCATCGAGGCCGACGGGTCGGGCGAGTAGAGGTGACCGGGGAAGAGCACGGCGTCGTCGGGCACCTTGGTCAGCTTCTGGGTGAGGCTCTCGTAGAGGGCCAGGGGGTCGCCGCCGGGGAGGTCGGTGCGCCCGCAGCCCTCGAGGAAGAGCGTGTCGCCCGAGACCAGGCGCCCGTCGACGAAGAAGCACTGGCTGCCCGGAGTGTGCCCCGGCGTGTGGATGAGCTCGATGGGGATGTCGCCCACCATCACCACGTCGCCGCTGTCATGGGTGACCAGTTCGTCGAGGCCGACGCCCGTGACCTTCTGCACGAAGGGCGCCTCGGCCGCCTGCACGTGCACCGGCACCGGGGCCACGGCCAGTAGCTCGCGCAGCCCCTGAATGGCGTAGCCCATCATCTCGCCGCCCACGTGGTCCTGGTGGTGGTGGGTGGCCAACGCCCCGGTGAGGCGCATGCCGTCGGCGGCCAGCACGTCGAGGATCCCGTCGATGTCGTAGGCGGGGTCGATGGCCACGGCCTCGCCCGTCTCGCGATCCCCGATCAGGTAGACGAAGTTGACCATCTGACGAGCCACCGGGTCGGTACGGGCGATGTCGCGACCGGCCAGGAGCTGACGGAAGTAGAAGCGGCTCGGGGCCATGGCGTCGGGCATGGGGACATTCTGCCCGAGGGTGGGCACAATGGTGACGTGAGCGCCGATGGCCCAAAGTCCACCGCGACGATGGTCCCTCCTCCGGAGGCTCTGCCCGACGTGCTGCCCACTGATCGCCTCACCGCCACCGGCATGCCCGTACCGGCACTGCGCAAAGAGCTGCGCCGCATCCCGGTGGCCCGCAACGTGGGCAACGTCGTCTCGGTGTGGGTGCAGTCCGCGGGCCTGCTGGCGCTGGCCTGTTGGGTCACGGTGCGAGTCCCGCTGCCCGCGGCCATGGCGGTGTGGGCGCTCACCTTCGTGCTCATGGGCCGGGCCTTCGGACGCTGGTGGCTGTGGCCGGTGATGTGGCTGGCCCCGTGGATGACGGTGTGGCGGGTGCTGAACCGGCTGCGGGCGGTGGCCGAGCACGGCGGCATGGGCGTGCCCTTCCAGCACCTGCCGGCCCTGCACGACGAGCTGGTCGCATCGGGCTGGGTGACACCGGAAGCCACGTTCCCCAACTATTGGGTTCTCTGGAAGACTGCCTCCTCGGGCTGACCGGCCCCGGGCCCATCCGCCTGCCGCAATCTCCCAGGGGGACATCCCATGACCGACATCGACGCCGCTCGCGCCAGCCGCACCCACGAGCCGCTCACCGATCAGTTCATGGGCGTCGAGTTCTCGATCGAGGACGCCCCGGCGTTCTACGCCGAGCTCCGGGCCAAGGGGCGCCTGCTCTGGAACGGCTCCCAAGGGTTCTGGGTGGCTCCCCATCACGCCGAGGTCATGGCCGTCTCCACCGACCCGGCCACCTACTGCTCGGGCAAGGGCATCATCACCTTCGAGATCGGCGCCGAGTACGCCTCGCCCCCCACGATGATGCACACCGACCCTCCGGACCACACCCGGTACCGGTCGCTGGTGCAGCCGGCGTTCGGTCGGCGGGTCGTGAAGACGCTCGACGAGGCGACCCGCGATGCCGCCCGCGTCCTCGTCGACGCGCTGCCCCTCGACGAGGCGATCGACATCGTGGCGCCGCTCGCCGTGCCGCTGCCGGTGCAGGTCATCGCCCAGCTCCTCGGGCTGCCCGAGGAGCGCTGGGACGACGTGTGGGCGTGGTCGGAGGCGTCGATCCCCGGCACCGAGATCTACGCCGACGTCGAGCGCCGCACCGCCCTCAGCGCCGACATGATGGCCGAGCTGATCCGCCTCGTCGGCGAGGCCCGCAAGAGCCCCGAGGACGACGTCATCTCCCAGCTGGTCGGCCTCGAGGTCGACGGCGACCGCCTCACCGACGACGAGATGACGATGTTCCTCAACCAGATCCTCGTGGCCGGCAACGAGACCACCCGCAACACCATCTCCGGCGGGCTGGTGGCGCTGGCCCAGAACCCGGACCAGTGGGCCCGGTTGGTCGCCGATCGCTCGCTCGTGCCCAGCGCCGTGGAGGAGATCCTGCGCTGGACGACCGCCGTCATCTACTTCATGCGCACCGCCACCAAAGACACTGTGCTCGGTGGCGAGGCCGTCGCCGCCGGCGACGCAGTCGTGATGGTCTATTCGTCGGCAAACTTCGACGAGGTCGAGTTCGGTCCCACTGCGGGTTCCTTCGACGTCGGCCGGTCGCCGAACCACCACGTGGCCTTCGGTTTCGGCGCCCACTTCTGCCTCGGCGCGGCGCTGGCCCGTCTCGAGGTGGCGGCGGTGCTCGACGCGCTGCTCGACCGGGGTGTCACCCGCCTCGAGCTCGCCGGCCCCGTCGGCCGCTCGGTGTCCAACATCATCGCCGGCGTGACCACCGCCCCGATGATCCTGCACACCACCTGACCCACCGGGAGCCCGGCCACCGGGGGGCGGGGCCCGCCGTCGGCGGGCGACCTCAGGCGGGGCCGTCGACGAGCCAGGCGGCCTCGGCCCGGCGGACGACCTCGCGCAGAGGGAGACCGAGGGCCCGAGCAGCGGCGGCGGCGTCGTCGTGCTCGGCCTTGGCCCGACCGGCGGACACCTTGACCCGAACGACGTGACCGTCGACCTCGACCTCGCCGAACTCGCGGGCCTGCGGCCAACGCTGCATGGTGAGGCCACGTACCCCGAGGGTGCCGGTCTCGGCCACCAGCACCGCCCGCAGCGCGTCGGCGGCGGCCGGGTCGGCCAGCACGTGCACCGTGTGGGCGGGACGGCCCTTCTTCATGACGATGGGCGTGAGCCAGGCGTCGTGGGCGCCGGCGTCGAGGAGGGCGCCGAGGGTGTGGGCCAGTACCTCGCCGGTGACGTCGTCGACATTGGTCTCGAGCAGCACCACCGGCTGACCGGCCCCCCCGGCCACCGACGCCGAGCGGGTGCCGAGCACGACCTGGGTGAGGTTGGGCCGGTCGCCGAGATCCGCGGTACCGGCGCCGAAGCCACTGGCGGTGATGGTCATGGCCGGCATCGGTCCCCACTCGACGACGTTGGCGGCCAGGAGGGCGGCACCGGTGGGGGTGGTGAGCTCGCGGGCGATGGGCAGGCCGTAGGTGGGGGCGCCGGCCAGGAGATTGATCACCGCGGGCACGGGGACGGGGAGCTCACCGTGGGCGGCGCGCACGGTGCCCGTGCCGTCGGCCACGGCGCTCGAGGCCACGCTGTCGACGCCCAGCACCTCGAGGGCGGCGCAGGTGCCCACCACGTCGACGATGGCGTCGAGCGCCCCGACCTCGTGGAAGTGCACGGTCTCGGGGGGCCGACGGTGCAGGTGGCCCTCGGCCTCGGCCAGCGCCCGGAACGTGGCCAGCGCCCGCCGGGCCACGCGGTCGGGGAGGTCGGCCGCGGCCACGATGGCCGCCACCTCGGCGGCGGCCCGATGGGGTGGGTCGGCCTCGGTGTGCACGTGCACCTTGGTGCCACCGATTCCGGCCCGCAGCACGGTCTCGGTCTCCAGTTCCCATCCGCTCACCGGAAGACGCGCGAGCAGGGTGCGTACCTCGTCGACGTCGGCGCCGGCGTCGATCAGCGCGCCGAGGGCCATGTCGCCGGCGATTCCCGAGAAGCAGTGGAACCAGGCCACCGTGGTGCCCGGTGCCGCGTCGCCGGGCACGGTGACGCCCTCCCATGCCACGGGCCCACGCGGGGCGTCTGCACCATCGTGGCCCGGGTCGTGGTCGTGGTCGTGAGCGTGACCCGGGTCGTGAGCGTGGTCGTGACCCGGGTCGTGGTCAGGCACTGACGTCGGCTTCGTCGGCGGTCACCGGCGCCGTGATCGACAAGGCCCGCAGAATCGCGCAGGCGGCACCGAAGCCGTTGTCGATGCCGACGACGGTCAGCCCCGAAGCGCAGGACGAGAGCATGCCGAGCAATGCCGTGACCCCGCCCAGGCCGGCGCCGTAGCCGACGCTCGTGGGCACGGCGACGACGGGCACACGGGTGAGGCCGGTGACCACGCTGGCCAGGGCGCCCTCCATGCCCGCCACCACGACCAACGCGTCGCAAGCCACCAGTTCGTCGACTGCGTCGAGCACGCGGTGCAGGCCGGCCACGCCGATGTCGGTGATGCGCAGCGGGTCGATGCCGTGGGCACCGAGGGTGGCGGCGGCCTCGTCGGCCACGGGTAGGTCGGCGGTGCCGGCACAGACGACGGCCACCCGCTCCGATCGGGTCGGCGCCGGGCGCCACACCACGGTGGACAGGGTTCGGCCGAGCGGGTCGCCACCCCCGGCCACCACGGCCCGTCCCCCGCCGTTGGTGGCGAGAGCGGCATCGCGCTGGTCGGTGTCGGCGCGCGACAGCAGAACCGGGGCCGACCCGGGTTGGGCGAGCAGCTCGGCCACGATCGCCGCGCACTGCTCGGCCGACTTGCCGGGGGCGTACACCGTCTCGGCCATCCCCTGACGGAGTTGACGGTGGTGATCGATGCGGGCAAAGCCGAGATCGGCGAAGGGAAGGCGTCGTAACTGCTCGACGGCCTCGTCGGGGCTGACCGCTCCGGTGCGGATGCCGTCCACCAAACCACGCAGGGCTGTTTCGTCCATGTCGTTATCCTCCTCGATCGTGACTGTCCCCGCGTCAACGAGTCAGCCGAGTTCCAACTGGAAGGATCGCACGGTTGCCTTCCTCGGGCCGGTCGGCACGTTCTCCGAGCAGGCCCTGCACACCCAGGCCGACCTGGCCCGGGCGAACCTGCTCACCCTCCCCACGTTCGCGGCGGTGCTGACCGCCGTCGAGGGCGGTGACGCCGACTATGGGTTCGTGGCCATCGAGAACGCCATCGAGGGCACGGTGAACGTCACTCAGGACACGCTGGCCTTCGATGTCGACCTGTTGATCCAGCGTGAGGTCGTGCTGCCGGTGCACCTCGACCTGATGGCCCTGCCGGGGGTCACCATCGACCAGGTCGAGCGGGTGTGGTCGTATCCCCATGCGCTGGCCCAGAGCCGGAAGTTCCTGGCCCGCGAGCTGCCCCACGCCGAGGCCGAGGCGTCGAACTCCACCGCCGACGCGGCGCGCCTGTTGGCCGAGCACGGCGACCACCGTGGTGCGGCGATCGCCCCCGGTCGCGCCGCCGAGGTGTACGGGCTCGAGGTGTTGGCCCACGCCATCGAGGACCACGGCGACAACGCCACCCGGTTCGTGCTCGTCGCTCGCGAGGGCGTGCCCGCGCCCACCGGTCACGACAAGACCTCGATCGTGGTGTTCCAGCGAGCCGACGAGCCCGGCAGCCTGCTGTCGATCCTCCAGGAGTTCGCGGCGCGGGGCATCAACCTGACCAAGCTCGAGAGCCGCCCCACCCGTCGGGGGTTGGGTGACTACTGCTTCCTCATCGATCTCGAGGGGCACCTCCGCGACGAGGTGGTGGCCGACGCCCTGCGGTCGGTGAAGACCAAGCAGGCCGACGTGAAGTTCCTCGGCTCCTACCCGGCCGCCGGCGCCCACGCCCCGGCCCGCCGCGAGGAAGTCGAGGCGGCCGCGCAGCGCGCCGAGGACTGGCTCAGCGAGCTGCGCGCCAGTATCGCCACCGACACCTGATCCCCCTTGGGCTCGGCGATAGGGTCGGTCCTGGAGGGATGGCAGAGCGGACGATTGCGTCGGTCTTGAAAACCGTTGAGGGGCAACCCTCCGGGGGTTCGAATCCCCCTCCCTCCGCTCCACTGACATCGAGGCACCCGGCGGCCGGGCCGACCGGCTCGTGCTGCTGTGTAGTCTTTCCGGGCCTGGAGAGGTGCCGGAGTCCGGTCGATCGGGCCTCCCTGCTAAGGAGGTGACGGGGAAACTCGTCCGTGGGTTCAAATCCCACCCTCTCCGCCGTGTGTGGGCCCCGCTCCGGCGGGGCCCACGACCGTTTCGAGGCCATACCGACGAGCGTGCGGCGATGGGCCGACCGTTGCCTTGGTGGTGCCAACCACCCACCGCACGCCAGGAGCTCGCCCGCGCTCGCATCGGGCCGAAATATGACGCTCGACCGTCACTTGTGTTGCATTTGTGTTGCGGAAAGGGCCAGACTCGCACCCTATGCCGTCCACACCTTCGACGCACCCCACCTCCACCCCCCGCCGCGGGCGACGCCACACCGCCCGTGCCGCCCTGGTCGGAATCGCCCTCGTCGTCCTCGCGGCGTGCAGCCCCGCCCAGATGCGGACCTGGTACGACAGCCAGGGCATCGACCACTCCCAGATGTCCGAGCAGCAAGTGGACGACGCCGCTCAGGTGGCCACCAACTACTGGGCGATGGTGTTCGCCGAGAACGCCGAGCTCGCCAAGTTCGACTGGGTGCTCGGCGACGCTCAGCTCTACCGGCTGCGCTGGTGCGAGTCCACCGACAACTACTCCGCAGTGAGCCGAACGGGCTCGTTCCGAGGGGCTTACCAGTTCCACCAGGGCACCTGGGACAGCGTGGCCCGCCAGCACTTCCCGCGCTACGTGGGCCTCGATCCGGCCTCCGCCTCGCCACGCGTGCAGGACGCCATGACCCGGGCGCTGTGGTCGATGACCGGCCCCCGCTCGTGGCCGGTGTGCGGCTACCGCGTCTGACGCAACCGAACCGCTCGGTGCTCGGTGGTCGTGCACGACCACGCCGCAGATGTTGCGCCCCTCCAGGAGGTCGTCGACGGCCAGTTTGATGTCGTCGAGGGCGCACCGGCGAGTGAACCACCGCCGTGACCCCGGGGCCGACCGCCTCGACGACGCCGGCGCTCTCGTGCCCGGCGCAGAAGGGCAGAGGCCCCATGTGGCTGCCGTCCAGGAAGTGGACGTCGCTGTGGGCGCAGCCCGCTGGCGACGTCGCGCACGAGCACCTCGTGGGCCTTCGGGTCGTCGCCCTCGACATCGACCACCTCGTCGCGGCCCGGGCTCTCGAACAACACCGCGGCGCGTGACCTCATGAGACCCCCCGGTCGACCGAACTCGTTGGCGCGGACCCTACGGCGCGTCACTGGGCCGGAGGCCGGAGAGACCTCGGCTGGCCGACGGGACGGCCGATGCACCCGGCCCCAACGGGTTTTCACCGTGTCGGAAGCAACCGGTAGGGTCATGGCTCCTGCGCTCGTAGCTCAATTGGATAGAGCATCTGATTACGGATCAGAAGGTTGGGGGTTCGAGTCCCTCCGAGCGCGCTACACAGAAGTCCTGGTCCTGCCGGGGCCGTGACGGGCCGGCAGGGATCTGGTTTCACCCCTTCGCGGAGTACACCGCGCGCCGCTCCGTCACCCGGGCCGCGCCGCTGCTCACCGTCGCCGAGTTGTTGGACCGGTGGCCCGCAGTCTGACGCGCAGGGGGCGCTGGGGGATCGGCGCGGTGCCGCCGTGCGGTAACGGAAGCAGACACCCTCGGAAAGCGGAGAACTCATACATCGGGTTACGGAAGTTCATGGCCTCGGATATCGGAATTGACGGTAACGAGCCCCAAGGCCACCGACGTCACCGACTGGCCGCTCGGCTGGGGTTGGGCCGCCGGCGCGATGGTGTCGACCATCGACGACCTCCACACCTGGGGCCTCGCCATCGGCACCGGTGTCGGGCTCACCCCCGAGATGCTCGCCGCACGCGTCGACGACAGCTTGCCGATGCCACCCCTCCAGGGCAGGACGATGGCGCACGGGCTCGGCCTCGGCGTGGTCCGTGATGCGGCAACCACGTGCCTCGTGAAGCTGTTCCACAACGGTTCCGTACCCGGCTACGGGTCGGTCCTGGAGTACTACCCGAGCACGGGCGCGGTGTTCGCCCTCCTGGGCAACAGCAACGGCAACACGGGCCTGGCCACAGGGGAGATGGGGTTGACCCTCTCGGCGGTGGTGGCGCCGATCGTGACCGTCCCGCCCACCGAATCCTGCGAGCCCCCGCCGCCAGCCGACGTCGCCATCACCCCAGTCGTCGCCGAATCAGCCTTCACCGGCTGACGGAACGAAGGCGAGTATCGCTCAGCTGAGCCGGACGACCTGTCTCGGCGGGGCGCATCGTGCCTTCGGCGTCGCATCGTCGTCGGAGCCCGGTGATACTCAATGGATGAGCTCGACGAGCGGCGTACCCGTGCGTCCCCGCAACGACCTGCGCCAGTACGACGACCTGGCCGACACATGGTGGGACGACGGCGGCCCCTTCGCCGCCCTGCACTGGCTCGCCGAGGCCCGCGGACGCCTGGTGCCCTCTCCCGGGCCCGGCGCGGTGGCCGTCGACCTGGGCACGGGCGGCGGCCTCATGGCGGGCCATCTCGACGGCTACCATCACGTCGGCCTGGACCTCACCCGGTCGGCTCTCCACGTCGCCCGCCGCCGGGGGGTGATGGCCGCCCAGGCCGACGTGCGCGCCGTGCCCCTCGCCACCGCCTCGGCCGACCTGGTCGTGGCCGGCGAGCTGTTCGAGCACGTCCGCCCCCTCGAGCCGGTCGTCGCCGAGATCGCTCGTGTGCTGCGTCCCGGCGGCGTCGTCGTGTTCGACACCCTCAACGACACGAGGTTCGCCCGGACGGCACTGGTCACCATCGCCGAGCGCCTGCCGGGAGGCCCGCCGCCCCGGATCCACGACCCCGCGCTGTTCGTCGCCCCCGATCACCTCCGGGCCCTCTTCGCCGCCCAGGGCGTCGACGTGACGATGCACGGCTTGCGACCTTCGATCCGCGAGTACCTCCGCTTCGCCATGACACGCCGAGGGCCGGTCACCATGGTCCGCATCCGGTCGCTCAACGGCGTCTACGCAGGCACCGGTCGGAAGCGATGACCGCCGCCGACCTCGCCGAGCGGACGGCCGCCGTGGCGCACCGGTTGGGGGAACGAGCCGCCCGCCACGACGCCGCCGCCGCCTTCCCGGTCGACGACATCGAGGATCTGCGAACCGCCGGCCTCCTCGGGCTCATGGTGCCCTCGGAGATGGGCGGCCTCGGCGCCGGGTTCGCCCAGTACGTCGCCGTGGCCATGGTCCTGGCCGAGGCCAGCCCGGCCACGGCCCTGCTGTTCAACATGCACGTGTCGGTCACCGGCGGCCTCGCCGGGCTCACACCCGAACTGGCCGCCGCCTTCGGCGCCGACGAGCACTTCGCCGTCCAGCGCGAGCGCGCGCTGCGGCGGGCGGCCGACGGGGCCTTCCACGCCGTCGCCATCAGCGAGCCCGGCACCGGCTCGCGGCTGTCGCAGGTCCGCACCACCTACGCACCTCATCCCGACGGCTACCTGCTGCAGGGGGTGAAGTCGCCATCGTCGGGGGCATTGCACGCCGACGCCTACCTCGTGGCGGCGAGATCCCGCGACGGCGAGCCGCCGATGGTCTCGTACTTCCTCGTCGCCGCCGGCGAAGGGGTGGAGGTGACGGGGACGTGGGATCCGCACGGCATGCGCGCCACCGAGAGCCTCACCGTCACCCTCGATACGGTGGTGCCCCGTCAGGCGCTGCTCGGCGTCGAGGGCGTCGCCGTGGCGCTGGCCCACGTGATGCCCCAGTGGCTCGTGGCGTCCTATGCCGCCGTCTACGCCGGCGTGGCGCTCGCCGCGGTGCGCTTGGGAGCAGAGGAGATGGCGGGCCGTCCCGATGTGAGCGGCGCCGTGCGCTCTCGACTCGGTCGCGCCGACGCCACGGCCCACGCCGCCGTCCTGGCCGTCGAACGAGCAGCGCGGGCGATCGACCAGGCCCCCGGCGATCCGGAGACGAACCGCTGGGTGTACCGGGCCAAGCTGCTCGCCGGTGACGCCGCCATGGATGCGGCCGGATCGGTGGCCGAGGCCTGCGGGCTCCGGGTGCTGCAACGGGGACACCCCCTCGAACGGGTGCTGCGCGATGCCCGCCTCGGGGCGGTCCAGCCGCCCCGGAGCGACGTCTGTGCCGACCATCTGGGCACCGTCGCCCTCGGCCTCGATCCGATCACCACCCTGGAGGATCCGCCGTGGTGAAGGGCACCATCACCGGTTTCGGTTCGGCGTTCCCACCGTCGACCGATCAGACCGAGTTGTGGGACCGGTTCTTCGCCGCCCGCTTCGGCGGGCGACGCGGCGCCGAGCAGGTCTGGGCCAACTCGGGGGTCGAGGCGCGCGGCGGCGTGATCGCGCCGACCGACACCGACGTGAGCGAGTGGGGCACCGGCGCCCGCATGGAACGGTTCATGGAGGACGCCATGCCCCTCGGCGCCGAGGCGGTACGGGCCTGCCTCGAGGATGCCCGCATGGAGCCGACCGACGTCGACCTGTTCACGGTGGTGTCGTGCACCGGCTACGGCACGCCCGGACTCGACATCAGGCTGGCCGACACCCTCGGCATGCGTGCCTCCACGCAGCGGGTGCACATCGGCCACATGGGCTGCTACGCCGCCCTCCCGGGGCTGGCCACCGTCGCCGATGCGGCCACGGCGCGAGAGAAGACGGCCGTGCTTCTGTGCGTGGAGCTGTGCAGCATCCACGTGCAGCCACCGTCCGACCGGCTCGATCAGGTCGTGGCCCACGCCCTCTTCGCCGACGCCGCCGCCGCCGTCGCCGTGACCCCCGGCGGGTCGGGCTTCGAGGTGGTCGACGTGGTGGCCCGCACCGACTCCACCCGAGCCGACCAGATGACCTGGGACGTCACCGATCACGGCTTCCGCATGGGCCTCTCCCCCCGCGTCCCGGCCGCACTCGCTCGCCACGTCGTCGACGTCGTCCACGAGCTGTTGTCCCCTCACCGGCTGGCGATCGGCGACGTCGCCGGCTGGGCCATCCACCCCGGCGGGCCCAGGATCGTCGATGTCGTGGGCGACCGCCTGGGGTTGGACCCCGATGATCTCGCCGCGTCCCGCCGGATCCTCCGCGACCACGGCAACTGCTCGTCCCCCACCGTGCTCATCATCCTCCAGGACCTCGTCGACACATCAGCGTTCGACGACGGCGACCACGTGGTGGCCATGGCGTTCGGCCCCGGCCTCACCCTCTACGCCGCCCTCCTCCGCCGCCGGTCCTGATCACACCGCCCGCGCCACCCGGGGCCCCACCCACCGTCACCGCCGCCGTCCCGGCGACCGGGGTCATCAGTAGCGACGACCCTCGCGCCGCCCAGATCGTCGCCCTCGTCGAGAAGGCCATCGCCGAGCAGGACCTGCAGTCGGTGGCCTTCGCGGTGTGAGACGGCGACAAGGAGGTGGTCCGGGGGGCGATCGACAAGCCGTCCGTGCAACCCGCGACCGCCATCGACGCCAAGTTCCGGGTGGGCCAGCCCATGGAGGCCATGCTCGGTACGGTGGCGCTGCAACTCGCCACGAAAGGCAAGCTCGACCTCGATGCACCAGTGGCGAAGTACGTGCCCGACCTCGTCAACGCCGACCGCATCACGCCTCGCATGCTGGCCAACAGCATCGGGGGTACCCCTGATTACGTCCCCGATGAAGCCTTCTCGGCACGGGTCGCGGCCAACCCGTTCTCCGGCTACACGTTCGAGGAACTGCTCGGCTACGCCCAACGGACACCACCCCTGTTCGAGCCCGGCACCAGCTGGGCCTACTCCCACACCGAGATCGCGGCGTTGATCGAGGTGCTGGAGGCGGCCTCGGGCCAGTCGCTCGAGGACCTGATGGCCACACGGATCTTCAAGCCGCTCGCCATGACCGACAGCTCCGCGCACCAGAACAACGACATCGACCCGCCGCTCTTCCAGGCGTTCACCAACCAACGGGGCGTGTACGAGAACTCGACCTACTGGGATCCGACCTGGGGCATCAACGGCGGCATGAACGCAACCACCGCCGACCTCGGCCGCTGGATGCGGGCGCTGAGCACCGGCGAACTGCTGAACGAGGCCGACGCCAAGGAGTCACTGGCGCCCGTCACCGCCGGCCTGGGCCCGATGACCGGTCAGGTGTACTTCGCCTACGGTTCGATCGTGAAGGACGGATGGGTGCTCGGAAACCCGAGCCTGAACGGCTATCAAGGTTTCGTGGCCCAACAGCGCGACCCGTCGTTGACCATCGTGGTGTGGGCGACAGCGGGGCCGACGAACACCGAGCAGGCCAACGGCGCACAGGCCATCAGCACCCAGATCGGCGGCCTCATGAGCGAGACGCCATTCACTCTCTAGAGATACCGACACCACGGCCGCCGGGCCGGATGGGTCAGCGGTTCACTGCTCGGCCATGATCCCGCCGCGGCTCGAGGAGGCGGAATCTAGGGTGGCCGCGATGGGTGACCCGGATCGGTCCTGGCAGGAGACGTGCGACCGACTGGCGGTCGTCGGGAAGTCCCTGACCGGGCCCGACTTCCCGGGGACCGAGGTCGACCAGGTCGACGGGGTGCTCCACGTCGCCGAACAGACGCTCTGCTGGATGGGGTGGTCGCTCTTCCACGCCGACCCCCGCCGTCCGGTTTTCCAACGCCAGAACGACCTCATCACCCAGTGGGGCGGGCCGAACGCCGACAACGTGTATCGCCACGCACGCGTCGAACCCGGGCGTCGTTACCGCATCACCGGACGCATGCACAGCTGCGAGGAGTTCGTGTTGGCGGTCCGGGCCGGGTTCATGCACCAGGCCACCTGGGGCACGCTCGTCGAGATCACGGGCACCGACCTCGGCCTGCGCCCGGGGGACGACATCGACATCCTCGTCGGTGACGGTGGACAGGTGCCGTTGCCCGACGGTGCCCTCACCGTCTCGATCCGCGAGTACTACTTCGACTGGCAAGAAGATGAGCCGGCGAACTTCGTCATCGAGTGCCTCGACGCCGACACCACTGTCCCCGCTGAGCGAACCGACCCATCGGAACTGGCTTCTCGCTTGAGCGAAGCGGTGGACGGTGTCGAGGTCTCGGTCGAGTACTGGAACCGTTACATGCGTGAGCACCGTGAGGCCCACGTCGACAATGTCTTCGCACCCACGTTCGGGCTGCCCAAGGGGCTCGACGCGGCGCGCTACGGCTTCTGCTTCTGGGACCTCGGTCCCGACGACGCCCTCGTGGCCGAGATCCCCCGTCCGGTGGCGCGGTACTGGGCGTTCCAGCTCTACGAGCTGGCCTGGTTCGAACTGCTCGACATCACCGAACGGCAGACCTCGCTCAACCACACCCAACTCGCCGTCGACGCCGACGACCGGATCCGAATCGTGGTGTCGCACCGCGACCCGGGCGTGGCCAACTGGCTCGACGCCGCCGACCGGCGCCACGGCATGCTGCACTTCCGATGCTTCTGGGCCGACGAGGCACCCACGCCCCAGACCCAGATCGTGCCGATCGACGACCTGGCGTCGGTGCTCCCCTCCGACACGGTCAGGATCGACACCGCCACCCGAGCCGACACGATGACCGCCCGGCGCCGCCACCTGGCGTGGCGCTTCCGCACCTGACGGCGCCGACGATGAACGCACGGATGCACGAGAAGGTGGTACTCGTGAGCGCCGCCGCCAACGGCATCGGCCGCGCCGTGGCCCGCCGGATGGCCGTCGAAGGGGCCAGGCTGTGGCTCAACGACATCGACGCACCCGCGCTCGCCACCCTGGTGGACGAGATGGCTGGCACCGGCGCCGTGGTCACCGGCATGGCCGGCGACGCCGCCGAGTCGTCCTTCGTCGACGAATGGGTAGGCGAAGCGATCCGAAACCACGGGCACATCGACGTCCTCTCCAACAACGTCGGCGTGTCGCGCTCCGGTCTCATCGGCGAGCTGTCCGACGAGGATTGGCGCTTCCAGCAACGCCTCACCCTCGACACCGTGTTCTTCGCCACCCGAGCCGTGCTGCCCTCCATGGTCGAAGCCCGCCAGGGTTCGATCGTCAGCATGTCGTCGGGGGCCGGCATCGGCGGGCAGTACGGCCTCGGGGGCTACGCCGCCGCCAAAGCCGGGGTGATCAACCTGATGGAGACCGTGGCCACCGAGTACGGCCCCTACGGCATCCGAGCCAACTCGGTCACCCCCGGGCCCACCGCCACCGCCCCACTCCTGGCCCACCTCGAGCAGCAACCGGGCGGGGTCGAAGCCCATACCCGAGGGCTCGACCTACGCCGTATCAGCCAGCCCGACGAAGTCGGCAACACCGTGCTGTGGCTCGCCTCCGACGAGGCCTCGAACGTGACCGGCATCTGCGTGCGCAGCAACATCCGGGCCGCCAGCACCCGCCCCGATTGAAGGTTCCTATCGCAACATGATGGCGCCACCGTCGGCCATGAGCGTCTGGCCGGTCATGTAGCGGCAGGCATCGGACAGCAGGAACGCGACCACTGGTGCGATGTCGTGCTGGGCGTCGCCATCGCGACCGATGGGTTGGCCCGAGAACGTCGCGGCGAACATGGCGGCGCGCTCCGGGTCGGCGGTAGGCGGAGCCCGGTGGGCCACCGATACCGGGCACACGCAGTTCACGACGATTCCGTGCTCGCCCCACTCGCGGGCCGCCACCCGGGTGAGGCCCCGGATGGCCTCCTTCGACGCCACGTAAGGGCCGTATCCGGCTGATCCCAACAGCGCCCCGTTGGATCCCAGGGTGACGATCCGCCCCCACCCCTGGTCGCGCATGTGCGGGAACACGGCCTGCATGCCCCACAGGGTGCCCTTGGGGCCGGTGTCCATGAGCAGGTCGACATCGGCCTCGGTGACCTCGGCGAGCGGCGTGACCGACCGGAAGGTCTGGGCGTTGGCCACCAGCCCGTCGATGCGACCGAACCGCTCGACCGTCCGTGCCGCCACGTCGAACGCGCCGTTGCGGTCGGCCACGTCGACGGCCACGGCAAGGTGCTCCGCCCCGAGCGCATCGAGCTCGCCCGAGAGGGCGGAGAGCCGGTCGGGGCGTCGGCCGGTGACCACGAGATGAGCTCCCTCACCGGCGAGATGGTGGGCGATACCCCGGCCGATGCCCCGCGACGCGCCGGTGACGATCACCACCCGTCCGATGAGGTCCGACTCAGCCATCGCGCCGCTCGCCCACGTAGAGCCCCTCGGCCACGACGGTCACCTCACCGTCGACCAGCACCTCGCCGGAGGCGAAGCTCTTGCGGCCCTCGTGACGGTCGTAGCGAGCCACGATCTCGACGGGCACATCGATGGGCGTTGCCCCCAGGAACGACACCGTGAGCGCCACGGTCAGGCCCGACGCGCCCGACGCCGTGACGGCATGGCCGAGCACCTCGTCGAGGGCGAGGGCCAGCACCCCGCCGTGCACCCGGCCCGGCGATCCGGCGTGGGCCGCGGTGAACGTGCACCGAGCGCGCACGATCGCCGGTACGGGCTCGGCCCCGGCCGGGGGCTCGGTCGGCCGCTCGATCCACTCCAGCGGCGGTGCCTGCGGGTTGAGCCGGCCGGACCCCGCCTGGAGGAGGCTCTCGACGCGCCCGTCCGGGTGACGGACGAGGCGAATGGCGCCGTCTCGTGTCGTCGACGAGAGCGACTCGGTGACGCGTGCGACCGCGTCGGCCGCCGATGCCAGCCCGGCGTCGTCGATTGCGGTGGTGGCGACGGCCGCCACCAGGGCGCGGGTCCGGGCCACCAGATCGAGCGCCGCCGCGGAGACCGTGTCCGGGCCGGGCAACGAGGCGCCCAGTTGCTCGGCCAACCGGGCCGCCGACACCGGGACGCCGGGTTCGGAATTCACGCCGTCACCTCCTCGCGTACCCCGAACGCCTGACGGTACCGGGCAAAGCGGGCCCGCTCGACATCGGGGTCGAGCCCGAGATCGGCGAAGTCGTAGTCGTGCGCGCCCTTGGCCCCCTTGGGTCGGGCTTGCAGGTGCGCCGACATGGCCCGTTCGGCGTCCGGGGTCAGCTCCATGCCCAGGCCGGCGTACACGGCCTGCACCGCGGCCATCGGGTCGGTGACGAACTCCTGGTAGCGGCCGTGGTGCACACGGGTCGGGTCGAGGGCGCCGGCCTCGGTGGCCGTCACCAGACCGTCGAGGTCACGCAGATACAGCTGCTCGTGGTACCGACCGATCTCGGCCACGTCGACCCGGTCGCTGTGAGCCCAGCGCAGGGTGGCCACGAGGCTCGTCACCGAACCCAGCAAAGTGAGGGGGTCACGATGGGTGACGACGAGCCGGGCATCGGGGTACACCGACAACAAGGTGGGCAGGGCGTGGAGGTGCACCGGCGACTTCAGCAGCCACCGCACCCCGGAGTACCGACGCTGAAGCACCTGGAGCACGAGCCGGTGCATCTCGTAGGCCGGCCGCATGTCGCTGGTCGTCAGGTGAGCGACGTAGCTCGGCACGTGGTAGCGGGCCGTGAACTCCTCGGACAGGAAGGCGAACGACATGGCCGACAGGCACTCCTTGGGCATGCGGCCGTGGTACTCGTGCACGGCGTCGAGGCCCGACACCACTGTCGCCATCATCCGCAGCTCGCGGTCGGCCAGATCGAGACGGGCCCCGTCGGGGAACCGATCAGCCCGAGGTGGCGGCACCGGTCGCAGGAACTCCCAACCTTCGGGCGCTCGCAACGCCGGATCACAGGCCAGCGTGCCGTAGAGAATGGTGGTCCCGGTCCGCGGCGCCCCGGTGACCACGAGAGGCGCGCGGATCTCCTCGTCACGCACGCCAGGGTCGGCCTGCACGTAGGCCGCGAGCTGGAACCGGACCTCGAGCAGGCGCACCAGGAACCGTCGGGTCATCCAGCGTCCGATGAGGGTGAGCTCGGCTTCCTCGTCGAGGGCGCGCAGCACGACGTCGAGCGAGTCCACGAACGACTCGTCGCCGTCGATGGCGCCGACCCCGGCACCGTCGTCGAGGCCCAGACCGGCCCGGGCCTCGGCGAGAAGGGCATCGCGACCGAGCGGCAGCCGGGCCACCTCGGCGATGGGCACCACCTCACCCCGATTGATCGCCTGCACCCACTCGGGCCGGGGCTCTGGCGGCCCGGTCACTCTCGGTTCCCCACCACCGAAACGCTACTTCGCGAGCACCGCACTCCTGGCCCTAACTGCCGACGATGACCGGAGCCAGTTCGTCGGCGATCATCGTCTGAGCGGCCGGCTCGAACGGGTTGCCCGTGGGTACCGACGGCGAGACGAAGGCCACTCCGGTGGACCGGGCTCACCGATGCCGAACCAGATCGTCGCCACGGTCGGAAGCAGGCCGCGGCCACCAGCGCCAGCGCCAGCGCCACGACCGACACGAGGACGACGCGACGGCAGGCGCTCACACGGACCCCATCGCTTCCCGAGCAGGCAACCGGGCCGCCTTCGCCGCCGGCAGGATGCCGGCCACCACCGCCAACACGGTGGACCCGATGGCCACGGCCAGCATCCTGCCGGCGGGAACGGCCACAGGCACCGCCTGGAAACCTTGCTCGATCAAATACCGGTTCACCACGATGCCCACGATGACGGCGATCAGGTATCCGAGGGCCACTCCGAGGACACCACCGATGAGGCCGAGCGCGCCCGACTCGACGAGGAAGACCCGACGGATGTCGCGGTCGGTGGCCCCCACGGCCTTGAGCACCCCGATCTCCCGACGACGTTCGCGCACGGCGGCGAGGGACGCATTGGCGATGCCGATGGCGGCGACACCGAGGGCGATGACACCCACAGAGGTGAGGACGATCTCCACCACGTTGAGGTAACGGTCGACGGACGCGATGAGGTTCTCGGGAGCCGATGTCGAGTAGCCGATCGCCGTGACCGCCACCCGGACGGCTCCCACGTCGTCGATGCGGTCGGCCACCCCGAAGGCGCCTGCGAACGGCGTCACCGTCGGCACGTCGAGATCTCCTTCGCCGATCCCGTCACCGGCAACAGGCGCGGCGACCCACTGACGGGAGGCGGCCACGAGCTCACGGGGCGCCAGGATCTGACCCTGCCCGGCGTCCTGAGCCACCACGCCCACCACCGTCGCCCGGGTCCAGCGCACCACGGTGCGCACGTCGTTGCCGACCCGCAACGGGCGTTCGGTTCCGAGGCTCAGGGAGGTGCCGACCACCTGGTCCCCCTCGGTGCGCCCGTACCCCAACCGCTGGAGGAAGGCCTCGTCGAGGTTGCCGGTCGGTTCGTCGGCCAGCAGCAGATCGGGCTCGTTGCAAAGGGCCCGGGCGATGGCCACCCGTTGGCGCTCACCTCCGCTCAGCTGCTGGGGCCGATGGGTGGCCCTCGACGCCAACCCGACCCGGTCGAGCAACTCCAGGGCGCGGGTCCGAGCATCGGCCCGGCTGGTGCCGGCCAGGAGCCGGGCCACGGACACGTTCTCGGCGGCGGTGAGGGTGTCGAGCAGACCGAAGTGCTGGAAGACGAACCCGACCGTCGACAGGCGGTAGCCGGCCAACTCGTCACGCGACAGCGTTCCCAGGGACCGGCCTCCCACCCGCAGTTCCCCGCTCTGAGCCGGCTCCAGGCCGCCGAGCAGGGACAGCAGGGTGGACTTCCCCGCTCCCGAGGAGCCCACGATCGACACGAACGACCCGGCCTCCACCCGCATCGACAGCGCGTCGAGCACCACCAGGTCTCCCTCGTCGGAGGCGAAGGCGTGGGTGACGTCGCTGACCTGGATGTCGACACCACCGGGCATGCTCGGCATCCTCGCAGCGGTCTTACACACTCGTGAATCGCCAGAGCCGACGGGGGCGGACCTATAGCGTCGCCGTATGACGACTGCCGGTGCCCAGCACGCGAAGGCCCGCACTCTCCTCGACCAGGTCATGGCGAACCCGCTGATCGGCCTCTCGCCGTGGATCCTCTATTCGTTGGTGGAGAGGGAGAACCGCCTCGAGCTCTCGGCAGCCCTGGCCCTGGGGCTGGCCGTCGTCATCCTGTCACTCAACTGGATGCGGGGGGGCACCCCCAAGATCCTCGAGTACTCCGACGTCGTGTACTTCGCTGGTCTGGCCGTGTTCGTCGCCTTCGCTTCCGACTCGACCCGCACGTGGCTCGAGCTGTGGGGTGGTGAGGTCGCCAACATCGCCGTGCTCGTGATCGTGCTCGGCTCGATCCTGATCAGGGTGCCGTTCACCATCCAGTACGCCCGCAGCAACAGACCCGAGGAGTTCTGGCACACCCCCGAGTTCCTCAGGGTCAACTACCTGATCTCGTGGGTGTGGGCCCTGGCCTTCGCCATCGAGGCGGCGTCGGGCCTGTTCGGCGATGCCGTGCTCGACAACTCCGACAACCTCTGGACGGGATGGATCCTGCAGACGCTCCCCCTGATCCTCGCCGCCCAGTTCACCATCTGGTACCCGAATCGCCTGGAGGCGCTCCGGGACGGCCGGATCGACACCGCCCCGACCATTCGCGACCTCCTCGGCACCATGACCCCCTGGATCACAGTGGTGGGCATCATCTCGCTCTCGGCCAGCATCGCTCCGGCCTGGGTGGGCATCGCCCTCATCGCAGCCGGCATCGTGGCCACCAAGACCGCCACTGCCCGACCCCGCGAAGAGCCGGCCCGGACCGGTTGACCGCGGACGGTCGAGCCGCCTGTCATCGACATGACTTCGAAGCGAAGGTTGAGCGGGTACTGGATGAACGACCGTAGAGAGGACGCCTGGCGGCCCGGATGGAGATCCGGACGCCGGACGGCACGCTCGTGGGCATGCCGGTCGGCATCCAGGCGGGCGCCTCGACCTGACCCCATTCCCGATGCGGTGCTCGTGACGGGCCGGACCCGGACGCGACCAGACCCCGCCGGGAGGCAAGGTCTGGTCATCAGCTCGAAGGGACCGCTGATTCACACTCAGGCGGCGGGGCACTTCTCGGCCAGCAGAGAGCCGAGCTTCTCGATGCGGGCCTCGACCTGGGGCAGACGCTCGTTGGCCCTGTCGATCCGAGTGGTCAGGAAGTCGGCCGCCTTGGTCCGGCCCGCGGCCGCCAGCTCGTCGCGCTTGGTGGTGGCCTGAGCCACCCGACCCTCGGCGTTGGCGACCTTGGTCTCCATCTCGTCGAGGCGAGCCTCGGCCTTGGCGCAGCTCACGGTCACCGTGAACGAGGGACCGGAATCAGCGGGCGGGGCGCTCTGGGCGCTGGCCATGCTGGCGCCGCCAAGGGCGATGATCCCGGCGAGTGACACTGCGGCGATGGTCTTGGTGAACTTCATGAAAGCCTCCTGGAGAGCTGGTGGGGGGGTGATGGACACACCATCGACCCCCCCGCTGACACCACCCTGAACGACCCTGCCTGCTCGTCCGCCCCCGGGCGGGCCGCACCGGGGATACTCCACGGGAGGTTGCACTGTCGTTTCAACCAGAAGGCATGCCGACGATGCGGATACTGGTGGTCGAAGACGAAGCAGGAGTGGCCCTCGGCGTGCAGCGCGCCCTCGAGGACGAGGGACTCGCGGTCGACGTGGCCACCGACGGTCACGACGGTTGGGTGATGGCCCAGTCAGGCGCCTACGACCTCTTCGTGCTCGACATCATGCTGCCGACCATGAACGGCTACAAGATCTGCGCGGCGCTGCGCGACGCGGGGATCTGGACGCCGATCCTCATGCTCACGGCCAAGGCCGGCGAGTACGACATCGCCGAGGGCCTCGAGACCGGAGCCGACGACTACCTCACGAAGCCCTTCTCGATGATCGTCCTGGTGGCCCGGGTCAAGGCTCTGCTGCGCCGGCCACGATCCGACGGGGCTGCTCCCTTCACGCTGGGCGACCTGCGTCTCGACCCCGCCACCCACCGGTGTTGGCGGGGCCACGACGAGATCGAACTGACCGCGCGCGAGATGGACGTGCTCACGTATCTGCTGTCGCGGGGCGGCGACACGGTGTCGAAGACCCAGCTCATCGACAACGTGTGGGGGGAGGACTTCACCGGCGACCCCAACATCGTCGAGGTCTACGTCGGTCGCCTGCGCCGCAAGCTGCACAGGGAGGCCGAGCCCGAGATCATCGAGACCGTCCGGGGCGTCGGCTACCGGATCCGCTCGTGACCACCCCGGGGTTCCCTCCGCTTCCCCCTGTCCCACCGACCATCGCTACGGCCCGACCCCCGCGGTCGAGACTCCACATCCGCACCCGCATCACCCTTGTCGCCACTGTCGCGGTCGGGCTGGTACTGGTGTTGACTGCCGTCGGCCTCGTGGCCGTGATGCGCATCGGCCTCGTCCGAGAGCTCGACCGTCGGCTGGCGGCCGAGTCCGAGATCCTCGAAGTCACCACTGCCCGTCGAGCGCTCCCCGAGCTCGCCCGCCGCCCGGACCTGATCGTTCAGGTCGTCTCGGCCGAAGGCCGGGTGGACGCCAGCTCGTCGGGGGCCGACCCCACCGGTGAGCGCTCCATCGCCGGCCAACCACTCCCCTGGAGCTCCACCAGCGGCGCCCGCACACTCTCGATCGAAGACCCCGATCTGGGCGAGATCAGGGTGAGGGCCACGCCGCTCGGAGACCAGGGCCGGTGGTTGGTGGTCGCCCGCTCCGAAGCGCAACTCCAGCAGTCGATCCGCGCCGTTCGGGGCGCGTTGCTCGTCCTGGTCCCGCTGATCACCGGTGTCCTCGCCCTGGTGGTCTGGCTCGGCGTGGGTCGGGCGCTGCGACCCATCGAAGCGATGCGTTCGACGGTCAGTGGGATCAGCGATCGCGACCTGACCCGCCGCGTGCCCGAGCCGGGTACGGGCGACGAGGTCGATCGGCTGGCGGTGACCATGAACGACATGCTCGCCCGCCTCGATGCCGCGTCGCAGCGGGAACGCCAACTCGTCGCCGACGCCAGCCACGAGTTGCGCAGCCCGCTGGCTTCGGTGCGGGCTCTCGTCGAGACCCGCTCGCTCGCCGGCGACGACATCGAGGCTCACGACGCCGCGACCATGGCCGCCATACTCCGTCTTCAGGCACTGGTCGAGCAGCTCCTGGAGCTGGCCTCGCAGGATTCGACCGCAGGCGGCACCACCAGCACTGTCGACCTCGACGATCTCGTGCTCGGGCAGGCCGACCTGTTGCGCCGCACGATCGACCTCGCCATCGACACCTCCGACGTGTCCGGGGGACAGGTGACCGGAAGCCCCGATGCCCTCCGGCGACTCGTCGAGAACCTGGCCTCGAACGCCGTGCGCCACGCCCGCACCACCATGCGCTTCGCCGTCCGTGAGGCCGGCGGTTTCGTGGAGCTCGTGGTCGGCGACGACGGACCGGGCATCGCCCCCGCCGACCGGGCGCGCGTGTTCGAGCGCTTCACCCGTCTCGACGAGGCCCGCACCGTCGACGAGGCCGGGGCCGGGCTGGGCCTGGCCATCGTGGCCGGCATCGTCGACCGTCACCACGGCACGGTGATGGTCGGGACCGATCCGGTACTGGGTGGTGCCGAGTTCGTGGTCCGCCTACCGGTCGGGGCGGTTGGTCCGGCCGGCCAGATCGGCCCCACGGTCTGAACCGCAAAGGCCGCTCAGACCGGAGGGCGGGGGGCCCCGATCAGCAACACGACGGAATACAACAGCACCGCCGAACCGACCACGACGAGCCCGATTCGCGCCGAGGGCACGCGAAAGTGTCCGCTGATCCCCACCATGAACAGCACCGTCGCCAGGAACACCGTGATGCGTACGTAGTCGTCGGCGTAACCACCGGCCTCGGCGCCGGCCGCGTACTTCTCGTCGGCGGCGGCATTCAACTCGGCCGCCTTGTCGAGGTCCGGTTGGCGGTACTCGGCCATATACGTCGGCCCGGGCGGGGCGTTCGGGTTGTTGGCCGGGTCGGTGGCGGTCCAGGCGTCGAACGCCTCCTTGAACTCGGGCCGGAAACGCCGCTCGGCGATGGCCTGCGCGGCGTCGTTCCCGACCACGTAGGCCGAGAACCACGCGTCGAAGGTCGAACCGTCGAAGTTCTTGGTGGTGTTGGCTTCGAGGCTGGCCTGGCTCGCCTCGGTGCGGGCCGTCGACGCCTGGGCCAGGAGTAGCCGCGACTCGGTACTCCATTGGGCCGACGCGAACCCCGACCATGCGGCGAGGAGAGCCACGATGGCCAGCAGGGTCGCCTCGACGATCGACACCCGGCGATCGTGCCTGGCGTGGCGCTGGTCGGCGTCGGTGTGCTCGGCGACGCGCTCGCGGTGTTCTGCGGTCTCCTCGCCAACCTCCGCGGCCGACAGTCCCTCGCCCATCTCCGTCTCCTTGCCCGCCTCACCGAACGAAGGCGAGGTACGCGAGACTAGGAGAAACGGCCGGCGAGGTGGCGGGCCATGACCACGGCGCGATCCATCGCCAGCGCCGTCAGGTCGGCGAGGCGATCATCGGTGATGCGCAACGTCGGTCCTTGCACCGCGACGGCCGCCACGGCATCGCCGCGACCGTCGAGTACCGGCACGGCCAGCGCCCTGACGCCCACGTTGCGTTCCTCGTCGTTGAGGGCCCAGCCCCGGGCGCGGACCACGTCGAGCTCGGCGGCGAGGACCTCGGGGTCGACGATCGTCGCCGGCGTGAACGACGCCAGGCGGGCGGGTCGGGGCCGCGTGGCGGGCGGGGAGAAGGCCAGGAGAACCTTTCCCATGGCCGACGCGTGGGCGGGAACGAGCGCACCGGGCTCCTGGTCGAAGCGCAACGGCTGAGGCGACGCCACCCGCAGCACCACGAGGACCGACGCCCCCTGTTGCACCCCGAGGTTCACCGACTCGCCGGTCACCTCGGCCAACTCCTCGAGGTCGGGGCGTAGCAGATCGAAGCCGCTGCGAGCCTCGGCGGCCCGGCCGAGGGGGATGAGCGCCGGACCGAGGTGGTAGCGCTCGGTGCGGTGATCCTGACCGACGAGGCCCACGTCGAAGAGAGTGCGAGCGAGTCGATGGGCGGTGCTCGGGCTCACGCCGAGATGCTCGGCCAGCTCCGTCACGCCGGCGTCGTGGTGATGCTCGAGGTACTGGAGCAGGTTGACCGACCGGGTGACCGATTGGGTACGTGACGGCACGCGGCCCTCGGCATCGTCGGGGACCGCTCCAGGCGCCACCCCTCGAGCCTTCCACGGCCGGCGGTGTCGTTCGATCACTCCTCGGCCACTGCGGCCAGGACGTCCATTCGCCCGGCCCGACGGGCGGGCACCAGTCCGGCCACCACCCCCGCCAGCACTGCCCCCCCGGCGATGCCGATCAGGACCACGACGGGCAGGGCCACCTCGATGCGATCGTCGAACCGCAGCGTGGCGACCATCGCCCAACCCAGAACGACGCCCAGGGCCACCCCGACCAACGAGCCCAGGGCCGCGATGACCACCGCCTCCTGCAGCACCGCGGCCCCGATCTGACGAGCCTGGGCCCCCACCGTGCGCAACAGGCCCAGTTCTCGTGTTCTCTCGTAGACACTGAGCAGGAGCGTATTGGCGACGCCGAGCAGCCCGACGAGCAGCGACAACGCCAACAACACGTAGAGGAACGAGATACGACTCACGACCTGATCGACCTGCTGGTCCCGGTACGCCCCCACCTCCAGGAGCTCGGTGCCGGGCCAGGGTTCGAGCGCCGACTCCAGCGCCTGATCGGCCTGCGCCGGGCCGACCCCGTCGACGAGGAGCACCAGCACCCGAGCGTCGATGCGGGCCGACTCGGGCAGGTACGGGTCCCATCCGGCGTGGGCGAAGAGGTACTCGCCGTTGCGGGTGAGCCCACTGTCGTAGATGGCTCCGATGCTGGCCCTGGTCGAGGCGCCGAAGGGAAACTCGACCGCCACCTCGTCGCCGAGCCCCACCCCGTCACGCTCGGCCTGGCTGCGAGCCACGGCCACGGTGCCGTCACCGAGCGCATCGAACGACCCCTCGGTCACGTCGAGGTCGACGATGTCGGCCGCCTGGGCAGGATCGACAGCGAGGACGAACTGGCTGGCCCCGTTGATCGTCACCGAACCGAACCGAACCCCGACCGCCGCCGCGACCTCGGGCCGCGAGGCGAGGGCCGGAGCCACGTCGATGCTCACGGGACCGCCGGGGGCCGACACCACGTAGTCGCCCTGCACCGTCTGCTCCACCACCCGCGCCACCGTGGTCGCCAACGACGCCGACGCCACCGCGATCACCGCCACCAGGCTCACCCCGATCATCAGGGCCGCCGCGGTGGAGGAGGTACGACCGGGGTTGCGCAGGGCGTTGCGCCGGGCCAGCCGACCGGTGATCCCGGTGAGCCGGGCGAAGGGCGCGCCGAGCGCCGCCACCACCGGTGGGGTGATGATCGGCCCAGCGACGGCGAAGGCGAGAACGGCGGGAACAGCGGCCGCCAACACGAGGGCCGTGGCCATGTCGCTGCGGTCGCCCATGGCTCTGACCACCAGGAAGACCGACCCGGCGACGAGGATCGCTCCGGCCGCGAGGCGCAGGCCGACGTGCTGGACCCGCTCGACGGTGGCGTGACGCATCGCCTCCACCGCCGGCGTGCGCGACGCCCTCCACGCCGGCACCAGCGCGGCGCCACAGGTGACGGTCACGGCCAGCACGATCGCGACCACGAAGGCGCTGGGGGTCACGACCAGCGCGGTACCGGGAACAGAGAACCCGAAGCGCGCGATCAACGCGCGGAGCGCCACCGCCACCGGTACAGCGGCCACTGCACCGATCAGCGCGGCGACCACAGCGACGACGACCGCCTCGACCACCACCGAGCTGAGCACCTGACCACGCGACGCGCCGAGAGCCCGGAGCAGGGCCAGCTCCCGTGTGCGCTGGGTCACGATGATGGTGAACGTGTTGACGATGAGAAAGGCGCCGACGAAGAGGGCGATGGCCCCGAAGGCCGACACCAGTTGCACGAACAGATCGACGGCGCGTCCGATCGCGCTCCGGCGTTCCTCGGTGAGGGCGGACCCGGTGATGGTCTCGGTGCCCTCCAGGCCCGCGGCCGAGACCCGGCCGGCCAACTCCTCCGCCGTCACTCCCTCGGCCGCGACCACGTCGATGCGATCCACCCGGCCCGGCTCACCGGCCACCGAGGCCAGCCACTCCTGCTCGGCCAGCACGACGGGCACTCCGCCGTACGTGGCGCCACCCTCGAAGGCGGCAACGCCCACCGCAACGGCCGTCACCGCTTCCCCGGCCACGACCACGGTCACCTGGTCGCCGACCTCGTAACCGCCTTCGGAGGCGGTGGTGGGATCGAGCACCACCTCGCCGGGTCCGGTCGGGGCTCGACCCGCCCGTAGCGACCACCCGTTGAGCTCGGGGCGGGAAGGCCAGTCGATGGCCCAAGTCACCGCCCCTATCCGACCCTCACGCAACGCTTGGCCGTCGGCCTTCAAGACCTGGGGGGTGCTCTGGATCGACCCCTCCGCCGCGGCCACTCCCGGGAGGGCCGCGACCCGGTCGACCAGCGACGCGTCGAGCCGGTCGCGGGTTCCCCGATCGTCGAGACCCACGGTCCGATCAGACCGCACCACCACGTCGACGCGGGCGTGGGCGTCGGACCAGATCTCACCCAGACTGGCCCGAACCGTGTCGCCGAGGACCTGGGTGCCGGCCATGAACGCCACGCTGAGCACCACCGCCAGACCGGTCGCCACCAGGCGGACCCGGTGGGCGGCCACGCCCCGCAGCGCGACCCGGGCCATGGTCGCGGCCCCGCTCACCATCGCCTCTGGCTCGTCGCGGAAACCGTCCGTCGGGGAAACGACCGAGCCATCAGGGGACTGTAGGCCCCTCCTACCGGTGAGGCTCAGGCCGGAACCGGAGTGCCCAGAGCCGGTGTCATCGACCTGGGAGCGGTGTCTCCTCGCGCATCGGGATCTGGAGACGCTCCAAGGCCACGGGGATCTCGGCCCGGTCGGGGCCGCCATCGGAGATCCAGTCACAGAGGGCCGAGATGTCGGGTTCGTGGAGGACCTGACCCAGCCAGCGAGCTCGGCGCGCCGCGTCCTTTCCCCGTGGTCGCACCACGACCACGTTGGACCACGAGCACATACCCAAGCAGCTGCTGATCCGCAGGTGACTGCCGGGTTGTCCGGCCACGGCCTCCGCCAACCGTTGGATGTGCTCGTCGTGATCGGTGTGCGGATGCTTCGAGGTGTTCCCGCAGCAGCATCCACGGCACACGACGACGGTGCATCCCGAACGGCGCTCCGGGCGATGGGACCGCAACTTGGGGTCCGGGGATGCCGGAGCGCTCACCGCTCGGGCCCATCGACGGAGACAGCGGTGACGGTGCCATGCGCGGACCCGACCACCAGCGTCGCCCCATCCGGAGACCAGCTGACACCGGAGAGAGGTTCTCCCATCTCGACCGAACCGGTGGGCGACGACGAGGGTGGTCCCCACAAGGACAGCAGACCACCGGCATCGCCCGAAGCCAGACGCGAACCATCGGGTCGATAGGCAAGGGCGGTCACGCCACCCCCGTGACCGTCGAGGAACAGCGGGCTCGAACCCTGTGGGCCGCGACCGGCGAAGTCCCAGACGGTGACATCGTCGACCCCCCCGACGGCCAGGTACCGAGAGGAGGGATCCCATGCGATGTGCTCGACCTTGGTGGCGTAACCCGCCATTTGCAGATCGTCGCCGGTCCAGAGGCGCCAGATGTGAACACTCTCATCCTGGCAACCCGCCGCCACCCAACGGCCATTCGGCGCCACCGCCAGTGTGAGCAGTGAACCCTTCCAGGGCATGGCCTTCACCGGTCGGCCCGGCTCGGCCGGGCAGAACCACTGCACACCCCCGTAGCAAGCGGCCCCGAGCGAAACCCCGTCGGGCGACCAGGCCAGCGCCGTGACCGTCGATGGCAGCTCACCCCAGGAGGCGACCTCTTCGCCGTCGCCGTCGATCACCACAACGGTACGACCGGCGCCGACGGCCACGAGGCGGTCCACGGGCGACCACGCCAACGCGGCCCCCCACCCGGCCAGGTCGACGGTAACGGTTCGGTCAGAACGATCCGGGCGGAAGATGCGGACACGGGCATCCTGGCCCGCGGTTGCGAACCGACATCCATCGTGGGCCCAGCCCGCGGCCAGCACGCCCATGGGATGCGGTTCGAGCGAACGAACGGCTCGGCCATCGACCAGGTCGAGGACTTCCCCCCGACCCGACAGAGCACCGACGAGGACCATCGAGCCATCAGGTGAGACGGTCATGGTGGTGACGTAGTCGTCGAGGGACCTCGACCACCGCAGTTCGAGCCGATCGGCCAGGCGCACGTTCCGGGTCACCGGTCAACCCACCGCGCAGGCTGTGAACGATCGAGTGAGCTCATCACGATCGAGGTTGCGACCGATGAACACGAGTCGGCTCACTCGGGGCTGAGCGCTTGGCCAGGGTGTGTCCGGACCTCCGTCGAAGAGCATGTGCACGCCTTGGAAAACGAAGCGTCGGTCCTCCCCGGCGACGGCGACGATCCCCTTCATCCGGAAGATGTCGACTCCCTTCTCGGCCAACAACTTGCTCAACCACTGGTTCATCAGTCCCCCGTCGACCTCCCCGGCGATCTCGATCCCGACCGAGGTCACGCTCTGATCGTGCTGATGTTCGGTCTCCTCGAGAAATCGGGGATCGGTCTCGAGGACGCGAGCGAGATCGAAGGCTCCGACGTCGAGGACGGCGGCCAGATCGACCACCCCGAACTCGGCACGGTGGATCTCAGCCATGGCGTTGATTCCCCGGAGCCGCTTCTCCAGCCGTTCGATCTCTTCCTCCCCGACAAGGTCGATCTTGTTCACGATCAGGCGGTCGGCGAAGGCGACCTGCTCGACCGATTCGTTCTCCACCCCGTCGGGCTTCACTTCGTCGAGGTGGTCGAGGATGTGCTTGGCGTCGACCATGGTGACGATGGCATCAAGTCGCAGCTGTCGACGGATCTCTTCGTCGACGAAGAATGTCTGCGCAACCGGGGCAGGGTCGGCCAACCCCGTGGTCTCGATCAGAATGTGATCGAAACGGTCGCGCCGCTTCATGAGGTTACCGAGGATACGGATGAGGTCTCCGCGGACGGTGCAACAGATGCACCCGTTGTTCATCTCGAAGATCTCCTCCTCGGCGTCGACGACGAGCGCGTCGTCGATCCCGATCTCACCGAACTCGTTCTCGATCACGGCGATGCGCTTGCCGTGCTGTTCGGTGAGGATGCGATTCAGCAGGGTCGTCTTTCCGGAACCGAGGAAGCCGGTGAGAACGGTGACAGGTACACGAGGCGCTTCAGGATCCATAGGACACCCTCCGGTCGATGGGGATTGGCGGTTTTGACGGTCGAAGCTTCGTGCGGGGACGACCACGCCATCCCCGAGTGCCGACGGCGGACACAACGAACACAACCAGGAAGATGGAGGCGGCAACCAGCGCGATCGTCGCCCCGGGGGGTGACGCCAAGTGGTAGCTGAGCGAGAGCCCCCCAACCGCCGCGAGCAGGCCGACACCGACAGCCACGGCCGTCATCGTCCCCAGGCGCTGGGTGACCAACCTCGCCGTTGCCGCTGGGGTGACCAACATGGCGACACTCATCAGGAGGCCGACGGTCTGGAGACTCACCACGACGCAGATCGAAACGAGGAAGAGGACGACGAGGCGCAGCGCATCAACCCTCACGCCGACCTGGCGCGCGTGAACCGGATCGAAGGTCGCCGCCAGGAGATCGCGGTGGAGCACGGTGACGATGACGAGTGCCACCGCCGCGAGCCCGGAATTGAGCCTCACGTCGGCAGGACTCACCGTGGTGATCTGACCGAAGAGGAAATGGGTGAGATCGACCCCCACCCCGCCGCTTCTGCTGATGATGATCACCCCGGTCGCGAACAGGACCGTCCCGACGACCCCGATCACGGCGTCGTCACTCACCTTGCGTGACCCGAGGACGGCGATCAGCCCGCCCATGACCAGACCGGCGGCCAGGGCACCGGCCACGATGCTGGCCCCCACGAGGTAGGCGAGAGCCACACCGGACAACGTCGCATGGCTCATGGCGTCGCCGAGGTAGGCCAGCCGCCGGAGGACAACCCAAACCCCGACCACCGGGCACAACACGCCCACGATCACCGCGATGGCCAACGCGTTGCGCATGAACTCGCTCTGGTACGGACCGGTGAGCCAGGCCATGGTCAAACTCCGGTGTCGGCCAGAGAAGGCAGCGCCGCGCTGCCGAAGGTGGCGTCGAGGACCTCGGACGCGAGCACCCGGTGGGAGGGGCCCTCGGCGACAACCCGGCCATTGATCGCGATGCACCGGGTGAAGTGCTGGCGGGCAAGGGCCAGGTCGTGGGTCGCCACCAGGATCGTCCGTCCGGCGTCGGTCAACCGACGGAACAGATGGAGCAGATCATGGGTCGTAGGGGTGTCGACCCCGGCCAATGCCTCGTCGAGGAGGAGAACCTCGGCCTCCTGGGCGAGCGCTCGGGCCACCAGCACCCGTTGTAGCTGTCCGCCCGAGAGCGACCCCACCGGTGAGTCGGCCCGGTCGCTCAGACCGACCTCGAGAAGGGCCCGTTCCACCGCCACCCGATCGATGGGCCGCACCCTGCGCCACGGGCGCAGGAAGGGCCGTCTTCCGGTGAGCACGAGTTGACCGACGGTGATGGGAAAGCTCCGGTCCAGATCGCCCTGTTGCGGGAGGTAGGCGATGTGCGCGCTCTCGACTCGATGGTGACACTCACGACCGCCGAGAACCACCGACCCGCCGAAGGGCACGAGGCCGGCCAGGGCCTTGAACAAGGTCGACTTCCCGGCGCCGTTGGGACCGATCACCGCGACGAGCTCCCCCCAGGCCGCCGTGAGGTCGACGGCGTCGAGGACCCGACGGGAGCCCCAGTGAACGGACAGGTCCTTCACGACGAGAGCCTCAGCAGACTCGCCTCTCACCATCAGCCGCAGCCCAGACCGACCACCAGCGCCGCGAGGTTGTCCCGCATCACCGAGGCGTAGGTCTCACCGGCATCGAGATCGGACTCGGTGATGGTCTCCACGGGAGAGAGGGCGTCAGTGGTCGCGCCGATCTCGCGGGCCACGGTCTCGGACAGGTCCGGCGGGACCTGCTCCTCGAAGTAGACGACCGTGACGTTCTTCGCCCGTGCAGCCTGAGCGACCGCTTCGAGAGTCCGAGGATCGGGCTCCGCCTCGGGGGAGAGCCCGGCGATCGAGATCTGCTCGAGGTCGTAGCGCTCGGCGAGGTAGGCAAAGGCGCGGTGACTGGTCACGATCACCCGCGAGGTGCAGTTGGCCAAGCCGCTGGCGAAGTCGGCGCTCAGGTCGGCCAGCTCGGTCTGATAGGACGCCAGGCCCGCGGCAAAGATCGGCGCACAGTCCGGGCGAAGCGCAACCAAAGTGTCGTGAATGGTCTGGGCGATCTTCGACTGTCGGACGGGGTCCACCCAGATGTGCGGGTCGAAATTACCTTCGAGCTCCTCACCATCGACCTCGCCTTGCGTGCCTTGGAGCTGCGCCTGAACGGGAAGGAGACTCGCGCCCTCGAGGAGATCGACCGACGTCACCTCGGCGGAGAGTCCGCCGACCGCCTTCTCGACCTGCGGCTGGAACCCCTTCGAGAGGTAGAAGACCACGTCGACCTCGGCGAGGTCGGTCACCGTTCGCGGATCGAGTTCGACGACGTGCGGTCCCGTGCCGGGCGGCGTCAGGTTGTCCACCGAGACGCACTCCGCCCCGACCCGCTCCGCCGCCTCGGCGATCGGGTAGAACCCGGCCGCCACCTTGGTGAGAGCGATCGGCGGAGTGGTGGTAGGGGCGGCGGAACCGCCCTCGGTACCGCTGCTACAGGCCGCGACGACGACCACCCCCATCACGATCATGGCCAGGCTGCGGACATGGCCCCGGGACACGAGTCGACGGGGGGGTTGGCGATGCGGCGGCACGGTCATGGGCTCTCCATCTGTCTGGAACCGGTATAGTAATGGGAACGATTCTCAGAAAGCCAATGCGAAAGGTCCCCATGGCAGACAACGGATTCCTCACCGGAATCGACCTGTTCGACTGTTCCGGGAGGGTCAGCCACACCCTGACGCTCGAGATCGACGGAACGGTTCGGGTGGAGCTACCGGGTGGTCGCGTCGCTCGGATCGATCCCGGCACGCGGCAGAACCTCACCCCCCATGTCCCGGTCCCGACAACGGTGATCGACCAAGCCGTCCACCTCCGACCGTGGTGACCTCGGCCCCGCACGTACGCGTCCGTGTCGCCATCATCGGGGCCGGTCCTCAGAGCCTGGCTGCCGCTCTCCACCTTCTCGAGCGGCAGCCCGACCTACGAGACGACCTGGTGGTGGTCGATCCCGCCGGGACCTGGCTCAACCGGTGGGACGAACAGTTCGACCGGCTCGACATCGACAGTCTCCGTTCCCCCGGGGTCCACCACCCCGGATGTGATCCACACGCCCTCGACGAGTGGTCGAACCGACATGGTGAGGTGAGCTCGCTTCCCTACGGCATACCCGGTCGCGAGACCTTCCGCCGCTACTGCCACCAGATGGTCACCGACAGAGGGCTGCAAGAGCAGGTGGTCCCGACCGGGGTTCGGCACCTCGATGCCGCCGCCGCCGACACGACCTTGTCGCTGACCGACGGGACGATCGTCACGGCGCGACACACGGTCCTCGCCGTCAATCCGGCGCGACGCCGCATTCCCAACTGGGTCGCCGAAGCTCGCGTCGATCAACCGGGGCGGGTGAGCCACGCCGACGACATCGACCTCCGCGGAGCCGATCTCTCCGGCTGGCGGCTCGCCGTGGTGGGCGGCGGTCTGACCGCAGGCCACCTCGCGGCTGGTGCGGCCGAACGCGGGGCCGACGTCAAGCTCCTCATCCGGCGTGGGCTCCGCGAGTCGATGTTCGACACCGATCCGGGTTGGCTCGGACCGAAGTACCTGAGGGACTTCGAAGGCATCTCCGATCCGGGTGAGCGGCTCCGCGTGTGCCTGGCCGCCCGGGACGGTGGCAGCATGCCTCCCTGGATGACCCGCCGCCTCCGGGCCCTCGGCCAGCAGGGACGTCTCGAGATCGTGGAGGGAACCCCGATCGTCGAAGCCTCGTCGACGGAGGACGCCGTCTGTCTCCGCACGAATGACGCAACGGTGCATCGATTCTCGAACGTGTGGCTCGCGACGGGAAGCCAGCCCGATGTCATGGCCCACCCGCTCACCTCGATGCTGGCCAGATCACACCCCACGACGGTGCTCGAGGGATGGCCCGTCCTCGATCCGGTCTTGCGGTGGCCTGGAACCACCGTGCACCTCCTGGGGCGGCCGGCGATGCTGGCGCTCGGACCTGCGGCCGGCAACTTGTGGGGCGGCCGAATGGGTGGCCGGCTGATCGCCGATCACATAGGGCATTGCCTCACCGAGAAGGCCTCGATGCAGTGACGCCGCCGAGCTGACCCAGGAGCGGCAGGGAGCGAACGATCCGCAGCCGACCCTCTGCCGTCCCCGAGGCGAATGCCGTGCCTGATGGGTGCCATTGCAACGAACGAACTCCGGCACCGACATCGAACACGAGCCTCGGGCCGTTGTCGACATCGCCCCAGAGACAGATGCGCCCGGTGGTGTCTGCGGTGAGCAACTCCGCCCCCGCCGGTGAGAACACCGCCGCAGTGAGCATCTCGTCGTGGCCCCGCAGACAGACCGGCTCGTCGTTGACCGGGTCGACCCCATCGGGCGGAAGGAACCAGAGCGTCGCCTCGTCGCCCGCAGGGACCACCACGACGAGGCCCGATCGGTCCCACTCCACGTGCTCGATCCGATCGGGGTATCCACTCAAACTGACCTCCTCTCCCGACACCAGGTCGGTGAGATGGAGGATCCCGCTCGTGTCGCCGAAGGCGAGACGGTCGCCCTGGGTATCGAGCGCCATCGTGAGCACGGTCCCGTCGGCCCCGTAGTACCGGGCGGGTCGCGACGATTCCTCGCCTACTGATACCCAGCCGACGCCACCCTTCGTCGCCATCACCAGATCACCGGGGCCGTCGGCCCACACGAGATCGTTCACCGCACCCGCCGGTGAAGGGTGCCGGGTCACGCTTTCAAGGCCCGCGCTCACCACCATCAGCTCGGCCCCTGCGCCCACGGCCAGCAGGTCGCCACGGGGCGACCACGCCAGCGCCGAGACGGGTCCTCCGAGGTCGAGCGTCACGGTGGCAGCGCGGCGGTGGCGCGGACTCCACAACCGCAGACCGCCGGCGAGGTCTCCCACCGCCAGAGCCCCCTGCGGGGACCACGCCAGCGCCGTGACGGCAGCATCGAGCCGGCACCACCATCGCACCGACGGCCCCATCGGGTCATCGGCCAGGACCCCGACCCCTCCATCCAGGCATCCGAACGCCAGTCGATCGCCCCGCGGACACCAGGCGAGGTGCGCCACGACCTCGTACATCTCGTAACCGCCGCGAACCTGGCGCGGTCGATACCGGTGGTCGTCATCGGACCCGCTCACCAGGCTCACGACACCCGACACGCCTCGAGCGTCGAGTGAACCATCTCCTCACTGACGCCAGATCCCGCCAACTGGACCCAGCTGGACCGGTTGTCCGCCCCCCACGGCCGACCGTCGACGACCTCGACCACATGGCCCACCCCCCGGGCGACGAGTCGATTGGGCCCACCCGTGACTGCGAACGATCCATGGAGTCGAAAGACTCGGGCACCTTCCCTCTCGTGACGCTCGTGAAGCTCGGCCAGCCAGAGATCGAGCGAAGCCTCGTCGAGCTCACCGTCCACCTGCACCGTGACCCATGCGCTCTGGTGATGGTGCGCAGATCGCCCCCTGGCCGGGTGACGCTCGATCCCGCTTCCGGCTGGCGACGACCAACGTTGGGGCGAGAAGGCGGCCCGACCGAACACCCGGCTCGACAGACCGCTCGGGTGCTCGACATCAGCATCGACCACGGCCGCAACCGGGTTGGTGGCACGCAGCGCCGCCATGAGCCGCTGCGTCCCTCTGGTCGTGGTCTGACCGAGTCCGTTCACCACCACGACATCGGCAATGGCGAGGTCGACGGCAGCGGTGCCCCGGGCGAGTTCCTCGAAAGCCGCGAGCCGGGCACAAGCACGAGGCGCGTCGACCGTGGCCACGAGTGCATCGAGGTCGGTCGACCTCCGCAGCCATTGATCGGCCAGGAAGGTCTGGGCGGCGACACCGACATCTGCTCCGGCCTCGAGCACGACGACCATGCGCTTCGGACCATGGCGACGATCCGCAAGGAGGCGAGCCACCCGGGTGAGATCGGCGCGAGAGGCGCCCCTCGCTCCGCCGCTTTCCCCGGTGGTGACCTCTCCGTCCACGCGAACGACTTCGACCCCCTCGCCGTCCAGGGGAAGCGCCTCGGGAGCGACAACGGTCAGGCCACGCGGATCGGCCTCGATCAGCTTGGCGACCAGCCCGGTCGCCCCCGGCGCCGAGTCACTGCTGACGATCACTACGGCGCACCTCTCTCCGTCACCCGACGGGGCGGGACCCCTCGGCGCGGGCCCGCTCGTCACTGACTCGGCCGAGGGCTGAGGAACTCGCCTGCATCCTTCACGAGGCGAAGGCTAGGACGTGATTGAGAATGATTCCTAATCCTAGTAGGGTGCTCCCATGTCGAGCATCTGCCAGGTCACGGGACGCAAGCCGTCCTTCGGCAACGCCGTGTCGCATTCTCACCGCCGGACACGCCGTCGCTGGAAGCCGAACATCCAGAAGAAGCGGTACTGGGTCCAGAGCGAGAAGCGATGGATCACCCTCACGCTCAGCGTCAAGGGCATGCGGGTGATCGATGTTCGGGGCATCGAGTCGGTCGTGGCCGAACTCCGGCGCAATGGGGTGCGCGTCTGATGGCCCGCAACGACAAGCGGGTCCTGGTGAAGCTGCGATCAACTGCCGGGACGGGGTACGTGTACACGACCCGCAAGAACAAGGTGAACAACCGCGAACGCCTCGAGCTCCGTAAGTACGACCCCAGGGTCCGCCGGCACGTCGTCTTTCGGGAGGAGCGTTGAAGCGCGAGATCCACCCCGACTACCACCCGGTGGTCTTCGAGGACAGCGGGAACGGCTTTGCGTTCCTGAGCCGCTCGACCCGCACCAGCGAGCAGACCGTCGTCTGGGAGGACGGGCGGACCTACCCCTTGATCAAGGTCGAGGTCTCGAGCGCCAGCCATCCCTTCTACACAGGGCAGATGCGCATCGTCGACACCGCTGGGCGGGTCGAGCGCTTCGAGCGCCGCCATGGGGTTCGGCGCCGGACCACCTCGGAAGGCGATGAAACCAGGGGCTCTGCCGCTCGCAACCGCTGAGCCGTCGGCGGCAGAGCCTCCCGGTACGGGCGGGTATCAGTGCTCGTCGTAGTGATCGTCGTGCGGCGTGTGACGGTGGCCCTCGTGCAGGTAGTCGACATGGTCGCCGTGGGGCACCGCCTCGTGGCCGCAGTCGGGGCCGTGGGTGTGATCGTGGCTGGTGTGGATCACGTGCAACGCCGACGGATCGCACTCGTCCCAGTGGCCCTGGTGGTCGCGATGGGCGTGGCCGTCGTGCAGGTAGTCGACATGGTCGCCGTGCTGGACGGCGACGTGGCCGCAGTCGGGGCCGTGGGCATGATCGTGACCCGGGTGGATCGTGTGATCGGTGATGGTCATTTGGTTTCCTTCCGTCGTTGATCGGGTGATGGTGGTACTTCGGATTCGGCGGACTCCTGCTCACCGGCATGGGCCACGGCGTCGGCCACGATGTGAGCGACGTGATGGTCCGTCAGCCGGTAGGCCACCTCGCGGCCTCTCGGGGTGCCGACGATCACTCGAGCGGCACGCAGGACCCGGAGGTGCTGAGAAACGAGGGGTTGAGTGACGCCGAGTTCGTCGACGAGTTCGTGGACGCAGCGCTCGCCGGACTCCAACTCGGTGACGATGGCCACCCTGAGGGGGTTGGCCAAGGCCCGCAGCAGCTCGGCGGTGGCGTCGAATCGAGCGGTACCTGGTGTCACATTGCAATACTCGCATGTATTGTCCGTTCGGTCAACCCTTCTCCACAGCCCACCGGCTCGAGTCGGCCGAACCGCCGAAACGGTCAGCGGCAGCGACCACACAGACCCAAGAGGTCGAGCCGGTGATGGACCCCCTGAAAGCCGACCTCGTCGGCAACTGCGGCCAGGGCCGTGTCCACCGCCCGCTCGACGCGGACGGGCAGTACGAAGTCTTCGACCGATCCACAACCAGTACAGAGGAGATGGTGATGGTGCTCGGTGAGGTCCTCGGCCAGCTCGTACCGGGCGAACTCGTCGGTGGCGGCCACCCGGCGCACGACTCCCGCCTGCTCGAGCACCGCCAGGTTGCGGTACACCGAGCTCTGGGCCAGACCATCGTCCTGCGCCAGGACTTCGGCCAGGGCCAAGGGACGATCCGCATCGCCCAGGATCTCGACGAGGGCATGACGGTTCCTCGTGTAGCGCTGGCCTTCGAGGCGCAGACGCTGGGCGGTGATCTCGTGGAGGTCGGTGCGCATGGAACCGAACCCTAGCGATGAGAATGCTTGAGAATGACTCTCGGGTTGACTTGTAACGAGAATCGCTCCCGTTCTAGAGTCGGAACATGCGCCGATACTCCGTCCTCGTCCCTGCGATCCTGGCCCTCTTGGCCGTCACCGCCACTGCGTGCGGTAGCGACAGCGGTAGCGGGCAGGCCTCCGCACCGACGACGGCCGCTGCGGCCCCGACCACGGTTCCCCCCACGACGACACCTCCCGAGGAGACGTGCCCGGTCGCACCCATCCCGGTCGTGGTCTCGGTCGACCAGTGGGGCGACATCGTCGAACAACTGGGTGGTAGCTGCACCGAGGTCACCACCATCATCCAGGGCTCGTCGGCCGACCCCCACGACTACGAACCCACCGCGGCCGACACCGCCAAGTTCAGCAATGCGAGACTCGTCGTCGTGAACGGTGCCGACTACGACCACTGGGCCGGGGACACCGTCAAGACGCTCTCCCCCCAGCCGGCGGTGGTCGACGCCGGCAAGGTCGTCGGGGTGAAAGAGGGCGACAACCCCCACATCTGGTACGGCCCCGACTACGTCACCAAGGTCTCCCAGGCTGTGACCACCGAGCTGTCCGCCCTCGAACCGACGGCCGCCACGTACTTCGCCAACCGGGCGACCGAGTGGAACACCGCCCTCGAGCCCTACTTCGCCGAGATCGCCTCGATCAAGGCCACGGCCGCGGGCCAGACGTTCGGTTCCACCGAATCGGTCTTCGACTACATGGCTGCTGCCGTCGGTCTCGTCAACGCCACTCCTCAGGGCTACCAGAACGCCGCCGGCAACCACTCCGACCCCGCACCGGGTGACGTGGCCCGGTTCCAGCAGGCCCTGCGCGACAAGTCGATGGCCGTGCTGATCTACAACACTCAGACCGAGGGCTCGATCCCGGAGCAGATCCGTGATGTGGCGACCGGGTCGAGTGTCCCGGTCGTCGACGTCACCGAGACGGTGCCCCCTGGTGTCGACTCGTTCGTCGCCTGGCAGCTCGCCCAGCTGAACGCGCTGCGGGCGGCGCTTGCCTGACACCCCCACCCCGATCGGGGTCCTCAGCTCCAGACCTGAGAGCCCTGACGACGCCATCCTCCTCGACGACGTCTCGGTGGCGCGCGGCCCGACAGTGATCTGGTCCGAAGGCACCATGACCATCCCGCGTCGCTCGATCGTGGCCGCCATCGGCCCCAACGGGTCAGGGAAGACGACGTTGCTCGAGGCCCTGCTGGGCCTGCTTCCGATCGCGACCGGCCGCATCGAGGTCCTCGGCCGGGCCCCTCGACGAGGCGACGACCGCATCGGGTACGTCCCGCAGAACTACACCGCCACCCTCGGCGAGGCCGTCCGGGCCTGGGACCTGGTGGCCCTGGGCCTGGCCGGTAGGCGCTGGGGCCTCGGTCGGCTCCCCCCGGCCGACCGCCAACGCATCGACACCGCCATCGGCGCCGTCGGGGCCACCCCCTTCGCCACCCGGCGCATGTCGCAGCTGTCCGGCGGCCAGCAACAGCGCGTCGCCATCGCCCAGGCCCTGGTGGGCGACCCCGAGATCCTGTTGCTCGACGAGCCCCTCGCCAACCTCGATCTGCGCAACCAACGCGAGATCGTCGACCTCCTCGCCCGGCTGCGGATCGACCGGGGTGTGACGATCGTGATCGTGGCTCACGACCTCAACCCGCTCCTGTCGGTCCTCGACGGGGCCATCTACCTGCTCGACGGGCACGCCCACTACGGCGCCGTCGGCGAGGTCGTCGACGAGGAACTCCTGACCCACCTCTACGGCACCCAGGTCCGGGTGGTGCGCACCGCCACCGGCGACCTCTTCACCCGAAGCGCGCCGTGACGGCGCTCGGCGCGGTGTCGTTCCAGTCGGACTGGTGGGAAGTCCTCCAGTCCGGCTTCATGCGCAACGCCCTCATCGGTGGGTGCATCGTGGCCGTCGCCGCCGGACTCCTCGGCTACTTCGTGGTGATCCGCCAACACGCCTTCGCCGCTCACGCTCTCGCCCACATCGGCTTCCCCGGGGCCACGGGTGCCATCCTGATCGGGGTACCGGTGACCCTCGGGCTCGCCGTGTTCACCATCGTGGGAGCCTTGGCCATCGGCCTGCTGGGCAAGCGCATGTCCGACCGTGAGATCTCGACCGGCACCATCCTTGCCTTCGCCACCGGTCTCGGCGTGCTCTTCAACTCTCTTGCCACCAAGAGCGCCAACACCATCACCAACGTCCTGTTCGGCAATCTCCTCGCCATCTCCGACGACGAGCTGCTGACGTTCGGGCTCATCGCCGCGGCGATCGTGCTGGCCCTCGCGGTCATCGCCCGACCCCTCACCTTCGCTTCGGTGAACGAGCGGGTCGCCGAAGCCCGGGGCCTGCCCATCCGGGCCCTGGGGATGGCCTTCCTGGTGCTCTTGGCCCTGGTCATCACGATGGCCGTGCAGGTGGTGGGCACCCTGTTGCTCTTCGCGCTCGTCGTCACCCCGTCGGCCACGGCGCTGCGACTCACCGCCCGGCCCGCCATGGTCGCCCTGCTCGGCACCGCCATCGCCCTGGTCGGTGTGGTCACGGGGCTCGTGCTGGCCACGATGTTCAACCTGCCGCCCAGCTTCTTCGTCGTGACCGTCGTGTTCGTGATCTGGCTCACGGTCCTGGCCTTCACCCCCGCGCACCGGCGCTCCGCACCCGACGCTGGGAAACCCCGGTCCCCCGCCCTACCATGACGGGGGTCACATCATGGCGACGGCCCGCAGTGCCGAAAAGACCACGCCACCACAGCGACGACGCGAGGGGAACCCACCATGGCCCGATCCGATGCCGAGATCCTCGGACGCGACGACGTCGACGACCTCGACGCCATCCTCGCCGTCACCAACACTGACCTGACCGAAGCCATCCACACGGTTTCCAACAACGCCGACACCATCTTCACCTGGGACTACGAGCGCAGCCGCGAGCCCCTGGCCAAGCTCTACGAGAAGGCCAAGACCTCGCAGTGGAACGCCGAGACCGACCTCGACTGGTCGACCGACGTCGATCCCGAGAAGCTCGCCCGCAACCACCCGCTCACCCCCACCCTCGAAGGTCTCGCCGCGGTCGGGATCGACCTGAAAGGCACGTCGCTGGCCTCATGGGGGAACGACGAGTGGCTGCAGTTCGGCGTCAACCGCCAGCAGTGGAGCCTCAGCCAGTTCCTGCACGGCGAGCAGGGGGCCCTGGTGTGCACGGCCAAGATCGTCGAGACGGTGCCGTGGATCGACGCCAAGTACTACGCCTCCACCCAGGTGATGGACGAAGCCCGCCACGTCGAGGTGTTCGCCAAGTACCTCGACACCAAGCTCGACGGGCACTACCCGATCAACCACCACCTGAAGATGCTGCTCGACGACATCATCAGCGACAGCCGCTGGGACATGACCTACCTGGGCATGCAGATCATGGTCGAGGGCCTGGCCCTGGCGTCGTTCGGTCTCGCCCAGCAGACCACCCCGTGCCCCCTGCTCAAGCAGCTCCTGCGCTACGTGATGAGCGACGAGGCCCGTCACGTGGCCTTCGGCGTGCTGTCGCTCAAGGAGTACTACGCCGGTCTCACCGACGCCGAGCTCCTCGACCGCCAGGAGTTCGCCTTCGAGGCCGCCGTGCGCATGCGCGACCGGTTCCTGCTCCAGGAGGTGTGGGAACGGCTCGGGGTGGACCCGCGAGAAGCCATCCGCATCTTCAAGCAGGACGACCCCGAGCTGAAGAACCAGGACCCGTTCCAACAGCTTCTGTTCTCCAAGATCGTGCCCAACTGCAAGAAGCTGGGGCTGCTCGACGCCAACAACGGTTGGTTGCGGACCCGGTTCGACACGCTGGGCGTGAGCCAGTTCGAGGACTGGGCCGACACCGGCGAGGAGTACGAGCTGCTCGACGAGGTGGCCAAGGACCGCGCCGAGAGCGCGGCCTGAACCAGCCGTCGCCACCCGACCGGCCGGTCGGGCTGGTACACACGATGGCGTGAGCGACCTCCCACCGCCGCCCGGCGCGCCGATGCCGCCCCCTCCGCCTCCTCCGGTCGGGCCGGGGCCTCGCGACCCCGGCGAGGGTGACGTCAGCGACGAACTCGTCGTCTCCACCCCGCCCGGTTCGCCGGTTCGGCATCTCTCACTGGCCGACCTGCCTCCGGCCCTGGCCGACCGCCTGCGCTTCGGGAAGGCGGCGCCGCGACGGCTGCGCAGCGACCGGCTGCCGGCCGAGGTCCGCGACGAGCTCGAGCATCTGTGGGACGGCATCGTGGCCGACGTCTACGACGAGGTGACCGGCCTGAAGCGCCGCAAGGCCTTCAGCCGCGACCAGGTCGAGCGGGTGCTCGAGCGGGTGGGGTCACGCTTCCTCCAGGCCGAACGGGTGGTGATCGTGGCCGCCGTCCACCACCCCCTCGCCGGTGAGGCCGAGTGGCGCCACGTGGCGATGGGAGGAGCGGGAGGGGCGGCCGCGGCCGCCTCCGAAGAGATTGCCGCCTACGCCACGATGGGCGCCGCCGCCACCACGGCCATCGTGGCCGCCATCGCCGGGGAGGTGCTCGAGACCTATGTCGCCGCGTCGGCACGGGCCCAGCAGTACAACCGGGCCCATCGCTCCCCCGACCCGGGCCTGATCGTCACCGACCTGGCCGAGGCCGCCGGCTACGGCGATGCCGTGGGACGACGGGCCAGCAACCACGTGGCCCGCGATGCGTCGCGGTGGTTGGGCGACGCGTTGCTCAAACGCACCGGGCGCCGATTCGCCCGTACCCTGCTACCCGTGGTGGGCGTGGCCGTCGGGGGCACCATGTCGGCCCTCTCTGTGCGCAAGGTGACCAAGCTGGCGTTGCGCCCACCGGCCGAGGACGAGCTGATCCGCCTGGCCAGCAACCTCCCCGACGGTGACGACGACCGGGAGCTCCGGTGACGCGGCGTGGAATGCGTTGCCTCCCGCTGACCTCGGCCTGAGGCAGATCTCAGCGCAGGGCCACCACGGCGCCGGTGGCGAGCACCAGCAACAACGCGCCACCGAGCAGGGCGAACCAGCGATCCCCGTCGCGGATCCAGTCGACGGTGAGCCAGCCCACCCGCAGGACCGGAGCGGTGACCAACACGGCGATGCAGGCCACCGCCGCCGCGATGCCGACCGGACCGGGCACGAACGTCCCTGCGAGCGCGAGCGCGAACGCCACCACCACTCCGACCCTCAATATCGACGCCAGCACCCGCAGGTCGTTCACGCCCGCACCAACAGCACGACCCCGACCACGGCCAGCAGGCCGGCCAACACCAATCGCACCACCGGGGGCGACAACACCGATTGGAGCCGGGCCCCGATGACCCCGCCCACCAGGCTGGCGCCGGCCACCAAGGCGGCATCCGATGGCACCACCCGACCCTGGGAGGCGAACACGAGCAGGGCGACGGCAGACGTGATCCCGACCGTGAACGTCGTGGTTGCGGCAGCAACCTTCACGGGTACGTGCATGACCTCGGTGGTGACCGGGGTCTTGATGAACCCACCGCTCACCCCGGAGAGGCCGGCGATCAGTCCGGCCGCGCCCATCCCCAACAGCCCGAGCGGAACCCGCTTGGCCTGGTAGGGCACGAACCCGTCGTCGAGGGGATAGACCCCGGCGAGGGTACCCGGCCGCTCGCCCAGATCAGCGGCGCTCAGGGCCGGATCCGGCTTGTTGCGCATGCCCTTGCGCCGGGCGCCGACGACCGCCGCCGCCAGTGCCACCACACCGAGGACGACCGACAAAAGACGCTCGGAGACCACCCCGGACACGACCGCCCCCACCAGCGCCGCCGCCGAAGCCGCGATCTCGAGCGACACGCCGATCCGGTGGTTGACGACGCGGTCGGTGAGTTGTCGGGGGGCGGCGGCGAGTGAACCCGCGGCCACCGAGATGAGCCCGAGGGGCGCGGCCAGCCGAGGCTCGACCCCGGCGACTACGAGCACCGGCACCAACAGCACCGCCCCACCCAGCCCCCCGAGTGACCCGAGGGTCGCCGTGACCAACGCCGCGAAGGCCAACTCGACGGGATTCACGCCTAGACGCTAGCTCTGAGCCCCGGGGTGCCCGGGCGCCATGAACGTCCGGTCGTGCCGGAACGCAAGGAGGACCTCCGCACACTTGGTCGGCGCGTCGGAAGGAAACGGAGAGGACGCTCGCTACGAAGCGGCGGGTGCTTCGTTCTCGTCGGCGGGGATCGGCTCCCACCATTGGCACCACCACTCGCCACCCACGAGGATGCGGATCTGGGGATGCCAGCAGTAGTGGAGGGACTCGTCCGGATCGAGGTAGTAGATGCAGTTGTCGCACTTCTCGTCGCCATGGGGCTGGCCCCGCAGGACCGCCCGCTCCATGAAGCCTTTCAGCACCATCCAGTTCGTCTCGTCGATCGGCTTGGGTTCCGGGGGTGGGATGTCCTCGTAGCTCATGACACTTTCTTAGTCCGCCGGGAGTGGGCCCTGCGTGACCGGCGAACGAACCGGAGCGAAAGCACGTCGATCAGGCCCAGAAGACCTGGAGTTCCGCGGCGTCGACGCCCGCCTGACGACGGCCCATGGCCAAGGCCTCGGGCACGGCCTTGGGATCCATGAGGGTCAACGGGTCCATGTGTTCGGGCCTCCGGAAGAAGACCTCGCTCCCCGACCCCGCCAGGGCGTCGAGCTCCCGGGCGATGCTGCCGGGAGCATTGGTCATCATGCCCTCGGTCACCCCCGCGCCATCGGTGAGCCCCAGCACCACGACCTTGTCGGCTCCCGCCACCACGTCGAGGTGCAGCCCCGTGCCGCTCACGCCGCCGTCCATGCAACGCCGGTCGAGGATGGGCTGGGGGGCGAAGAGGCCGGGCACCGCGCTGCTGGCGGCGACCGCCCGGGTGACAGGCACCCGGCTGTTGCCCGTTGTCACACACCGCTCGCCCGTGTAGGCGTCGACGCACGTCACGTGGAGGGCGGCCGACGGCCACCCCCGTGATGCCAAGATGAGGGCCAGATTCCGGGGCATCACCGCCGGCCCCGGCGTCCGGGCCGCCAGGGCGGCATGGCCGATGGCCCTGATGGTGTCGGGCTCGGCGTCGGCGGCCAGCCCGAACCGCTCGAGAGCCCGCAGCTGACTGGGGTGCAGATCGGCGGCCGGCGCCAAAGCGGCCATCAGCTTGGGCAGCCGGGCCAGCACCCCGACCTCCTTGCGGAGCCGGGAAAGGTTGCCGGCCTCGAGCACCGACGCCACCAGCGAACCCGCCGACGTGCCCACCACCCGTTGGGCCCCGGCCAGATCGATTCCACGGGAAAGCATCTCGGACAGATACGACACCTGCCAGGCCACGAAGAACAGACCGCCACCGCCGAGCGACACGGCCGTGCGCAGGCCGGCGCCGTACCCGGCGTCGAAGTCATGGGGCCAGGCCAACCCGTCGGGCGGGGGCGGTGTTGCGGAGGTGTAGGTGACTGGCCCGTAGCTGACGGTCGAACTGTTGCCAGGCTCGTTCATGCGCCGACGGTACCGGCCCCGCTACCGATGACGACTCGTCCAGTCGTTCGCGTTCCGAAGCAGTCGCCGCCCCGGGAGAAACCTCGGATCAGCCGAGCGTGGCGGCGGCGAAGGCCCGCATCTCGCGCTCGACGTCGGGGCCAGCCGGGGTGTAGAGCACCTCGGTGACCCCGTTGGCCGCCGACGCGGCGACGCGAGCGGCGATGTCGGAAGCATCGCCCACCCAACCGGCGCCGGCCATGGCCTCGGCCGGAGCGGCGTCGAGCACCGGTCGGTCGCGGTCGGTGACCTCGGTGACGTGACCTTCGTGCACGACCAGGTGGCGCTCACCCTCGGGGCGCTCGGCTTCGATGCCGGCCAGCCACACGGCCCCGCCGGGCATGCCCGCCAACACCTCCGGGAACTCGGTCCACACGTAGTGGTAGCTCACGACGTACCACGGCCCGACGGCGTCGCGAACTCGGGGGTCACCGGGCGACTCGCCCGCGTCGAGCACCGTGCCCGACACCATCTGCACGTGCCGCCCGAACGCTCCGGGTGTGCCGGCCACGTCGATGAGACCGTCGACGGTGCCGGCGGCGACCATCTCCTCGGTGATGCCTCGGCCCTTCGGCCCGAGTGCCGACAACAGCAGCGGCGGGTGGAGAGGACGGGGGGCGGCCAGCGCCGGTCGGTGGATCATCTGGGCCCGGGCCCCCTCGACGTCGACGATCTCACCGTTCAACAGACCACGGAGCTGTTCGACGTAGCGACGCAACGACGCCCACGACAGTGCGGGCTGGCCGAGCACCCAACGGGCGGTGAGCCCGGTTCCGAACCCGACGGTGATCCGCCCGGGGGCCATGCGCTCGATGGTGGCGATGGCCGAGGCCGTGGTCATCACGTGCCGCAGGTTGGGGACCAGGACGGCGGTCCCGACGTCGATGGACGTGGCCTGCACGATGTTGGCGAGGTTGACCCAGATGTCCTCGTAGATGGCCGCGGAGTCGTAGAGCCACACTCGCGAGTAACCGAGTTCCTCAGCCAGCTGCGCCCGACGGACGGCATCTGGTCCGGGGACGACACCGATCGAGATCTCCATGACAGCCCCCTTCACCGCGCACGACTCTCGTGACGGCGACGGGACCCTACTCGGGGTCGTCAACCGCGACGCGAGCCACCGGAGGAACCCCCGGAGCGACCGCCGCTGCGCCGCGCCGCCGACGAGCGACCCCCGCCGGCACCGGCACCGGAGGGCCCGCCGCGACCGTTCGACGAGCTCGACGGTCCGCGACCGGAACCGCTGGCGGCAGGACGACCACGTCGCGAACGGGCGCTGGCCGCCTCACCGGTCGCGGTGGGAACCGGACCCCGGCGACGAGAGTTCGGCTGCCCACCCCGCCCACCAGTCGAGGCCGCATCGACCACGGCCAGAGCGGCGGCGACCTCGGCCGCCGAACGGCGCGAGCGCGGACCGGGGGCCAACTCGTCGAGCAGCGGGTGACTCGGGTGAGCCGAGGTGACCGTGGGGTTGATGCCGGCCCTGCGGGCCAGTTGGCGCACGTCGTTGTGCTGGGTCTCGGTGGCCAGTGTGACCACCGTGCCGTCGGCCCCGGCGCGGGCGGTACGCCCTGAACGGTGCAGGTAGGCCTTGTGCTCGACCGGTGGGTCGGCATGGATCACGAGGGTCACGTCGTCGACGTGGATGCCTCGCGCCGCGATGTCGGTGGCCACGAGGGCGGTGGCTCTCCCCTCGGAGAACGCCGCCAGGTTGCGGGTGCGGGCGTTCTGGGCGAGGTTGCCGTGCATCTCGACGGCGGGCACGCCGTGGGCATTCAGTTGCTTGGTCAACTGCTTGGCCCGGTGCTTGGTGCGGGTGAACACCATGGTGCGCCCAGGGGCCGACGTCAGGTTGACGAGCACGGGGAGGCGGTCGGCGGTGCTCACGTGGAGCACGTGGTGGGTCATCGTGGCCACGGGCGACTCGGCCGAGTCGACCGAGTGGGTGACGGGATCGGTGAGGTAACGCTTCACCAACACGTCGATGCCGCCGTCGAGGGTGGCCGAGAAGAGCATGCGCTGCCCCGACTGGGGGGTGCGGTCCATGAGGCGTCGCACCACGGGCAGGAACCCGAGATCGGCCATGTGGTCGGCCTCGTCGAGCACGGTGATCTCGACTCGGTCGAGCGAAACGTGGCCCTGCCCGAGAAGGTCCTCGAGCCGGCCGGGGCAGGCCACGACCACGTCGATGCCTGACCGCATGGCGCTGACCTGGGGGCCCTGGCCCACGCCCCCGAAGATGGTGAGGGTGCGCAGGCCGAAGGCTCGGGCCAACGGGCGCATGGCCTCGTCGATCTGGCTCACGAGCTCACGGGTGGGAGCGAGGATGAGAGCCCGGGGGCGGCCCGGCTTGCGGTCGCGGCGGTCGGCGGCGAGCCGGGTGAGCAGCGGCAGCACGAAGGCGAGGGTCTTGCCCGAGCCGGTGCGACCCCGACCGAGCACGTCGCGTCCGGCCAGCGAGTCGGGCAGGGTGGCGGTCTGGATGGGGAACGGGATGAGGATGCCGGCGCGGGCGAGAACGTCGCACAGCTCCGGGGGGACGCCGAGGTCGGCGAAGGTGACCTCACCGCCGTGCGGAGCCCGCACCGGTGCGGTGGGTTCGGACGGCGTCGTGGGCGCGATCGGGGACGAGGACGTATGGGGGCGACGAGGCGCCATGAGCTTGACTTCCTTGAGTGAGGTCCGCTTGGCGGACCAGGCCTCGCCACCGAAACGGTGGGGCCTCTCAGCTCAGCGGCGCCGCTCCCGAAACGGAACGACTAAAGAAGAGTACCGGTCGACGAGGCGAACCCCACCATCGACCAAGGATCGCAGGGCCGGCACGTCCCCGGCCCGGGTCATCCCGCCATGACGACGTAGCTGAACCACAACGTCGCTTCGTGCATTCGCGACGCCACGGCCGCACCTCCGACATCGTGGTCGATGGCCAGACCGTGAACGTCTACCACTACTCGGCGACGCCCCACGGGAGTAGAAAGGTCGTGATGAGCGACCGCGCCGATGCCAACGCCTACGGCGACCTCCCGCTCGACGAACTCGTCCAGGAAGACCACCAGGAAGAGCTCCGGCAGCGCTACTACGGGCTGCTCCAGGAGCTGCGGGTGCTGCTCCCTGGCGTGCAGGTACTGACGGCGTTCCTGCTCACGGTGCCCTTCGCCTTCGGCTTCGAGCAACTCGACGACTTCGGTCGCCAGCTCTACGGCATGGCCCTGTGGGCGTCGATCATGGCCACCATCAGCTTCGTCAGCCCCACGGTCTTCCACCGGATCGGGGCCCGCCGCCTCCGCGCCGAACGGCTCATCTGGGGCATCCGAACCACCCGAGCGGGCCTGGCCTTCCTGGCCCTGGCTCTGGTGTCGGCGGCCACGCTGGTCACCCGGCTCGTCTTCGAACCGCCGGCGACCTTCGTCTTCGTCACCAGCATCGTCCTCGCCATGGCCGGCTTCTGGGTGCTGATCCCCGTTCGGGCGTCGCTGCGCCACCACGACCGGCCCCCACCCGGGAGGTGACCGTGATCGTGACCTGGACCCACCGATCCTCGGACGCGACGTGACGTCGTTGCTCCCCGAGACTGTGCGCTGGTGGGAGGCACCCGAGCTGACCTCGGTCGGGCGTCTCCCGATGCACGCCGTACCCCACCAGGACCAGCTGGTCCTCGACGGTCTGTGGGCCTTCCAGCTCCTCGAGGCCCCCGACGCCGACACGGGAACCGAGTGGCGAGACATCGAGGTCCCCGGGTGCTGGACGATGCAGGACGTGGGGGACAGGCCCCACTACACGAACATCGCCATGCCCTACGACGGCGTGCCGCCGCAGGTGCCCGACCGGAACCCGACAGGCGTGTACCGCCGAACCGTGACCGTTCCCCCGGGTTGGGCAGGGAAACGGATCGTGCTGCACGTCGGCGCGGCCGAAAGCGCGTTGCTCGTGACCGTGGACGGTTCGGAGGTCGGGCTGTCGAAGGACTCCCACCTCGCCGCCGAGTTCGACATCACCAACTGCGTGGTGCCCGGCGGGTCGGGCACGATCGAGTTGCGGGTCGCGAAGTGGTCCGACGCCAACTACATCGAGGACCAGGACCAGTGGTGGCACGGCGGTATCACCCGCTCGGTGTTCCTCTACGCCACCGAGCGGGTCCACCTGGCCGAAATGGGCCTCACCCCCTCGTTGGCCTCGGACCTCACCATGGGCACCCTCGACGTCGACGTACTGGTGACCGACGCCGACGGACCGCTCGGCGACGGCTGGGAAGTCGAGGTGGAGGTCAAGGGCCTGGTCGAGCCACTGCGGGCCCCGGTGCCGGGCTGGCTGCCGATGGGCCCACTGCGGTTCGACGACGCCGAGCAGAAGGCGGTGATGGCCTGGATCGGTGAAGCGATGCATGCCGGCCGGTCGTTCGAGGACGCGGTGGTGGCGATCGACGCCCCACCGGCCACCCGGCCACTGCTGGCCCGCATCCGTCGCGCCCCCGCCGGACGGGTGCACCTCTCCCTCGAGGTGCGAGACGTCGCGCCGTGGTCGGCGGAGGACCCGAGCCTGAGCCAGGTCACGATCCGCCTCTTGGCTCCCGACGGCCTCGTACACGAGGAAGCGTCGTACCGGGTCGGGTACCGAAGGGTCGAGATCGACGGTCACCGCCTGCTGGTCAACGGCCAACCGATCCTGATCCACGGAGTGAACCGTCACGACTTCCATCCCCGCACCGGTCGGGTGGTGAGCGCCGACGACATCCGCGCCGACCTGGTACTTATGAAGCAGTTCGGCTTCGACGCCGTTCGCACCGCCCACTACCCGAACGACCCGGTGCTCCTCGACCTGTGCGACGAGCTCGGCCTGTACGTCGTGGCCGAAGCGAACATCGAAGCCCACGCCGAGCCCCAGCTGGCGGCCGAGCCCCGCTACCTGCCGGCGTGGCTCGACCGGGTGTCGCGACTGGTGCATCGCGACCGCCACCACCCGTCGGTGATCGTGTGGTCGCTGGGCAACGAAGCCGGCTATGGCCCGAACCACGACGCCGCCGCCGCCTGGGTGCGCCACGCCGACCCCACCCGTCCAGTGCAGTACGAGGGGGTCCTGGCCCACGGTTGGAACGCCGGCGTCGCGGCCAGTGACCTCACTGTGCCCATGTACGCCTCGGTCGAGCAGTTGGTGAGCCATGCAACCAGTGGCGCCCAGACCCGGCCGGTGATCCTGTGCGAGTACTCCCACGCCATGGGCAACAGCAACGGCGGGCTGGCCGATTACTGGGAGGCGTTCGAGAACGTCGACGGCCTCCAGGGTGGCTTCATCTGGGAGTGGTGGGATCACGGCCTCGTACAGCGCTTCGCCGACGGCACCGAGCGGTGGGCCTACGGCGGCGACTTCGGTGACGAGCCCAACGACGGCAACTTCTGCATCGATGGCCTGGTCCTCCCCGACCGCACCCCCAAACCCGCCCTCTACGAGCACCAGGCCCTGGCCGCCCCGGTGACCTTCGAGTGGGAGGACGAGCGGATCGTCGTCACCAACCGGCGCTGGTTCCGGGACCTGGACGACCTCACCACGACGTGGACGGTCGAGGTCGAGGGCGAACCGGTGGCCGATGGAGTGCTGGCCCTGCCCCCGACCGGTCCACGGGAGAGCACGACCTTCGCCCTCGACCTCGACCTCGGCCCGGTCACCGGTGAAGGTGAGGGCTGGCTCACGCTCACCGTCGCCACGACGACCGACACCAACTGGGCCGCGACCGGCCACGTGGTGACCGTGGTGCAGCTCCCGCTGGCCCGGGCCATGGCGCCGTCCCCCCCGGGGGATCGCGCCGCCGACCCCATCGCCCTGCTCCACCGGCCCCGAACCAACGGCACCGATCAGAGCGCCCCGGCGACGGAACTCACCGACCAGGGCCTGCTGGTGGGCCCGGAGCTCTCGGCCTCGCCGGGGCTGTCGTTGTGGCGGGCCCCGACCGACAACGATCACGAACCGGCGCGGGCCTGGCGGCGGTGGGGTGTCGACGAGCTCGAACGCCATCTCGTCGGCATCGAACGTGACGGCGAGCTGGCGGTTGTGAGCACCGAGTGGCGAACGGGGGACGGCACGGTCGTTCCGCAGGTGCAACGCATCACGATGCGGCCGGACGGAACGGTCGTGGTGGAGGAGCAGGTCACGATCCCCGAACGATTCCACGACCTGCCCCGGATCGGCACGGTGCTCGAACTCGTGCCGGGCCTCGACACGGTCACCTGGTACGGGCAGGGCCCCTACGAGACCTACCCGGATCGGCGGCGGGCGGGCTGGATCGGTCGACACTCACACAGCGTCGACGACATGGCCTTCCCGTACCTCCGCCCGCAGGAGACCGGCGGGCGGGCCGACGTGCGCTGGTTCACCGTCACCGACGCCGACGGCCAGGGCCTGCGCATCGATCTCGACCAGCCCCGCCAGGTTTCGGTCACCCGGTTCCGGGCCCACGACCTGGCCGCCGCCACCCACCAAGAGGAGCTGGTGCCGCGCTCCGACGCGGTGGTGCACCTCGACGCCGCCCACCGCGGGCTCGGCACCGCCAGCTGTGGCCCCGACACCGCCGCCCGTCACCTCGTCCGGCCCGGGGTTCACCGATGGGCGTGGTCGTTGCGATCGGTCCGACCGAGAGAGTCGCTCCGACCCGCCCTCTCAGGGGCCGCCGACCACCGTGACCGTCTCACCGAGGGCCATCACCACGTCGCCGATCCGTAGCTGGCGACCTCTTCGGACCTCGATCTCCCCGTTCACGAGCACCTCCTCGCCGAGGAGCAGCATCTTGGCGTCGGAGCCGGAATCGACGATGCCGGCCAGCTGGAGCAGCTGCCCCAGCCGGATGGAATCGTCCCGGATCTCCACGTCGCTCACACCCCATCATCGCCGCGACCTCGAGGTGGAGTGGGTCAGAACGGCAGGCTCGGCGCAGGGCCTAGAGTCGGCGCCGCACCAGTCGAGGTCACCCGGGGGAGCCATGGGCACACAGGAAGCACGCAACAAGCAGGTCGTCGAGCGCTACTGGGATGCCCACTTCCAACGGAAGTGGGGCGAGATGCCAGCCTTCTTCGCCGACACCGCTCACTACACGGACGTGGGCGTCGACCCCAACGGGGCCACCGGTGGCGCCGACATCATTCGTCGGCTCAAGATCGGGATCGAGCCACTGTCGGACTACCTGCACTTCCCGAAGCACATGGTGGCCGAGGGCGACATCGTGGTCACCGAGCACGTCGAGCGCTGGGTGTTCCACACCGGCGAGGTGATCGACCACCCGTTCAGCTCGGTGATGGAGGTGCGCGACGGGTTGATCCAGCGCTGGCACGACTACAGCCATCTCAACAACATCTTCGACAATGCCCCCGCCTGGTGGCTGGAACACATCGCCACGTTCAGCGCGCCCGAGGCCTGAACGGCGCCACCATGCTGGGCGACGGGGCGTTCAGGCCGAGACGAGGCCGCCAACCGGCACATGGACCTCGGCCACGTGGTCGATAACTGCGGCGGAGCGCCCGACGCGCACCTCGTACCGACCGGGATCGATCGTCCAGCCCCGTGCCCATCCGAGGGCCGACGGCGGGCGCACCCACGCCACCTCGGCGGCCAGGCGCCGACCGATGGCCTCGCTCTCGGCGTCGGCGCTCAGCCAGTAGGCGAAGGCTCGGTCGTCCAGGTCCAGGCGCACCGTCGTGGACTCGCCCGGGTCGAGCGTCACCTTGGCGAAGGCCTTGAGCTCCTTGGGCGGGCGGGTCACCCGGGGGTGTGACGGCGCCACGTAGAGCTGGACCACCTCCGAGCCGCGCCGGGCGCCGGTGTTGGTGACCTCGACGTCGACGGTAAGGGTGTCGCCAATCGTGAACAACGCCGTCGAGAGCACCGGGGCCCCGACCGAGAACGACGAGTAGGACAGACCGTGGCCGAACGGGAAGCGCACGGGCAGATGCCGGGCGTCGTACCAGCGGTAGCCGACGAGTACCCCCTCGCCGTAGTTGATCCGGCCGTTCTCGGCGGGAAAGTTTCCGAAAGAAGGATTGTGCTCGAGCCGCACCGGGAACGTGGTGGGGAGGCGCCCCCCGGGCTCGGCGTCGCCGAAGAGGATGTCGACGAGGGCGTCGGCCATCTCCTGACCCCCGAACCAGATCTGCAGGAGGGCGCGAGCCTGGTCGGCCCAGGGGAGCGTGACCGGGGAGCCGGTGTTGAGCACGATCACCGCGTCGGGGGCCACGGCCAGCACCCGTTCGACCAACTCGTCCTGACGGCCGGGGAGGTCCATCGAGGTGCGATCGCGCCCCTCGGTCTCCCAGTCGTTGTCGGTGCCCACGACCACCACCACGGCGTCGGCGTCACGGGCGGCGGCCACGGCCCGCTCGATGCCGTCGAGAGGCGCGGCCGGCCGAACACCCACCTTGGCGCCGGCCAGCAGCCCGCCGTCGACGTTGGTGAACTCGAGCACGAGCTCGACGGGGTGGGCCGGGTCGAGATCGATCTCGGCCGTGAGTTCCTGGCTGCCGAGGCCGAAGAAGTCGTGCCCCGCTGGTGGGGGTGGTCCGGTGCCGTCGAGGACCACGACGCCGTCCACCAAGAGGCGCGACGGCGCCGTCTGCACCAAGGACAACGTGAAGCGACCGGGTCGGTCGGGAGCCAGACGGGCCCGGGCCCGCATGGCGTAGGACGGCCCGACGGCCGGATCGGGGGCACCGAAGAAGACGCCGGTCCCGGTGCTGCGGCGCCCGGTGGCGAGGACCACTCCGCCCAGGTCGTCGGGCGCGAAGAACTCGAGCGTCATCCCCGGTTCGCCATCAGCACCATCCAGCCATTCGGTGGGCACCTCCGGGGTGGTGAGGGCGATGTCGACGCCCGGCTCGTGAACGACCTCGACCCCGGGGCCGAGCCGGTCGACCAGAGCCTCGAGCGGCGACCGCCGGTAGTGAGCCGGCAACTGAGCCGAGCCGCCGCCCATGATCTGGGCCCGCCCGCTGTTGGGTCCGATCACCGCAACACGTCGCAGGGTCTCGGAGGACAGCGGCAACACCCCTTCGTTGACCAGCAGCACCGTCGCCGCGCTGGACGCGTCGCGGGCCAACCGCCGGTGTTCGGAGCGGTCGGCCGAGCCCGGCTCGATGGTGGGGTCGTCGTCGAGGGCACCGATGCGATCGAGAACACCGAGAAGCCGCAGCACGGCCTCGTCCACCAGCGCCTCGTCCACCTCCCCCGCCGTGACCGCCGAGGCCAACGCCGCTCCATAGGCCCGTCCGGTTCCCGGCATCTCGAGATCGAGTCCCGCTTTGATGGCCGGCACCGTCGATGCCAGGGCGTACCAGTCGCTGATCACGAACCCGTCGAAGCCCCACTCGCCCCGCAGCACGTCGTGCACCAGCCACGAGCTGTCGGCGCAGTACTCGCCGTTGAGGCGGTTGTAAGCCGTCATCACCCCGAGGGCGCCACCGTCTCGTACCGCCATCTCGAACGGCAGCAGATACAGCTCTCTGAGGGTTCGCTCGTCCACCACCGAGTCGGCGCTCATGCGGTCGAGCTCGGACTCGTTGCCAGCGAAGTGCTTGACCGTGGTGACCACGCCCTGCGACTGAGCCCCGCGCACGAACGCCGCCGCCAGCCGACCCGCCAGCACGGGGTCCTCGGAGTACGACTCGAAGTTGCGGCCCCCCAACGGCGATCGATGCAGGTTCACCGTCGGAGCCAGCAGCACCCGGGAGACCTTGGTGCGCGTCTCCTCGCCCAGCAACGCCCCCACCCGTTCCACGAGCACGGGGTCCCACGTGGCACCGAGCGCCGCGCCGCAGGGAACGCACACCGAGGTGAGGTGCACCCCCTGGCCGGGCAGAGTGGGCCCTCGGGCCCCGTTGGGGCCATCCGTGACGCGCACCGAGGGCAGACCCAGGCGGGGCACGGCAACCGTCGACCACATGTCGGCCCCGGCCAGCAGCGCCGACTTCTCGTCGAGGGTGAGCTGCTCGATCAGGACGGGAAGATCACGGGGCACGATGCCCTCCAAGCGGTACGTGGAACCCAGTACGCGAGACGGCCGGGACCAGCAAGGCCCCGGCCGTCTCTTCACATCACACTGTCCTCACCAGCGTCAGGCGCTGACGACCTTGCCCTTCATCGACGCGAACTCCTCGTCGCTCAGCTTGCCGGCGTCGTTCAGGTCGGAGAGCTGCTTGAGCTGCTCGGCCACCGTGCCCGATGACGCGGTTTGGCGGATGTAGCTGTCCATCTGAGCCTGCTGGACCTGCATGGCCGCGGCCTGGCGCTGACCCATTCTGCTCCCGTTGACGAGGAGGTAGACGAACACCCCGAGATACGGAGCGATGATGATGACCACCACCCACAGCAACTTCGCCAACCCTCCCATTTCGTGGTTCGAGAAGAGATCGGCGAACACGTAGAACAGCAGCATGATCCAGATGAAGATGAAGAAGAACCACAGCATGCTGATCAGCACCTCACCGGTGCCCCATTCGGCTGCAAACATCGCTAGACCCTTTCGTTGCGCGTCGGGCCTTTACCCGACGAATAAACCGTCACCCTAGGTGGCTCCCCGCCCCGCTCGACGCATCCGCAATGGGTGACCGGCAACAGGTCTCAGTCGCGGGGCCACTCGGGTGGGCGCTTCTGTACGAACGACGCCAAGCCCTCCATCATCTCGGGCGTCATCATCGCCCGGTGGAACATGCCCTGGTCGACGATGGGCAGACGCTGGTTGATGCTCTGCTTCACCTCGACCCGGGCTTTCGGGCCGGTGAGAGCGATCTGGGCGAGTACCCAGTCGACATGGGCGTCGAGCTCCTCGTGGGGTACGACCTTGCCCACCAGGCCCATGGCTTCGGCTTCCGCGGCGGTGATCTCAGCCGCCGTGTAGAGCAGATACCGGGAGCGGGCCAACCCGACCACCTCACCGAGGCGAGCCACCATCACCGGATCGGGGATGCCCCGCAGCAGTTCGGGTACCCGGAACCGGGCCCGATCCGATGCGACCGACACGTCACAGCACAAGGTGAGGTCGAGGCCTCCGGCATGGCACAGACCGTTGACCTTCGCCACCCACAGCTTGCGGCCGCGCTCGATATGGCGGAACGGGAACTGGTCGGTCGCGTCCCATTCCACGGCCAGGCCCTCGGTGTCCTCGGCGTTGCCGGCCATGTCGCCACCGGCGCCGAACCACCGGTCGGTGCCGGTGAGGCACACCGCGTCGAGCTCGGGTTGGGTGTCGGACCAGACCGCCGCCCGCTTCAGGGCGCGATACATGTCCTGGGTGAAGGAGTTGCGACGCTCGGTGCGGTCGATGCGTAGGTGCAGCACCCGACCCCGCACCTCGGCCACGATGAAGCGGGTGCCGAAGTCGGGGGCCACGAGTCCGATGTCGACGATCGGGTTTCCTTCGGTCATGTCAGACGATCCCGTAGAGCGCGGCGGCGTTGCTCCACAGCACCTTGTCGGCAACCTCGTCGGACAGTTGCCCGAGCACGCGATCGGCATAGTCGCGCGGCCGCTGCGCGTGGGTCTGGGGGCCGGGGTGCTGACAGGTCGGATGTGGGTAGTCGGTCTCGAACAGGATGTTGTCGGGGAACTTGGCGATGGCGTCGAGGGCAACCTGCTCCTCGAACCAGAAGCAGCCGAAGATCTGGCGGCGGTAGTACTCGCTCGGCAACAGGTCGTACTCGGGGTGTTCGAGGCGGATGCCGCCGTTGCGCCATTGCCAGTCGAAGGTCTCCATGGCCCCCGGAACCCAACCGACCCCACTCTCGACCGACACGAACTTCAGGTCGGGGAACCGATGGCACACCCCACCGAAGATCAGGTCGGCGATGCAGCGCATGTTGTCGAGGAAGATCAGCGAGCTGACCTTGGCGAAGTTGGTCATCCAGCCCATGCCGGCGTCGTCGTTGAACATGGTGCCCATCGACCCGCCACCCACATGGAAGTTGACCGGGATGCCGGCTTCCTGGGCTCGAGCCCAGATGGGGTCCCAGTGGCTGTGGGCCAACGGCGGCATGCCGTAGTCCTGGGGTTGGTTGCAGAAGTTGATGGCCCGGTGGCCGAGAGCGAGGCACCGGTCGATCTCGGCCAGGGCCAGGTCGAGGTCCCAGAAGGGGAGAGCGGTGATGGCCACCAGCCGGGCCGGGTCGGCGGAGGTCCACTCGGTGAGGAAGTCGTTGTAGGCCCGCACGCACTGGGCCACGAGCTCGCGGTCGCCCAGCCGCAGGAAGTACCCGTTGCCGAAGCCGCCCACGTTCGGGTACAACACCTGGGCGTCGATCCCTTCCCGGTCGAGGAACTCGAGCCGGGCGTGAGGGTCGTACATCGCAGGAGCGATGTCGTCGAAGGTCTCGGGGATCGACGCCGGCATGATGCCGTCGAAGCCGGCCATCGAGTAGTAGCCCGGCGAACCGATTCGTTCGCCGGCACACATCCAGGTGTCACGGCCCTCGATGCGCTCGATGTGGGGCACCTTGTCGTGCAGCGACACCGGGAATGAACGCGTCCACGTGTCCGGCGGCTCGGTGAGGTGGGTGTCGACGTCGATGACCCGATGGCGATCGAACAGGTCGCCGTCGGTCACTGAGGGCTCGGCGGTGAGGGTCACGGGGTTCTCCTGGGATGGGCGATGGGAGGGAGGAAGATCAACGGGGCATGCCTCGGGGCCAGGTGCCGGTGACGCCGGCCGCTTCGAGGTCGTCGAACTCGGCCGGGTCGACACCGAGCTGGTCGACGAGGATCTCACGGGAGTGCTGGCCGAGCAGTGGCGCCGGTTGGCGGATCCACTGCTCGACCCCGGCGAAGCGGAAGGGCACACCCATCACCGGGTGGGTGCCGGCGATGGGGTGGTCGACCATCTCGAACGTTCGCCGGTGGTCGTACTGGGGGTGACGCGAGCTGGCCCTCGGGTCGATCGAGCGGCCGGCGGGCACGCCTGCCGCCACGAGCGCCTCGACCGCCTCGTCACGATCCTGCTCCACGGCCCACGCCGCCACCGCGGTGTCGATGCGATCGAGGGCGAGGCGACGATCAGCGGCCGTGGCCAGGGTCGGGTCGGCGCCGAGGTCAGGGCGGTCGATCACCTTGGTGAGGGCCTGCCAGTGGTCGTCGGTGACCACGGCGAGGGCCAGCCAGCGCTCGGCGCCCGCGCCGGCGTACAAGTTCTGCGGAGCGCCCTCGGGACCACGATTCCCGGCCCGCTCCACGACGTTGCCGTAGGCCGTCCACTCGAGCACCGACTCCGCGGCCACGTTGAGAGCGGCCTCGAACATCGAGGCCTCGACCAGACAGCCCTCGCCGGTGCGATCACGCTCGACCAGGGCCACGAGGGTGGCGAAGGTGGCGTGCACGCCACCGTTGGGATCGCAGGGTCCGCGCTGGATGCGCGGCTGGTCGTCGGGATGGCCCGTCACCCAGGCCAGGCCGGTGATCTGCTCCATGGTCTGAGCGAAACCGGGACGGTCTCGCCACGGCCCGGTGAGCCCGAAAGCGGGCATGCGCACGAGGATGGCGTTCGGGTTGGTGGCGTGCACCACGTCCCAGTCGAGCCGGAACGACTCGAGTACCCGGGGCGTGAAGTTCTCGACCACCACATCGGCCCACTCGATCATCCGCAGGGCCAGGGCCCGGCCCCGCTCGTCGTCGAGGTCGAGGGTGAGGTCGCGCTTGTTGGCGTTGGCCTGCAGGAAGAACGCGCTGCGCTCCCACCATTGGGGGAGGTGATGGAACGCCCCGCCGGTCATGCGCATGCCGTCGAGGCGCCCGGTCGACTCGACGTGCACCACGTCGGCCCCGAGACCGGCGAGCATCGCGGTCGACGAGGGACCGGCCCACCAGGCGGTGAGATCGAGCACCTTGACCCCCGCCAGCGGGAGCTGTCCGGCGCGAGGAACGGGGCTCGTGGGAGACACCGGCGCAAGGGCGGTCCAGCCCTGACCGGCGTGCTCTCCGGCGGACGGGGCCGGACGGGGCGGCGGTGGTGCGACGCCGTCGATGGACCACGGTCGGCGGGGCATGAGGAACGTGTTGGCGGGATCCGGGCCGAACACCTGTCGTTCAACGGCCTGCTCGAGGTCGACCACCGCAGTGGGGTCGCTCACCGGCGCCACGGGGATGCGTAAAAGCGCCGCGGCCTCGACGATCTCGGCGGTGGTGTGCTGCGTGGTCCAGGCCCGGACGATCTCGTTCCACTCCACCCGGCGCTCCACCCGGGTGGCCAACGACGCCCACGTGTCGACGCCGAGGAGATCGGGGCGCTCGATCAACACGAGGAACGCATCGAACTGATCGCGGGTGTTGGTGTTGAAGCCCACATAGCCGTCGGCGGTGGGTTCGATCGAGGGCGTCTCGAACTGTCGAGACGGCTCGGCGGGGTCGAACGGGGGCCGGCCGGCCAACGACTGGAAGAGGTCGTTGAACACGGTGCAGGTGAGGTTGGCGATGTCGAGCCCGGCCACATCGACCAACTCGCCCTCACCGGTACCCAGGGCACGGCGCACCGCCGCCAGGGCCCCGACGGCGGCATAGGCGCCGGTCACCCAGTCGACGATCCGACCGCCCGCCTGGATCGGTGGCCGCTCGGGTCCGCCCCGTATGGAGAGACCTCCGCTCTCGGCCTGGGCGGTGAACTCGGTGCCGGGTCGACCAGCCCACGGGCCGTCGAGCCCGAACGTGGTCGTGGACGCGACCACGAGATCGGGCCGGGCCCTGCGCCATCGGGCGATGTCGCCCAGGTCGTGGGCGTTGGTGTCCCCGGCGCCGCCGACCACCACGATGTGAGCGCCGGCCCGCCAGTGGTCGAGCTCGTCGAGCGGAACGGATCGTTGACCATGACGGAGGTACCGGAACAGCGCGCCGTCGTCGCCCGTCGGAACCTCGGCCCCCCACCGCCAACGCCGCAGGGGGTCACCGCCGCGAGGCTCGACCCGCACCACGTCGGCCCCGGCGTCGCTCAGGAGCTTGGCGCAGTAGGCACCGGCCAGGCCGGCCGAGGCGTCGAGCACGCGCAGACCGACCAACGGCTCTGGTGATCCCTCCGGCGGCGCCCCCACCGGGCGGACGGTAACGACGCGACCCGCAACTGTCCACCCGCGAGGTCGTCAGATCGGCACCGATCTCAGGGCAGGAGCTCGTGCTGCACGGCGGTGCGGGCGGCCAGCAGCGGCGTGACCATCTCGGCGATGACCCGCTGGTGAGCGGGATGATCGCGGTAGGTCTCCCACCCGGCCCGGTCGTCGGTGTCGGCGACCACCGCGATGGTGGCGTTGCCGGGGCTCAGGCCCAGATCGACACCGACGACATAGGAACGCAGCTCCGGGATCTGGGCCGGCAGCGTCCGCAGGTGCACCACGAGCTCCTCCACCTGGGCACCGGTGGTGTCGGGGACGAGGGTCAGCAGGACGATGTGTCGAAAGGCCATCGGCCCAGCGTGGTGCGTGGTCGCTGGCCGGACAAGCTCTGCCGGGCGTCCGCAGGTTGTGCGGGTCGGGTCGTTCGCGGTAGGAAGAGGACCTTGGCGCCGGGGGCCGCTCGAGAACGACCGTTCACAGGTCGGGAATGCGAGGGTCCTCCCCGGTGTCGATCGACAGCAGGATCCCCACCCGTCGCCGAGCACCGGAGCGTGCACCCGACATGATGACCGATACCGCCCTGTTGGGCGTCGTGCTCACCCCCCGCCAGATCTGGGAACTGCTCGACCTCGTACGCGACGTCCCCGGCGACGCCGACGAGGACGTGCTCGATGCCGTGATGGCCAAGCTGCGCGCTCCCCGCCAGTTCACCCGCGCCAGCGCCTCCAAGTACCAGGGGCGTCTGCTCGTGCTGAGCACCGAGGAGCACGCCGCCCTGCTCGACCTGGTGGTCGACGATGTCACGCCCCCCGACGAGGTGATCGAGACGGTCGGTGAGCGCCTGGAGGGGCTGGTTCCCGACCGACGTCGCAACCCCCGTCGCGACAACGAAGGCTGACGCTCCGGCGTGGCCCCGACCGAGCTCGACCCCCACCGGAGCCGAAACCTCGATGCGGTCCGCGGTGCCTTTGCCGGCATCGGAACGGGTGACGCCGCCCGCCAGCTCTCCCACTACACCGACGACCTCGTCATCGAGCTCCCATACGCCTCTCCACCCAAGCGGGTCGAAGGCAAGGACACCGCCCTCGCCTACCTGACCGGTGCGCTCGGCGTCTTCGCCCTCGAACTCGGCATCGACGAGGTCCACGCCGGACTCGATCCCGACGAACTGATCATCGAGTTCTCGGCGACGGGCACCTACCGGCCCACCGGTGCGCCCTACGCCAACCGGTACATAGCCGTGTTCGGTTTCCGCGACGGCCTCATCTGCCGCCAGCGCGAGTACTACAACCCGGCGGCCAGCCCCACCGGCGGCACGAGCCCGAGCTGACGGGCCGACGAGCCCACGGGCGGGACGTCAGCGCGTCGGGAGCGCCCGCTTGAAGGCACGAAGCTCGTCGACGAACCCCTCCGGACGCTCGAAGGCGGCGAAGTGGCCGCCCCTTTCCTGTTCACCCCAGTAGACGAGTTCGTAGGCCTTCTCGGCCCACGCCCGCGGGGTCTGCAACAGCTCGTAGGGGTAGACGGTGTGACCGCTCGGCACCTCGACGCGACCCCCGACCGGGTCCATCGGTGACGTCGCGCCCCGGGCCGATTCGGCGTACAGGCGCGCCGCCGACCCGGCGGTGTTGGTGACCCAGTAGGCCATCAGGTTGTCGAGCAGCCGATCCCAACCGAACGTGGTGGCGATGCCGCCCTCGTCGAGATCGCTCCACGCGTTGAACTTCTCGAGGATCCACGCGGCCAGGCCCACGGGCGAATCGGTGAGGCCGTAGGCCAGGGTCTGGGGTCGGGTGCTCTGGATGGCCATGTAGCCGGTGCCGTCGGCGATGCGCTCGCCGGCGGTGGCGAAGCGGGCCAGGTCGGCCTCGGTCACCCCGTCCATCGAGTTGGGGTCGTCCTTGGCGGGGAAGGCGAACATCATGTTGACGTGCAGGCCGATGAGTCGCGACGCATGGTCGAGGCCCAACCAGCGCGTGACCACCGCCCCCCAGTCGCCGCCCTGGGCCACGAACCGGTCGTACCCGAGTTGGGTCATCACGTCGGCCAGCGCCGAAGCCACCCGTCGCGAATCGAAACCGGGCGTGCGGGTGGGGCCGGAGAAGCCGTACCCGGGCATGGACGGCACCACCACGTGGAAGGCATCGGCGGCCGAGCCCCCGTGGGCCTCGGGGTCGGTGAGCGGACCGATGACGTCGAGGAACTCGACGAACGACCCGGGCCAGCCGTGGGTGAGCAGCATCGGCACCGCGTCCTCGTGCGGCGAACGCACGTGCAGGAAATGGACCTGCTCACCCTCGGCCTCGGTGAGGAACTGCGGCCAACGGTTCATGGCCGCCTCACGAGCACGCCAGTCGTAGTGGTGCCGCCAGTGGTCGACGGCGGCCTGCACCTCGGAGACGGGGATGCCGAACGACCACGGGTCGCCCGGGGCCTGGTCGGGCCAGCGGGCGTGGTCGAGCCGGCGGTGGAGGTCGTCGAGCACCTCATCGGGTACAGCGATGGTGAACGGTTGCATGGCGAAGTTCCTCTCGGCGGGGTTGGCGCGAACTGATCGGCTACTGGATGGGCCGGCCGGCGGTGATACCGCCGTCGACGTAGAGCACCTGGCCGTTGACGTAACGGGCATCATCGCTGCAAAGGAACGAAACCACGTCGGCGATGTCGGCCGGGGTGCCGGTGCGACCGAGGGGCACGCCCTTGGCCCGCTCGACGCCCTGCTCGCCCTGGAAGTTGGCGGCGGTGCCGTCGCTCACGATGAGACCGGGCCCGATGGCGTTGGCCCGGATACCGAAAGGGCCGAGTTCGAGGGCCATGGTGCGGGTGAGCGACTCGACCGCGCTCTTGGTGGCCGGGTACATGCCGAGGCCGGGCGAATTCGTGTAGGCGGCCCCCGACGACAGGTTCACGATGCTGCCCGAGCCTCCCGCCTTCATCAGGGGCACGAAGGCCTGAGCGCACCACACGATGCCGAGCACGTTCACGTCGATCACGGCGTGGGCGTCGGCGGGGCTCATGTCGAGGATCGAGTGGAACTTCCAGATGCCGGCGTTGTTGACGAGGACATCGCAGCCTTCGAGCGTGGCGGCGACGGCGAGCACGGTGTCGCGGTCGGTGACGTCGCACTGGTGGGCCTCACCTCCCACGAGGGCCGCCGTTTCGGCGGCCCGGTCGGCGTCGCGGTCGAGAGCCACGACGTGATGGCCATCGCGGGCCAGTCGTTCCGCAGTGGCCCGCCCGAGACCCTGACCCGCTCCGGTCACGACAGCGATCCCCATGTGTGGCCTTCCCCTCTCGCCCATCGCGCTGATGGTTCCGGTAGATCGTGCCAGAGTGAGCGGATGGGTCGCCTCCTCGCCGTGGTCGCCGGGGGGGCGGCGGTGTTCGCCGGGGTCAACCTCGTCCTCACCGCCACCCGGACGATGCCGGCCACCGAGAACGGCGCCGCGCTCGCCGCCTCCGTCGCGAAAATGCCGTCGACGAGCGCGGCCGTGACGCCGGCACCGACTGTTCCCCGACCGGTGCCGGCCACCACACCAACCACCTCGCCCCCGGCGCCGCCACCGCCGCCCCTGCCCGCTGGCCCACCACCCCCCGAGCCCTACATCGGTGCGTCGCCAGCCGATCCGACACCTGGCGTGCCCTTCTTCACCGTGGCGGTGGCCCCGAAGGGCATCGGGTGCGCGGGCGAGCCCTTCGCCACCGCCTTCGCCATCAGCGGCTTCACCCCGGGGGAGGTCGACGTGACCAGCTGCGAGATCGTGAACGACATCCCCGGGGCCCGCCCCGAGGACCAGGTGTGCGCACAGGTGAGCGGGCCGGGCGGCTCGCGCAGCATCCACGTCGCCCAGCGCACGATCGATGGCGACTGCCGGCGCGACGCCATCGGCGTCACGGTGCACGAGATCGGCCACGCCTGGCACCTCGCCGAACCGGCACGGTTCTGGAGGGTGATCGACACGTTCGGACTCGACCGGAGGGCCGAGGCTTCGCTCGAGGTCGTCGCCGAGTGCTTCGTGGAGGCGGTCGGCCACCTCGACACGGCGTGCAGCCCTCAGGGGGCGGGCTACGTACGTGACGAGATCGCGGCGGGACGTCGAACCCCCTGAGTGAGGCGGTCGGGCCCGGCGGTCAGCGCGCGTTGGTCAGGCCGGGCTCTCGACCCCGTCCGCGCCGGGTGAGCGGGCCAACCCCCACCGACATCAACGGGAGATACGACATACCGGAATAGGGCGCGTGAAGTAGCGTCGTTTCCCGTGATCGACTGGGCGACAGACATAATCGAACAGATCGGGCTGGCCGGGGTGGCCCTGCTCGTGGCCCTCGAGAGCGTCTTTCCCCCGATCCCCTCGGAACTGGTGCTCCTGCTCACCGGCTTCAACGTCAACGAGGGCCGATTCGGTCTCGTCCCCGCCATCATCCTGGCCACCGTCGGCTCGGTCGTCGGGGCGCTGATCCTCTACGCCTTCGGTGCCTGGATCAGCGAGGAGCGCCTCGAGCGGTTCCTCGGGTCGGCCGGAAGATTCATCGGCCTCACCCGCGGTGACGTCGACCGAGGCTTTCGATGGTTCGAGCGCCACGGACCCAAGGTCGTGTTCTTCGGCCGCCTCATCCCACTGGTGCGGTCGGTCGTCAGCATCCCCGCCGGCGCCGACCGCATGCCCCTCGGCCGTTTCACCCTCCTCACCGCCGCCGGCAGCCTGCTCTGGAACACCGTGTGGATCCTCATCGGCCGCCAACTCGGCGACCAGTGGCAGAAGGCCGAGCGATGGAGCGACCTCATCGAACGAGGGCTGATCGCCGTGGTGCTGGTGGTCCTCGTCGTCCTCATCGTCCGCAATCGCCGCCGCCGTCGACACGAGCAGACGGCTGTCGAGGCCAACGCCGCCGCCGCCGAGAACAACGAGACGCCCTGACGCTCTCGCCACCGGTCGAGACCGACGACCCCTCGGTCCCCGGGGTCGACGAGCGGGCCGACGGCCACCGGTAGGGTGGCCCAACGCCCCCACCGCTCACGAGAGGGACACCATGGAGCAGATCCTCGACCGCAACGAGGCCCCCGAGACCGAACCGGTCCTCGACGCCGATGCCGAGCTCGCCGACGAAGAACTGCTCGTCGAGGAAATCTCGATCGACGGCATGTGCGGCGTCTACTGAGCCCGCCTCGCTGTTCACCGGTCGCGTCCCCGCTACCGGTGAGGGCTTCGCCATGAGCACCGCGACCATCGCCTTCGACGCCGACCGGGCCTGGCGTCTCCATGACCGAGTCGCCCTGCGCCCTGAACCATTCGGCGCCCTCGCCTATCACTACGGCAACCGGCGGCTCACGTTCCTGCGCTCCCCCGACCTCGTCGCCGTCGTCGAGAGCCTGGCCGACGCCCCGAGCGCCCGGGCCGCCTTCGACGGCTCCGGAGTCGACGCGCGACGCTGGCCCTCGTTCGAGAAAGCCCTGACCTCGCTCGTCGCCGGCGAGTTCCTCGTCCCGAAAGACACCCCATGACTCAGCTCACCGACCAGTTGACCCTCGGGCTCAACGCGCCGATCTGCCTCACCTGGGAGTGGACCTACGCCTGCGACCTGCAGTGCGTGCACTGCCTGTCGAGCTCCGGGCGCCGCGACCCCCACGAGCTGACCACGCCGGAGATGAAGGACGTCGTCGACCAGCTCGCCGCCATGCAGGTCTTCTACGTGAACATCGGCGGCGGCGAGCCCATGCTGCGACCCGACTTCTTCGAGATCATCGAGTACTGCGTGAGCCGGGGCGTGGGCGTGAAGTTCTCCACCAACGGCGGACGCATCAACGCCGAGAACGCCCGACGGCTGGCCGCCCTGGACTACGTCGACGTCCAGATCTCCCTCGACGGCATCGACGAGGCGACCAACGACGCCATCCGAGGTGAGGGCACCCACGCCCGGGTGCGCCGGGCCATGGACCATCTCCGTGACGCCGACTTCGGGTCGTTCAAGCTCAGCGTGGTGATGACCCGGGAGAACGTCGGGCAGGTCGATGCCTACGAAGCCCTCGCCGCCGAGTACGGCGCCGAGCTGCGCCTCACCCGCTTCCGCCCGTCGGGCCGGGGCATCGACACGTGGCACGACCTGCACCCCACGTCACAGCAACAGGTCGATCTCTACCATTGGCTGCTGGCCCGGCCCCACGTGCTCACCGGTGACTCGTTCTTCCATCTCTCGGCGCTGGGCGAACCCCTTCCCGGGCTCAACCTGTGCGGCGCCGGCCGGGTGGTCTGCCTCATCGACCCGGTGGGCGACGTGTACGCCTGCCCGTTCGTGCTCCACGACGAGTTCAAGGCCGGCACCATCCGCGGTGAGGGCGGGTTCGCCGCCGTGTGGCAGTCGAGCGACCTGTTCACCTCGCTGCGCGAGCCGTCGTCGCCCGGGGCCTGCGGCTCGTGCGGCAGCTACGACGTCTGCGGCGGCGGCTGCATGGCCGCCAAGTTCTTCACCGGCCTGCCCCTCGACGCCCCCGACCCCGAGTGCGTGTTCGGCCACGGCGAGGACGCACTGGCTGCCCTGGCCGCCAACGGTGGGGCCGTGCGTCCCTCGATGACCGCCGACCACTCCAAGCCCCTCGGCGTGGGCCGCCGCCGGATTCCCGTCACCGCCCTGTAGCCGGCTACGCGCCGACGCGCCCACGCTCTTGGGGCCCCGACGCTGCTACTTGTCGCCGAGGGTGAGGAAGAAGTCCTTGGGCACGACGATGTCGTCGGCCGACAGCTCCCCGATGCTGGCCTTGCCCAGGCCGAGCAGGCAGGCGTCGATGCCGCCGCGGAAGATGTCGAACACGTTCTCCACGCCGGCCTGACCGTTGGCGGCCAGGCCCCACAGGTAGGCCCGACCGATCATCACGGCCTTGGCCCCGAAAGCCACGGCCTTCACCACGTCGGACCCCCGGCGCACGCCACCGTCGAGCACGACCTCGATCTCGTCGCCGACGGCGTCGACGATCGACGGGAGCACCCGGATGGGCGAGGGGGTGCCGTCGAGGTTGTTGCCACCGTGATTCGACACCGAAAGGGCACTGCACCCGGCGTCACGGACCCGCTTGGCGTCGTCGACCCGACACACGCCCTTGACCATGAACGGCCCCTCCCACTGGGCCCGCAACCAGGCGATGTCGTCCCAGCTCGGCGGGGGCATCTGCATCCACTCGTAGTAAGCGCCGAAGAACGTGGGCGGCTTCTCGCCGGGGGCGGCCATGTTGGGGGTGCTGAGGTCGGGGATGAACCCCTGGCGCAGGTAACTGGCGAACCAGGCCGGACGGGACAGCGCCTGGGGAGCCAGCTTGATGGCGCTCTTCAGGTCGATCTTCTCGGGAATGAACGGGCTGCCCCAGTCGCGCCCGTTCGAGAAGGTCCAGTCGAGGGTGAGGATGATGCCCTTGGCCCCGGCCGCCTTGGCCCGCTCGAGGCGCTGCACCATGACGTCACGGCCACCGGACCAGTACATCTGGAAGAGGGTCTGGGCGTTGGCCTCGCAGACCTCCTCGATCGACTTGCTGCCGAACGAGCTGAGCCCCATGGGGATGCCCCGGTTGGTGGCGGCGCGGGCCACGGCGAGCTCGCCGTCGGGGTGCACGGCCTGCACCCCCGTGGGCGACACGATCAGCGGCATCGACAGCGCGAGCCCCATCACCCGGGTCTCCATGGACCGTTCGGCGTGCAGACCGGCCACGTGGGGCGCGAACCCGAGCTGGTCGAACACGGACTGGTTCGAGTGGAGCGACAGGCCTTTCTCGGCCCCGCCGATGATGGCGTTGTAGACCGACGACGGAACTCGACGCTTGGCCCGCTTCTGGGCCACCGCCACCGTTTCGAACCACACACCAGCCATCGAACACCCTCCTCAGAAGGCAGAACTCTACTGCCGGCCCCCCCACGGCCCCAAAGGCAGGGGCATCTGCGATGCTGCCAGGTGAACGACGACGACCGGGGGGTCGAATGGGAATGCAGGAGACAGGCGACGCGTCAGCGGCGGCGATGGAGGAGCTGGCCGAGCTGATCACGGCCATCAACACTGACTCCGAGCATCCGCGTTGGAAGTTCGCCGGTGAGCAGGACCGGGCGTCATACCGGGAGTTCACCCTGCACTCCCTGCACCACGCCCTGCAGTTCTGGCTCGAGGCCGACCCGGCACGACCGCGGTTCAACCGCTGGTTCACGCCCACCAAGAAGCTGCTCGGCGACAACCCCGACACCGTCTACTACGGCACCGTCGTCGACCCCACCCGGTCGTACCGTCTGCGGGGGAACATCGCCGACGCCGGCTACACGTCGTTCACCGTCGAACTGGGCACCGCCGGCGGCCACATGTCGCAGCGCCTGGGCCACACGCTCAACGACGACGAGTTCGAGGTCGACGCCGCCGGCAACTACGAGCTCGTGGTGAGCCCCGACGACCCGGGCGACGGTCGCAACTGGCTGCGCCTCGACGCCGAGGCCGGCTCCATCACCACCCGTCACTACTTCGAGTGGAAACGCTGTGCGGCGCTCGACCCCTCGCTGCATGTTCCCCTGTCGATCGTGCCCATCGACGACCCCGGCCCTCCCGCGGTGCCCGACGACGACGCCACCGCGGCCAACATCCGCCGGGCCATCACCTTCCTGCGCTCGGTCACCGTCGACTGGGGTCACAATCCGCTGCCCCCTGGCGCCATCCCCTGGGTGTCGGCCGAACCCAACGTGTTCACCAACCCCCCCGCCCACGACGGCAACCTCGGCATCGGGTACGCCGCGACCGACAACGTGTACCGCAGCGCCCGCTGGCTCCTTGAACCCGACGAGGCGCTGGTCATCCGGGGGCGGTTTCCGCGCTGCCGGTTCGCCAACATCGTGCTGTTCAACAACCACATGCAGACGCTCCCCTACGACCGGCGTCGGGTCTCGCTCAACCGGGTGCAGACCACCTACGAGCCCGACGGGTCGTTCCGCATGGTGCTCGCTCACCACGATCCCGGGGTGGCCAACTGGCTCGACACCCGGGGTCTCCCCCACGGCACCATGTTCTGGCGGTTCCTGTTGCCCGAGGAACCGATCGCCGATCTCACCACCGAACTCGTGGCGTTCGACGACGTGGGGAGCTGATCAGGCTTTCAGATCGACGAACTTCACGACCTCGGCCACCGGGGTCTCGATGGGGCCCTCGGGCAGGAAGAAGCGCCAGAAGACCGTGCCCAGGGCACGCCCCTCGGTGTCGATCCAGTTGGGGAGGCCCGGATCGGTGTGGGCCAGGATCATCCGGAAGCCGCCGTCGGACTCGAGGGTGGTGTTGGAACGGTTCAGGCTCACCGGGCGGTTCACGTAGTCGTACATCTGGCTCCACCGGTTCCAGAGGCACACGTTGGCGAAGCGGCACTCGGGCCAGCGACCGGTGATCACCAGGGCTTCGTCGAGGCCGATCAGATAAGGCGCCATCGAGTACGCGGCGTCCGCAGCGGCGAAGGCCATGTCGCCGGGGGTCTGCGGCGTGGGGAACTGGTTGGGCACGGTGGACACGAACGGGATGGAGCCCACGTCGTCGCGGGGCGGCTGACCGACGGTCTTGTCGTAGACGTGGCGGTTGACCCGACGAATGGCCGCTGCCACCCGCTCGTCGTTCCACCGGGGCGGCGCAAGCGGCGGGTCGAGGACCTCGATGCTGATGGGCACGTGCAGGGTCTGCGACGCGGAGGCCGAATGGGGCCACTCGAAGTAGTGACGGGTGGTGATGCGACCGCCGTTCTCCCCGATGTCCATCCAGTTGCGCTCGGCCGGCTCGCCACCGAGGCGGATCTCGTAGTTGCCGTCGGGGTCGATGTCGATCTGGTCGTCGTTCAGCACACCGGAGTTGTGGGTGGCGTAGGCCCCGTCGGCGGCGCCCGCTTCCATCGTGAACGACGTGTACACCGCGCCAGCCAGGTTGCCCCGCACGATGTAGGTGCGGCCCGGGGCGACAGGGGTCTCGTAGTACACGGCGTCGCTGTTGTCGCCGGTGAAACTGCGGGTGGGAGACACGATGCGGTGAAAGACCGGTCGGTCGGGGTCGAACTCCTGGTGGGAGTACAGACCGCTCTGCAGGATGTGGGTGAGGTTGCGGAAGCCCTCGGCCACGTCGGCGTCGTCCATGGCCGGGCCGGGCACCACCCACGTGTCGGCGGCGGCCCGCAGCGTCTCGAGCAGTTCGTCGAACGCGGCGCGCGAGTGCAACTCGGTCATCAGTCCCCCCAGGGATCGGTTCGTGGTCGGGTCATCCTCGCGGATCCTCGGGCGCGGTGCTGACGCCCTCGGGACTACCGTCGCCGACAGGCACTGGGCCTGGCAAGAGGGGATCACACCGATGAACGACGACCGGCTGGCGGAGGCACTCGACGAGCTGGCGGTGCGACGCCTGCACCACGCCTACGCCGACATCGTGACTCGACGTGAGTGGGCCGAACTGCACAACGTCATGCGGCCCACGTGCACCCTCGACCTCGATCTGGGCGATCGCACCATGCGCTTCGACGGACCCGCCGCCATCGGCGAGTTCATCGGCACCGAACTGCGACGCTTCTCGTTCTTCGAGTTCGTGATCCTCAACAGCGTCGTGCGGGTCGACGTGGCCGCCGGCACGGCAGGGGCCCGCCTGTACATGCAGGAACTGCGCCAGAACGTCGACGACGGCCGGCGGACCGACGCCTACGGCGTGTACCACGACCACTTCGAACGCGACGCCGACCAACGCTGGTGGATCGCCCGTCGCCGCTACGGCAGCTTCTCGCGCACCGCCGAACCGGGCTCCGACGTCGACCAGGACGTGTTCCCGCTCCCGATCTTCCCGCTCGACCAGCTCTGAACCGGGGTCCAGGCCCCTCGCCGCCGCTCAGGCGTCGCCGAGCTCGAGGCGCAACTCGAGGCCCACAGCCACGGGATCACCGCTGGCATCGACAGCGGTGATCCGCCGAGGCTTCTTCGGGGCGCCGCCCGCGCCCACCATCGTGGCGACCTCGAAGGCCACGGTCATGGCGTCGGTGCCCGGGGGATGGCGGTGGGTCGAGCCCTCACCGTCCTCGTCGAGGTCCCAGCCCCGCCGATCGAGGGCCTCGTGCACGTTGTTGGTACGCGACTTCGAAAGACCGGCATAGCGAACCCCGAGCACCACATGACCGCCCGGCATGGCGGTGATCGTGAGACGGTGCCAACCGTCGGGAGCGGCCACCGTGGCCGTGGCCGCGATGGCGGTGCCCATCACGTGACCTCGCAGCGCCAACACCACGTCGTTGAGCACCCCGACCCCGTCGGCGTCGTTGAGATCGAGGACGACGTACATGGGCGCGGTCATGTCCCCAGCCTGCCAGCCAATCGAGGGTTGATCCGCAACCGACTCGGCGCCTGCTCACACCCGACCGCCAACCGTGGCGGCCCGGCCTCGGTCACGTCCACGGTCAGCCTCCTTCCAGCCGAGCGACGAGGTCGGGCGATGGTGGGGGTGGCCGCCGGGCCGATCAGCCGGCTTCGAGCCACTCGAGGAGATCCGGGGCGGGCGTCGGACAGCGGCGGTGGCGGCGGACGAGGTCGACGGCTCGGGTCCGGACTCGGCGCGCCGTCTCGATGTCATTCGGTTCGATGCCGGTGGACTGGGGCTGGCTGGACCGAGAGCCCGTTTCCGTTCCCGCGTCTGTGCCTGTGTCGGTACCTGTGCCCGAAGGGTGAGGATCCGCCATCGGGTGGTGGGGGAAGGTGGGGATGAGGCCGTGCGTGTGGGGGTGGTGCAGAGGCGGCACGGGTGGGGGGTGGTGTCTCGGGGGTGGGCTGGTGAGCACGGTGGCGTCGGGTCGGGTGAACACGAGGGTGCCGTCGGGTTGCAGGTGGAGGTCCCACTCGTGGCGGTGGACGACACCATGGTGGGTGGCGCAGAGCCCGGCGAGGTTGGCGAGGTCGGTTTCCCCGCCGTGGTTCCAGTGGGTGAGGTGGTGGGCGTGGACCCAGGCCGTGGGGGCGTCGCAGTGGGGGAACCGGCAGCCGCGGTCGCGTACGAGCATGGCGTCGCGCAGGTTGGGTGATGCCAGGCGGAGGGTGCGGCCGCGGTCGATGAGTTGCCCGTCGACGATCAACAGCCGGTGAAGGAGGGTGCCTTCGGTGAACAATCGGGCCAGGCTGCCTGCGGTCAGCGGGTGGTGGTCGTGGTCGACGGGGGTGCCGGGGTGGTGGGCGAGGGCGTCGCGGTACAGCCCCTCTTCGAAGATGCTCACCGGTCGGGCGGCCAGTAGCCGTTCCAGGTCCTTCGCGGTCTGGATCCCGAGGCCCCGTAGCGACCCGGCGATCATGTCGGCGGGGTCGATGGTGACGGCGACGTGGGGGTGTTGCCGGCCGGGGCGGTCGCCAGGGGTGGCGGCGTGGTCGCAGAAGAACCGCATGACCTGCCCGAGGGCGTCACCGCGCCGTTCGGCCGCGGTGCGAAATCCGCCCGCGGGGTCAGGATCGTCGGCGCCGGCGATGCGCAGGGCGGTCTCGGTGACCGCGGCGGTGTCGGGGTCCAGGGTGGCGTCGAGGATTGCCCGTCCGTCGAGGGTGCGCGACAGGTGCGCGGTCGACCCGGGCCCATCAGCGTCGACAGCGCCACCGGCCACGACCGCTTCGGCGCGGGTCACCCAGTGCTGCACCGCCCGTTTGGTGTCGGCGGCGGACAGGCCGACCAGCAGCGGGGAGATCTCGGTGTCGTGGTCGGCGAACAGCTCCACCAGACCCTTGGGGATCATCCCGACGGTCAGGTCGATCTGGGCGCCTGACAGTTCCCCGGTGAACCACAACCGGGCCAACTCGGGCCACGCCGCCAGACGCGACACCCGCACCGCCAACCGTTGGGCGTCGCGTTCACCGACCCCGTGGGCCCGCAGCCAGCCCGCCGTCGAACCCCACCCGTCGACCCGATGGCCACCCCGTGCGACGAACCCCACCAGGGCCTCACACACCTTGGCCTCGAGCCGATCACGGGCCACCAACAGCTCGGCCACCACCGCCGCACACGGGGCCGGGTTCACCGCTTCGATCGTTGCGGCAAGTCCCGAATCCATGCCCGAACCCTACCAGAACATACGTACGAGCACAAGCAGAAACCCGAGGACTTTCTTGGTGGATTCGTTCAAGAACGAGGCCTGTGAGCGCGCTGGTTGTTATGGCCCGGCCGTAGCGGTCACCACTGAGATGACGCCGGACTCCCATCACTCCCGCAGGGTGCGGTCGTCCCGGACCCGGCCCAGCTTGAACGGGCAGCCACCCTCACCGACTGCGGACTGGGCGCACTTTTACCGGGTGGATGCGCCTTGGGCGGGTTCGCCCGTCGGGGCACTCCGGGAGCCCGATTCGAACTGAAACAAGAACCGCGGACGGCCTTGGGCTCTCAGACCAATGGGTGGTACCCCGGCACGTCCAGCGAATGCGTGTCGAGGTACACCTTCGCCTCAGGTGAGCCATGGAACCGACCATGACTCCAACGGATCTCAACGTGTCCCTTCACAACCCTGTCCAGACCAGAAGCACGATCACGCACTTCTCCTGCCCAGCCAACCTCAGGCTGGCCAGCAAACCGAGGATGCACTTCGAAGGATCGGAGCTCGAACCGTTGCATCCAATCCCATGAGGAACCCAAGCGAAGCCGAAGCGACGAAGACGCATCGGCACCCAGCACGAAGTATGGGGCGTCCCCAATTCGAAGGAGGCGCCAGAGCATCCGGAGTCGACGCCGACGATCATTCAGATTCGTCCGCCATCGTTCTGCTGAAGCCAGTGAGACGGCTTGACAGAGCTCCGACCACGGGCCCTGAAGGTCGGTCGGGAGCCGACGATCCCGTAGTACCTCCCGCAGCGCATCACGATCTACCCGACCGAGGTCCGCCACGTTCTCTGGCAGCAGATTGGGCGAGCGCTCTCGAGCAACCGAGTAGAACTCCTGATATTCCGTGGGCGCCACGACGGAGAACCAATCCTGAACTGAACGCTCATCACCGACGAGCAGCCGATCAAACAGGCGGGCCGGACCCGCGTTGACGGTGATCCGGGACAGGTACTTGCAACTCACCTGGTACACGTGATCGATACGCAGATCCGCTGGAACCACGTCGTCTCCGGGCGGACGGTGTGGGCCCTTCCACTCCACAAGCCGCGGGCGTCTACCCCTAAGTCCATCCTTGGCATGGAGCAGAGCGCAGCCATTGGCGAAGGCGGTCTCGAAGGCGGTCGCATGCGTGCCTTCGTCCTCTGCCCGCACCACCCTGTCCCATGCTTCGTCCGGCACGTGGAGTAGCTCGCGTGGCCGGGACCGGAGACCGATTCTGAGGTCATCGGCCAGCGTCCCGAGCGCTGTTGCCAACTCCGTTATATCTGTCAGAAGACCGGGCACGACAAAGAAGTCTGTTCAGTTCCGCCGCTCGACCGGCCGGGCCTCGAGCTCGGACTCTGTCCAGAACCCGGGGAGGGGTCGATCGGCGTGACCCCCGGCGGCGTAGGACTCGAGCCGGACCAGCCCCTCGGCAGAGAGCATCTCTACAGCATCGAAGAACACCGACCGGCCAGCCGCACGCAGTGCCGTATCGCCTTCACTGGTCCGCTTCGGCAGATGACTCGTTAGAAACACGACGGGGATGGGTTCATCCTCGTCGGCCGTAACCGATCGGAGCACCGCCGCACGGCCGAGCGACTTCCACACCGTGTCGGTGCGGAGAAGACCACCTCGATGGCTGGTGAACGCACCCGAGACGTCGAAGAACCACGTTCGGCCGTCATGGTCCTCGCCCACGAAGTTCACCACCACACCCGTACGGCGGATCCGAAGGTTCCGGTCAATCAACCTGAATCCAGCCGTCTGAAGTACCTCCTCGGCAAGCTTCTGTGCGGCCTTCCCCTCCCGGCTCGCGCGACTCTGAAAGTCCTCACCACCAAGCACCTGTCCGGCCGCGAGCGGTTCCAGCACCCGAGGCGGCTCCAAGTCATCAGGTGCCCCACCGTCCCCGCCCCCCGAAGGCGGCGCGCTGAGCTCCTCGGCCACCCGGCGCCGGGCCAGTTCGGCGTACTCGGGGTCGAGGTCGTACCCCACGTAGCGTCGCCCCAGGCGAGCGGCCGCGACCAAAGAGGAGCCGCTGCCCATGAACGGGTCGAGCACGAGGTCGTCTTCGAACGTGTACAGACGGATGAGCTGCTCCGGGAGCTCCACGGGAAAGGGGGCCGGGTGCCCGACTCTCCGGGCGCTCTCCGGCGGAATGGACCACACGTCGAGGGTGAGGGCCATGAAGTCGTCGGTGCCGATGGTGCTCACGTGCGGCAAGCCGGCGGCGGCCCGCTTCTTCACCGGGACAGCCCGATCGAACCGGCCCTTGCTGGCGATGACGATCCGCTCGGTGATGTCGCGCAGCACGGGGTTGCTGGGGCTGCGGAAGGAACCCCAGGCACACGACCCGCTGGCCCCCTCGGCCTTCTGCCAGATAACCTCGCCCCGCAACAGCAGACCGAGGTCGTCCTGGAGGATGCCGATGACATCGGCCGACAGACTCCGGTAGGGCTTGCGACCGAGGTTGGCCACGTTCACGGCGATGCGCCCACCCGGCTCGAGCACCCGGATGCACTCGCGGAACACCTCGCGCAACATGTCGAGGTACTCGAGGTACGACGCAGGAACGCCCTCTCGCTCGAGCTCCTCCTCATACTGTTTGCCGGCGAAGTAAGGAGGGGACGTGACGACGAGCGCGACCGAGCCATCGGAGACCGCACTCATGTTCCGTGCATCACCGACGACGAACGGGTTCTCGACGGGCTCGGGTACGGCCACGGTCGCATCCGCACTCAGCTCCGGCGCCCGGAAGCGCTCGTAGAACCCGGACGAATCGTGGCTTTCGCGCTTCGACACCCCGAAGTTCGACGTCGTCGTCCCCTGACGACGTGCAGGCCCGTCCTTCTTCGCTCTCACAGCCACGAGGCGAGGGTATCTCATCGAACGTACGCGCGACCTCACAGCCCGAAGACATCCACGGCTCCGGTCACCGGCCCGGGACCAGCGCCGTAGGATCACCGCTGATGGCCCCCACCCCCACCGCCACGGCGAAGGCGCCATCCTGTCCACCCGGACCCGGCGATCGTCCGGTGTCCCCATGAGCGGCGGAGACAACACCCCGGTGGCCGTGATCACCGGGGGCGCCCGGGGGATGGGGGCGGCCACCGGCCTTCGCCTCGTCGCTGCCGGATGGCGGGTGGCCCTGCTCGATCTCGGAGCCGCCTCCGATGCCGCCGGCGCCAGCGATCTGCCCGGGCCGTACCGTCCGGCCACCGAAGCCCAACTCGAGGCCACCGTCGCCGAGTGCGGACCGACCGCCGAGGGGCATGTCGTCGACGTGCGTGACCACGTCGCGCTCACCGACGTCATCAACGGCATCGTCGACCGTCACGGGCGCCTCGACGCGGTCGTGGCCGCCTCCGGCGCGGTGGCCGGCGGGCCTCCGACCTGGGAGACGAGCGACGACGCCTGGCACACCATGATCGACGTCAACCTCACCGGTGTCTTCCACCTGGCGAGAGCCACCGTCCCCCACCTGCTCGCCCGGCCCGAGCCCCGACGGGGTCGTTTCGTCGCCGTGGCATCGAGCGCGGCCCACCACGGTCTGCCGAGCTTGGCGGCCTACAGCGCGGCCAAGCACGGCGTGGCCGGCCTGGTGAAGGCGCTCGCGGCCGAGCTCGGACCGACCGGGGTCACCGCCAACGCCGTTGCCCCCGGATCCACGACGACGCCGATGCTCGACGCCAGCGCGGCGATCTACGGTCTCGCCGAACCGGGCTCGTTCGCCCGCCAGACCCGCATCCAGCGGGCGATCGACCCCGACGAGATCGCCCAGACCATCGCCTGGTTGTGCACCGACGCGCCGGGCGCGCTCACCGGCGCCGTGCTCGACGTCGACGGCGGCTTCCGGCCGTGACCGACTCGACCGACCCCCACTCGGGCCTGGACCTGACCCCAGCCGTCGTGGATGCACTCGACGAGGCCCTCGTGGGCCGCCGCAACGAGATCGAGGTGGTCCTGGCGGCGCTGGCCGCCCACCGCCACGTGCTGCTCGAAGGGCCGCCCGGAACGGGCAAGTCCACGCTCCTGCGCAGCCTGGCCGTCGTCGCCGGCGTGGAGCTGGTCTTCGTCGAGGGCAACGCCGAGCTGACGCCCGCCCGCCTCACCGGCACGTTCGACCCGGCCCGCGTGCTCGCCGACGGCTACTCGCCCGACGTGTTCCTCGACGGACCGCTGGTCGAGGCCATGCGCGCCGGCGCACTGCTCTACCTCGAGGAGATCAACCGCGTCCCCGAGGAGACGCTGAACGTGGTGATCACCGCCATGAGCGAAGGGGAACTGCACATCCCCCGATTGGGCAAGGTGGAGGCCGAGCCGGGCTTCCGGGTGGTGGCCGCCATGAACCCGTTCGACACCATCGGCACCGCCCGCATCTCCTCCGCCGTCTACGACCGGGTCTGCCGCGTGGCCATGGGCTACCAGGACGAGGTCGCCGAGCGCGAGATCGTGAACCGGGCGGATCCCTCGGCCGACGCCGCCCTGGTGCGCCGCTCGGTGCGGGTGGTGCGCGCCACCCGCCAACACCCCGACGTCCGAGTGGGCTCGTCGGTCCGTGGCGCCATCGACCTCGTCACCGTGGCCCACCAACTCGCTCTGCTGCGGGCCACCACCGCGGGCGACGACGCCACCGGCCTCGATGCCGCCCTCGCCGCTCTCTCCGGGCGGGTCCGCATGCGCGAAGGCGGTGGGCGCACCGCGGAGGAGCTGATCCGTGAGCTTTGGTCCATGCTCGCCCTCGACCCCGCCGATCCGGCCGCCGACGACGGTGGCGCCCCGACCGCCCCACCGATGGGCGCCGCGGGAAAAGCCTGACCCCCCGTCCGGGGGGCAACGACCGGACGGAAGAGGACGACCACATCGATGAAGGCGACGCCGCCCGAGCCGCCATCGACGAAGGCCGACGGCGCACCAGCTCGCGCCGGGATCTGGGCCGCCACCCCCATTTCGAAGAGGTCTCCCCCGACGTGGGCACCATCGACGAGGCGGCGCTCGACGAAGCCCTCGGCGCCGATGCCGACGATGCTCTCCGGCTGCTCGCCGAACTGACGGGCGCGACCGACGAGCGCCTCCGAGCCCTGGCCCGCCAGCTGGCCGGCCGACTGGTGGTCGACCTGGGCCGCGCCGGCACGGCTCGTCGTCGGGGGATCGGACGGATGCGAGAGGTCGCCGCCGATCGCACCCTCGCCGAGGTCGACCTCGACCGTTCCCTCGACGCCCTCCTCGCCGCTCGCGGTCGCGACGAGACCCCCCACCTCGAGAACCTCCGAGCCCGCGAATGGGGCCGACCCGACATGGCGGTGTGTCTTGTCGTCGACCGCTCCGGATCGATGGGTGGGAAACGCCTCGCCACCGCCGCCATGGCCGCCGCCGCCTGCACCTGGCGGGCCCCGCAGGACGTCTCGGTCCTGGCCTTCTCCGACCGGGTGATCGTGCTGTCACCACAGGGATCATCCCGACCGATCGAATCGATCGTCGACGACCTCTTCTGCCTCCGAGGGCACGGGCCGACCGACCTCGCTCGGGCCCTGCGCGCCGCCCGACAGCAGCTCGAACGATCGGCGGCCAGGAGGCGAGTGACCGTCCTGCTCTCCGACGCCCGCTCCACCTGCGGCGCCGATCCGATCGCCGCGGCCGCCGCCCTCGACGAGCTCATCCTCATCGCCCCCGACGACGACGTCGACGATGCCGCTCGCCTGGCTCGGGCCGTCGGCGCCCGATGGCTCCCCATCACCGGCCCGAGCGCCGTGCCCGACGCCCTCACGCAGGCCTTCAGCGGCTGAAGCAAAGAAACGGGCGGCGGACGGCGAGGAAACGCCGGCTCCATCCGGCCTCGGCGGCGAGCGCGAGACTGCAGGACGATGTCGTCTCCCCCGTGGTCGGTGGCCGACCAGACCTGGATCGAGCTCGATGCCGTCGCGTCCAACTCGGTGCTGCTGATCCCGTTCGGCAGCACCGAGCAGCACGGGCCTCATCTCCCCCTCGACACCGACACCCGCATCGCGTGCGCCGTGGCCGCGACCGTGGCCCAACGGCGCGCTGACACCCTCGTCGCGCCACCGGTGCCCTACGGATCGAGTGGGGAGCACGCCGGCTTCGCCGGCACGTTGTCGATCGGGCACGCGGCCCTCGAGTTGCTGTTGACCGAGCTCGTGCGGTCCGCCGACGTCTTCCGGGCGGTCGTGCTGGTGTGTGGCCACGGTGGCAATGCCGAGGCGATGCAACGGGCCACCGCCACCCTGACGGCGGAGGGGCGGTCGACCAGGGCCTGGTTCGCATCCATCCCCGACGGCGATGCCCACGCCGGCCACACCGAGACGTCGCTCATGCTGGCCGTGGCCCCCGACACCGTGCGCCTCGATCAGGCCGTCGCCGGCGCCACCGCTCCCCTCTCTGAGCTGATGCCCGACCTGCGCCGGGCGGGAGTGCTCGCCGTTTCTCCCAACGGAGTCCTGGGCGATCCGACCGGCGCATCCGCGTCGGCAGGCCACCAGTTCCTGGCCCGACTCAGCGCCGACCTCGACCGTCTGGTCGACGACCTCGTCACCCCGTGAGCGACGCACCGGCCGCCTTCCCGGTTCCGCTCCCCCGGGACGACCTGGCCGGGGTCACCGTTGCCCTCGACGCCTCCACGAGCCTCGTCGACAACGCCACCGTGATGATCGGCGGGTCTCCCCTCCGGATCGCCCGACTCACTGGCGCGGGAGGGGCTCTCGTCAAGAAGCTCGTGACCGGTGAGCCCGTCCCCCGCGGAGGTCAGGCCACGGCGCTCACCCGCCGGCTGCTCGACGGGGGCCTGGTCCACCCCGATGGTCTGGCACCGGTGAACCCATCCCTCGCGGTGACGGTGGTGGTCCCGGTTCGGGGATCACTGGGCGACGGACTGACGGCCGCGCTGGAGGCTCTGCCCGACGGTCTGCGGATCGTGGTGGTGGACGACGCCAGCCCGGCCCCGGTCACGACGACCAGTCGCCGGATCGAGATCGTTCGCCGACCGGTGAACGGTGGACCAGCCGCGGCCCGCAACACCGGCCTCGGTGAGGTCTCGACCACCTACACCGCCTTCGTCGATGCCGACTGCGAGCCCGATCCCGGTTGGATCGAGGGCCTGCTCGTCCACTTCGCCGACCCCCTCGTGGCCGCCGTGGGCCCCCGTATCGTGGGCCCGGCCGGGCCGACAGGCTCCGTCCTGGCCCGGTACGAGAACGCCCGTGCCCCCCTCGACCTCGGGGCTCGACCAGCCCGAGTGCGAGCCCGCAGTCGGGTGTCGTACCTGCCTTCGGCCGCTCTGGTGGTGCGTACCGACGTGGTCCGCGGGTTGGGGGGGTTCGACGAGGCGATGCCGGTCGGTGAGGACGTCGATCTCGTGTGGCGGCTCGACGAGGCCGGGTGGACGGTTCGCTACGAACCCGGCGTGCGAGTCATGCACCGGCATCGCACCGAGCTCTGGGCATGGGCCCGGCGCCGCTACGACTACGGAACGTCGGCCGGGCCGCTGGCCGCCCGGCACCCGGGAGCTCTGGCGCCCGTCGAGGCATCGGCCTCGAGCGTCGCCCTGTGGGCTCTTCTGGCCACGGGCCACCCTCTGGCCGCCCTGGCCACCGGCGCCGTCACCGTCGACCTCCTGGCCCGCCGTCTGGCCGCCCTCCAGCACCCGTTCCCAGTGGCGGCCCGACTCGCCGCCCAGGGCCACCTCAGCGCCGGCAAGCTCCTCGCCGAATCGATGCTGCGCCCGTGGTGGCCCCTGACGTTCGCCGCCGCGCTGACCAGCCGGCGGGCCCGACGGGTCATTCTCGCCGCAGTCGTCCTCCCGCCCCTGTGGGAGTGGGTCCGCGACCGACCTCCGCTCGACCCGGTGCGGTGGGTCGTGTGCCGAGTGAGCGACCAGATCGCCTACGGAACCGGGGTCTGGGCCGGCGCGTGGAAGGTCCGAACGGTGGATCCGCTGCGACCGGAGCTCACGAGCTGGCCCCGCCCCGGGCGCTACACCCGGTGGCGCTCGACACTCAGCCGACGTTGACGAGGTCGACGACGAACACCAGCGTCTCTCCGCCCTTGATGACACCACCAGCACCCTGGGCGCCATAACCCTTGTGGGCGGGGATGGTGAGACGACGACGGCCGCCCACCTTCATGCCTCGTACGCCCTCGTCCCAACCGGCGATCACCTGACCGGCGCCGAGGCGGAACTCGAAGGTGTCTTGTCGGTCCCAGGAGGCATCGAACTGCTGACCGGTGCTCCACGCCACCCCGACGTAGTGGACGGTCACGTCGGCGCCGGCCGCGGCCTCGACGCCGTCACCGACCTCGAGATCCTCGACGAGGAGCTCGGCGGGCGGGGCGCCTTCGGGGATGGACACGGCGGGCTTGGAGGGATCATCCATGGGGCGACGATAGTGGAGCGATCCAGGAGGGCCGTCAGCGTCGGGTCAAACCCGGCGCCGGAGGACGAGAACCCGCCAGTCGCCGTCGGCCCCCGTGCCCACCGGCACCGCTCCCGCGACGCCGACCGCTTCGGTCACCGCCTCGACCTGGCCCGCCAGCAGGCCACTGAGCACCAGGGTGCCGCCCGGTTCGGTGTGCGCGACCAGCTCGGGGGCGAGGGCCACGAGAGTGCCCACGCCGATGTTGCTCACCACGACGGGAAAGCAACCGACCACTTCGTCCAACGGCGTCAGTGATGCCTGCACCTCGGTCGAGACGCCGTTGCGCGCCGCGTTCGCCGTCGTGGCCCGCACCGCCTCGAGATCGATGTCGATCGCGTCGACGCGGCCGGAGCCGAGCCGAGCCGCAGCCACCGCCAGGACACCACTGCCGCAGCCGACGTCGAGGACCCTGTCACCGGGGCCGACGCGGGCCTCGAGCTCGGCCAGGCCCAGCCGGGTGGTGGCGTGCGCCCCGCTGCCGAAGGCGCGCCCCGGGTCGAGGAAGATCGGGGTGTCGTCCGGGCCGATCCAGTCCGGGGGGTCCTGCCAGGCGGGTACCACGACCAGCCGGCCACCGGCCCGCCACGGCCGAGCCCACTGCTGCCAACGATCCATCCAGTCGTCCTCGTCAACCGGCTCGACGGCAACGGACCAACGGTCGCGAAGAGCCGCTGCGGCGGTGGCCGAACCGGCGGCAGATACGCCCGCCAGCAACTCCACCATGTCGGAGGCTGCCGAACCAGGAGCTCGCTCCTCGATTCCGGCGACGCCTGCCTCCCACAGCAGGCCGGCCACCAGATCGGCGTCGTCACGCGGAACCACCGCTCGCAATGTCACCCACTGCGCACCGGCTCCGTCGACCACTCGCTGAGGGTAGGCCGACCAGCGATCGAAGGGCGAACCGGCCGTCCTCGGGGACCCCATGGTCAGCAGATGTCGGGCCACCAGGGTTCGGGCCAAGCCCGCAACGCCAACAACTGGACGATTCCAGCGTGGTCGATCGACCCGCCGTTGTCGTAGCGGCCGATGCCACCCCGGTCGAACGCCCCCGTCGTTGGATCGCGCCCGTGCTCCCACACCGCCGCCAGGTACCGGTCGAGGGCACCCATCAGCTCCGGCACTTCCCGCACAGCGTGCAGGGCCAACAGGTTGCGGAACCAGATCGCCACGAACACCGGGGGGTGGGCCCACAGCGTCGGCGTGTCGAAGTGACGGAGCGACGCGGCAGCGGTGGCCGCCGCCCGGTCGAGCCTCGCCTCGTCACCCTCGAGCCGCCACCAGAGCACGTCGGCTCCTACCGGCGTGCCCTGGTTGTAGGCCCACAGGGCGTGATCGACCCGTCCGTCACGCTCGACGTGATCGGCGTACAGGTGATCGTCACGCCGCAGCTGTCGCGACAGCGCGTCGTCGGCCGAGGCGGCGAACGCCCTCAGCCCCGCCCTTCCCGGCCCCTCATCGATGAGGGCCAGCCGCAACGCAAGTTGGATGGCCGGCGCCGTGGCGCAGGTGTTGACCGGGCTGTCGGGGGCTTCGCGCCACCGCACCCCGCCGGCCCGGACCTGTCCGGCCGCGACCACCTCCAGGGTTCGCCGGGCCTGATCGGCGAAGGCGTTCGAGGCCTCGGTCGCGCCGCCCCACAGGAGCGCGGCCTGTACCTGATCGAGCCCCACCCATGCGTTGTCGTCGAAGTAGAGCGGCCCCTGGCCCGGGAACGGAAGGTAGCCGTCGCCGCGCCGGACCCGGTGCTGCTCCAGGACCGCGAACAACGCCGACGACACCGTGGCGTCGCCGGTCAACCGCCCGACGTGCAACCCCGCAGCGATGACCTGACTGAGCGGCCACAGCGCGGCCACCGGTGAAAATCGTCCCGTGCCCTCACGGAGCTTGACCCGGCCGGCCCGCCCCTGATCGAGGTACAGCTCGACCAGCGCCTGCCACGCCGCCACCGCCGGCTCCGGCGACACCGGGTTCAGTTCCCGCCGCTCCCGCGGATCAGGGCCAGGGTCTGCTTGCACGCCTCGCACACCGGGTACTGCTCGGGATCGCGGGTGGGGATGAACCGGGTGCCGCACAACGCCGTGACCTCTTCACCCATCACGTACCCGCGCATCTGGTCGCCCTTGCGGATGATGTGGGCGACCTTGCCCTGTTCCAGGTCGGGGTCCGACGGTCGGGTCTCGGGGCGCTCGATGACCTCGCTGCTCACGACCTCACCTTACCGACCGACCGACGACCCGGCCACGCCGGCCAGCACTAACCGCCCGTCGTCGACCAGTGCCAGGGTTCGCTCGGTAGGTTGCGGAACCCGAACGCACCGGCGTTGGCCGCCAGCCAGGCGAAACCGGGATCGCTGCGACTGGTGATGAACCGGCCGTTGGCGGTGAAGTCGACGGCCAGGCCCTGCTCGTGCAGGGACGCACCGGGGCGAGCCGTGGGGGGACTGCACTGGTCGGGTGACATCTCCCAGATGGCGAAGTCGGAGGGGCCGCAGTTCTGGCGCCGGAGAGCGATCTGGGCGTTGATGTCGCGGTAGCCGGATCCTCCGAGCACGATGCCGTCGGCCCGGGCCGCAACGAGGAGGCCGGCGAGACGGTCGGCGATGGCGGCGTTGACGGTGATCCCGCCGACCGTGCGCAACGGAGGGGTGGGCGGTCGGGGAATCGGTCGCGGCGGTGTGGTCGGGGTGGGACCGGGAGTCGGGTCGCCGCCACCCCCGCCGCCACCAGTGCCACCACCCGGCGACGGCTCACCGCTCGGTCGTGGCGCCGGGGCCACTCGGGCCACTGCGGCCGCGACCGCGGCCTCCTCGGCCATGATCCGCTGGGCCAGGCCGGCGTCGAGCGACGCCAGGGCGGCCGCGTCGGACAATCGCGAGTCGAGGCGCTGGCGGACCTGGACGGCGAAGGCCTGCTGGTCGGACCGAGCCGCACCGAGCGACGACACCGTGGCAACTGCCTTCTCCCGTGCCTGCTCGGCCGCCACCCTGGCGGCCTCGGCCCGACGCACCTCGTCCTCCAAGCGCCGTTGCGTCACCCGGACCTGGTCGATCACGTCGACGTCGCGACCGGACCGCATCGACATGAAGGCCCGGCGGGTGGCGTCCTCCTGGGCCGAACCGGCCTCGAAGCGCCGCAGCAGGTCCTCGCCCGGCGGGTCGACGTAAGCCGAGACCGCCAGGCGCGTGAGTCGGGACCGCAGTTCGGCCAGCTCTGCGGCACTGGCCTCGGCCGCCCGTCGTGCCGTTTCGGCTTCCGCGGCGCTGGTCTCGGCGGAGCGGGTGGCGTCGGCGGCCGCCTGCTCCTGTGCCCTCACGTTGACGTCGATGGTCGTCAGCGCTTCGGTCACCCGGGCCTGATCGGCCTGGAGAGCATCGACCTGGGAGGCCACCTGGGCGCGCTCGGACTGGACCCGGAACCGCTCCTGGCGGGCATCCTGGGCTCCTCCAGGTGCAGGGGTGGCCAGCACCGACCCCGAAACCACGAGCGCGCCAACGACGACGATCGGGAGGACTCGACTGGGGAAGACAACCGCGAAGCGCATAAAACCTCCATCGCACCGATCAAGGATCGATGACAAGAGAAGGCCCGCACTCCGCCCGGAGCCCGCCCACCATACCGCGCCGGGGACCGACCGCACCAGGGTCTTGTCACACCGCTACGGTCAGGCCATGACGACGGCGTCCTCGAACTCGGCTCCGGAGACCTCCCATGGACCAGAGCCCGACGCCCTTCTCGAGAAGTTCGAGGTCCTGGCGGCAGCACGCCGGTCGAGCTTGCGGGTCGATCCCGATCGTGACGTTCCGGTCGAGCTCGTCGAGCGGTTGTGCCGGCTGGCGTCGTGGGCCCCGAATCATCACCGCACCCTCCCGTGGCGGTTCTGCGCCGTCACCGGCGATGGCCGGCGAGCCCTCGGCGAGGCATTGGCCCGTGACGTCGCGAAGGCCGGGGAGGACAACCCTGCGAAGATCGCGAAGGCCCGCACCAAGTACACCCGCGCCCCCGTCGTGCTCGTCGTGGCCGCGGCGGCCGGACCGGACCCCATCACCACACTCGAGAATCGCGACGCCGTGGCGGCGGCCATCCAGACGCTCCTTCTGGGGGCGACGGCCGCCGGACTGGCGACGCTGTGGTCGAGCGGGGCCGCCACCCGATCGGCGCGGGTCGCCGGGATCTGCGGTTTCGACCCCGCCGACGCCGTCGTCGGTCTCGTGTACGTGGGCTGGCCCATCGCCGAGGTGCGCGTCTCCGAACGACCGAGCCCCGTGGTGGGCCGCCTCACCAGCAACCCCGGCCCCGGCGGGCACTGATCCAGATGCCCTCAGCCCCAACCGCCGCCAGTCGCGCCGCCCCGGCGCGAGCCCGCGCCCGTCGGGTGTACTCCACCGTGCTCTGGTGGGTCTTCGTGGCCATCTTCGTCTACAACGCCATCGTCATCGGGCAGGCCATCTTCTGGTTGCCCACGCTGCTGTTCGGAATGGCGACCATCGCCACCACGCGGCTCGCCCTGTCGGGCCGGGCCCCCGAACGCTTCACCCTCGGCCCCGAAGCCCTACTTCAAGCCCGCAAGGGGACGACCGCGTCGACTCCAGCACACTGGGTGGCACCAGGCGACGGCCGCCCCGGCACCTCGCGAGCGGGGACGCTGCTGATGACCGACGGCCGGCTCTCCTTCGCCACCGCCGACGGTGAGACGGGCTTCGATGTCGGGGTGAAGAAGATCAGTCTGGCCACGGCGCCCGGGTTCCTGCGTCCCCAACTCGACCTCGACCTCGGCACGGGCATCCACACCATTCGGTTCTTCCCGATGTGGGATCTCGGCGCGACCTTCGTCGGCCCGGTCGTCGCCGGTGAGTGGTACCGCCAACTGCGGTCTCTCGGGGCGTCCTGAGCGGCTGGCGGTCTCGGTGAGCGATCCCTCCGACCCGGACCTGAGCGACCCCAACCCGGCGCGGAGCCGAGGCCGGCGGCGGCGACGCCTCCAGCTCATCGCCTGGTGGCTGGCCGTCGGAGCCCTGCTGGCCGCCCTCCTCGGTGGCGGCCCCTGGTACCTCATCATCCCGCTGGGTGTTCTCGGGGCGCTGGTGGTGGCCAACACCGTGGCGCTGGTGAACCATCGCGGGCCGGAGGAGCAGGCCCTGAGCCCCGGTCGACTCGTCCGGGCGACGATCGCGCACGATGCGGTGTCGGTCACCGCCACGTGGGCGCCTCGGCCGAGGGCCAAGGACCGCCAACGGCACGAGGGTCGTTTGACCTGGGCCGGCGGTCGCCTCACGTTCACCGCGCAACCGACCTCGACTCGGGGAGAGGGCGCTCCCCGGGCGCTCATCGGGCTCGGACTGCTCGACGCCGACCCGACCGAACTCCGACTGGGTTCGCGGCCCACGCTGTGGCACCCCGACCTCGTGGTGGTGCAGGGCGAGACGACCCACGTCCTCGACCTGCGCCCCGGGTGGGACATCGCCAGCATCGGCGTAGGGGTTCTGGTCGCCGACGAGTGGTACCGCCAGCTCGTCGAGGTGGGGGTCACCCCCAGCTGAGGCCCCGGGTGGCGGCCACGACGGAGAGGGCGTCGACCAGCGCCTGTGGTTCCCCATGGCAGGCCTCGAGGGCGTCGCGATCGAGGAGCACCAGATGGGACCGCGAGGCCGAACCGTCGTCGACTTCCGCCACCACGCACGGGGTACACCCGTCCGTCGCGACCGAGATCTCCGGACTGCGCTCGTCGAGGTGCACGTTGGTGAAGGGAACGGGAAGCGCCAGCCGGCACTGCTCGAACTCGGCTTTCGGCCGGAACAGCCCGTGGGTGATGTCACACAGCGCGCAATGGGCCCGACCCAACCGGGCCCCCACCCAGTAGGAGACCTCCCCGGTCAGCGTGCCCTTGGCGTGGTAGACGCCGACGAGGGCAACGATGCGACCCCGATCGGCAGAGGAATCGTCGATCGTCTCTGCGCTCCTCGCCGGTTGCCCCTCGGGCCGGCCGACGGGCGCGGTGCTGTCGTCAGGCGGTGGCACGGAACCTCACCGGGAGCGACTCCAGGCCCCGGAGGACGAGCCGACCGTTCCAGTCCGGGCGGTCGGTGGCCAGGGTCAGATCGGAGAAACGCCGGATGAGCCCGCCGATGGCCTCGGCTCCCTCCAAGCGGGCCAGCGCGGCACCGAGGCAGTAGTGGGTACCGCTGCCGAACGAGAGGTGCTGGGACGCCGCGGGCCGACCGAGATCGAGCTCGTCGGCGTCGGCCCCGAAGACGGCCCGGTCGCGATTGGCGCTGCCCAGACAGGTCATCACGAACAACCCCGGTGCGACGGTGCGCTCACCCAGCGTCAACGGCGCAAGGGCGATACGTCGCGAGAACTGCACCGGGGAGTCGAAGCGCAACAACTCGTGCACGGCGTTCGCATCGAGTGACGGGTCGTCGCGCCAGCGTTCGAGCTGGTCCCGATGCCGCAGGAGGGCCAAGGTGCCGTTGCCGATGAGGTTCACCGTGGTCTCGTGGCCGGCGATGAAGAGCAGCATGATCTGATCGACGAGCTCGTGCTCGGACAGAACGTCGCCCTCGTCCTCGGCGGTGATCAACGCCGTCAGCAGGTCATCGTCCGGGCGAGTGCGCTTCCAGGCGACCGCGTCGGCCACGTGCGCCCGCATCCGCTCGGCGGCGATGACCCCTGCACGGGCCTCGTCGGCGCTGATCGTGATGTCGAGGAGCTGCACCACGGCATGGGACCACTGCCGCAGCTGATCGCGATCGGCGTCGGGCATGCCCAGCATCTCGCTGATGACCACGAACGGCAGAGGGAAGGCCAGGTCAGCGATCACGTCCATCTGCCCCTCGCGGGCGGCGGCGTCGAGGTGCTGGTCGACGAGCGCCCGTACCGCGGGTCGCAGATCCTCGATACGACGCGGGGTGAAGACCTTGGACACCAACCGGCGCAGACGGGTGTGGTCCGGCGGATCGATGTTCAGGATCGACGTGTCCTCGCGTCGCTCCCGGCCAGGAAAGAGCCCGTCGAGCAGTTCGTCGCGTCGCCGCCGCTGGAGAGGATTGACCTCGATGGCCTTGCCGACCTCCACGCTGAGCGTCGAGTCGCGCAAGACTCTCGCCGAGGAGGCATGATCGAACACGATCCAGGGACCGAGAGGACTCGGATGGACAGGCTCGGCGTCTCGGAGCCGGGCGTACGCCGGGTACGGATCGTCGAAGAACCCCGGCTCGAACGGGTTGAACACCATCGCGGTGGTGTCGTCGAGCGGTGCTGCGTCGGCCATGGCTCTCTCCTCGTGAACGCCCAACGTTACGGGCGTGCGACGATGACCGGATGACCGAACCTCTGCCTCCGGTCGACCGGGCTCTTCTCGACGAAGCCGTCATCCTGTGCCGGTCAGCCGGCGCATCCACCCTGAAGTGGTTCACCTCGGCCGAGCTGGTCGTCGACGAGAAGGGCGACGGCACCCCGGTCACCCAGGCCGATCGGGAAGCCGAGCGGCTGGTGCGCCGCCATCTCGCCGAGAACCATCCCGAGGACACCGTGCTCGGGGAAGAAGAGGACGATGTCACCGGCCGGTCCGGGCTCACCTGGATCGTGGACCCCATCGACGGGACCAAGGCCTTCACGCGCGGGGTGCCCCTCTACTCGAGCCTGCTGGCCATCGTCGACGAGCACGGCCCGGCCGTGGGGGTCATCGATCTCCCCGCCCTCGGCCACACCGTCTGGGCCGGCCGTGGCCTCGGGTGCTTCTTCGACGGGCGTCCGGCCCGGGTGTCGACCCGACCCGGGCCACCCGACGCGGTGTTGTCGTCGAGCGACTTCGCCCACTGGGACGACACCCACCTGCTGGCCGTGAAGCAGGACGGCTTCCAGCTGCGCACCTGGGGTGACGGCTACGGCTACGCCCTCGTCGCCACCGGTGCCATCGAGGCGATGGTCGACCCCGAAGTGTCGCTCTGGGACATCGCCCCGATGCCGGTCATTCTGGCCGAGGCCGGCGGCCGCTTCACCGGCACCGACGGGTCCGAGCCGGCGCTGGTCCCCGGCGCCCAGGCCTCGGGGGTGGCCAGCAACGGCCTCGTGCACGAACGGGTCCTCCGGTGCCTGAACCCCGAGACATCGTCACCGTCCGACTCGAGTTCAGCCTGACGTCAGGGGACGACGGGGACCATCACCCCTTCATGGGCGAACATGGAGTCATGACCCCGGCGCCAGCCATCGTGACAGCAAGGCGCGACCGGCGGTGGCGGCGACTCGGCGGCAGCTTCGTCACGGTGACGATGGTGGTCCTCGCCACCCTCGTCATGCTGGCCACTCCGGCTTCGGCCCACGCCTCGGTGCTGGCCACCACGCCGACCGACGGCCAATCCGTGCCGGAGTCGCCCCCGTTCTTCTCCGTCACCTTCAGCGAGGCGGTCAGCATCGAGTTGGGCGGGCTGAGCGTGCTGAACCGATCCGGATCCCGGGTGGAGGACGGCGACACCATCAGCGCAGAGGGCGGGAAGGTGCTGCGGGTCGCCCTCGATCCGGACCTCGCCGACGGAACCTACGTCGGAACGTGGCGGGTCGTCTCGGTCGACGGACATGCCATCTCGGGTTCTGCCCTGTTCGCGGTGGGAACCCCGGTCGACGCCAGCGCCGTGAGCGGGCTCAGCGCCAGGACCGACCCCACGTGGGAGGTCATCGGAGCCATCTCACGATTCGTGACGTTCGTGGCTTCGCTGCTGGCCGCGGGGCTGGCGTTCTTCCTCGCCTTCCTGCACGACCAGCGACGGGACCGCTGGAGGATCGCCCCCGTGGTCCGACTCGCCACCATCCTCGCCATGCTCGGCATCCTGGCGTCCGTCGCCGCCCAGGCCGCTCTGGCCACCGGCGAAGGGTTGGGCGCGGCCACCGACGTCGTCGTCCTGCGCGCAGTACTGACCGAATCGTTGGGCTGGTCGGCCGTCGTCTTGCTCGTCGGGCTGGCGCTGGTCCACCTCTCGACCGACACGAGCCGCCTGCTGCTGGCTCAGGGCTGCGCCTTCTACGGCGGCCTCACGGTCAGCCTCTCGTTCGTCCTCTGGGGCCATGCCACCGAAGCGCCGTACCGCTGGCTGTCGGTGGTGTCGGACGGGACCCACGTGGCCGCCGCCGCCGTGTGGTTCGGCGGTCTGGTCGGTCTGGCCATGACGTTGCGCCACCGATCCCCCGGGCTGTCGGGCGCCGCTCCCGAACGCGACCCCGAGCTCCGCGGTCGAGAAGACTCCGCGCTCAGCCCGACCACGGCGATGGAAGAACCGGCGGCGGTCGGGCCGGTGGCCCTTTCCACCCGACCCACCGTCGACGCCGACACCGAGACGTCGGTCGAACGGCGGACCGAGATCCTGGCCTCGACCGCGACGGTGCTGGGGCGGTTCTCCACGGCCGCGGCCGCCGGCGTGGTAGTGCTGCTGCTCAGCGGCGTGGCCATGACCTGGATCCAGTCGGGGGGTTCGCTCTCGGCGCTGTGGTCGACGACGTACGGCCGCCTCGTGCTGACCAAGGTCGCCCTGGTGGTCGCGGTGCTCGCCCTCGCGGCCCACAACCGCCAGCGCCTCGTCCCCTCGTTGGTCACGCTGGCCGACGCCCCAGGAGGGCTGGGCCAGGACCCTGATTCGGACCGGGCGGTCGCCGCTCAGGGATGGTGCCACCTCCGTCGCAATGTGCTCGTCGAGATCGGCGTCCTCGTCGTCGCGCTGGCCGTCACTGCGGTGCTCGTCAACGTCATTCCCGCCCGCACCGCGACGGAGATCAGGGCGTCGGTCGTCGAGATGACCACGGCCGCTGGCGACGGGAGCGTCACCCTCGCCGTCACTCCTGTTGCGGCCGGGGTGAACACCCTCCGTGTCCAGTACCTCGACGCCGCTGGCGAACCGGTCGACGTGGCCAACAGCCTCCGGGCAGAATTCACCCTGCCCTCGGCTCAGCTCGGCCCGATGACCCGGGAGGTCGTCAAGATCGGCCCCGGGAGCTTCGTGATCCAGGGTTCCGAGCTCTCGATACCGGGTGACTGGACCGTCGCCCTCGTCGTTCGACCCGCGGACTTCCGAGAGACCCGCTCCACGTTCACCATCCCCATCCCCATCCGCTGACTCGCGACGAAAGAGCAGGCCCATGACCCCCCGATCCTCCAAGAGAACCTCGTACCGAGCGTGGTCACGGGTCGCCTTCGTCGCTGCGGTCGCGGGCATCGGCCTCGCCGTCTTCACCGCATCGGCCGGCGCCCACGTCACCGGGTCCGACGAACCAGTCGCCTCCGGGGGGTCGACCCCGGTGACCTTCGCCTTCGACCACGGCTGCAACGGCGAGCCCACCACCTACCTCCGAGTCCAACTCCCTGCCGGTGTCACCGACGTGGAACCCCAGAACCCTCCCGGCTGGACCTCGACAGTGACCGCCGACGAGGTCCGCTGGGACGGTGGATCGATCCCCGACCAGCAGAAGGCCACCTTCGTGGCCGTGATGACCATCACCCAGCCCGAAGGGGCCGTGGTGATCTTCCCGACCATCCAGGGTTGCCCCACCCGCGAGTCGACCTGGATCGAGATCGCCGACCCCACCAACCCCGATCCCCGCTACCCCGCCCCCCAGATCATCGTGGGCGCCGGTTCCGATGCCGCCCTCGGCGCCGAACCACCACCGCGGGCCCAGGACGCCGGGGCCACCACCATCGCCCCGCTGAGCACTCGCGTGCCTCTTCAGGACACGCCGATCACGCCGGCGGGCAGCGAGCAGAGCGGCGCCGGCCTGGTGGTGTTCATCGTGGTCGTGGCCATCATCGCCGGAGGGGCGACCGTGCTGTTCCTGCGCAACCGCTCACCCAAGAGCGATTAGGCACATGGGCTCTCAGCCCTGTGGGACCAGGCCGGGACGAGCGCCGAAACGGGACTGCCACCTGGAAGACGATGTGCCTCACGAGGGGGAGTTGCGCCTCCACCAATCTCGTCATGGCCGAGTCGAACTCTGCCTTCACCTCCCGCACGACGCCTCCTGGGATCGGTGACCGAACCGCGAGCGATCAGGCCACCTTCGGGCCCGACCCCTGACCCTCGAACACCGCGGCGCGCACCCCGCGTCGGGCCAATTCGGCGAGAAACGGCAACGGTTCGACCAGTTCGGCCAGACCCGCAGCACCCGTGCGGCGCAGACGCCCATCGAGAGCCCACTGGGCCGCCAGCGCCGCCACTGCCCCGGTCGCGACTGCAGGACGATCCATGGCGCCGACCACCGAGATCGCCGTCGCTCCGTCTCGTTCCCCGCGGACCTCTACCCGAATCGCTCCCGGGCCGCCCTCCGGATGGGTGGGCCACAGCATCGGCAGTCGCGCCGTGAGCCGGTCCCGTCGAGTCGCCGCGACCCGGGCCGTGACCCGATCGACACCGGGAAAAGCCGGAACCAGGACCAGCGCGTCGGGGAGTGCTCCCCGGTAACAGTCCTGCGCACCGATCGGGTCGGGGAACCAGCACAGCTCACGCCCTGACCCACCAGGACGCTGCACCCAACCGCCATCACGCCAGTCGACGGCGGCCCGCCCCAACGCCCGTTGGTGCTGCCGGGCGCAAGCCGGACCCCCTGTGCCCATCTTGGCCACGTGGACCTCGTGCACCTCGTCGAACCACGCCGACGCGTGAGCGGCGAGCACGCAGGTGAGGCCCGGCGCAAAGCCGGCACCGACGACGATGCTGGTGCCCCGCTCCCGTGCCTCGTGATCGAAGGCGAGGAGCGCTCTCACCTCGTCGATGTCGTCGCTCGTCGACACGACCGAGGCCCCCGCTCGCAGAAATGACGCCGTCGCCGGGGCGTGCGTACCGGCCGGACCGGCCAACACCACAACCGCCGCGTCGATGGGATCGGTGAACGCCCCCCGATCGGCGACGGCGCCCTCGCCCAGACTCTCGGCGACCGCCGCCAGTCGCTCGGGCAGTTCGTCGCGCAGAATCACCTCGTCGATGCCGGTCGAGAGGAGCTGACGGGCCAAGCGAGCCCCGACCGCACCCACCCCCAGGATCCCGACGCGGGTCACGTCAGCTCAACTCGGGTCCGGAGAGCTCGCGCCACCCACCGGCCTGCGGTGGGGTGCCCCCATTGCCCCGCAACCGGAGCGCGACGGCGACCAAGCTCGCGAAGCCCAAGGCCATGACAGCACGCCGAATCATTTTCATCGTGGGGCTAGCTGGAATCGAACCAGCGACCTCACCCTTATCAGGGGTGCGCTCTAACCAACTGAGCTATAGCCCCGGGGGCCAGCGGGCACGATAACGGATGGCCTCCGGGGGAACCAAAGGAACAGCACCGAGCACCACCGGTGCGCTCGGTGCTCGGGCTCACGGGCGATGCCGCCCCACTCGGCGCGCAGTCTCGAGCTCGATCACCGTCGCCCGCACGCCCCCGGTGAGCCCGGCGATCAGGTTGAACAGCACACTGAACGTGACCGCGAGCACGGCCCCGGTGATCACCAGCACCAACCCGACGACCAGCGAGCCCCGGAAGATCTGCATCCCGTCGATCACGAAGCTGTCCTCGGCCAGTAACGACGCCACGAAGTTCTCGAACTTACCGATGGTGCCCGTGGCCACGGCCACCCGCCACAACACGATCCCGGCGACCACCAGGATCAACCACAGCGACAGCGACAGCAGCAACGAGACCTTGAGCACCGACCACGGATCGATCCGGGTGAGGATGCGCTGCACCTGCCGGGCCTCGATCCGTCGCCGCCCGCGAGGTGAGCCGGCCGCCGGGGGTTGAGGGCGCTCCGCTCCCTGGGGGACGGGCACCGGGGACGCCGGTGGCGGGGCCTCTGAGGCCAGTACGGGGACGACCATCGCCGGAGAGGTGACAACCGGCGCGGAGATCTGGGCGGTGGGCGGATCCGGCTGCCCTACCGGCGCTGGTTCCTCCTCACCCCCTCGGGGAGGGGTGTCGGTCCGGGGGTCGAGCGACATCGGGTCGATTGTACGCACGAACGACCGCTGCCCCCCGCCGCCTCACCACTTCAACCGGGCCCGGGCCACCGCCTCGGCCGCACCCACCCGAACCCTCACCTCCACCTCGTCGAGCCGACGGTCGAACGCCACCACCGAAGCACCGTTCTCGATGGCGATCGCCACCGCCGCCTCGCGACCCTCGACCACCCCGGCCAGCGCGGCGGCATCGGCGGCGGTGTGCGCTCGTGCCCGTTCGGCCATGACCACCCCGAGACGCGCCACACCCAACGCCAGCACGACGGCGGCGATGAGGACCACGCCGATCAGGGGAAGGACCTGCCCAGCATCACCCTGGGCACGACGCCGGCTCGGCCGAGACCCCGGGAGAGTGGACAGCGACGTTGGACGACTCGGACGGACAGCGGCCATGGCGGCCTCCTCGGATGTACCGGCACGGCGGCCGGTCGGTGAACGGGGCGGGGTCGTCCCGCGAGGAGGCCGCGGCGCGGCGAGGTGAGAGGGTGCTCAGTCGTCGGCGCCGAGGACCGGGGCCACCGAGGCAACGATCTGGTCCGCATCGAGGTTCATGACCCGAACACCGGTGGCGTCACGGCCCTGCGACGAGATGTCGCGCACGCCCATCCGGATGACCACGCCCCCACTGGCCACGATGAAGATCTCGTCGTCGATACCCACCATGAAGGCGGCCACCACGAAGCCCTTACGGGCCGTCAGCTTGATGCCCCGAACCCCCTGGCCGCCGCGACCCTGAGCGTTGAACCGGTCGAGTTGCGTGCGCTTGCCGAACCCGGCGTCGGTGACGATGAGGATCGCCACGTCGTCTCGGGCCACGTCGCACGAAACCACCTCGTCGTCGGCGCGCAGCTTCATGCCCCGCACCCCGGCCGCGGCGCGGCCCATGGACCTCACGTCGTCCTCGGAGAATCGGATCGTCATGCCGGCTCGCGACACCATGAAGATGTCGTCGCCCCCGTTGGTGGGGATCACCCGAACCAACTCGTCGCCGTCCCGCAGATTGATGGCGATGAGTCCCGCCCGCAGCGACGAGTCGTACTCGGTGAACTTGGTCTTCTTGACCTGACCCTTCTTGGTGGCAAAGAACAGGTAGCGGTTCGTCTCGTAGTCTCGGGTGTCGATGATGGCCTGGACGGTCTCACCCGGCTGGAGCGGCAGGAGGTTGACCATGGCGGTGCCGCGAGCGGTGCGCTCCTTCATGGGTATCTCGTGGGCCTTGAGGCGGTAGACCCGGCCCCGATTCGAGAAGAAGAGCAGGTAGGCGTGGGCCGTGGTGTGGATGATGTGGTTCACCCAGTCCTCGTCCTTGAGCTTGGCCCCGGCCACGCCCCGCCCACCGCGGCCCTGCACCCGGAAGGTGTCGGCAGCAACGGTCTTGATGTAACCCTTGTGGCTCATGGTGACGACGAGGTCCTCGTCGTCGATGAGGTCCTCGATGTCGAGATCGCCCACGTCGTAGGTGATCTGGCTGCGCCGCGGCTGAGCGTACGCGGCCTTGATCTCGGCGAGCTCCTCGCTGATGACACTGCTGAGCTTGCCCTCATCGGCGAGGATGGCCTCGAGCTCGGAAATGGTGGAGAGCAGCCCGGCGAGTTCCTCTTCGAGATTCGCCCGACCCAAGCGGGTGAGCCGGCTGAGCTGCATGTCGAGGATGTGCTCGGCTTGGACCTCGGAGAAGGCGAACGGCTCGGCCATGAGCGCCTCACGGGCCGCGGCCTTGTCCTCGCTGGCCCGGATGGCGGCGATGATCTCGTCGATCAGGTCGAGGGCCTTGATGAGCCCTTCGACGATGTGGGCCCGGTCGCGGGCCCGGTCGAGGCGGTGCTGAGAGCGGCGACGGATGACGACCTTCTGGTGGTCGACGTAGGCCACCAGGGCGTCACGGAGGTTGAGGGTGCGGGGAATGCCGTCGACCAGGGCGACCGTGTTGACCGAGAAGTTGGTCTGCAGTGGCGTGCGCTTGTACAGGTTGTTCAGGATCACCAGCGCCGGCGCATCGCGCTTGAGCCGCAGCACCAGGCGCATCTTGCCCTTGGCCGACTCGTCGTTGAGCTCGGCGATGCCGTCGAGCTCACGGTTGTCGACCAGTTCCTTGACCTTCACGATGAACTGGTTGGGGCTCACCTGATAGGGCAACTCGGTGATCACGATGTGGTCGGCCTTCTGGCCTTCCTCGATCTCGGCCTTACCCCGCAGCTTGATGGAGCCGCGACCGGTGCGACAAGCATCCATGATCCCCTGGCGACCCATGATGAAGGCCCCGGTAGGGAAATCGGGCCCCTTGACGAAGGCCATGAGGTCGTCGGGAGTGGCCCCGGGGTTGGCCAGCAGGTGTCCGACGGCGTCGATCACCTCGGCCAGGTTGTGAGGCGGAATGTTGGTGGCCATGCCGACGGCGATGCCTTGGGAACCGTTGACGAGCAGGTTCGGGAACCGGCTGGGCAACACCTCCGGTTCCTGGAACTCACCGGAGTAGTTGTCGACGAAATCGACGGTGTCCTCGTCGATGCCGGCCAGCATGTCCATGGCGATGGGGGCCAGGCGACATTCTGTGTAGCGAGCAGCAGCCGCGGGCTCGTCGAGCGAACCGAAGTTGCCCTTCGGGTGGATGAGCGGATGGCGGAGGCTGAAGTTCTGGCCCATGCGTACGAGGGCGTCGTAGATGGCCGAGTCGCCGTGGGGGTGGTACTTGCCCATCACCTCACCGGTGACCCGCGCGCACTTCATGGTGGGCCGGTCGGGATAGGCCCGGAGCTGATCCATGCCCCACAGGATCCGGCGGTGCACCGGCTTCAGACCATCGCGGGCGTCGGGCAGGGCGCGCGACACGATGACCGACATGGCGTAGTCGAGGAAGGAGCGCTCCATCTCCTCCTGGATCTCGATGGGCTCGATGCCGGCGGTCCCGGTCGTCGTTCCCTCACCGTCGTCGGGTGGCATGACGTCGCTCATGAGTGCGGTGGTTCCTCAACTCTTCGATGGCTCATCACTTCGACGAGCCGACTGGTGCGTGGTGGGGGAGAACGGGTGGCTGACCTCAGATGTCGAGGAAGCGCACATCCTTGGCGTTGGTCTGGATGAAGTGCTTTCGGGCCTCGACGTCGTCGCCCATGAGCACCGAGAAGATCTCGTCGGCGATGGCCGCCTGTTCGACCGAGACCTTCAAGAGGGTGCGCCGGGAGGCGTCCATGGTGGTGTCACCCAGCTCGTCGAAGTCCATCTCGCCCAGGCCCTTCAGACGTTGGAAATCCTTCTTGTGGTTGGGGTGCTCGGCCAGGAAGGCGTTCTTGGCCGTGTCGTCCTTCAGGTAGGTCTTCTCCTTGCCGACCACCGTGGAGTACAGCGGTGGCTGGGCGATGTACACGTACTCACGCTCCATGAGCTCACGCATCTGGCGGAAGAAGAAGGTGAGGAGCAGGGTGCGGATGTGGGAGCCGTCGACGTCGGCGTCGGCCATGAGGATGATCTTGTGGTACCGGATCTTGGTGACGTCGAACTCTTCGCCGACACCGGCGCCGATGGCCGAGATGAGAGCCTGGATCTCGTTGTTCTTCAGCATGCGGTCGAGGCGGGCCCGCTCGACGTTGAGGATCTTGCCCCGGATGGGGAGGATGGCCTGCGTACGGGGGTCGCGTGCGGCCACGGCCGAGCCGCCGGCGGAGTCGCCCTCGACGATGAACAGTTCGCTCTCGGCGGGGTCGCGGCTCGAGCAGTCCTTCAGCTTCTCGGGCATGCCTGCACCCTCGAGGGCCGACTTGCGTCGGGTGGCGTCGCGGGCCGAGCGCGCCGCCAGCCGGGCGCGGGCGGCATTGGTGGACTTGGCCACCACCTTTCGGGCCTCGGCCGGGTTCTCCTCGAACCAGTCGGCCAGCTTCTCGTTGGTGGTGCGCTCGACCAGCGAGCGCATGCTCACGTTGCCCAACTTGCCCTTGGTCTGGCCCTCGAACTGGGGATCACGCAGCCGCACGGAGATGATGGCGGTCAGGCCCTCGCGGATGTCCTCGCCCTGGAGGTTCTCTTCCTTCTCCTTGAGGAGGCCCTTGGCTCGGGCGTACTTGTTGACCACGTTGGTGAGGGACTTGCGGAATCCCTCCTCGTGCATGCCCCCCTCGATGGTGGCGATGCCGTTGGCGAAGCTGTGCAGACCGTCGGAGTTGAACCCGGTGTTCCACTGGAAGGCGATCTCCACCTCCTGGTCGGTCTCGGCCTGCTCGAAGTACCCGACCCGTTTGAACAAGGCCTCCTTGGAGGAGTTGAGGTGACTCACGAAATCGATGATGCCGCCGGCGTACTGGTAAGAAACGGGTTCGCGGTGGGTGGCGTCAGGGCGCTGGTCGACGAAGCGGATCTCGAGGCCCTTGTTGAGGAACGCCATCATCTGGAAGCGTTCGAGCAACGTGCGGGCCGAGAAGTTGATCTCGTCGAAGATGGTGGGATCGGGCCAGAACCGCACGGTGGTACCGGTGCGGTTCTGAGGTGCCTCACCGGTCGCAGCGAGCCGGGTGGCCAGCTTCCCGCCCTTCTCGAAGTCCATGTAGTGACGATCGCCGGCGCGGTCGATCTCGACCTCGACCCGCGCGGAGAGCGCGTTGACCACAGAGATACCGACCCCGTGCAACCCGCCCGACACCTTGTAGCCGCTGCCTCCGAACTTCCCCCCGGCGTGCAGCACCGTGAGCACGACCTCGGCGGCCGACAATCCCTTCATCTTCGGATCGGGGTGGGTGTCGGTGGGGATGCCCCGCCCGTCGTCGACGACCTCACATCCCCCATCGGCGAGCAGGGTGACGTCGATCCGGGTGGCATGCCCGGCCATGGCCTCGTCGACGGCGTTGTCGACCACCTCGTAGACGAGGTGGTGCAGACCGGCGGGGCCGGTGGAGCCGATGTACATACCGGGGCGCTTGCGCACCGCTTCGAGGCCTTCGAGGACGGTGATGTCCTTCGCCCCGTAGGTTTCGGTGGTCTGGGCCACGCGCGGGCAACCTCTTTCGCTGACGGAGTGAATGACGGGGATGCGGCGCCGAGAAGCGTGAAGCGCCGGAGCGGGCCGGCGGAACACTCCACCAGCGAGAACGTCGGCGGCCGGTTCGAGGCCCACATAGCGAGAATCACAGCCTACCAGTGGGGTGGGACGGTCCTCGGCATTTCGGAGGCGTCGTCGTCACTGCCGTGACCGTGATGTCGCGGGCTCGAATCAGCGGCTCGGGACCGCTCTGAAAAGGGATTTCAGGGTCTCTCGGGCGGCCTGACCCTGACCTCGACCTCGGTCACTTCGGCGCCTCCGAGGCCGCCCCGGAAACGCTCGAGCAGGGTCGGGGCCAGGAACCGGACCTGGGTGGCCCAAGCCGGGTCGTCGACCGCGATGACGAGGACCCCGCCTCGAAGGGACAGGGGCCGGGAATGGGGCGCGAGGCGGACCCCGGCCAGATCATCCCAGTTGCGGTAGAGACGGGTCAACGCATCGGCCGACGGGCCACCCAGGTGCCCCACCACCCGATCGAGTGTCGACCCGAGAGGAGCCGGTTCCTCGTCACCGTCGGTGGGGAGCGGTAACCAGGGCATTGCGACGACTCTATGACACCAACAACCGATCGGGTGTTGCTCAGCCGACCCGGGTGACCTGAGTGCCGGCCACACGGAACACCACGTCCGGGCTGGCCCCAGCGGGAAGACCGGCCGCGCTGGTCAGCAGGGTCTGGCCCGGTGGGAGTTGTTCGAGCAGCGCCGCCGAGCGAACCGGATCGAGCTCGGAGAAGACGTCGTCGAGCAGAAGAACCGGCGACGAACCCGACGCGGTGGTCACCACCTCGTGAGCGGCGAGGCGAAGGGCCAAGGCCAGCGAGCGTTGCTCCCCCTGAGAGGCGTGGGTCCGCGACGGCAGCCCAGCGATGGTCAGGTCGAGATCGTCACGATGAGGGCCGACGAGGCTCACGCCTCGACGTAGCTCGTCACGTCGAGCCGCCGCCAATGCCGAAGCCAGACCCTGGTCTCGCCACGGGGCCACGTAGGTGAGGACCACGTCCTCCCCCCGATGGGCGACTCGCTCGTACGACTGCGCCAGCACCGGGGCCAACCGGTCGACCAGGTGCTGACGCTCGGCGCCCAACGCCTCTCCCACCTCGATCAGTTTCGTGTCCCAGACCTGCAACGTGAGCTCGATGTCGTCGCTCGATCGACCTCCGGCCTGACGCAGCAGGGCATTGCGCTGTCGCAGCACCCGCTCGAGATCGCGGCGGAGACCGTCGAGACGCGGTTCGGTGGCCACCAACGCGTCATCTAGGTACCGCCGACGCTCAGCCGGGCCGCCTTTCACCAGCTCGAGATCGTCGGGAGCGAACACGCTCACGCGCAATGCCCCGAGCAGATCCCTCCCCCGAGCCAGTCGTTGCCGATTCACCTGAACCCGGCCCCGTCCGCTCGGAGAGATCTCGGCCTCGATGAGAAGGGAACGCCCATCGCGCTCACCCTCGGCCCGCACCACCGCCTGATCCGCGCCCCGTCGAACCAGGGCCTCGTTCGGTGCGCCCCGAAACGACGTCAGAGTCGCCAGGTAACCAACGGCCTCGAGCAGGTTCGTCTTCCCTTGCCCGTTGTCACCGAGTAGCACCGTGAGCCCGGGTCCCAGCTCGAGTTCGACCGACGGATACGACCGGAAATCGGTCAACCACAGGGTCTGGACCAACACGTGGGAGCGGGATCCGGACGATGGTCAGGACACACGCACGGGCATCAGCAGATACAGGAAATCGGGCGTGTCGACCGCACGAATGAGCGCTGGCTTCAGCGCATCGATGGTCTCCAGCGTGATTTCGTCGCCCGGGGTGACATCGATACCGGCGATGAGGTATTCGGGGTTGAAGGCCACCGTGAGCTCAGTGCCCGTGTACTGGGCGTCGAGTTCTTCGCGGGCCTGACCGACGTCCTGGGTGATGGCCAGCAGCTCCAGGGTGTCGCTCGTCATCACCAGCCTTACAGGAGTAGCTTCGCGGGCCAGGAGACGCACGCGGCGAAGAGCCTCCAAGAGGGCTTCGCGTCCGATCCGCAACTGGTTCGGTTGACTGGCGGGTATCAGCCCGCGGTAGTTCGGGAAGTCCCCCTCGATCAGGCGACTGGTCACCCGAACGTCGCCGACCTCGAAAGCGACGTCGCGCTCGCCGAGACGCAACGTCACCGATTCGGCGGCTCCGAGCAAGCGAGAGAGCTCCCGCAGCGCGGTGGACGGAACGAGCACTTGCTGACCCTCGTCGAGCACCGACGTTCCTGGAAGATCGCGCACGGCCAGGCGATAGCTGTCGGTGGCAACGAGACGGAGGCCGTCGGCCTCGGCCGCCAACAAGACACCAGTGAGGATCGGACGGGACTCGTCGTTACTGGCCGCCGACACGACCTCACGTAACGCGTTGGCCAGGGCCGTCGCATCAAGACTCACCGAGCGTTCAGCCGGCTCCGGGAACTGTGGGAACTCCTGCGCCGGGATGGTGCGTACGGCGAACTGTGAACGGCCGGAGCTGATACGCGCCTCGTCGTCGGCGATCTCGACCGTGACCGCGCCCGGTGGCAACGACCGTGCGATGTCGGAGATCAGCTTGGACGGCACGACCGCCACTCCATCGGCTTCACCGCTGACCGCGGTGCGCACCGAGATCGTCAGATCGAGATCACTGCCGGTGACCGACAGTTGGTCACCCTTCAACTCCATGCGCAGACCGGACAACACCGGCAGCGAACTCCCCCGACTCGTCACCGCTCGGCCGGCGGTATTGAGGGCATCCACCAATGGATCACGCTCACATCGAAACTTCACACCGGCTCACTTTCTCGTACTCTCCTACTAGAAGAAGATCTTTTGATTAGTTGTAGTAGTAGGGCCTGTGGATCGTGGACAACTGCATGTTTTTCCTGCTCAGGGGGCATTTTGTTGTGCGGTCGATGTCCACAGCGGTGCACAGGCGACGTGGTGGTTCGAACGAGGCAGGGGACGACACCGAATTAGTCCACCGGTCCGGCGCGTCTCGGCGCGATGTCGTCCACGGGGTTGTCCCCAGGTGTGGGGGAGGTGAAGTCGGTCATCCGGCTTTGATCCTCTGGATCAGTTCTGTGACCTGGTCGTAGATCTGCCGGCGTTCCTTCATCAGGCCACCGATCTTCTCGACGGCATGGATCACCGTGGTGTGGTCGCGGCCTCCGAACTCTCGGGCGATGGCCGGGTAGCTGAGGTCGGTGAGTTCCCGGAACACGTACATGCTGATCTGGCGAGCGGTGACGAGCGGTCGCCGACGGCTCCTGCCCTGGATCTCCTCGACCGGATAGTTGAACAGCTCCGAGGTCCGCTCAAGGATCAGAGCCGGGGTGATGGGGCGGGGTTGGGTGTCGGAGAGGATGTCGTCGAGCACTTCTTGTACGAGGGGGACCGACAGGTTCTGGCGGGTGAGGCTGCCGTAGGCACACACGCGGATGAGCGCCCCTTCGAGCTCACGGATGTTGTTGGTGATGTGCGTGGCGATGAACTCGAGGACGTCGGGCGGCGGGGCGACGGGTTCGCGTTCGGCCTTCTTGCGGAGGATGGCCAGACGGGTCTCGAGTTCCGGAGGGTTGATCTCGGTCGTGAGGCCCATCTTGAACCGGCTGCGGAGGCGGTCCTCGAGCGTCGAGATCGCGTCGGGGGGCCGATCGGATGACAGCACGACCTGACGATCGGCTTGATGGAGCGACTCGAAGGTGTGGAAGAGCTCCTCTTGGAGTTGTTCTTTGCCTTCGATGAACTGGATGTCGTCGAGCAGAAGTACGTCGACGGCCCGGTAGTGCTCTTTGAACTCGGCCATCCGGCTGCGGCCGAGGCGCATGGCGTCGACGAACTGGTTCAGGAACTGCTCGGTTGAGACGTACCGCACGCGATAGTTGGGGTAGTTGACGGCCACGTAGTTGGCGATGGCTTGCAACAGGTGGGTCTTGCCGAGTCCGGCGTCGCCGTAGATGAAGAGTGGGTTGTAGGAACGGGCCGGGGTCTCGGCCACGCTCAACGCCGCGGCGTGGGCGAAACGGTTCGACGTGCCCGTCACGAAGGCCTCGAAGGTATAACGGCTGTTGACCGGCTGGCCGGGTAGCGCGGCAGAACCCGGTTCGTGCTCGTTCCCGCTCGACCTGGTGTCGGTGCTGGTTCGGTCCTCGGGGGCGGGGCCGGGTCGTAGCAGTTCATCGTCGAACGAGCTGGGGATGAAGCTGTGGAGATCCTTCGGTTCGATCACCGTGTTGTCGGCCGCGGCGGTGTGGACCTGGACGTCGAGACGGATCCCGGGTCGGCCGACGTCGGCCAGCGCCCCTTCCACGAGGGTCAGGTACCGATGCTCGATACGGTCCTTCACGACCGAGCTCGGTACGGCGAGGAGTAGGCGCCCATCGTGAAGGCCCAACGGGGCAACGGACGAGAATGTCGTGAGCCAGACTGCTTCAGAGACCTGTCCACGCAGCACATCGGCACATGCTGTCCACAGTGGTTCGGCCTGGTCCACCTGCACAAACGCCTTCAATCGACGAACGTCGGTCCACAGCCACGCCCACACTGTGTGGACAACGTCCGAAGCGAAGCGACGGCCGTCGGTCAGGGCTGGAGGACACCGGGACTGCCCGCCGACCGGATGGTCGACGAACGGGTGCCGGACCGTAGCACTCCGTCGATGTTGCCGCATCGGGGCCGCGACCTCTAGCGTGAGGAGGAGCCGGTTCCGGGCCATCCGCTTCGACGCGGTGAAATTTCGGTCGGCACCCATCGTGACAGACCTCGGCCTGAGGGCCGTGTGAATCGAGGAGGCAGGACGTGAAGCGCACCTATCAGCCCAACACCCGGCGCCGAGCCAAGCGGCACGGGTTCCGTCACCGCATGGCGACCCGAGCGGGGCGCAATGTGCTGCGGGCCCGTCGTCTAAAGGGCCGTCAGCGCCTGTCAGCCTGATCTGGCGTATCCGTGATCGGCAAACGTTCCTCGATCTGCGTCGGCGCGGCCGGCGCGCCCGGCGAGGGCCGGTCACGGTGATTTATCTCGTCGACACCAACGTCCCGATCCTCGAGCATCAACGGATCGCGTTCTCGGTACCACGAAAAGTGGGAAACGCGGTGCAGCGGAACCGGCTTCGGCGGGTCGTTCGGGCTCGATTGACCAACCGGATGACCGATCGCGAGCCGCGTGTCGGACCCGGGGCCTACCTGATCGCCGTCCGCCCTGGCGCCGATCCTCTGGAACCTCGGGTGGTGGCCGATCTGGTGGAGGGCTGCCTCGACGACCTGTGGGTGAGGCGGTGAACACGGTGGGTACTCCGTCGACGTCGGGGGCCGCCCGCGCCGTGGTTGGCCTGGTTCGCGGGTATCAATGGCTGTTCGCGTGGCGCGTCTCGCCCTGTCGATACGTCCCGTCGTGTTCCTCCTACGCGCTGGAAGCGCTCGAAGGACACGGTTTCGTTCGTGGTTCGTGGTTGTCGGTTCGGCGAGTCGGTCGTTGTCATCCGTGGGGCTCCCACGGGTTTGACCCTGTTCCCCCCCGGAAGGTGTAGTCCATGCAGATGTTTTTCGAGGCCTTCGCGGCTGTCCTCGCCTTCTTCTATGACCTGGTGCCCAACTACGCCTTCGCCATCGTGATGCTCACCCTGGCGGTGATGATCGTGGTGACGCCGCTGACCCTCAAGGGCACGCGTTCCATGATGATGATGCAGCAACTTCAGCCCGAGATGCGCAAGATTCAGACGCGTTACAAGGACGACCGCCAGAAGCTCAACGAGGAGCTCCTCAAGTTCTACAAGGAGAACAGCATCAACCCTCTCGGGGGTTGTTTGCCGCTCCTGGTGCAGATGCCGGTGTTCCTGGTGCTCTATCAGGTGCTTCACGGGCTCACTCGCCGGGTCAGCGACGTCGGTTACAACGTCGGCTGGTCCGTGAACGAGTTCACGGCCAGTCTTCCGTTCACCGAGCCTCCTTCGATCGACCGTGTGTTCGATCCGGCGTTCGTCAAGCCCACGACGAGCCTCTACGAGAGCCTGTCCAACTCGCCCAACATGCCGGCGCTGGGTCTGGACCTCAGCGAGAGCGCCAGCCAGGCGCTTCAGCAGGGCATCGTTCACGCCCTCCCCTACCTGATGCTGATCGTCATCGTCGGCGTCACCGGTTTCATCCAGCAACGCCAGATCCAGGGTCGCAATCCCGGCGCCTCGATCAACCCTCAACAGCAGATGATCATGAAGATCATGCCCATCTTCCTGCCGGTGATCTCCTTCACCCTCCCGTCGGGGCTGGTCATCTACTTCGCCGTCTCCAACCTCTACCGGATCGGTCAGCAGGCCTTCATCTCTCGGAGCATCTACGGGATGAAGAACGGCAAGCTGCCCGAAGGTTCGGCACCGGCCGAGCCGGTACCCCAACAGTCTTTCCGCGAGATGTTCGGGTTGGCCAAGAAGAACGCGGCAGTGGCGGCCGAGACCAAGGCGACGTCCAAGAAGAAGGTCCCGGCGACCAGTGGCGCCCCGGCCCGGGCGACCAAGGCCAAGACATCAGCCAAGGCTGCTCCGAAGCCGGCAACCAAGATGAATCCGAAGACGTCGGGCAACGGGGTAGCCAAGGCTCCATCCAAGGGGAGGGGCACCAGCCCCCCGGGGAACGCTCGCAAGCCAGCTTCGAAGGCCATCGACAGAGCGACCTCCGCCCCGTCCAGCCCGTCGAGCAGCGCCGGCTCGGGACCGCCGAAGCTGCAGCCTCGGGCCCGTAAGAACAAGAAGGGTTAGGGAGCACCGTGGAGTGGGTAGAGACGACAGGAAAGACCCTCGACGAAGCCAAGGACGCGGCCCTCGACCAACTCGGGGTAGCCGAAGAGGACACGGAGTTCGAGGTACTGGGCGAGCCGAAGGCCGGGCTCTTCGGGCGAACGCGCGGAGAAGCCCGGGTGCGGGCTCGGATCCGACCGACCCAGCCCCGACCCAAGGTGGAGCGGCGGGATCGCCGCCGCCGAGGCACGAAGGGCGAAGCCGATGCGGGGCCCGCGACCGAAGAGGCCAACGGCACCGCCGCGCCGTCGGCGGAGGCCGAGCAGGCCAGCACACCGATCATCACGACCGAGGAACGGCCGTCGCGTGGTGGCCGTTCCACCCGACGGGATTCCCCGCCGCCGACCGACAACCAGCAGGGAGCTCCCGTGAGCGATACCGATCAGAACGTCGACCTCGACGCCCACATCTCGATCGTGACCGAGTTCGTCACCGGGTTGGTGGCGGCATTCGGGTACGACGCGACGGTGGAACCCGAGAAGCTCGACGACGAGAATGCTGAGATCCGGGTCAACGGCCCCGACCTCGGCCTCCTGGTGGGTCCCAAGGGCGCAACGCTGGCCGCGGTGCAGGAACTGTCACGCACGGTCGTGCACCGGCAGGTGCCGGGGACGGCCGAGGGGCGGGTGCGGGTTGACGTGGCCGGCTACCGGCAACGACGGCGCGAAGCGTTGGAACACTTCGTGGTGCAGGTCGCGGAGCAGGTCCGGCAGAGCGGCGTGGCCAAGGCACTCGAACCCATGTCGCCGCCGGATCGCAAGGTCGTCCACGACACGGTCAATGACATCGAGGGTGTGGGCACGCTCTCTGAGGGCGAAGAACCTCGCCGTCGCGTGGTGGTCGTCCCCAGCTGACCTCCCTCGCTCCGGGTGACGACGGGTCCGTCCTTCGGGGCGGGCCCATCGTCGTTCGGGGGGATGTTTCACGTGGAACATCCCCGTCAGAACAAGGGCCGTTTGGTCGGCATGCCGTCGCGTCGCGGATATCGAGGATCCCCCTCGCCCGTGGCGGTGAGCACCTGGATCCCGGCGAGACGCTCACCAAGCTCGAACCCGAGGATGGCGAGCGGGGCGGTCGGCCATCGGGCCGTCGCTTCCGGAGGCTCGCTCACCAGGAGGCGCCCACCTCGCACCAGGAAACCGACGGCGCACTCGGCGACGACGGCCGGGGGTCCGAACGAACGGGCCGTGACGGCGTTGTATTCACCGTGGAGATCGTCGAGCCGGGCGAGCGTCTCGGCCCGACCGTGCCGCGCGTCCACCTGGCCATCAAGGAAGAGCCGCGCGATGGCGTCGTCGAGGAACGACACGCGCCGAGCTTGGGCATCGATGAGGGTGAGATGCAGATCGGGCCGGGCGGCCGCGATGACGAACCCGGGGATCCCGCCTCCGGACCCGAGATCCAGGACCCGTCCGTGGACCCCCACCAGTGCATCGATGAATCCTTGGGCGTGGGCCACGTGATCTTCGACCGGTCCAGGACCGAGGGCGCCGAGCTGGCGGGCTTCTTCGAGCACCTCGAGGAGGTCGGCACGTGAGGTCATCGAGGCACAATGCCGAATCGGCCGGGCGTTGTCCAGCTCGAACGCACCCGTGTTTCACATGAAACACTCTCGAGGTCCTTGACCTGGTTCGGTTGGGGAGCGAGGATGACTGCGATCTCTCCCTCGGGGAGATGGTCGTCCGGCGCCGGCGTCGTCCCGGCGAAAGCCTCCGCTTCTGAGTGGTGTATGGATCCTCTGGAACCACCGATTATTCCGACGGTCGTCATGCCCGACCCCGAGAATCCTGCCCCTGCGACCGAACCCGAGGGACTCCACGTGCCGCTCGACAGGCCCGCCGAGGTGATCGAAGCCGGGACCCCGATCTCCCACCAGCGCCCCTTCCCTCGGGTCATCGCCGTCGCCAACCAGAAGGGCGGCGTGGGCAAGACGACCACCGCCGTCAATCTCGGCGCCTGCCTGGCTGAGCTCGGCTATCGCACGCTCGTGGTCGATCTCGATCCTCAGGGGAACGCCTCGACCGGGCTCGGGATCAACGTCCGGGCCCTCGACTCCTCGATGTACGACGTGTTGTTGGCCGACACACCGCTGGAGGACTGCATCGAGGGGAGCTCGGTTCGAAACCTCTTCGTGGCCCCGGCCAGCCTCGACCTGGCCGGCGCCGAGATCGAATTGGTGCCGGCCTTCAGTCGCGAGCTGAAGCTGCGTAATGCCCTGGCCACGGTGCACGACCAGTACGACTTCGTCCTCATCGACTGTCCACCATCGTTGGGTCTGCTCACCGTGAACGCCCTGGCCGCCGCTTCCGAGGTGCTTGTCCCCATCCAGTGTGAGTACTACGCCCTCGAGGGCCTCGGGCAACTTCTTCGCAACGTCGAACTGGTGCAGAAGAATCTGAATCCCGCATTGGAGGTCAGTGCCATCGTTCTGGTGATGTACGACGCCCGGACCAAGTTGGCCGACCAGGTGGCGCTGGAAGTACGCGAGCACTTCGGGGAGAAGGTGTGTCGCCAGATCGTGCCGCGGACGGTCCGTCTGTCCGAGGCTCCCTCCTTCGGTCAGCCGATCATCACGTTCGATCCGAGCAGTCGGGGGTCCATCGCCTACCGACAGTTGGCCAAGGAGGTGAGTGGTGGCGCGCCGAAGCGGATTGGGTAAGGGACTGGGGGCGCTGATCCCCACGGCGGACACGCCGGTCGACGAGGCCGCCCAACTCCAGGACCTGCTGATCACCCAGATCGAGCCGAATCCGTGGCAGCCCCGACGCACTTTCGACGACGAGCAACTGGTGAGTCTGGCCGCGTCGATTCGTGCGGTGGGAGTGCTGCAGCCGGTTCTGGTTCGCCCCTCGGGGCCTGATCGCTATGAGTTGATCGCCGGGGAGCGTCGGTGGCGAGCCGCTCAACGAGCCGGCTTGGATGTCATTCCCGCGGTGGTTCGGCGTACCGACGATGCCGGAGCGCTGGAGCAGGCCCTCGTCGAGAACCTTCATCGGGCCGACCTCAACCCCCTCGAGGAGGCCGCGGCCTATCAACAGCTGATCTCCGACTTCGACCACACTCAGGAGGAGGTTGCCGTCCGGGTGGGAAAGAGTCGCTCCGCGGTCGCCAACACCCTGCGGCTGTTGCACCTCTCGCCGGCGGTGCAACGGTTGGTGCAGCACGGACAGCTTTCGGCCGGTCATGCCCGGGCCCTGCTCGGTTCCACTGACTCGTCCTTTCAGGAGTCGCTGGCCGGCCGGGTCGTCAGTGAAGGCCTGACCGTCAGGGAAGTGGAGGAAGCCGTTCGCCGTCAGCAGGACAAGGGGACTCCGTCGAAGGCTTCGTCCCGCCCGCCGGGCCTGGCCCCAGTGCGGCCGGCGGCGGTGCTCGAGCTCGAGGATCTTCTTTCGAATGTCCTCGACACCCGTGTGCAGGTCTCCCTCGGCGCCAAGCGGGGCAAGCTCGTGGTGGAGTTCGCCACCCTCGAGGACCTGGAGCGGATCTCTCGAGTGATCTCTCAGGGCTCATCGGTCGAGCATGGCTCCGAGGCCTGAAGCTCGAGTCTCGGCAACGGTCAAGAGTTCTCCACAGCCTGTGGTAAAGGCTGTGGTCAACGTCAACTGTCGGGTTGGGCCCGGGTGTCGGTCGTCACGTCTCGACGGGCGCATCGAGCCATCGGCGGATCGCCTCGACGATCGCCGTGGCCACTGAAGCGGTGCGCTCGACGACGACCGGGGCTGGACCGAGAAAGCAGACGACGGCGGGCATTCGGGTTTCGCGCAGGACCGGGAGACGAAGGCCTGCGGTCTCGCCGGACCCCGTCCCCATCGCTGGAGACAGGTCTTGGGCAAGGAGTGCTGCCAGTGTGGCCCCGCCACTGGAGCGGAATCCCTCGGTGGAGTAGTAGGCCATGCGGCAGCTCACCGCCATGGTGATCTCGAGTCCGATGTACAGCTCGGCGTCGAAGGCGTTCGCTTCGCGGGCGTGGGTCGACGGATCGGGGTGATGCAGGGCGGCGACGGTGGCGCCCTCGTCGTTGAGGAGTCGGGTGACGGTCGTGGCCAGGACGTCGAGGCCGCCGTGCTGACCAACGACGATCCGGCGATCGTGAAGCCCGGGAGGGGAGGAGCGCAGACGCTCGCGCTCGCGGACGCCGGCGACCGTGTCGCTCGTCGTCCGGCCCCCGAGCCGGGCCAGGGCATCACAGACCTCGTTACCGCATACGGCGTCGGTGGCCAGTCCGACGTTGCGCTGGAACTGACGCAGCGCCTGTTCGGTCTGCGGGCCGAAGATGCCATCGACACGCCCGGCGTCGAACCCGAGTGCCCCCAGGCCCAGTTGAAGGGACGAGACGTCGTCACCACGCTGCATCGGTGACCGGAGGTAGAGCAGGCGATCGCCGAGCTGGTAGCCCGATTCGACCAGCGCATGCCAGGTCGGTTGGTCGCACTCACCGGTGACGAGTAGACCCCGTTCGGCCTGGAAGGCCTCGACGGCAGAGCGGGTGGTGGTTCCGAAGCGGCCCAGCTCGCCGCGGTCGATGGGAAAACCCGCCTGGGTCAGGCGCTGTTGGACATCGGCGACGGCGGCGCCTGCGTCACCGACGAGAAGGGGGAGCTGGTCGAGAGCGATGGGATCGAATCCTGCCACCAGGTCGTGGTGCGACCTAGAGGAAAGGTCGAAGGTCCTCGAGCAGCTGACCCTTGCCCTTGGCCCCGACGATGCGGGCCGCTTCCTGCCCATCTTTGAAAACGATCATGGTTGGGATACTCATCACTCCGAAGCGCATCGCCGTGTTGGGGTTGTCGTCGACGTTGAGCTTGGAGACGGTGAGCTTGCCCGACTGCTCGGTGGCGATCTCCTCGAGGATCGGGGCGATCATCTTGCAGGGCCCGCACCACTCGGCCCAGAAGTCGACGATGACCGGCTTGCTGGCCGCGCCGATCTGCTCGTCGAAGGTGGCGTCGGAGAGAGTGGAGATGACGTTGGACATGGCTGACCTCTTGGTGTCGGGCGCTGGGGTTTGGTGGGTTCGGTGCCCGTCTCAACCCTTTACGCTAGCGCCCCGGTGGGGACTTCTCGCGGGTTCAGTGCGCCGGCTGTGCTTCCAGCCAGCGCTCGGCGTCGATCGCAGCCATGCAGCCCGAACCGGCGGCGGTGATGGCCTGTCGGTAGACGTGATCCTGGACATCTCCGCATGCGAACACGCCTTCGACGTCGGTCAGGCTGCCGGCGTGGGTGACGAGGTAGCCGCTGTCCTCCATGCGGAGCTGGCCCTTGAAGAGGTTGGTGTTGGGTTTGTGGCCGATGGCCACGAAGACACCTGACACGACCAGGCGGCTCTCCTCGCCGGTCACCGTGTCGCGCAGCCGGATGCCCTCGACGGTGGTGTCGCCGTCGATGCCGATGACCGTGGCGTTCCAGTGGAATCGGATCTTGTCGTTGGCTCGGGCCCGGTCCTGCATGATCTTCGATGCCCGAAGTTCGTCGCGCCGATGCACGAGCGTCACCGAGCGGGCGAACTTGGTGAGGAACAGGGCCTCCTCGAGGGCGGAATCGCCGCCACCGATCACGGCGATGTCGTGATCGCGGAAGAAGAAGCCGTCGCAGGTCGCGCACGTCGAGAGACCGTGCCCGATAAGGCGCGTTTCCTCGGGCAGTCCCAGCATCAGGGACTGGGCGCCGGTGGAGACGATCACCGATCGGCCGCGATAGGTGGGCTCGGCGGCTTCGGGATCGCCGACCCAGATGCCGAACGGGCGACTCGACAGGTCGACGCGGGTGACCTTCTCGGTGCGTACCTCCGTACCGAAGCGCACGGCCTGCTCACGGAACCGCATCATCAGTTCCGGGCCCATGATGCCGTCGGGCCAGCCCGGAAAGTTCTCGACCTCGGTGGTCAGCATCAGCTGCCCGCCCGGTTGGTCGCTCGTCGAGGACGGTTCGCCTTCGAGCATGAGAGGTTCCAGGTTCGCCCGGGCCGTGTAGATGGCTGCAGTGAGCCCGGCGGGGCCGGAACCGATGATGATCACGTCTCGGGTGGTGTCGGGCATGGGGGGTCTCCGGGTCGAAGGACGTCTACCGGCCGGGTATGGGTCAACGAGGGATCACCCGTGGTCATTCCCGGCCGTGTTCAGGGAGGGCCGGGGGCGCGGCGGCGGCGAAAGACCAAGGCGCCGGCCAGCAGGAAGACTGCCGCCAGCCCGAGATAGGCCAGCCACACTCCGGACGGGAGGGCCTCATCGGCCAGACGCACCACGCCGATGAGCATGAGGACGAGAACGGTGATGGCGATCATCGCCAGGAACACGCCGAAGACGACGGCGCGAGCGGCGGTGGTGATCGGCCCGGTGGTCTTGTCGCGGACGGCACCGATGGCGTCGACGATCGTGTCGGTGGCCTTGGCCGGCCAGTCGCCCCCGGTGATCGCGCCCGACGATCCTGTGGTGCGCAGCGAGTCTTCGATGGCCAGGCGGGTCGTCTCGTTGGCCGGGGTCGGAACGGGCTCGGAACTGGTCACAGGGGCGTCGACCCGGCGAGCCTCGGGACTGGGGTCCGACCCCGGCTCGGGAGGGTTGTCGTCACCGGTCGTGTCCATGTGGGCCGATCCTACTCGTGGGCCGTGCCGTGGGGTCCGGAACGTGGCGTCAACGGAACGTTTGTCGGGTCACGGTGCAGGCCGTGGGTTCGATGATCCAGATGGTCTCGGCCTCGCCCGCGGTCGCGGTGACGAAGATGATCCGTTCCTCCCCTTGCACCGAACCCGAGCCGATGATCGTGAGGATGGCCCCGGTGGGAACGACGGACCGGCAGCGCTCGTCGGTGGGGGCGACGCTGGCTCCGGCGGCGGCTGTTGCTCGATCCGAGAAAGCGGGAGGGTTGGTGAGCAGGGCTCGGGCCCGGTCGAGCAGCACCTCGTCGGCGGGAGCCTCGCCCAGGAAGGCCATGGTGGTGGCGGATGCGGGCGCGGTCGCTTCCAGTGGCCCGGCCGTGGGGTCGGATTCGGTGCCGGCGTCGGCGCCCGAGGGAGCGGACGCAGCGTCCGTGCCCGTCGTGGACGCCACGCTGCTCGCCGTGTTGGAACTCGTTCGGTTGGCGGCGAGACGGGGGACGGTGACGGCACCGAGGGCCACGATCAGCACGAGCGCCGCCGCGACGAGCCACCGGGTGGGAGCGGCGCGCGTGGGCTCGGCACCGGCGTCGGTCGCCGACAGGGCCGTGGAGATCATCCGGTTCACGATCGCCGGATCGAGCTCGGGGGGAGGCTCGGCGAGCTGAGCTCGCAGCCCGCGGGTGTGCTCGACGCGCGCGCACAGCGCCGGATCGTTCGCCATCCGTTCCCGCTCGCCGGGCGACGCGGTGTCCTCGACGAGGGCGTCGACGAGGGCGTCGACGTCGAGGGGGGGCGTGGGCTCAGTCATGGTGGTTCGCCTCTTCGACGTCGGTCGGTCGCGTCCAGTTCCCTGCCGCGGGTCCTTCTATCGGTTGGGGCAGTGCTCGGGCCAGGGCGGCGCGTCCCCGAGAGATGCGGGAGCGAACGGTTCCGGCGGGGATGCCCAGGACGGAGGCGATCTCGGCGTAGTCGAGACCGAGCAGGTCGCGAAGCACCACCGGGGCGCGGAAGTCCAAAGGGAGTTGTTGGAGGGCACGGTCGAGGTCCACGCAGTCACTCACCCGGTTGGCGGGGTCGTCACCGAGGGCGTTGGCTCGATGCCGGGCCGCTGAGGCCCGGTCCGATTCAGTATCGACGACCGCCACGGGTCGACGGCCGCGGCGGCGTACCTCGTCGAGAGCGGCGTTGGTCGCGACTCGGTACACCCAGGTGGAGAAGGCGGATCGGCCGTCGAAGCGGGGGAGGCCCTTGACGATGGCGATGAGGGCGTCCTGGGTCGCATCGGCGGCGTCGGTGTCGTTGCCGGTGATGCGGCGGCACACGGCGTGGATCGCCGGTTGTTGGTGGCGAAGGAGTGCCTCGAGCGCGTCGCGTTCGCCGCGTTGGGCTGCGGCGAGCACGGCGGCGTCGGTGACGGGCGGATCGATCTCAGCCCTCCAGGATCACGTCGGTCACCGTCATGCGGTACGGCGGACCGGCCCCGAGATCGGTGAACCGGAAGAGCAGTTCCGAGGTGGTTGGGGGGCCGACGGTGATCACAGCGGTGGTCGGTGCGGCGGCGTCGAACAGTTGCCGTCCGAAGCGGGTGGACGAAACCAGGAGCGCCACGATGACGAGAGCGGTGGTGATCAGGAGGGCGATCACGACGCCGGTCGTCGAGCGCCGGCGCGTCGCCACTCGAGGCGCTTCCAGCGGGGCCCGGTTCTGGATCGGGAACGATGAGGGGATCGGGTCGAGCGTCACGACGATCGTGGGATCGCCGCACGGTGCTTCGAGGGCCATGGTCTGCAGGGTGGCCCGCAGTTCATCGGCCCCGTCGAATCGGTCGGCGGGGCGGGTGGCCAGGGCCCGCATGATGGGCGCGTCGAGCGACGCGGAAACCCCTGCCGTCCGCTGCGATGGGCGCTGAGGCACCTGGTTCAGGCGCGCCAGTGCCGTCGCGGCCGGTGAGTCACGGAGGAACGGTGGGACCCCGGCCAGGCATTCGTAGAGGACGGCGCCGACGGCGTACACGTCGGTGCGGGCATCGACGGAGAGGCCGTCGACTTGTTCTGGAGCGACGTACTTGACCGTACCGAGCAGGTTCGAAGAGGTGGTCCTGTCGGCACCGTCGAGGATCTTCGCGATGCCGAAGTCGGTGACAAGCACCCGTCCGTCATCGGAGAGAAGAATGTTTGCCGGCTTTACATCTCGGTGGATCACCCCGGCCCGGTGCGCACAGTCGAGGGCGGCGGCAACTTGGATGCCGATGTGGACGACTTCGACGGGCTCGAGCCGATGGCGCTCGTCGAGAAAGTCGCGAAGGGTTCGCCCGCGGACGAGTTCCATCACGATGGCGTCGGCGCCGTCGTCCCGACAGGTGTCGTAGATGGCGACGATGTTGGGGTGCACGAGGCGGGCGACGGCGACGGCTTCGCGCCGGAAGCGGTCCCTGAACTCGACGTCGCCGGCCAGGTGGGGGTGGAGCATCTTGACTGCAACCGCCCGACCGAGGGTCTGGTCGATGGCCTGCCACACCTCGGCCATGCCTCCCCGGGCGAGGAGGACGTCGAGGCGGTAGCGACCACCAACCAGTCGCCCCGGTTCGAGGCCGGTGCTCACCCGTCGCCCGAGGCCGCGACCGTCACGGTCTCAGGAAGCAGATCCCGATGACGCCGGGCCCACCGTGGGCGCCGATGACGGCGCCGATCTTGCCCTGTCTGATGGTGTCACGCGGGTAGCGGTCGGAGATCATGTCGAGGAACTCGTCGTAGTCGTCGGCTTCGCCGTGCAGTACCGAGAGGGACTCGACGTCCCCGGCCTCGTAGAGCCGGTCCCGGAGGGTCTCCAGTTCGCGTTTGCGGGTGCGGGGCTTGCCGGCCTCTTCGACGGCGCCGTCGACGATCCGGATCAGAGGCTTGACCGACAGCAGAGAGCCGAGCATGGCCTGGGCGCCCCCGATGCGCCCACCCTTCTTCAGGTTGTCGAGCGTGTTGAGGGCCCCGTACACGTCGGTTCGGGAGATCATCGCCTCGACCAGCGCGACGATCGCGTCGGCGTCGGCACCGTCGGCGGCGGCCTCGGCCGCGGTGATCACCATGGTGCCCAGTCCTCCGGTGATCGAGCGACTGTCGATGACGCGTACGTCGATCTCTCCCTCGAGGGACCGGGCGGCAGCCTGCGCCGACTGCATCGTGGCCGACAGCGCGCTGGAGATGTTGATGCACACCACTGCGTCGGCTCCGGCTGTGGCGGCGGCGCGGAACTCCTGTTCGAAACGACCGGGTGATGGCGCCGCCGTCTCGGGGAGGACCCCGGTGGAGGCCATGAGTGAGTAGAACCGCTCGACGCTCAGCTCCTCACGGTCGACGTACTCGTCGTCGCCGAACCGGATGCTGAGCGGCACGACTCCGATCCCGAACCTGGTGGTGTCTTCTTCGCTCAGATCACATGAGCTGTCGGTGACGATGTGAACCCCGGCCATAGCCCCCCGTTTCAGTCGATGTGTGCGGGAGCGTACCCCTCGGCATCCTCGGTGGCGGTGGCAGGGGCGTGGCCCGACAGGGTCGGATGGCTGGAGTCGACGAGCTTCTGGGCCCGGCGGGCTTTGCGGAAGTGGCGAGCCCACCACACGAGGAGGAAGAGTCCCGCCCCGATCGAGAGGACCAGACCCGCACCGGAGATTGCGGTGGATCGCACCGTGAAGCGGGTGGTGGCCACCTCGAGGACGTCGTCGGGGGACCGCACCGAGACCTCGAGCGGGAATGCCCCGGATGCCCGGGTGGTGACCTGGACGTCGAGGCGGGTGGTGGTGGCGGCCGGGAGCACGGTGTCGATCACGTCGCCGTCGGGGAACTCGAGCTTGGGGCTGGCCAGCATCACGTGGACGCGTACCGGGAGCGCCGATCGGTTCTCGAGGTTGAGGGGGATCTTGCCTGACCGCGACGTGAGGGTCACGAACTGCTGGAGTGGGGCGACGATCTCGTCGGTCACCGACTCGATCCGGGTGTCGACCTGAGCGAGGATCCCTTTGCGTTCCTCGGCGCTGAGATCGGCGGCGTCCGCGAGCAAGAGCATGCGGTCGAGGCCGTCGGCCGATCCGGGCATCGGCTCGGTGAGCGACCGGAACCCCTCCACGTCGCGGGCGATGGAACGTCGGCGGGCGGGGTAGGCGCCGAGGGGCGCCGGTGGGGCCGAGAGGTACGCGCGGGTGAGGGTCGTGGTTCGCCCCCGGGTGACCGTCGTGGCCGTTTCGGTGGTGCGGAACAGATCGTCCAGCGTGACCGGGCTGACGATCGCCCGGGCATCGGATCCCGTTGGGGTGCGTACCGTGAAGGCGGCCATCAGCACTTCGAGGGTGGCCGGCGGGAGATCGGAACCGACGGCGAGCGCGACACCCCGGCTGATGCCGGGCTCGTCGTTGTAGAGCACCGCGAGGTCGGCCAGCACCCGGTGACCGTTGAGCACGGGGTCCTCGGTGGCTCGGAGTCGGGCGGCCAGGGCCTGATCGGCAGTGATGCCTCGGATCGCCTGACCGCTGCTGTCGGTGATGTCGAACTGCTCGGTGAAGGTGACGGTCTGCTGGTCGGGCAGCGGACCGAGTTGGTCGGTGGGAATCACCAGCCGATCCAGACCGAGGGCCCGGAGGCGGGCGAGGGCCTCTGGGGTCAGGGTGGGGTCGGCGACGCCGAAGCGTCCATCGGCGGTGGTGCCGAGGGCCGCGCTGACGACCAGCGACCCGGCGGCGAGCTGGTCGTCGAGCTCTGGTTCCAGTCCGGCATTGACCCAGGCACCGGTGTCGACCTTGGCGTAGGAGGTGCCGAGCACCTGGCGGCCGGCCAGGTGGGACCGCAACGAGGCGACGTCGGGTCGTGACGCGGGGTCGGCGTCGAGGGCGGCGATCACTGCCGGCTTGGGATCGATGGTGAGCCCCACGGCCGGCCATGTGCTCAGGGCGTCGATCTGGGTGGTCGCCCGTTCGGTGTCGTCGGCCGACAGGGTGGGGATGCCGTCGGGCGTCGGTCGCACCTGGCCGTCGAACGCGACGATGGTGCCCACCGCCAGCGACGGCCCGGTGGTGTCGGTCGTGGGGAGGCGAATGAGGTGGGTGATGAGACGGGTGAGCTCGGAGCCGTCGGGGCCGATCGCGCTCACCATGACCGGGTGGACCCCGGGGCCGGTGAGCACCACCCCTCCTTCGGGCGCGGGGGCGGACCGGCTGACCGGAACCACGATCTGTACGGACCCGTCGGTCAGGATCGAGGCGTCGGCCAGGGCGAACGGGGCCGGGCCCGGGCGCAGCGGGGAGCTGAGACCCTCGCCGCGCAGAGAGCGTTCGAAGCGGATGCGACCGTCGACCTCCGGGTAGATCTGGGTTCGAATGACGGCGGTGGAAGCGACCGCCGAGGGCTTTATCCGCAGGACCAGTTCACCGTTGGGCGCCACCCAGGCGCTCTGGGTCACGAGGGTCAACGTGGGGCCGGCCCGACCCTCGTTCGAGCCCACCGGGGCGGGCGACGATTGAGCGAGCGCTACCGATCCGGCCATGGTGATGCCGATGGCGAGGATGCTCGACCACACGGCGAGCAACCTGATCGACGGCCGTTCGCGCCGCCTCGATCTCATCCGGCCGGCTCGGACGACGCCCCATCGAGGGGGTGCTCGAGGACCGCCAACCCGTGGAGTTCGGGCCGGAACCCGAGGTGTACGTAGAGCTGCATCGCCCGGTCGTTGGTCTCCTGGGTGTTGACCATGACCGAGGTGCACCCTCGACGACGCGACCAGCCGAGGGAGTCACCGATGAGCGCCGTTCCTACTCCCTCACCGTGGAGGTCTGGCCGCACGGCCAGGCGCTGGAGGTAGCCGAGTGCCCCGCCCCGACCGGTGACGTGGTAGCCGACGATGTTCCCGTCAGCGGTGGCCACCCGGAAACGGTGGGTGGGCGTGGCGCCTCGGGCGTCGGCCAGTCCGGCGCGGTCGAATCGCCAGAACTGGTCGAAGGCCTGACCGTCGACGTCGAGCACGGCGGCGGCGTCGCGGTGTCGCCCGCGTCTCAGGCGTACCCGGGGGTGACGGACCGATGGGATCTCGACCAGGGGGTGGCGCAGGAGGTGGAGGTGTTCGTGGACGGTGAAGCCGTGGGTGAGGAAGGGCTGCTGCTCGATGACGGTGAGCGCAGGGGTCAACACGGCCCGGTAGCCCCGTGCCTGCATCTCGACGATGGCGCGATCGAGAGAGGCCTGCGTCGGAGTGACGCCGGGGTTCGGGCTCAGCATCGCCACGCTGTGGTCGCCCCTCCAGGGGCCCGAACGCAGCCGGTCCGCGCCGGAGGAGAGGGTGTCGAGTCGTCGCATGGTCGCTTCCGGGCTTCACGATACGACCGATGCGGCTCGGGGTTCTCGCACCCCGGATCGGTAACGTCTCGGGCGTGACCATCCTCGTGGCCTCGCACCCGCAGTTCCTGCTCCACGACACCGGCCACGGTCATCCGGAGCGACCCGAGCGTCTGACCGCCGTGATGGAGGGCATCGAGGCGGCCGGCATCAGGGATGCGCTGGTCGCCTTCGAGCCCGAGCCGGCCCCGTGGGCCGCCATCGAGCGGGTCCACCCGGGCCGGTATCTGCTGGCGCTCGAGGAGTTCGCGTCGGCCGGAGGCGGGCACCTCGACGCCGACACCGTGCTGGGTGAGGACTCGTTCGCGGCGCTGCTGCGGGCCGCCGGGGCCGGTCTCGACGCGGTGAGGCGTCTCGACGCCGGTGATGGCGACGTGGCGTTCTGTGCGGTGCGCCCACCCGGTCATCACGCCACCCCGCGCCGACCGATGGGGTTCTGCCTCGTCAACAACGTGGCCGTCACCGCCGCGGCCCTGGCCGACCGGGGGGAACGGGTCCTGATCGTCGACTACGACGCCCACCACGGCAACGGCACCCAGGACGCGTTCTTCGCCGACTCGCGGGTGGTCTACGTGTCGTTCCACGAGTACCCGCTCTACCCGGGGACGGGCGCCCTCGACGAGACGGGCTGGGGTGACGGGGCCGGTTCGACGATCAACTTCCCGCTGCCGCGAGGCGCGACGGGCGACGTGATGCGGGCCGGACTCGACGAGGTCGTCCGGCCTCTCGTCGAGCGCTGGCAGCCGACATGGCTTCTCGTGTCGGCGGGCTTCGATGCCCACCGGCGTGACCCGCTCACCGGACTGGCGCTGTCGGCGGGGGACTACGCCGACCTCACCGCCGAGCTCGTGTCGATGGTGCCGGTCGGGCGCTGCATCGTGTACCTGGAAGGCGGCTACGACCTCGAGGCGCTGGCCATGTCGAGCGGGGCGGCTCTCAGTGCCCTCGTCGGGGGTTCTTACCGGCCCGAGACCGCGACGGCCGGGGGACCGGGCGCCACCGTGGTCGACGCGGTGGTGCGGATGCGGGCCGCCGCCGGCTTCACTTGACTCTGGTTCGACCGGCACCAGCTCGGGGGCAACGCCGCCGCCGGTAGCCTCGGTGGCCGTGATCCCCGATCGTCTCCAGCCCGTGCTCGATCGGGTCTCACCTCTCGCTGCGCTGTTCGCCGACGAGGGGTTCGCGATCTACCTGGTGGGCGGGGTCGTTCGCGACCTGCTGCTCGGCCAGGACCTCGAAGGAGGCCGCGACATCGATCTCACCACCGACGCCCGTCCGGAGGACACCAAGCGGTTGGTGCAGGGCTGGGCCGACTCGGTGTGGGCCCAGGGTGAACGGTTCGGCACCATCGGTTGTCGTCGCGACGGATGGGACTACGAGATCACCACCCACCGGGCCGAGGCGTACTCGCCCGATTCGCGCCAGCCCGAGGTGGTGTTCTCCGGGGTGGTCGACGCCGACCTGTCACGGCGTGACTTCACGGTCAACGCCATGGCGTTGGCGCTGCCCGAGCCGAAACTGATCGACCCGTTCGACGGCGTCGCCGACCTGGCCGCCCGCCGATTGCGGACACCGTTGGAGCCCGAGATCTCCTTCTCCGACGACCCCTTGCGCATGCTGCGGGCTGCTCGCTTCATCGCCGGGTACGGGTTGGTGGCCGACCCGGCCCTCGTGTCGGCGGTGTCGTCGATGGCCGAACGTCTCTCGATCGTGTCGGCCGAACGGATCCGTGACGAGTTCGACAAGCTCATCGTCGTGCCGGACCCGGCACCGGGCCTGTGGTTCCTCGTCGAGACCGGGCTGATCGATCGCTTCCTGCCCGAGCTGTCGAAGATGCGCCTGGAACAGGATCCGATCCATCGGCACAAGGACGTTCTCACCCACACCATCGCCGTGGTCGGCAACACCCAGCCGGAGCGCATCGTGCGGCTCTCGGCGCTGTACCACGACGTCGGCAAACCCCGAACCCGATCGTTCGAGCAGGGCAAGGTGTCGTTCCACCACCACGAGGTGGTGGGCGCTCGCATGACCCGCGAGCGCATGAAGGCGCTGAAGTATTCGAGCGACGACGTCGAGACCGTGTCGCGACTGGTCTTTCTCCACCTCCGCTTCCACACCTACAAGATGGGTTGGACCGATTCCGCGGTGCGGCGATTCGTTCGCGACGCCGGTCCCCTCCTGCCCCAGCTCATCGAGTTGACCCGTTGTGACTGCACCACTCGCAACGAACGCAAGGCCCGCATGCTCGCGCAGCGGATGGACGACCTCGAGGAACGCATCGCCGAGCTCGCCGCCCGGGAGGAACTGGACGCCATCCGCCCCGAACTCGATGGCAACCAGGTGATGGCCCACCTCGGGCTGGGTCCGGGTCGCGATGTCGGCCAGGCCCTCGATTTCCTTCTCGAGCTGCGCCTCGAGGAGGGGCCGCTCGGTGAGATGGAAGCCACGAGGCGCCTCGATGCCTGGTGGGTGGCCCGCGCCGAGGCCGGCTGATCTGCTTCTCGGCCGGTCGGGCTCAGTTGCCCTCTTTGCGGGCGCGGATGACGAGGGTGGCCGGCACTCGGCGCATGGCCTCGCTCCAGTGGGGTCCCTGCCGGTCGCGCTCTTCGAGGCCCGGTTCCAGCAGGGCGTCGATCCGGAAGTTGGCGCGGGCGAACGAGCCGAAGATCTCCGCGATCGATCGCGGGAACACCACCCCGTCGTTCTCGGCTCGGCCGGCCCGGTCGAGGTAGCGATGGACGACGCGGAAGGGGTCGTCGGCGGCGGGATCGAGCATCAAGTAGGCGGGATGGGGGAACGAACACACGAAGGCACTGCCGGTGCGCAGCACCCGGTGCACCTGGCGCAGCACCCGGTCGAGATCGCTCTGGCGACCCAGCTCGTACACCGACAGGGCGAGGTCGACGGTGTCGGCGCGGATGAAGGCCAGCTCGGCCAGGTCGGCTTGGTGGAGCTCGAGGCGGCACTCGTGCTGTTCGGCGCGACCGCGAGCTGCATCGAGGGCACGATGGTCGTTGTCGACCACGATGACGTGCGCCCCGCTGCGGGCGAGAACCACCGGGGCCCGACCGCCTCCTGACCCGAGCACCAGGACCCGTTTGCGGTCGGGGGTGCCGAGCAGGCGGAGCTCTCGTTCGTCGTTGATCTCGGGGCCGTAGCTGACCGTGTCGTCGGGGAGCTCGGGATCGCTGTTGGGGAAACCGGTGGCAGCGCTGAGCGGTGGCATCCCCGAAGTCTCCCAGAAGGCCCGGTCCGGTCGGCGGACGCCGGTCTTGCGGCCTTTCCACCCGGCGCGCTGGGTACCCTCTCCAGCCGTGAGCTTCACGAGGGGTTCGATCAAGGGAGCGGTGTCTCCCGGAGAGATCGACTACCGCCTCGCGCGCCAACACCTGGTCTCGGAGTATCGCAAGGGGCGCCTGGCCCGACACGAGGTGTGCGACGCCCACCCCGAACTGGTGCGCGCCGCACGCGAGGTGGGCGAGCCCTGTCGTCTCGACTGCCCGATCTGCGAAGCCGACAAGTTGGTGTTGGTCTCGTATGTGTTCGGTCCGCGCCTTCCGAGCCACGGTCGTTGCATCACCTCGGCTTCCGAATTGAAGGGTTTCGCCCGGCGGTCGGGGGAGTTCTCGTGCTATGTCGTCGAGGTGTGCCGGAACTGCCGTTGGAATCACCTCGCCCGGACCTTCGTGCTGACTCCGGCTCGTTCGGCGTGAGGGGCTAGTGGTCACCGAGAAGTCGGCATCGGCCCCTGTGGGTCGGCCTACGAGTCGGCGACGGCGACGGCAGCGGCGATCGGAGAAGGGAACCATCGTCTGGCGCTGGCGTCGCGCCTGGTTCCTGCTGGCCCTGCTGTTCGTGCTGGGTGTCTCCGGGGTGGGGTACCTGTTCACCCAGGTTCCGCTGCCCGACAAGGATCCTCGGCTCGACCAGACGACCTTCGTCTGCGCCTCCGATGTCACCACCGGTTGCAATCAGGACAACTCGATCGCTCAGCTGAGCGGGGCGGTCGACCGGGTCAACGTGACCTACGACCGGTTGCCGCCGGTGCTGATCGACGCCGTGCTCGCCGCCGAGGATCGCGACTTCTACAACCACGCCGGCGTCGACCCGATCGGTATCGGTCGGGCCTTGTGGGCCAACTTGCGGAATCAGGGCGAGCAACAGGGTGGGTCCACCATCACCCAGCAGTACGTGAAGAACGTCTATCTCACCCAGGAGCGCACCTACACCCGCAAGCTGAAGGAAGCGGCGCTGGCAGTGAAGCTCGAACGGGAGCTGCCCAAACAGGAGATCCTCCTGCGCTACCTCAACACCATCTACTTCGGTCGCGGGGCCTACGGCGTGGAGGCGGCGTCGCGCACGTATTTCTCGAAGCCCGTCGAGCAGCTGACGCTCCCCGAGGCGGCGTACCTGGCCGGGCTCATCCGGGCTCCGGAGACCGCGGACGCCAACCGCGGGCCCGAGGATCGCAACGCCGTCGCGAATCTCGCCACCGCCGTCAATCGGCGCAACTCGGTCCTCGACGCCATGCTGGTCGTGGGGTCGATCACCCAGACGGAGTACGGCGCCGCGAAAGCGACCAAGTTCGAGACCGTCGGGCCCCGTACCGTGCAACGCAACTACGGTGATGTCGCCAACCCCCAATGGGGTACCGAGTACTTCGTCGATCACGTTCGCCAGTGGTTGGTGCGGGAGGGCGGCTTCACCGATGCCGACGCGTTCGGCGGCGGGCTGCGGGTCTACACCACCATCGACATGGGCATGCAGGAAGCCGCAGCCGACGCCGTCACCTCCACTCTCGACCGTCCGGACGATCCGGCGGGGGCCCTCGTCGCCATCGACGAGCTCGGCGCGGTTCGGGCCATGTACGGCGGCAACGACTTCGACAACAACAAGGTGAACCTGGCCACCGGCACTCTGGGTGGTGGCGGTGGGCGCCAGCCCGGCTCGTCGTTCAAGCCATTCGCCCTGGCCGAGGCGGTGGCGCAGGGGATCCCCCTCACCAAGACCTACAACGCCCCGGCCAAGCTCGTCATCCCCGGGGCCAACGACGGCCAGGACTGGGAGGTCGGCAACTACGGCGACGCCGGCCTCGGCCGCCTCGATCTGGTCTCGGCCACCGCCAAGTCGTCGAACACCGCTTATGCGCAGTTGATGCTCGAGGTCGGCCCGGAGAACGTGGTGGCGATGGCCAAGCGGCTGGGCATCACCAGCCCGCTCGATCCCTTCCCGGCGACGGTCCTCGGAACCGAGGAGGTGTCGGTCCTCGACATGGCTTCGGCCTACTCGACCTTCGCCGACAACGGTGTCCACATCGACCCTTACGTCGTCACGCGGGTCACCGACGCCCGCGGCATGGTGCTCTACGAGAACGAGGTGACTCGCGACGAGGTGCTCGATCCCGAGCAGGCCAAGCAGGTGAACTGGGCGCTCAACCAGGTGGTCGAGGGCGGCACGGGCAAGGGCGCACAGTTCGGTCAACCGGCGGCCGGCAAGACCGGCACCACCGACGAGTACAAGGACGCCTGGTTCGTGGGCTATACGTGTCGGCTCACCGCCGCGGTGTGGGTGGGTTACCCGGGCACCGAGTCGAGGTTGATGAAGAACGTGCACGGCATCGAGGTCACCGGTGGTTCTCTGCCGGCCACGATCTGGCGCAAGTTCATGACCTCGGCGACTCGCGAACTCGACGCGTGCGCCTTCGAGCGGCCCGAACGCAGCACCGAGGTCGCCCCCGACGCCACCACGCCGTCGCCGCCGTCGCCGACGTCGTCGACACCGACGGGCACGACGCCTCCGATAGAACCGCCGATCACTCCGACGACCCGGCCGCCGACCACCACGACACCACCCACCACCGCGCCACCTCCGTCGAGTACCACCATCGCCCCCGGCCCGGGTTGACCCCCTCTCGAAGGGGCGGGAACTGCTTCCCCCGCACCGGCCCTGGTGCCGGTGGTGGCTGTGCCGCCTGTCATGTGGCGGTCGGCGCCCGAACGTGGTTAGCGTTGAGCTACCGCCGGCAGCCGAGGGGCGCTGGACGGACAACTGGAGGCTCCGATGAGCTCACGTGTCACCGTGCCCGCGGTCCAGGCCCGAAAGGCCGGACGGGGTGCCGAACCGCTGGTGATGGTGACGGCCTACGACGCCCCCGGGGCGCGTATGGTCGACGAAGCGGGGGTCGACCTGATCCTCGTCGGTGACTCGGTGGCGATGGTCGTCCTCGGTTACGACGACACCCTGTCGGTGACGGTGGCCGACATGGCCCATCACACCGCCGCCGTGGCCCGGGCCCGACCGTCGGCCCTGGTGGTGGCCGATCTGCCGTGGATGAGCTACCACGTGTCGGTCACCGACACCGTGGTCAACGCAGCCACCCTGATCCGCGCCGGGGCCCAGGCGGTGAAGCTCGAGGGGGGGCGCAAGCGAGTCCCGATGATCGAGGCGCTGGTCGACGCCGAGATCCCGGTGATGGGCCACATCGGGCTCACCCCGCAGTCCGTCAACGCCATGGGTGGGTTCAAGGTGCAGGGCCGTCGGCACGAGGCCGCGCTGGCCCTCGTCGACGACGCCAAGGCGCTGGCCCACGCGGGCTGCTTCGCCATCGTGGTCGAGGGCATCCCCGACGAGGTGGCGCGGATGGTGACCGACGCCGTCGACGTACCCACGATCGGGATCGGGGCCGGGGCGTACTGCGACGGCCAGGTTCTGGTGCTGCACGATCTGCTGGGCATCGAGGACCGGATCACCCCCAAGTTCGTTCGCCGGTACGCGTCGCTCAAGGCCGACGCCGTGAGCGCCATCGGCGCGTTCGCGGCCGACGTCCGGTCGGGCCGGTTCCCGAGCCCCGAGGAGAGCTACCACCTCTCGGCCGACACCGCGGAAAGCCTCGGGTTGTACGGGAGCACGGCTCACACGGCGTGACCCCCGCGGTGGCGATGCGTCGAGCGACCCACGGCCGGGTCTCGTCAGCCCTGCTGGTGCTCGTCGTCCTGCTGCTCGTTGCCGCCTGCTCCGGTGGTGGTGACTCCGGGTCGACGGCCGCGTCCACCACCTCGGTCTCCAGGGGAGTGGGCCCCTCGGGGTTCAGCGCGACGACCCTGATCGTGACCGATCCCGACGGGTCGACCCGCGAATGGTGCGTGTGGCTGGCCGATGACGCCGTCGAGCGGTCCCGAGGGCTGATGGAGGTCACCGACCCGGGTCTGGGCGGGGCCGACGGGATGGCCTTCGTCTGGCCGACCGACACCACCGGCAGCTTCTTCATGCGCAACACCCGCATCCCCCTGTCCATCGTGTTCGTGGACGCCGACGGGACGGTGGTGTCGGACACCGACATGGACCCGTGCCCCGACGAGGTCGAGAACTGTCCCGTGTATCCCGCAACTGGGCCCTACCGGTGGGCGCTCGAGGTGCCGGCCGGTGCGTTGGCCGACCTCGACATCGACGCCGACAGCACGCTCCGACTGGGCGGGGACTGTGTTCCGAGCTCGGGTACAGGGCCGAGAGGTTCGGCCCAGGTCAGCGGGGCGTGAGCTCCACCGGCAGTTCGCGAGGGCCGTTCGCCCAGAACACGGGGGTCTTCGTCCACGTGTAGCCCGCGGTGAAGATGGCCGTGCCGACCAGGTCGAGGAACACCTCGAGCGCCACTCGGGCCTCGAGGCGGGCCAGGCTGGCCCCGGGGCAGATGTGGGGGCCGCCGCCGAAGGCCACGTGGTCGCGGACGTTGTGACGGCCCACCACGAACTGTCCGGGCTCGGCGAACACGCCCTCGTCCCGGTTCGCCGACGCCAGGCCGAACACGATCTTCTCGCCCGGTTGCATGGACGGGCCGAACACGTCGGTGGCCTGGGCGCAGTCACGGATGAGCAGGTGGCGCGGGGGGTCGATGCGAAGGGACTCCTCGACGGCCATCTCGATCAGGCTCCGGTCGCCGGCCAGCAACTCGAACAGGGCGCGATCGGCGATCACCCGCCCGATCAGGTTGCCGATGAGGTGCCGGGTGGTCTCGTTGCCGGAGATGATGAGGAAGACGAGTTGCGTGCGGATCTCGACGTCGGTGAGGCGATGCCCGTCGATCTCGGTCTCGACGAGGCGGGTGACGAGGTCGTCGGGGCGGTCGGGGTCGGTGCGGCGTCGGGTGACGAGGGCGTCGATGTAGGCGGTGAACTCCGGGTGGGCGCCGGCGAGGCCTTCACCCCGTTCGTTGCGGTGCTTGGTGGGGTAGGTCCCCTCGACCACCTCGTCGGACCAGGTCCGGAACCGGACCCAGTCGGCGCGGGGCACGCCGATGAGGTGGGCGATGACGTTGATGGGGACCGGGGCGATGAACTCCGCGACCAGTTCTCCGTGACCACGCGCCACCACCGGGGTGAGGTGGTCGACGCACAGTTGATGGACGAATGGTTCGGTGTGCATCGACTTGTGGTGGGCCACAGTGGCGTTGATGATCCGCCGCACCTGGCCGTGGCGGGGCTCGGCGATCTCGGAGACGAGCTTCTCTTCCTCGGGGACGTCGACGCCGGGCTCACGGAAACTCGAGACGAACACGTCGACAGCCTTGGTGGCCCGTGCACGTCGTCGCGGGTGGCGAGGTACCAGCCGGTGGGGGTGCGAGCGACGGGGCACGTACGCCGCAGCTCGGCGAACTGATCGTGGGGGATGTCGTCTCGGGCCGCGAACGGATCGAAGTCGGCGAGGCTCATGGGGACGGTCTAGTGGAACCGTCACGGCGGGGGGAGTGTCACACCCTCGGTGCACACTGTGCTCATCACATCGGGCCTTTGGGAAACGGGCTCCTGGTCCAGTAGGGTCCCAGGGTCCAATTGAAGCCCTGCCCCGTGCTGACGGGGCCCCGGGGTCCCTACGAGGGCCCCCGGGTCCAGAGGGAGGTGTTTGCTCGTTATGCGGGCCTACGAACTCATGATCATCTTCGACGGCGACATCGACGATGCCGCCGTCGCCGAACACCTGAAGTCGGTCGACACCGCTGTTGAGGCTGGTGGCGGCCGAATCGCCAAACGCGACTTGTGGGGTCGTCGGCGTTTCGCTTACGAGATCAACCACAAATGGGAGGGCATCTACGTCGTGCTCGAGATCGTGACCGAAGGTCGTGATCTGCACGAGGTCGAGCGCCAGCTCCATCTCGCGGACACCGTCGTCCGCCACAAGGCACTGCGCCTCCCCGACCGTGAAGCGGCCCGTCGCGGGCTCGTCGGCGAGGCGACCCCGGTCGCCGAGGCCGGCTGAGTCAGGAGGCTCATTTCCATGGCAGACGCACAGACGACGATGGTCGGGAACTGCACCCGAGACCCCGAGTTGCGGTTCACCGCCTCGGGTATGCAGGTCACCAAGATGGGTCTGGCGGTCAACTACCGCCGCCAGGACAAGCAGAGTGGCGAGATGATCGAGGAGGCGTCGTTCGTCGACGTCACCTGCTTCGGGCAGATGGCCGAGAACGTGGCCGAGACCTGCACCAAGGGCAGCCGGGTGCTGGTCACCGGCCGGCTGTCGGTGCGTACCTACGAGAAGCGTGACGGCGGCACCGGTGTGTCCGTCGAGGTCGTGGCCGACGAGATCGGCCCCAGCCTGCGCTGGGCCACCGCCCAGATCACCCGCAACGAACGCCGCGAGGGCGGCTACGACAGCGGCCAGGGTGGCGCCAGCGCCCCCCGCGCCCAGCCGAGCGCCGCTCCGGCCGCCGGATACGACACGGACGAGGAGCCGTTCTGATGGCCAAGACCACCGCACCCAAGCGTGGCAAGAACAAGGACAACGCGCGTCGCAGCAAGAAGAAGATCAGTGTCCTGAACCAAGAGAAGATCGACTACGTCGATTACAAGGACATCAATCTGCTGCGTCGGTTCATGTCCGACCGCGCCAAGATCCGGGCCCGCCGGGTCACGGGCAACGATTCCCAGCAGCAGCGCGAGATCGCCCGGGCCATCAAGAACGCCCGGGAGATGGCGATGCTCCCCTACGCCACCAAGGTCACCACCCAGCGCGGCGGTCGAGACCGTGGTGACCGTGGTGACCGGGGTGACCGGGGTGACCGTGGTGACCGTGGGCCTCGTCCCGAGGCCGCAGCCGTCGTTGCGGCCGACGTAGAGATCATCGCGGTCGAAGGTGTGACCGTCGATGGCGTCGAGGCCATCGAGGTCGTGGCGATCGCCGAGGTCGAGACCGTGGAGGAGGCCGAATGAAGCTCCTGCTGCGCTCCGACGTCCAGGGCGTCGGCAAGAAGGGCGACCTCGTCGAGGTCGCCGACGGCTACGGGCGCAACTTCCTGCTCCCCAAGGGCTTTGCCGTCACCGCCACCGCCGGCGTCGAGCACCAGGCCGCGGCGATGCGTCGCAGCCGGGACCTCAAGGATGCCGCCGATCGGGCGGGGGCCGAGGAGATCGCCAAGGCGCTCGTGCCGGCGATCATCGCTTTCACCGAGCGGGCCTCGGCCGAGGGCAGGCTCTTCGGGTCCGTCTCGGCCCACGATGTGCTCGTCGCCGTCGCCGACCAGACCGGCGTGCAACTCGAGCGCCGTCACCTGCTCCTCGACGAGTCCATCAAGACCACCGGCACGCACCCCGTGCCGGTGCGTCTGCACAGTGATGTGGAGTTCCAGATCACGGTCGAGGTCACCGCCAGCTGAAGCGGGTCTCCACTGAGCGAAGAGCGCGAAGGGCCGGCGGTCATGCCGGCCCTTCGGCGTTCCAGGCCTTCTAGCTGGAGGTTCGGCGTTGCTGTGACGATTGGCACTGACTGTGGCCAAGGAACGCTCGCTGCCGGTCCGCCGGAGTCGGTGAGCAGTGACGCTTCTCCACAGATTGTGCCGCTGTTGCACAGGGTTCACTGTCGCGAGGGGTGCCTACGGTGATCCCATGTGGCACACGGACTCATCTGACCTGCGTCTGCACGCGATGCCCACAGAGAGCCTCGGTTGTCCACAGTCCGTCCACAGGGTTGTGCCGCGAAAATCCCAGGGTTGTCCGTCTAGCGATGCACAGCCTCGATGAGCGAGGGTGGCTACGCCATGACCTTCACCGACGAAGACCGTTCCTCCCGCCCCGCCCGCCCGCCACGGGTCGCGCCCCACAACCTTCAGGCCGAGGAGTCGCTCCTGGGGGCGATGCTGCTGTCGAAGGACGCCATCGCGGTGGCGTCCGAGAAACTCGAGGCCGAGAACTTCTACAAGCCGGCGCACGGGCACATCTTCGACGCCATCACCTCGTTGAGTGCGGCCGGTGAGCCCGCCGACCCGGTCACGGTGGCCGACGAGCTGCGTCGGGCCGGTCTGCTCGACGCCATCGGGGGTACGGCGACGCTGGTGACGCTCCAGGCGGCCACGCCCGCCATCTCCAATGCCGGCCGCTACGCCAAGATCATCGAGGAGCACGCTCTGCTGCGTCGTCTCATCGGTGTCGCCGGCGAAATCGCAGAGATGGGGTACAACCTGCCCGACGACGTCACCAAGACCATCGACACCGCCGAGTCGATGGTCTTCGAGGTGGCCCAGCGGCGGGTCACCGACTCGATGGCCCCGATCCACGAGCTGCTCAACGAGAACCTCGACCGGCTCGAGAGCCTGTACGACAAGGGCGACGCGATCACCGGTCTGCCCACGGGCTTCCTCGACCTCGACGACCTGCTCTCCGGTCTCCAGCCCAACGCCCTGTTGGTCCTGGGCGCCCGGCCTTCGATGGGCAAGACCGCGCTGGCCCTGGGCATCGCCACCCACGCCGCCATCGAGGCGCGGCGGCCGGTGCTGGTGTTCAGCCTCGAGATGGGTCAGCTCGAGCTCACGCAGCGCATGTTGTGCGCCGAGGCCCGGGTCGACTCCAAGAAGGTGCGCAACGGCATGTTGGGTGAGTCCGACTGGGGCAAGATCGCCCACGCCACAGGCCGCCTGGCCGAGGCGCCCATCTGGATCGACGACAACCCCAACCTCACCATCATGGAGATCCGTTCCAAGGCCCGGCGTCTGCGCAGTCGCCTCGGTGATCTCGGACTGGTGGTCGTCGACTACCTCCAACTCATGACCGGCCGCTCCAACGCCGAGAACCGCCAGGTCGAGGTGTCGGAGATCTCCCGTGGTCTGAAGATCCTGGCCCGCGAGCTCGAGTGCCCGGTGCTGGCGCTGTCCCAGTTGTCGCGTGGTCTCGAGATGCGCGCCGACAAGCGCCCGATGCTCGCCGATCTTCGTGAGTCCGGCTGCCTCACCGCCGACACGCTCATCACGCGCGCCGACACCGGCGCTTCGGTCCCGATCGGCCAGCTCTACTCGGACGGAGCCACCGACGTTCCGGTGTGGACGCTCGACGAGCGCTACAAGCTGGTGCCGGGAGTGATGACGAACGTCTTTGCGAGCGGGGTCAAAGAGACGTACGAACTCGTCCTCCGTTCGGGTCGCACGGTCAAGGCCAGCGGCAATCATCCGTTCCTCCAGCTCGACGGATGGAAGCCGCTCGACGATCTCGTCGTCGGCGACCGGATCGCCGTGCCCCGACGACTGCCCTGCCCCGACGTCGTCAGTGAGTGGCCTGACGATCGCCTCGTCGTGCTCGGTCATCTTCTCGGTGACGGCTGCCATCTCGCCCGCCACGCCGTGCAGTACACGACCACTGACGCCGCGAACGTCGATGCCGTGGTCGGCGCCGCCCGTCGGGCGTTCGACGTCCGTCCGCGTGTCGTCGCGGAGCGAACATGGACGCAGGTCTACCTCCCGGCCGTCGCCCACTTGACCCACGGGGTTCGCAACCCGATCGCCGCCTGGCTGGATGAATTGGGTCTCTGGGACAAGCGCTCGTGGGAGAAGTTCGTGCCCGAGGCGCTGTTCGGTCTCTCCGACAGGCAGATCTCCCTGTTCCTCCATCACCTGTGGGCCACCGACGGCTGTGTCTGGACCGACAGCTCCGAAGTCCGGGCGCCGGCCGTCTACTACGCCACGACGTCCCGACGTCTGGCGCTCGACGTGCAGTCGCTTCTGCTTCGCCTCGAGATCCGCTCCCGCGTGCGCTCGGTGGGGCAAGGGAAGCACCGCACCGCCCATCACGTCATCGTTCAAGGAGCGTCCGATCAGGCGCGCTTCGCCGAGGTGGTCGGCGTACACGGTGAGCGCGCCCGCCACCTGGCTCCCCTGCTGACGTGGCACCGTGAGCGGAGGCCCAACCCGAACCTCGATTGCGTTCCCGCCGCGGTGTGGGATCACGTTCGGGCCAAGGCCCTGGCGGAGCACGACATGACCACTCGTCAACTCGCCGCCGAGTTGGGTATGCAGTACTGCGGTTCGACGCTCTACAAGCACGGGGTGTCGCGGGCACGCATGCAACGGCTGGTCGCTGCTCTTCCCCGCGATCAGTGGTTGGCCGACCTGGCCGAGTCCGACGTCCTGTGGGACGAGATCGTCGACATCGTCCCGTTGGGTTCCCAGCCGGTGTTCGACGCCACCGTGGAGGGCACACACAACTTCCTCGCCGATGGCATCGTCGTTCACAACAGCATCGAACAGGACGCGGACGTGGTGATGTTCATCTACCGCGACGACGTCTACAACCTCGACTCACCGGACAGGGGCACGGCCGAGATCCTGGTGTCGAAGCATCGCAACGGGCCCACGGGCATGGTGCGGTTGGCCTTCCTCGATCACTACACCAAGTTCGCCAACATGGCCCGAGGGTCCTGACCGTGGCGTCGTGGTTCCGACTCAAGAGATGTTGACTCAAGATATCTTGAGTGAGATGCTCGGCCGATGTCGATGACCCTGGGGCTCGATCTGCGGGCGGCGCGTCATGCCGCCCTCGGCGATTCGATGCGGTTGGCCATCGTCGATGAGCTCTTCACCTCGGATCGTGCCCCCATCGAGCTGCGTCGCCGGCTCGGCCTCGAGTCCAACCTGCTGGCTCATCACCTCGATGTGCTCGAGCGGGTGGGCCTGGTCGAGCGGTCCCGTTCGAGTGGTGACGGCCGTCGCCGGTACGTGCACCTCCGTTCGGGAGTGATCGACTCTTTGGGGGCGGGGCCCGACCTCGCCCCGGCGCCCGCCCTCTTCGTCTGTACGGCCAACTCCGCTCGTTCCCAGCTGGCGGCCGCCCTCTGGTGTGACCTCACCGGAGAGCCGGCGCTGTCGGCGGGCACTCACCCTGCCGCTCGCGTCCATCCCGGGGCCGCGGCCGCGGCCCGACGGGCCGGGCTCGATCTTCGTTCGGCTGTTCCCCGTACGTTGGCCGACATCGGGCCCACGCCGCCGTTGGTCGTCACGGTCTGTGACCGCGCCCACGAGGAGCTCAGCCCGCCGGTCGAGTGGTGGCACTGGTCGGTTCCGGACCCGGTGGAGGCGGACCGTCCCGAGGCCTTCGACGCCGTGGTGGCCGACCTCACCAGCCGGATCGAGCGCGTCGCCGGGCTGGCGGAGGCGGCGTGAGCGACGACGTCCTTCCCAGCCAGGCCGCCCTCTCCGCCGAGGTCCAGACCGGCACCGGCGCCCTTCGTCTCGACCTGGTCCGTCGCCTCGCCGCCGAGGGGCTCGGCACGGCCCTGCTCATCGTCGCCGTCATCGGGTCGGGGATCATGGCCCAGCGGCTCTCGGGCGGTGATGTCGGGCTCCAACTCCTCGAGAACGCCTTGGCCACCGCCGGTGCGCTGGTGGGGTTGATCTTGATGTTCGGGGCCGTGTCGGGAGCCCACTTCAACCCGGTGGTGAGCATCCTCGACCGCCTACTGGGCACGGCCAGCACTCGCGACGCCGGCCTCTACACGGTCGCCCAGGTCGTCGGCGGGTGTCTCGGGGCGATGTTGGCCAACGTGATGTTCGAACTGTCGGCGGTGAACCTCTCGACCAAGGAGCGGTCGTCACCGGCGCTGTGGTTGTCGGAGATCGTCGCCACGGTGACCCTGCTCCTCGTGATCCAGGGATGCGTGCGCTCGGGCCGGGCCAACGTGGTGCCTTTCGCCGTCGGCGCCTGGATCGGCGGGGCCTACTGGTTCACCTCGTCGACCAGTTTCGCCAATCCCGCCGTCACCATCGCCCGCACGTTGTCGGACACGTTCGCCGGCATCGCCCCGTCGTCGGCGCCGATGTTCATCGTCATGCAGTTCGTCGGCTTGGTCATCGCCTTCGGCCTCGTACGTCTCTTCTATCCCCGCCCCCACCTTCGAGCGGAGGACCCTGATGAGTGACGAGCGCACCGAAGTCCTCTTCGTCTGCGTGCACAACGCCGGCCGTTCGCAGATGGCGGCGGCCCTGCTCGCCCACCACGGCGGCGATCGGGTGGTGGTCCGCTCCGCGGGCACGGCCCCCGCCGACACCATCAATCCCGCCGTGGTCGAAGCCATGGCCGAGATGGGCATCGATCTCGGCGCCACGGGTGCGTCCCCGAAGAAGTTGGAGGACGTCGCCGTCCGGGCTTCGGACGTGGTGATCACCATGGGTTGTGGCGACGAGTGTCCGTTCTATCCGGGAAAGCGCTACCTCGACTGGGAGCTCGATGACCCCGCTGGGCAGGGTCTCGACGCCGTGCGCCCGATTCGCGACGAGATCGACCGCCGCGTCCAGGAGCTCGTGGTCGAACTGCTTCGAACAACTGCCCTTTGAGACTCAGGCCCTGATCGGGGCGGTCGTCAGGGAGGCCCGAAGTTCGGCGAGGCGGTCCGGTGCGATGCGGTACCAGGCCCACCGACCCCGCTTCTCGCGTTCGAGCAGCCCGGCCTCGACGAGGAGGGACAGGTGGTGCGACACGGTCGGCTGCGAGCGTCCGAGCGGTTCCACCAGATCGCAGGCACAGGCCTCGCCTCCCGGCGCAGTGGCCACCATCGAGAGCAGCCGGACTCGTGCCGGGTCGGCCAGGGCCTTGAAGACATGGGCCAGGTCAGTGGCGGCGTCCTCGTCGAGGGCCCCTCCACCCCGGGGCGGGCAGCAGGCGATGGGCAGCGTTGTGGTCACGGGGGGCTCTCCTTGCTGACAACGTATTGACATCGGTCGATGAGTGTGTAGAGTGCGGCTCATCGACGAACGTCGATCAGTCTAGCCCCGGAGGCCCTACCCATGTCTCGTGTCCAGCTCGCCCTCGACGTCGCCGATCTCGAAGCATCGGTGGCCTTCTACACCGCGCTTTTCGGGGTCGAGCCGGCCAAGCGCAAGCCCGGCTATGCCAACTTCGCCATCGCCGATCCGCCGCTCAAGCTCGTCCTCTTCGAATCGGCGGTTGGCGGTCGCCTCAATCACCTGGGTGTCGAGACCGACGGTGCGGCGGAGGTCGAGGCGGCTGAGGCCCGCCTCACCGGGGACGGCCTCGAGACCACCGGGATCGACGACACCATCTGCTGCTACGCCACCAAGGTCGAGACGTGGGTGACCGATCCCGACGGGGCCAAGTGGGAGTGGTACGTGAAGACCGGCGATTCTGACCAGCTCCCCAACCAGATCGTCGGCGGCGACGATGGTGCCGCCGCCATGTGCTGTGCCCCGACCGCGGTCGAGCCGGTCACGCTCGGACGAACGGCGGACGCGTCGACCTCCAACTGCTGCTGAACCGAGAACCCCGCCGGTGCCGTATCTCCTCGGAGGGGCCGTGAGTACGGCTCCCTATCCTTCACCTGTGGTCGCTGCGATCGATGACGCCGGCATCTGCCCTCGGGTCGAGCAGGCCATCGCCGTGGCGTCCTTCTGCTCAGCGGTCGCGGCATCGACGCCGGGAACCGCACGGTGATGTTCGAAACGAAGCGTCACCGGATGCGCCGGGAGCGCTACGAGGCCGGCTTTCGACCCGAGTGGCGCGATCTCCTGGACGCCAAGCTGGGCCACTGGAACCTGTTGTCGGTCGACGAGGAGGAGCGGCTCGAGGCGTTGGCGTTGGCCCTGATCGCCGACAAGATCTGGGAGGCGGCCCACGGCTTCGAGATCACCGACGAGATGATGGTCATCATCGCCGCGCAGGCGGCGTTGCTGATCCTCGGCCTGCCCGACGACTCGTACCGCGACGTCGGCTCGATTCTCGTGCACCCCACGACGGTGGTGGTGACCGGACCGCGTTCCCAGGGCGGTGGGCTCGTTTCGGACGACCCGATGGCCATCCTCGGTCAGGCGTCCTTTCAAGGGCCGGTGGTCATCGTGTGGGACACCGCCCTCGACGAGGCCCGTCACCCTGGTCGCGGACACAACGTGGTGTTCCACGAGTTCGCCCACAAGCTCGACATGCTCGACGGAACCGTCGACGGCACCCCGCCTCTCGCCGACCAGGCCCAGTTCGACCGTTGGGTGCGGGTCTGCACCGAGGTCTACGAGCGGGTGGTGGTGGGCGAAGGAGGACACACCCTGCGCTCCTATGCGGGCGTGAACCCGGGGGAGTTCTTCGCCGTGGCGACGGAGGTGTTCTTCGACGCGCCGGCCGCGCTGCGCGGTGAGCATCTCGAGCTCTATGACGTGCTCTCCGACTTCTACCGCCAGGACCCCGCCCGGCGGGCGGAGCCGTTGGGTCGCTGACCGGCGAGGTCGGGTCGTCCGACTCTGGAACCGCGGTGGGTGCCGGTGGTACAGACTGAGGAGTGAGCGACGGAGCGTCGCCCACCGTTGGGCCCGGGATCCTCCCCCGGGACGGCCATCACCTCGACGAGACGGGAACACTCGTGAACGACGCACAGTTCGAGAAGGTCAAGACCGGCAGCGGCTTCATCGCCGCCCTCGACCAGAGCGGGGGGAGCACGCCCAAGGCCCTCGGGCTCTACGGCGTCGAGGAGACCGCCTACTCCGGTGATGCCGAGATGTTCGATCGCATCCACGAAATGCGTAGCCGGATCATCACCAGCCCATCGTTCAATGGCGACCGGATCCTCGGAGCGATCCTCTTCGAGATGACCATGGAGCGCTCGATCGACGGGAAGGGCACCGCCGAGTTCCTGTGGGACGACAAGGGTGTCGTTCCGTTCCTGAAGGTCGACAAGGGCCTGGCCGACGAGGTGGACGGCGCCCAGGTCATGAAGCCCATCCCTGACCTCGACGAGCTGTTGGCCCGCGCCAACGGCCACGGGGTGTTCGGCACCAAGATGCGCTCGGTCATCAAGCTCGGCCACGCCGACGGCGTCGATGCGGTGGTCGGGCAGCAGTTCGAGGTCGGTAGCCAGATCCTCGACGCCGGCCTCGTGCCCATCATCGAGCCCGAGGTCGACATCCACAGCCCGCAGAAGGCCGAAGCCGAGGTCCTGTTGAAGGCCGCCATCCTGGCCGAGCTCGGCGCCCTCGGGTCCGACCGCCACGTCATGCTGAAGCTCACCCTCCCCGAGACCGACGGCTTCTACACCGAGCTGGTCGAGCACCCCAACGTCCTGCGCGTGGTGGCGTTGTCGGGTGGTTACACCCGCGACGACGCCAACGCCCGCCTGGCCCGCAACCACGGGGTCGTCGCCAGCTTCTCCCGCGCCCTCACCGAGGGTCTCTCGGCCCAGCAGTCCGAGGCCGAGTTCGACGCCGCCCTCGACGCCTCGATCGGCAGCATCTACGCCGCGTCCGTCACCTGAGCCGGCGGCGCCAGGCGGCCTAGGGTCGCCCTGTGCCGCTCTCGTCCCACCACCGGCTGTCGGGCACCCTGCCCTACGCCGTGGCTCTCACCGCCGTCGCCGGCTTCGCCGACACCCACGTCTTCTTGTTCCTGACCCGGGTGTTCATCGCCAACATGAGCGGAAACCTGGTGCTGTTCGGGATCGCCCTGGGTGAGGGCCGGTGGACGCCCAGCGCCCGGTTCTTCACCGCCATCGTGGCGTTCGTCGTCGGGATCGGCGTGGCCAGCCTCGTCCACGACCAGCGCCGGCGGGCCGGGAAGCGTCTCCGCCCCGACGTGTTGCTGGCGGTGGCCACCACTTTTGCTTCCGGTTCGGTGGCCCGGTTCGGCTCCGAGGGCGCCCTGGCCCTGGGGGCCACCGCCGCCACGGAAGCTTCACTTCACCTCCGGGCGGTACGGGTTTTGGGAGCGTTGATCGTGGCCTACGTGGCGGGGGCGGCGGTGGCCGCCTTCCTGGGTCGCTCGCCCGGATGGCTCCTGGTGCCGGTCGCCACCCTGCTGGTGCTCGCCGTGCTGAACCACCGGCGGTTGGAGCGCATCGAGACGGCGCGGATGTCGGGTGAGGTCGACCCTGATCCTGACCGCGGCTGGACTCACCCGGCGTCGGATCCATAGGAAGCTCCTACAGGGGAGGCAGCTCTTGTTCGAGCCCGACGAGCGGCGCCAGAGGATCGCCGCCGGCGGTGAGGCGGTCGTCGATGGTGGTGAGGGTCCAACGGTCGGGCGTCAGGTCGGGATCGTCGAGCTCGTCCCAGGTGATCGGAACGGAGACGGGGGCGCCGATCCCCGCCCTCGTGCTCCACGGGGCCACGAGGGTCTTGTTGACGGCGTTCTGGGTGTAGTCGAGCCTCGCCCGGCCGCCGCGAGCGGACGTGCTCCAGCGCGGTGCGGTGGAGGCGGGCCAGCACCAACAGGTCGTCGAACGTGGTGGTGGTTCCGGGGTCGAGGTCGATGAGGGCCCACGTCGGTCGGTGGGGGTGGGCGGCGGTCGACGTCCACGGGTGGAGCTCGACGGCCCCGTAGTTCGCCATCCACGCCATCGCCGCCGGGCTGTCGATCACGAAGTACCACCGGGTGTCGCCCGAGCGGGCGCTCTCGTGGTGCCAGCGGGTGAGCCAGTCGGGCGCGTGGTCCGGCACGGCCTTGTGCCAGAACCCCGGTTCGGTGACGCCGGCGGGGAAGCGGTGGAGGTTCACGGGGCGGTCGTGGAGATAGGGCAGGGCCAGCGGTGCCACGGTGGCGTCGTATCGAACGAGGTCGCGTTTGGTCACCGCGGGGCCACCGTCGCGGCCGGGGAACAGCACCTTGTCGAGGTTGGTGAGCTTCAGCTCGGTGCCTTGGAGTTCCCAGATGCCAGCCCGACCGAGGGCGTCGAGGGCCGCCAGTTCATCGACGGTGGGCGGAGCCCATCGATCCGATGACGAGGTTTCGGTCACGGTGCCGGATCGCCGCGTGGCGGCGCGAGATCGGTGGGCGTCACCGCCTCGTCGGCCTCGTCGGCCTCGTCGGTCACAGGACTGTCGCTCGGCTCCGGGGTGTTCGCGACTTCGACTTCGACTTCGGCTGCAGTTGCGGCGCGTTGGGCGCCTCGGCGAGCCCGGACGGTCAGGACGCGAGCGGTGACCGGGTCGGCGAAGCGGGTGAGGATCGGGCCGATCACCGCCAGGATGAGGACGTAGCCGATGGCCAGCGCGGCCAGCCCGTCCTGCACCGCGAACGCGGTGGCCAGCCCCGCGATCACGATGGAGAACTCGCCGCGGGCGATGAGCACGGTCCCGGCGCGTACCTGGCCGCGCGTGGCGACACCGAAGCTCCGGGCGGCCCATACGCCGGTTGCGGTCTTGGTCGCCGCGGTGAGCACCGCGAGAAGGATCGCCACCGGGAGCGCGTCGACGATCTCACCGGGTTCGATGGTGAAGGTGAAGAACACGAAGAAGACCCCGGCGAACAGGTCGCGCAGTGGGGCGAGCAGGGTCGCTCCCCTCCTCGCGACGGTGCCCGACACGGCGATGCCCACCAGGAACGCGCCGACCGCAGCCGACACGTTCAGCCGTTCGGCCGCTCCGGCCACGACGAGGGCCAGACCCAGCAGGCTCCACAGCAGAACTTCGTCGGACCGGTTGAACAACAGCTTGCCGAGGAGGTGTTCGTGGCGCACGGCCAGGAAGAGCGTCAGCCCCACCACGGCGACGGCGATCACGACGGACAGCGCCACCCCGGCCAGCGCCCCGCCGATGGCCAGGCCGGTGACTATCGGCAGGTAGAGGGCCATGACCAGGTCCTCCATGACGAGGATGGCCAGGACCGACGGCGTCTCTCGGTTGCCCATGCGTCCCAGGTCGTTGAGGAGCTTGGCGACGATGCCCGACGACGAGATGTAGGTGATCCCGCCGAGAAACGCCGCCCCGAGTGGCGACCAGCCGAGGAGGAGCCCGACCGCCACACCCGGCGCAGCGTTCATCAGGAGATCCACCGCCCCGGCACGCGCCGAGCTGCGCAACGAACCCATGAGCTCGGCGGGCGTGTACTCCAGCCCGAGGAGTAGGAGCAGAAGCACGATGCCGATCTGGGAGCCCACCTCGAGGAACTCGTCGGTGGCCGTCAGGTCGAACAGTCCGCCGTCGCGCAACAGGAGCCCGACGAGCAGGAACGCCGGGATGGCCGAGAGGCCCAATCGCGAGGCGGTTCGACTGAGCACGGCGAGGAGCAGGAAGACGATCCCGAGCTCGAGGAGGATCGTGGTGGCCGATCCGCCACTGGCCCCGAGGACCGCCGCCGCCGCCGGTGCGGGCACGGCGATCAGCGCCCCAGCAGGTCGCTGGCCGCGGCGATGCCGTCCTTGGTGCCGACGAGTACCACGGTGTCGCCGCTCTTCAGGATGTCCTCGGGTCCGGGTGCGGGAACGGCGGTGCCGTCACGGATGATGGCGATGACGGAGGAGCCGGTCCGGGTGCGCATGGCCGTGTCGGCGATGGTGAGAGGCGTGAACCTCGGGCCGAGGGGCACCCAGTCGATGAAGAGGCCCTCGATCTCGGCCGAGAGCGCGGCGAGCTGGGCGGTCACGCGGGTGCCTCCGAGCAGCTCGGCCAGGGCTGCCCCCTCGCCCGGCGTCAGGTCGATGCGGGTGGCCACGGCGTCGGGGTCGTCTTCGGCGTAGAGCACGACTTCCCGGCGTCCCGAGTGGCGGGAGATCACACCGAGGTGGTCCCCGCACTCGGAGGTGAAGTCGAACTCGATGCCGACGCCGGGAAGCTTGGTCTCGCGAATCTCGGGCATGCCCCATTGTGGGTCATGGCCTCGCGTCGAGGCGTCCGACACGGCTCCGGTGGGTCTGTCGTTAGCCTTCACCAACGTGATGGATCGTCCGGTGCCCCAGCCTGCGGCCGCCGGCGGGTGGATCCGTCGGCTGGCGCCGTTCCTCGGGGCTCATCGCCGCAACGTGGGGATCGCCCTCGGTGCTTCCGTCGTCGGTCAGGGGCTGGCCGCTCTGGCCCCGCTGTTGCAGAAGGTCGTGATCGATGACGGGCTGGTGGCTGGCACCCGGCCCATCGGTCCGTGGCTGGTGGCGTTGGCCGTTGTCGGGCTCGTGTCGTTCGGGTCGGCGGTGGTGCGGCGGTGGGTGGGCGGTCGGGTCAGCCTCGACGTGCAGTACGACCTGCGCAACGCCATCTACGAGCGCCTCCAGCGGCTCGACTTCGCCGGCCACGACCAGCTCCAGACCGGGCAACTGGTGTCGCGGGCCTCGTCGGACCTGGGCCTCATCCAGGGGCTCCTCGCTTTCCTGCCCATCATGTTGGGCAATCTGGTCATGGTCGTGCTGTCGCTGGCGATCATGCTGATCCTGTCGCCGGCGCTCACCTTGGTGATGGTCGTCGCCCTGCCGTTGCTGGCCGTCGTCGCCCTGCGTCTGCGGCGCAAGGTCTTCCCGGCCACGTGGGATGCCCAGCAGCGGGCCGGTGAAGTGGCCGGGGTGGTCGACGAGGCCGTTTCCGGGGTGCGTGTCGTCAAGGGGTTCGGCCAGGAAGATCGTGAGCTGGCTCACCTTGCTGACTCGGCGCAGGACCTCTACGCCTCCCGGGTGCGGTTGGTCCGCCTCCAGGCCCGTTTCACCTCGACGCTCCAGGCCATTCCGTCGTTGGCCCAGGTGGCGGTGCTGGCCCTCGGCGGTTGGCTGGCCATCGACGGGCAACTGACCCTCGGCACCTTCCTCGCCTTCTCGGCTTACCTGGTGCAGCTCGCGTCGCCGGTGCGGATGCTGGCCGGGCTGTTCACGGTGGGCCAGCAGGCCCGGGCCGGGGCCGAGCGAATTCTCGACGTCCTCGACGCCAACGCCCTGGTCACCGAGGCCCCCGACGCCCACGTGCTGCCCGCGGTACGGGGTGAGGTGCGCTTCGAGGGCGTGACCTTCGGGTACACCCGCCGCGAGCCGGTGCTCGACGGTTTCGACCTGCACGTGGCTCCCGGAGAGGTGGTGGCTCTCGTCGGCACCAGCGGTTCGGGCAAGTCCACGGTCACCGCGCTTTTGCCCCGCTTCTACGACGTGGCCGAGGGGCGGGTCACGATCGACGGCCACGACGTGCGCGACCTCACCCTCGAATCGCTACGAGGTCAGATCGGCATCGTGTTCGAGGATGCCTTTCTGTTCTCCGCCACGGTGCGGGCCAACATCGCCTACGGCCGTCCGGAGGCCAGCGACGCTGATGTGCGGGCGGCGGCCGCCGCCGCCGGAGCGTCGGGGTTCGTGGAAGCGCTCCCCGACGGCTACGACACGATGGTCGGTGAGCGGGGCATGTCGTTGTCGGGTGGTCAGCGCCAGCGCCTGGCCCTGGCCCGGGCGATCCTGACCGACCCCCGCATCCTCGTCCTCGACGACGCCACCTCGGCGGTCGACGTCACCACCGAGGAGGCCATCCACGCCACCCTGCGCATCCTCATGCAGGAGCGCACCACCATCCTCATCGCCCACCGCCGGTCCACCCTGCGCTTGGCTCACCGCATCGTGGTGCTCGACGCCGGCCGGGTGGTCGCCGAGGGCAGCCACGAGGAGCTGCTGGTGGCCAGCGCCGTCTACCGCGACCTCTTCGCCGGCCCCGACGACGAGATCGAGGGCCTGGTCGAGGAAGGAAGCGTCGATCCGATCGACCTGGAGATCGCTGGGGAGCTGCTGTCGGTGGGCGTCACCGAGGCGGCGTGGCCGGCCGAAGCGGCCGGTGGACCCCGGGCGATGGCGACGTCGGCGGGTCCGGCTGGCAGCCCCGGTCCGGGTGGCGGCCAGATGGCCGGCATGGCCCTGACCGCCACGCCGGAGATGATGGCCGCCCTCGACCGCCTGCCCCCGGCCACCGACAGGCCCGATGTCGACCTCGTCGCGGTGAACGCGGTCGAGTCCGGACCGTTTCGCATCCGTCGCTTCGTACGCCCGTGGATGGCCGCGCTGGGCGTGGGCCTGGTGCTCGTCATCATCGACACCCTCCTCACCCTTCTGGGCCCGGTGTTCGTGAGCCGGGGCATCGACGAAGGCATCACGCCGGGCAACTCCGGGGCCCTGCTCGCCGCCGCGGCGATGTTCCTGACCGCGGTGGTCATCGACTGGGGGGTGGTGTGGATCTACACGGCGGTCACCGGTCGCACCGCCGAGCGCATGCTCTACGCCCTGCGGGTGAAGATCTTCGGCCACCTCCAGCGCATGTCGCTCGACTACTACGACTCCGAGCTCGACGGTCGGCTGATGACGCGCATGACGACCGACGTCGAGGCGTTGGCGCAGCTCGTGCAGACCGGTCTCATCAGTGCCGTGGTCGGCGTCTTCACCTGCCTGGGGGTGTTCGTGTTCCTCGTGGTGTTGTCGCCCCCGTTGGCCGCGGTCACTGCGCTGGTGCTGCCTCCGCTGGCTCTGGCCACGTGGTGGTACCGGCGCCGCTCGACCCGCTCGTACCAACAGGCCCGTGAAGCCATCGCCGACGTCAACGCCAACCTCCAGGAGAGCCTCTCGGGCGTGCGGGTGTCGCAGGCCTACGCCCGTGAGGACGAGAACATCACCGACTTCCGATCGGTGAACCGCCGCTACTTCCGCCATCGCCTGGGCGCCCAGCGCCTGGTGGCCCTGTACTTCCCGTTCATCTTGTTGTTGTCGGACCTGGGGGCGGTGCTGGTGCTCGGTGCGGGTTCGATGCTCGAAGCGCGTGGCCTGGTGACCACCGGCGTGGTGATCGCCTTCCTGCTCTATCTCAACCAGTTCTTCTCCCCGCTCCAGCAGCTCTCCCAGGTGCTCGACACCTGGCAGCAGGCCACGGCGTCGGTGGTGAAGATCGAGCAACTCCTGGCCACGCCATCGAGTACCCCACCGCCGCATGATCCGGTGGATCCCGGGCGCCTGCGCGGTGATCTGCGCTTGCACGACGTGCATTTCCGCTACGCGGCGATCGACAGTCCGGTGTCCGATGGCGACGAAACCGTCCTCGGCCCGAAAACGGAAGCCGGCGAAGCATTGGCCGGTGTCGACCTGCACGTCGCCGTTGGTGAGACGGTCGCGCTCGTGGGCGAGACCGGCGCCGGCAAGTCGACCATCGTGAAGCTCCTGGCCCGCTTCTACGACCCCACCGCGGGTCGGGTGACAGTGGACGGCATCGATCTTCGCCACATCGACCTCGGGGCCTTCCGCCGCCAACTGGGGGTGGTGCCCCAGGAGGCATTCCTGTTCACGGGCACCGTGCGCGACAACATCTCCTATGGGCGCCCCGATGCCAGCGACGCCGAGGTCGAGGCGGCTGCTCGGGCCGTGGGGGCCCACGAGTTCGTGGCGTCGCTGCCCCGCGGCTACCTGACCGGGGTCAGTGAGCGGGGCCGGTCGTTGTCGTCGGGGCAGCGCCAGCTCATCGCCCTGGCCCGGGCCCGGTTGGTCGATCCGGCTGTGCTGTTGCTCGACGAGGCCACCTCCCAGCTCGATCTGGCCAGTGAGGCCCGGGTGCAGCGGGCCATGACTGCGGTCGCCGACGGCCGCACGACGGTGGTGGTCGCCCATCGGCTGCCCACCGCCCGTCAGGCCGATCGCATCGTGGTGATGGGCGACGGGCGGATCGTGGAGGAGGGAACCCACGACGAGCTCATCGCCGCCGACGGCACCTACGCATCGATGTGGACGGCGTTCGCCGAGACCACGGGCGAGGCCGCGGTGGCCGCCCGCTGACCGTGGCGCGCTGGCGGAGAGGTCAGATCAGGCCGAGCTCGGAGTGGGTCACGAGCTCCTCGCCCATCCATCCCCGCAACGTGTTCTTGAGCTTGGTCTGCTGGATGAACAGGTCGTGCTCGGCCGGTACGGGCGTGGCGGCCTGCGGGCTCTTGAAGTAGAAGCTGAGCCATTCCTGCACGCCGCTCTGACCGGCGCGATGGGCCAGGTCCATGAACAGGGCCAGGTCGAGCACGATGGGGGCGGCGAGGATGGAGTCGCGGCACAAGAAGTTGACCTTGATCTGCATCGGGTAGCCCATCCACCCGAAGATGTCGATGTTGTCCCAGCCCTCCTTGTTGTCGCCGCGGGGCGGGTAGTAGTTGATGCGCACCACGTGGTCGATCTCGCCGTACAACTCGGGGTAGGTCTCGGGCTGGAGGATCGAGTCGATGACGCCGAGCTTCGACACCTCCTTGGTCTTGAAGTTCTCCGGGTCGTCGAGCACCTCGCCGTCGCGGTTGCCGAGGATGTTGGTCGAGTACCAACCGCGCAGGCCGAGCATGCGGGCCTTGAGGCCCGGGGCCAGAAGCGTCTTCATCCACGTCTGGCCGGTCTTGAAGTCCTTGCCGGCGATCGGGACCCCTTCGCGAGCGGCCAGCTCGCGCATGCACGGCAGGTCGACGGAGAGGTTGGGGGCGCCGTTGGCGAACGGCACGTTGGAGATGAGGGCGGCGTAGGCGTAGATCTGGCTGGGAGCGATGTTCTCGTCGCCGGCCCGCAATCCGGCTTCGAAGCTCTCGATGGTCATGTGCACGGCGCTGGCTTCCTGGTAGGCCTCGGTGCTGCCGCACCACACCATGACCATCCGCTCGCAGTCGTTCTCGACCCGGAAGCGTTCGATGTCGGCGATGAGGGCCTCGGCCTGGGCCCACTTGTCGGTGGTGGCCTTCACCCGGGTGCCGTCGAGGCGCTTCACCCAGCGCTGGTCGAACACGGCCTCCATGGCCACGACGCCTTCGAGCTCGGCGGAGATGGGGTTCAGGTCGCGGTCCTCGAGGACCCCGGCGGTGCGGGCCGCCTCGAGGACGTTGGCGCTGATGGGGTCCCAACCCCCGAAGACCAGGTCGTCGAGCTCGGCCAGCGGCACGAACTCGCGGATCAGCGGGTTGCGGTTCTCGTTGCGGCGCCCGAGCCGGATGTGGGCGAGCTGGCTGAGCGAGCCCACGGGCACCGCGGTGCCGGCCCGGGTGGCCAGGACGCCGGCGATGAAGGTGGAGGCCACGGCGCCCATTCCGGGGGTGAGGACCCCGAGGCGGCCGGTGGCGGGAGCGATGGTGGTTGCGGTCATGTCCCGACACTATGGATGTCCGGGGCGCTCCGCCCCTTTCGGTCGCGGCGCCGCACCCCTCGCTGCGGGCTGTCCCGGGATGGTCTGGCAGTACGGTCGGGTCGATGACCGAAGCCGAGCCCGATGCGCCCCGCACCGGTCGTCCGGTGCCCCGGCGGGTGGCGATCCTGCTCGTCGGCCTGGTCGGATTGGTGGTAGCGGGCGGGGGTGTGGCCTGGTGGCTCGATCGGGAGAACGTGGGGCGCAGCAGCGGGGCGGAGGCGGCGGAGCGTTTCGTGCAGTCCGCCGAACGGGGCCTCGACGCCACGTATCGCCTCGAGGGTGACTTCACCCGGACCCTGGTCGACGGGCGAGAGCTCACGTCGGGCCTGCTCGTCGTGCAGCGGGTCCCGGACCGCCTGCAGCGCTCGCTCGGCAGCACCGCGGGGGTGGTGGGGGGGCGCAGCGTGAACTGCGGTGTGCCCGTGGCCGGTGGTCGCTACACCTGCGCCCCTGGGGCCGAGGCCGAGCCGTGGCTGGATCGCCGGTCCGAGCAGGTTCGCGCCCTACAGGAGTACGTGCTGGGTGACGACCTGGTGTACGTGGTGACCGAGACCGGCAACGACTGCTTCGCCCTGGTGCCCCGACGCCCCGACGTCGACGCCACCTACGGCGCGCGGGCCGAGCTGTGCTTCGACCGGCCCACCGGTGCCCTGCGCCGCCTGGAGGTGGAACGCGAAGGCGGCGCGGTCGACGTGCTGGCCGGGTCGTCGGTGATCGGCCAGGTCGACAACGCCGACTTCGACCTGTCCGCCGACGACACCTACGATCCTCAGGGCCCCGACGGGGGTTGAGGTGAGCCGGCGTCGCGCCGGCCCGGTGCGCAAGGAGTCGTGCTCGTGTTCCTCGGAGAGAATCTGTTGGCCTGGTTGGTGCTGGCCATCGGTGGCGCGCTCGCGGTCGGTACCGGTCTCGCTCTCGCTCGCCCCCGTCAGGACCCGCAGGGCAACGACCTGGCCCGGCCCCCGCTGGCCCGCAGCCTGGTCATGATCGTGGTGGGCGCGGTGGCCGCGGCGTGGGGCCTGGCCAGCCTGATCGCATGAGCTCGACGCCTCCACCCCCGCCTCCACCGGTGCCGCCGCGCCGCGGAAGCCCTCGCCGCCCTTCACGGTGTGCCCTTCCGGTCGGTGGCCGGCGGTCTCGACGGTCCGGCCCGGGCCGCCCAGGAGGTGGCGATGGCCGACGTTCTCGGCGAGCTGGCGCCGGATCTGGTGGTGCTGGCCCGGTACATGCGCATCCTCCCTGCGCCCATGACCGAGGCGTGGGCGGGCCGGATGATCAACATCCACCACTCGTTCCTGCCCGCGTTCGCCGGCGCCCGGCCCTACCACCGGGCCCACGATCGGGGGGTGAAGGTGATCGGGGCGACGGCGCACTACGTGACCGCCGAGCTCGACGCCGGGCCGATCATCGCCCAGCGGGTGGCCACGGTCACCCATCGCGACGAGGTGGAGGACCTGGTGCGCAAGGGCCGCGACGTCGAACGCCAGACCCTGGCCGACGCCGAAGCCGGCTGGGCTTCGACCGACGAACGGTGACCGGGTCGAGGTCTGCGGCGCAGAAACCAGTCCTCGCATGGTCTCACGGGTCATTGCTTCGCCCTCGGCGGCGGGTACCGCTCGCATTCCGGGAGAGGAAGTCCCACAACTTACTCAGTCCCTTGCCGATGGGGGCGCCTGCTTTGCGTGAGCGTGCCGATGATCCCACCAGTGAGTGTCCCGGGCGGCCCCCGGCCCCGTCGCACGTCATCGAACGCCACCATCGACCTGCGCTTCCACGAGGCGAAGTGGACGTACCGCCAGCTCCAGGCTCGGGTCCGCCACGCTCGCGAGGGTCTGGCCGAGGCTCGGGTCGAGGCCGACGCCCGGGTGGCGGTGAGCGACCCACCGGCGGGCTTCGGCGATTCGGTGGTGCGGGCCCAGGAGGCGATCGCTCGTGAGTGGGCCGAAACCGCCCAGGCCTCGGCGGGGCTCCTGGCCCGGGCCGACGACGAGGTGCGGCGGATCCTCGAGACCGCCACCGCCGAGGTGGAGGCCCTGGTCGACGAGGCGTCG